>Ga0180899_1064_pt1 | contig 3217 bp, 4 predicted proteins | sample Deesub1362A_J573_FD_124278 | JGI IMG/M metagenome (GOLD analysis project Ga0180899, IMG submission 124278) | Desulfarculaceae bacterium JdFR-97 | reverse complement strand
AGCATGGAGCCCACGATCCAGGAGGGAGATACGGTCCTCATTGACACCGGCCGGAAGCGCATCTACGATGGCTGCATCTACGCATTGGGCCAGGGAGAGACGGTCGTTATCAAGCGGCTGGAGCTGCTGGCCGGGATGCGCGTTCGAATCATCAGCGACAACCGCACCGAGTTCCCACCCTACGAAGTCCCATTGAGAGACCTCCGCATCCTCGGCCAGATAATTTGGTACGCCCGCGAATTAATCAAAAGAGATTAGGAGCCACAGCCATGAAAAAAGTATTTCTTTTGACGATTGTACGACTAGGCCACTTATTATGATAAATTTATTTTTGTTTGTATTTTTAATCCTTTTAGGTCTTTCTTTTATCGCTATCGACTTAATAATAATGAAAATAATAGGGGTTCTTCTTCTATTTTTGGCATGGTATTTCTACAGAAAAGGCTGGAAAGGCTATTTTACAAGAAAAACGAAAAGGCCCGGGGGCTCATGACTGGCCCCCTTAGGACTGGGGGTGGCGGGCTCACGACTGGCCCCAACCACCTCCAGCCCATCTTTCGGGGAAGTTTGGATCAACTGGACTGACTCAACACATTCCTGATTTCTGTCTCAAGTTCTGTTGCAATAGCCCCCTAATTTTCGCCATTTCCGTCTCAACTTCTATTGCAACGCCTCGCGCCACCGCATCATTTAACTACCATTAATCACTCCTAAAATCCGCATCCCATCCCCTATTTCCTTAGTCTAACCTTGTACTGCCCCCCCAAATGTTTTGGAGGGCGGCACTGAGGCGAGGCCTAATGGGTGCCAATGGAGGAATGACTGTGAAGAAGGCTCTTGGGAAGGTCCTTCAGTTGCGCTCCGCCAGGATGGTCCGTATAAGTTTCTGAAGCTCGAACAGATCAAACGGCTTGGAGAGGTAGGCGCTTACGTTAAGTTCCCGCATCCACTCTTTGTCTGTAGGATTCGGATAGCCCGTGATCACGATGATGGGCACCAAGATTCCCTCCTTGCGAATCTCCCGGATGGTCTCCCAGCCGTCCAGATGGGGCATGCGGATGTCCATGAGGATCAGATCCGGCGGGGTCATATGAAGAAATGCCAGGGCTTCTCTCCCGTCTTCGGCGAAGACCAAATCATACTCCTCTTTGAGGAGGAATCGAAGGGCCTCCCTTGGACCTATCTCATCGTCCGCAACCAGGATGCGAGGTCTTTGAGACATAATCTCCTCTTGGTTAAATTGCGACAATTCCTTCCTTCACTGGGCCTCAAGGCCCCCTTTTTCCCATGCGGAATTTATGGAAGGGAAAAGAAAAAACGGCCGAGAATCCCTATCCGTTTCTTCATACCTCTCGATGTTGCGGAGGTCAAGGAGGATCCCATCCACCCCCATTCGGCAGGACAAAAAGTATTATAGCATTTAATGGACATTAGAAGAACTCTTTGCACAAGATCTTCGGGTCGAGGGTCCCGAAGAAGAGGGAGGAGTGAGAGTCCATCTGGGATGCCTCAGGGGGGAGCTTGGAAGGCCGAAGCTGAAGGCTCCGATCCTCGAGCTGGATCAGTCACCTACCGAAAGCCAACTCCAGTTGCGTCCAATCCAGAACGAGGATGTGGGGAGCAATGAAAGAGGCGGCCTCGGCCAGTCCCTGGTCGGCGGTAAGAAGGGCATCGCAGTAGGCCGAGTCGATCAGGTGGAGAGAATCCTCCGGTCGTGCAGACCCCTTTGGGGAGCGGCCCGAGGCACGGAAGCCAATCCAGTACAGGTTGGCCAGGACTGCCGAGCGTAGCGCGGGGAAATCGTCCAGCCGGAGGGCGAGTTCCTGTGCTTCCTCCTCCGTGATCTTTGTCCCGAAAATCTTCAGAACCAGATGGGGCAAGGTTTCGGCCGAAGAGGAGAGGGCATCTTCCGGGGACGGCGGCGGAAAAACCCTTCCGGGACCTCCTGAGAAGGGGAATCCGAGATCTCCTCTTCGGTCCGGTGGAAGCAAGGGTTCGACGGCCCCGGAGCGGGCTTCCCTGGTTCGGATGAAGTACTCGGCCCGGCCATCGAAGATTCCCCTCGCCAGCCGCTCGATCTCCAACTGCATGGCCCTTCGGTCCACCGCCAAGAGAAAAGGGACCACAGGCGAACCTGTGCGGAGCGAGAGGACCTCGTACGCGAGAAGCCGTCGGGTGGGAGGGACAAAGGCTGCATTGAGGTCCCGAAGGATGGAGAAAACCTGCATGCCCTTCTCTGTGTCACCTGAAAGCAGGACCTTGGAGCCAAGCACGTAGACTGTATGCATCCCCACCACGGCGCTGTAGCCTCTCTCCGCCAGAGAAGAGGCGAGGGTCCGACCGTCCAGGAGTCTGTCCGCCGTACGAAACACACTGCTCGAATCGATATAGAGCTTGGCCATTGCGCTAAATGAAGTAAGCCCTGCCTGAAATCTTCTCCCAGTATACTCCCCTATGACAGTGGGTGCATCCGTTGGTCCAAGGGGTGAACCTCCTCACCCACTCCAAGCAAAGGGAGGAGCCCCCTTTCAGGCATACGGCCTCTCATTACATATTCGAAGGGTCGCAGAGGTGATTGCCATGGAACGGCTTCCGAGGCATAATGGAGAACATGGGTGTTTCGGGGACCAAGAAGATCCTGGAGAAGCACGCCGGGCTGGAGGGGGAGATCCTCCAGGAGATCGCCGAGGCCCTCGGCAACTCCGGGGAAAAGGTGGAGCGAGCTCTCCACCAGCTGCAGCAGAGTCGGGATCGAATCCAGGACCTTCAAGCCCGACTGGAGGAGACGGATTCAGGACCCGCTCGAGATGCCCTCCTTTTCTCGCTCAGAGAGGAGGTGCATCTCTACAACGCCCTCCGCCAAACCGCAAAAGAGCGCCTCAAGGAACTCCTCATTCACCGGGAAGCCGTGGGGTTTCGAAATCACAGCCTCGTGAGGGAACAATATCGCATTCCTCCCCCCATTGAGCCCCCTGAGGGGGATTGACCGTGCACACGAGGCTCGAACTTCCTCCGGGCACATAGAAACTCACGTTGAGAATAGTCTCTCGCTTATCTCATCCATATCGTCGATCTCGTCTGTCTCGTCTGTCTCGTCTATTTGGTCTTAGTTGGGNAGGGGAGGCTATTTCGTCTATCTGGTTGATTTGGTCCATCTCGTTGATTTGGTCTATTTGGAAGGGGGGCGGTGAAGTTGCCCCTCTCCGATAGAGGCAAA
>Ga0180899_1112_pt1 | contig 3644 bp, 6 predicted proteins | sample Deesub1362A_J573_FD_124278 | JGI IMG/M metagenome (GOLD analysis project Ga0180899, IMG submission 124278) | Desulfarculaceae bacterium JdFR-97 | reverse complement strand
ACAGCAGTTCGTCCTACATTTTGTCGGGGATTTTAGACTCTATAACCAAAAAAATCAATCAGTTGGACGAATAGCAATCCCTAGAAGTGTCAAAGTTGAGATACACACAATTCAGAGCTATTCGAAATTATGCCAAAGAAGCAGGCTGCGAGACTTTTTCTTCACCGGGATGGCTGACCTTTGGTTATATATTTTTTTCTTTTATATCTCGTATGTGTAATAAGTATATATGGAGCGTGAATGACCCTAGAGAGTTTTTGGCAAGTATTGTCTTAGGTTTGTTCATCTACCTACTAGCAGTGTGGATGCTGGTAGTAGTGCAGGAAACCCTCAATCGTTTTTGGCAAAAAGTGCAGCCTGGTCTTGAGATGAGGTCCCAATTTTCTGGGAAAGAAATCTTATTGATCCTTCTTGGCAGCATAGCCTGGATTCTAAGTTTGACTTGGCAGTTAATTCCTGAAATAGCTACAATTGATGCCTGAAATAACCAAAAAAGAGACTAATATTCAAAGTGGTTTATCTATTTTCAATAGTCATTGATATAATGTTTGGAATCTGGGGTTCCCTTGGAAAGCCATGGTACTGGTACTTTATCAATATTATTCTTTTATTCGCTGCGGGTGGTATTTTCAGCACATCTTATATTCAGCTAGTGACAAGGACTTACGCAATCATAGCTCTTAAACCCCCTCGGGCTTTGTCTCAGGTTTTTGTTTTGACAGTACTGAACTTATTTTTTTGGGTCCTTTCATATATTATTGGTCGAATCGCGCTGTCTTACAACTATCAACTTGGCCTCTTCTTCCTGGTGTGCATCCTCGTTTCAACTGTTGTCGCAATTAAGGACGACATGTTTCAATTCGCAATCAATACAACTATAGCATTGACCAAAATGTCTAAAGCGGCTGACCAGGACTCTGAAAAGTAAAAGCGTCCGAACAGTCGGTTGAAGATGGACTGGCAATCCTCTGCACTCTCTTGCTGGCCGGTTATGCGGAGCGCTAGGCAGTAAGCCTATCAGCAACGTGCTTTACCATCGCCACTCCACTACATGATATTCGAAAAGCCCCACACCGCCCAAAAGTCCCTGTCCCTCGGGGCATAACTGCCTTGTGCATTTTACCCCCAAAAAGCCTCTAATCCGCCCCAGAATCGACGATCTCTTTTCACCAATACCTTTCCCTCTCTCTCCCCAAAATCAATCCTGAAGCACACCGATCTTTCTCAGGTAGGCGTGATAGGTAGCCCTCTGAATCGCCATAGTCAGCTCAATGGTGCCGGCCTCCAGCCCACACACGGGGCACACGTAATATTCCCCCGCAAAGATTATCTCTTCACCTCGGAAACTCTTCGTATCGGTAAACCTCTTCAGTTCCATGGCCCCATGACTGTTAGGGCAGTCTCTTATCCCGGCTTGCATTTTCAACCCCAACACGGTTACATTGCGGTTACACCCGTTCCGTAACCCAGGGCCGTTACAACATTTTTTCATGAGCCATTGGACTCAAGATCCAACAAGCTTTAAAAGCCTCCGAGCAACGTGTTTGGGGACATTGTTTCCGAATCAACTTTTCGTCTGTGCGAAGGGAGTGTCTCTCCAGGGCCAGAAGCAGGGGCCACGGATTGAGAACCCGTCTCGACCTCCGAATCCCTGTGCTGGGTGTGACGACGTTCGTTCTGAATCAACTTTTGGTCTAGTGGGAAAGGAGTGTATCTCCGGGACCGAGGGATGGAGGAATAAAGAAAGAGCAGGATTTCAGGGGAGCCAGGCCTGAATGTGGAGAGCACCGGTGTGGCTGCGATGATGCAGTTTTATGTTGACTGAGAACCAACGTCCCGGTCTCTCACGGTCTCTCATGGGGGGGAAAGAGTGGCAAAAAGGATGGTGATGCTCTGGAGGCCCACTCCAACGGGAGGTGTGATCGACTGGGAAAAGCCCCAGGGGTTGGAAAGGTTGTCCGTAGGGGCAACGGCTATGACCCGGTTCTTGATTGGGAACCACGTCCCGGTCTCCCCAATTAAATGGAATAAGGCACTTCTATAAAAGGATGTTTTGCAGGATCAAAATCTTTAGTATTTCGAGTGGATAGTTTTATACCGGCATTCATAGCCAAAGCAGCCTGAAATGCATCTGGCAACTTCCAGCCATGTTCCCTTCTTAAGGCAGCAGCTCTATCGGCAGCTTCTTTTCCAATACCAAGGAGTAGGTATTGGTCCAGGAGGGCTTTAGGCTTTTGAACAGTTTCTTCATCAAAACCGGCCAGGACTTCTGCACGGGTGATCACTGAAATCGCCGTCCTCAATGGATCCAATCCAGAGAGGAATCGAGTCGCTTCAGGAATGCCATTAAAATGATCAATGAGAATGACCGAGTCTAAAAGCCTTTCCACCACCCCTTTCATCTCCACTCAGATCGCAGCTTCTCTTGATACGCCAGTCCATCGCCCTGTTTCCAGATTCCCTTGGTCTGGGCAATAAGGCTTTGATAAACTGATCTTCGTTCCTGCTCCTTCAGCCGCTTAATGGCCCTCCTCACTGCCTCTGCCATGGATATTCCACTAGCCCTACTATAGCCTTCAAGCCATGATTTGTCTTCATCGGAAATCGTGATGATCGTCCTTTGGCTTCCCACAATATATCCCCCTCTCCTGAATTATGATATANACTACTATATATCACTATCAGGATCATGTCAAGAAGATGCCCTTTCCTTTACAAAGTGTCCTTCTGTTTATCCTCTCCACCCCAAAAAATGCTGGCTTCTATCCAAAATGAGGCTAAGTACTGACGAGTGAGCGGAGCAAAGGGGAGGGCCGAGCAGAGAACCCGGTGGGGGGAGAGATAGCCCATCAGTGGAGGGGAGCTGTTGTTGTAGAAATATCAGTCGGAACCCCCGAGCTTCGGGTCTCCATCACTCCGTACAACGTATTCCCGCCACCTCGACATCAGGCCCGTCCTGCATCAGCGAAGCGAGGAAGCCTTGTGCCGTGGGGCCTCGAAAGCTGATCAGAGCTGGTCCAAGCTCAGAGACGTCACCCAAATGGATTCTCGATGCGAAGGTGTTCCACCTGGCGGCCATGCTGCAAGTCCTCGGAGTAGAGCACCTCGGCTCCCCACACCAGGGCCGCTTCGACGATCAGGGCGTCCCAGAACGAAAAGGTGCCGTCCCGGCATCTCGACATGGCGCGGAAGATCAGTTCCCGGTCCACCTGTACCAGCGGGAGTTCTGCCAGATCGTGCACAGCGCGGCTTGCCGTGTCGGGGTCTAGGGGAACCGCAAGCTTGCGGGTGACCGCCACGTAAAATTCTTGGAGGACCTGGGTACTGAGCCCTGCTCGCCCGAGCATCACCTCCTCGGCCAGTAGCTGCCGGGACCTGGCCTGCTTCTCCGGCGAGTCGGCATCGAAGAGATACACCAAGACGTTGGTGTCAAAGAAGGAACGCACGGATGCTCACCGTTGGTGGAGTTCGTCCCGGGTCCACGTGCGCGTCCCCCGCCGTGCCCCCGAGGCTCGTGAAAGGTTCAGAAGGTCCTGCAGAGCGGCCTCCCGAGCCCGATGGACCCCGGCAAACGCCTCCAGCGCATCCCGAAGCAACCTATTCACCGATGTGCCGAGCTCCAAGGCCCGGATCCTCGCCCGCTT
>Ga0180899_1066_pt1 | contig 4249 bp, 4 predicted proteins | sample Deesub1362A_J573_FD_124278 | JGI IMG/M metagenome (GOLD analysis project Ga0180899, IMG submission 124278) | Desulfarculaceae bacterium JdFR-97 | reverse complement strand
GAATGGCTCAACTACTACAACAATCAACGCCCTCACCAAGGCTATCGAAACATGGGAAAAAGACCCATCGACACCACCAACAAATACCTCGAAAGCATACAGATAGATGATTAGTAGTACAAACCCGTTGTACAGCGTTGGTATATCTGATGGCAAAATCTAAGATTTCTTCACTATCCTGTATTTTCAGCGCCTGCATACTGATATTAGCTTATTCGTTGTCCACTGCCACACCGGAGCTTGGTCCAGAGATATGGCTGCCACATGCATTTCAAATTGCTTGTTGGGCTTTTGCTTGGTTCTTATTGGTCCAACGCAGTAAGGGTTTTCCACGGTTTAGCGACCCGGCCGTGCTTCTACTGCTCTGGAGTGGAATGTATTTTATTTATCCATCTGTGGTATGGATAGGGGGCGGATATATTCCAACGGGCCGGGAGACAACTAACGCAAATGTTGCGTTTGTTTTTTGGCTACACGGGCTGTTTATATTGGGGTTTATCGTCGGACATCTGCTAATCCGCAAGCGGACAAACTGGAGCGTGCCAAAGCTTGATCTACAAAGATTACCATCAGGATGGGGAATTTATCTTATTTTGCTTGCGCCCTTGCTATTTGAATCGTTTGTAAGGTTAATAAGTGGACAGGGGTTGCTCCCTAAACAAACATATGGCGAGAAGTGGTATGGAATGTATGAAAACATCCGTGCGGCCCAGTCTGCCGGTGGGGTGGCTTATCTGGTGCTGCAAATTAAGAGCAAATTATACTTCTTTCCTATTCTCATACAGGGCATTGGTGCAGGATTGATCATAGCCCATTCAGTCCAACAGCGCAAAAACTATTTTAGGAACACCATTTTTTTGCTGACTGGGACAGTGTTAATGCTTCTCCTCGGATCTGGCGGTAGAAGCAGTGTAATGATAATTTTGATCATAGGATTAATTTTTGCTGATCTCACTGCTGGGCCATTGCGCTGGCGGTATTTAGTTTTTCTATTCTTGTTGATGGCTATTTTATTTCAATCCTTTCGCTATTACCGCGCAGTTAACTACTTAGGATTTAATTCTGCATTTGAAATTGTGAAGGAGAATATTTTTAACCGACCGGGAGGAGTCGCTAATCTTGACGAGTTCACTGGGATGTTAGGGAAAGAGACGTTTGGGATCTGGATTTTTCAAGGTAAGAAAAAAGAGGGGTTATTATATTTGGCTCAGAATATTCTTGCGCCACTGCCAAAGCAAATTTTGCCTCTAAGTTTACAAGAGAAACCTACAAACCAAATACTTTCTACAGAACTACTTGGGGAACTTGCACTAGCCGGTGCAGGGGTTGCTGGTGCAATAATCGTGGATGGGTATCGGCTTGCCGGTGTGCCGGGTATTCCCATCCTTGCCGCCATTTTAGGATTAATCTTTGCAGTTGCTCAGAATTGGTTAACAAAGGGGGTACCCAGGGGTGCTAAGGGGCCTATGCTATTGAAAATTATTCTTATAGCGGGGCTTTACGGATGCTTGTATAACTTAATTCGCAGCAGTTTCGGTACCATTATCACTATGCTTTTTTACTGGGTTTGTATGCCTTGGATATTGGTAAATTTTATTCTGGCAAAATATCCTAACAATATTTTGACTTCCCATCTCCCTATATTAGACTGTCCCCACTATCGTGTGCGTAGTATAGTGGACTCCAAAAATGAGGTATAATTACCCCCAAAAACTGGACAGTGTAATAGGGTGCATTTATAGTCCATCGTGGGTCTAAAGGGAAGGAGGATGTAATACACGATGGGAGGAAGAAAGGAGAAGGTTCGATGTTGCATTTAAGGCGAAGGTGGCCCTTGAAGCTGTGCGGGGAGAGAAAACCATTGCGCAACTGTCCAGCCAGTTTGGGGTGCATGGCAACCAAATGAGACAATGGAGAAGGCAGCTATTAGATGAGCTTCCCAGCACTTTTGCCGATGGCAGGAAGCGCTCTGATAAGGACTCGGAGCAACTTACTGCTGAGTTGTACAGACAGATAGGGCAGTTGAAAGTGGAGCTGGACTGGCTCAAAAAAAAGCTTCAATGCTCCGTTGAGCAAAAGCGCGATTTGGTAGGGGTTCATCACGGTGAGATTTCCGTGATGAGGCAATGTGAGCTATTGGGGGTATCAAGGAGTACGTACTATTATCGGCCCAGGCCAATAGGTGATCTGAACCTGGAGCTTATGAGATTGATAGACGAACAATACACCAAGACCCCCATTTTACGGCGTTCCACGGATGACGGCGTGGCTAATCACAAGCGGGTGGAGCGTCTGATGAGGGTGATGGGACTTCAGGCAGTTTATCCCAGGCGTAGGTCGAGCATTCCATCTAAAGAGCACAAGATCTATCCGTATTTACTGAGAGGTGTTGAGATAGAGCAACCCGATGAAGTTTGGTGTGCTGACATCACCTATATCCGGATGCTGCGGGGATTTCTCTATCTTGTGGCCATTATGGACTGGTATTCCCGCTATGTATTGGCCTGGGAGCTCTCTATTACCGTAGAGAAGGAGTTTTGCCTTGAGGCCCTTGATAAGGCGCTAAAGGTATCTTGTCCAACGATCTTCAACACAGATCAGGGCAGTCAGTTTACCAGTAGAGAGTTTACGGGCCGCCTTGAGACTGAGGGTATTGCCATCAGCATGGAGGCAGGGGCCGGGTCTTTGACAACATCTTCATTGAACGGCTATGGCGCACGGTCAAGTATGAAGAGGTCTATCTGCAAGACTATGGTAACGTAAGAGAGGCAAAGCAGAGGCTTTCGAGGTATTTTGAGTTTTACAACAGTGAGCGTATCCTCTCCTCAGTGGGGGATCTTACACCCCAGGAGGTCTATTTCAAAGGACGGGAGGACTTATTACCCCATGATGGGCTCTGTAAAGACGCACTTAATACACCCTAATTTTTGTCTAGACAATGGGGGTAAGTTCACCTTGGACTGCACCCCTATGTTTGGACAGATCGGGTTAGAGTGATCTGACGGGGTTCTTTGGAGATTTTGTTTTTCATAAACCTTTCCTCGTACTCATTGGGCGGTACGTAGCCGATCGAAGAGTGAAGCCGTTTCTGGTTATACACCTCCTCGATGAAGTACGGGATCCTTTTTTTGACATCTGCCAGGGTCTGATACTCCCAGAGATAGACCTCTTCAGACTTAAGGGTCTTGAAAAAACTCTCTACCATGGCATTGTCGAAAGGGTTGCCTTTTCGTGACATGCTAATTCGAAATCCATTTTCCCTGAGTAAATCCACATACTGATGGGCCGCATATTGAACCCCTTGGTCCGAGTGATGGATACAACCCCGATGTGATCTTCGCTCTTTGAGGGCCATCTTCAAGGCCGTCAGGGTCAGTTCTGTGTCAACCCGGCTGGAGAGAGCATATCCAAGGACTTTTCGAGAGTACATGTCTAAGATAACGGCCAGATAGACAAAGGCCGTCAAGATTCGTATATAAGTAATATCTGCAAGCCAAACCTGATCGATGGAGGTGGGCAGCAGATTGCGAATCAAGTTTGGAAAGACCGGATATGGGTGATCACTGTCTGTGGTCTTCACCCATCTCCTCCTGGGACGGCATAGAAGGTCGTTTTGCCGCATGATCCGAAGCACTCTCTTATGATTCACCCTCAGGCCTCGACGCTGAAGGGCCTTGGTAATCCTACGATACCCGTATCTCGGAAACTCCATCACAATGGCCTCAATGAGATCCCTCAGATCCGCTTCCTGCTTCAGTTTGGCCAGAGGTCTCTCTCTCGGCTTATAGTAGTAGCTGCTGCGGGGGAGATTCATGAGTTCGCACCCCCTTCGGATCGTTTGAATAAGGGACCGGTGCCGGGCAAGGAACTCTCTTTTCCCTCGGCTCGGTCCAAGGTGTTCTGCAGCGCTTTTTTTAAGAACTCCTTCTCCATGGTCAAGCGGCCTACCATCTGCTCAAGCCTCTCAATGCGCTCAGCCATGGCCGCTTCACCGGTAGGTTCATTGTCAAATCTTCCCCGAATATATTGGCGCTTCCAATGATACAGAAGTCCAGAGGAGATATCATAGCGGCGGCAAAGCTGCGCAGGACGAGAAGTACCACTGAGGAGCTCCTCTACCACCTGGCGCTTGAACTCAACGGAAAATCGTCTCTGCTTCCTCATGACAAGATCCTTTCTCCCCAACTTTGGGGCCCAGATCCTGCCAGATACTCTAACATAAAATGCCCAGCTTCAGGGGTTCACTCCA
>Ga0180899_1099_pt1 | contig 4293 bp, 5 predicted proteins | sample Deesub1362A_J573_FD_124278 | JGI IMG/M metagenome (GOLD analysis project Ga0180899, IMG submission 124278) | Desulfarculaceae bacterium JdFR-97 | reverse complement strand
CAAGATTGGCGACCTGGGGGAGTTGAGGAATGATCCTACGATCCTGTCTTAAATGCGAGTTTCATGAGGTCCGGGAGACCGAAGAGGGCAAGATGAGCCATTGCACCAAGGAGAACTGTTGGGCGCGCTATTCCAAGTGCGTCTCCATCCGCGCCCTGGACCGTTTCCTTGACCAGGAGCGCCTGGACGCGACCCGGCGTTTCTCCGCCCTGGAGCACGTCTACCCCCGGGAATAGATGAACCCCGCCGCAGGCGGGGTTTGCTATTGGCTCCATGCTCCATGCTAGTACCCCTTAGCCTGGCTGGCGGCTATTTTCTACATATGCCCGTGGGAGGCGGTGTTCGGGTCCCTCCCTCGGGCGGAGAAGACCGGAGAACTATGCGGCACATTCACCCATTTCAACCTCTTATTCGCAATACTGACCGTCACCTTTTGAACAACCATCGGAGCGCCCTGATCTGGTTTACAGGGCTTTCCGGAAGCGGCAAGTCCACCCTGGCCCATGCAGTGGAGGCCCGGCTCTACGAGATGGGGGTCAGGACCTATGTGCTCGACGGAGACAATATCCGCCGGGGCTTGAACCGCGACCTGGGCCTCAGCCCCGAGGATCGAAGGGAGAACATCCGCCGCATCGCCGAGGTTGCCAAGCTCATGGTGGATGCAGGCCTCCTGGTCTTCGCGGCCTTCATCGCCCCCTATCGGGAGAGCCGTGAGTTCGTGCGGAGACTCATGGAGGGCTGGCCCTATTTCGAGTGCTACGTCAAGTGCCCCTTGGAGATCTGCGAGTCTCGCGACCCCAAGGGCCTCTACCGCCGGGCCAGAAAAGGGGAGATCTCCGGCATGACCGGGATCGACGCCCCCTACGAGGAGCCCGAGGCCCCGGATCTCGTCATCGAGACCCACAAACATGACCTGGAGGCGTGTGTGGAGCAGGTCATCCATTTCCTGATCCAGAAGGAGATCATCACGCCTCGGCAAGGGGACCGGTGACCTCCCCTGCAAGGCCGAAGGGGCCCTTCGTGCCCTTGTTCAATGGATAGGGGGGCAGCAGAGGATGCGCGCGCTGATTACGGGCATTACAGGCCAGGACGGCTCCTACCTTGCGGAGTTCCTCCTGGAGAAGGGCTATGAGGTCCATGGCCTGATCCGGAGGGCGAGCACCTTCAACACGGACCGCATCGAGCATATCTACCGGGACCCTCACGATCCTCAGGCCCGCCTCTTCCTCCACTATGGCGATCTGTCCGATTCCGGGCAGCTCACCAACCTCATCTACAACATCCAACCCCATGAGATCTATCATCTGGCCGCCCAGAGCCACGTGCGGGTGAGCTTCGAGATGCCCGAGTATACCGGGGATGTGGTGGGGCTGGGCACCACCAGGATCCTGGAGTCCCTGCGCCGAAGCGGGGTCAAGGCCCGTTTCTACCAGGCCTCGTCCTCGGAGATGTTCGGGGGCGCCCCTCCGCCCCAGAACGAAGAGACCCCCTTTCAGCCCCGCAGCCCCTACGCAGCCGCCAAGGTCTATGCCTATCACATGGTGAGGAACTACCGGGAGGGCTATGGTCTCTTCGCCTCCAACGGGATCCTCTTCAATCACGAGTCTCCCAGGAGGGGCGAGACCTTCGTCACCCGCAAGATCACACGGGCCGTGGCCCGCATCCGGTTCGGCCTGCAGGATTGCCTCTTTCTGGGGAACCTGGAGGCGCGTCGCGATTGGGGTTATGCCCCGGACTACGTGGAGGCCATGTGGAGGATCCTCCAGCACGAGGCCCCGGACGACTTCGTCATCGCCACAGGGGAATCCCACTCGGTCAGGGAGTTCTGCGAGCGGGCCTTCGAGGAGGCCGGCATGGAGATCGAGTGGAAGGGCTCCGGCACCGATGAGGTGGGCATCCTGCGCTCCATATCCCCCGAGCTTCCCCCATCCCTCCAGGAGTCCTCCGGATCACGGGTCCCGGGCCCGCAGATCCGGGATCCGGGCCCCGACTCCCGGGATGCAGGATATGAATCCCCCCCGAGGCCCGGTCGGATCGTGATCCGCATCGACCCGCGCTATTTTCGTCCCACCGAGGTGGAGTTCCTCCAGGGGGATGCAACCAAGGCCCGAAGGATCCTGGGTTGGGAGCCCAAGGTGGACTTCTACGAACTCGTGCGCATCATGACCCGGGCTGACATCCATCAACTGATGGAACTTCGCCACTGCCAGGACGTGATCCAAAGACTCCTGACCCGCCCCTGACCCATCCCAACGAACCCGACGATATGGACGAAACCGACGAGATCAACGAAATCAACGAGATCGACGAAACAGACGAGATAGACGAAATAGACCAGACAGACGAGATCGACGAAACAGACGAAACGACGAGATCAACGAAATCAACGAGATCGACGAAATAGACGAGACAGACGAAATAGACGAAACAGACGAGATCAACGAAACGCCGAAACAGACGAGATCGACGAAACAGACGAAACGACGAGATCAACGAAATCAACGAGATCGACGAAATAGACCAGATAGACGAAATAGACCAGACAGACGAAACGACGAAATAGACGAGATAGACGAAACGACGAAACAGACGAGATAGACGAAACGACGAAACAGACGAGATAGACGAAACGACGAAACAGACGAGATCGACGAGACAGACGAGATCGACGAGATACACGAGATCATGGACCTTCACAGCAAGATCTTTGTGGCCGGGCATCGGGGCCTTGTGGGCTCCGCGGTCCTGCGAAGGCTCCAAGCCGAGGGCTTCACGCATATCATCACCCGCACCCACGCGGAGCTGGACCTCACGGACTCATCCGCGGTCACCGAGTTCTTCGAGGCCGAGCGGCCCGAGTATGTGTTCTTGGCCGCGGCCAAGGTCGGGGGCATTCACGCCAACCGCACTTACCCTGCGGACTTCATCCGGGAGAACCTCCTCATCCAGACCCACGTGATCCATGCGGCATGGAGCACGGGCTGCCGCAAACTGCTCTTCCTGGGCTCCTCCTGCATCTATCCCCGNTTGGCCCCTCAGCCCATGCGGGAGGAGTATCTCCTGGGCGGCCCCTTGGAGNCCACCAACCAGGGATANGCCATCGCCAAGATNGCCGGCATCCTCATGTGTCAGGCCTACAGGAAGCAGTACGGCCTCCCAAGCATCTGCCTGATGCCCACCAANCTCTACGGCCCNAACGACAACTTCGATCTGGAGACATCCCATGTGCTCCCCGCCCTGATCCGCAAGTTCCACTTGGCCAGGCGGGCCGCCCAAGGGGACTGGGAGGGGATCCTGAGGGACGAAACCCGCTTCGGCCCCATCCCCGCGGATTTCCTGGCCTGTCTTGCGGCCATCGCCCGGGACCGGGGACACAACACCCCTCCCAAGCCCTATGCGGACCGCATCCATTCATCCGCGCGCGGATCCTCCACATCCGTCCCTGCCGTGATCCTCTGGGGCACGGGCTCCCCCAGGAGGGAGTTCCTCCATGTGGACGACTTGGCCGACGCCTGCCTCTACTTTATGCGCCATTATGAAGGGGAGGAGATCATCAATGTGGGTGTGGGCAAGGATGCCAGTATCCGGGAGATGGCCGAGATGGTCCGCGAGGTGGTGGGCTTCGACGGTGAGGTGGAATTCGACCCCTCCATGCCCGACGGCACGCCCCGCAAGCTCTTGGATGTATCCCGCCTGGAAAAGCTCGGATGGCGCGCCCGCATCCCCCTTAAGGAAGGAATCCGCTCCACATACCACTGGTACCTCCAACAACTCTAACCCCCCCCATGAAATTTTTTCTCCCCGCTCCATGCTCCATGCTCCATGCTCCGCGCTCCCTGCTCTTCGCTCCCTGCTCTTCGCTCCCTGCTCTTCGCTCCTTGCTCTTTGCTCCGTGCTCCGTGCTCCATGCTCCCCGCTCCAAGCTCCGTGCTCCCCGCTCCTTGCTCCAAGCTAATCTGCTCCCCGCTCCCCCGCCCTTGGCGGGGCTCCTTGCTCCAAGCTCTTCGCTAATCTGCTTCTTGACATCACCAAAGATTTCGGTAAAATACGCCCAGTGAATCGGACCGGGGTCTCCCGACAATGGGGCAGGGAAGCTCTCCTGTGGAAGAGGAAGAGAGAGTTTCTCAAGGGGCACAGGCTTGCGAGACCCCGGGGCAGTACGTAACCCCTTGTGAAGGATGAGGAGGCGAAGGCCCGGAAGGGCCTTCGCCGGTTTCGCTTTATTGGGAAAAACGTGTAATATCCATGGGTTGCAACGCAAGAGGCCCCGCCTCTTACGGGCGGAGCCCACCC
>Ga0180899_1088_pt1 | contig 4501 bp, 3 predicted proteins | sample Deesub1362A_J573_FD_124278 | JGI IMG/M metagenome (GOLD analysis project Ga0180899, IMG submission 124278) | Desulfarculaceae bacterium JdFR-97 | reverse complement strand
GGNGGGGCCGCAGGCGGGGCCGCAGGCGGGGCCGCAGGCGGGGCATGGGGAGTTTCTTTTGAGAGGCCGAGAGGAAAGGCCTCAGGAGGATCGGGCGGGAGATGGCAAATAGAGGGAAAAGCAGCTTCCATGCCCGGGCTGGGACTCCACTTCGATACGACCTCCATGGGCCTTGACGATGGCCCGTACCAAGCTCAGGCCCAAGCCCAAGCCCCTGTGAGAGCGGCTGCTTTCGCCTCGATAGAGACGATCCCAGATCCTGGGGAGATCCCTCTCGGGGATGCCCTCCCCGGTATCCCGAATCTGCACGATCACGCTCTGTTCATGACGACGGGCCTCCACCTCGACCCTCCCTCCCGAGGGAGTATATTTTACGGCGTTGTCCAACAAGTTGGACAGGGCTCGTCCCAATCGATGGGAATCCACCTCCACGAGTAGACCCTCCTGGGTCCGGAGGTCCAGCCGAAGGCCTTTTTCCTCGGCCACATACCGGTAAACCTCCGTTAGGTCCTCCAAGAGGTCTGCAAGATCCACTTCCTCCAACTCGAGCTTCATCGCCCCTGTCTCCGCTTCGGAGATATCCATGAGGGTATCGAGTATCTGGAGGATCCTTTCAGACTCCTCGATGCATTCGGCCAGAGCCTCCTTGTAGTCTTCCGGCTTTTGCCCCGAGTGAAGGGCCATCTCAGCGACCCCCCTAAGCCGGGTCATGGGGGTACGGAGGTCGTGCGCCACCATATCCATGGAATCACGCATGCCCCGAATTAGGGCCTCGATTCTGGAGATCATCTCGTTGAACAGCTGAATCAATTCGTCCAACTCATCTCCGGTGTCGGGGGACGGCACCCGAGCCTCCATCCTCCCCACATCCATGGAGCGGATGGTCCGGATAAGGTTTCGAATGGGCCGAAGGGTCCTGAAGGCCAAAAAGGCTCCCCCCGAGAACCCTAGAATCACAAGAGGGATCATGGCGGCCAGAAAGGCACTGCGAAATCTGAAGAGGAGCTTCATTCGGTCCTCGGTGCTTTTGCCCACCTGGAGCCAATTGCCGTCGTCCAGAGGACGGTTGGCCACAAGGAGAAACTGCTTCTCCCTCACTGCCGGTATCCGGACCCATTCAGGGAGGTCCCGGGGGTGCGTAAGCCGCAGACGTTTGATATCGAACTCTATCCACTGGTAGGGAAGGCTGAGAAGTAAGGTCCGGTTTTGTGAATCGGCCAAGCGGACGAAGAAGGGATCCTTCCTGCGGAACTTCTTACCGTACGTGAGCTCACCCTCCACCGCCCAGATCCCCCCTTCCCGATAGAGATCTCGGATCTCGCGGACCTTCAGGATCACTACGTCCTTTTCTTGGTGTTGAAGCGTGGAAAAGAGAAGAAGGTAGGCAATGGCGAAAAGCATCAAGGAACTGAAGATGAAAATCCCCGAGTACCAGACCGTGAGCCGGAACCCTACGGTTCGGGTGATCCTAAGAATCGTCTTTAAGGACATACCCTACGCCGCGCACAGTGTGGATCAATTTTATGGGAAAGTCCCGATCCACCTTCTTCCGCAATCGACTCACCAGGACATCGACTACATTTGTCTGAGGATCAAACTGGTAGTCCCAGACATGCTCGAGGATCATTGTCTTGGTGACGACCCTCCCTGCGTTTCGAAGGAGATACTCCAACAGGGCGAACTCCCTGGGTTGGAGCTCGATCCTCCGTCCCCCCCGGACCACCTCCCGCTTGAGAAAGTCCATGGAGAGGTCGCCGTAGGTAAGGCTGGTGGGCTCGGGAGTGGCGCTGGCCCTTCGAATCAAGGCCTGAACTCTGGCAAGGAGCTCGGCGAAGGCGAAGGGCTTGGTCAGATAGTCATCCCCCCCTCTCTGGAGACCTCGAACGCGATCGTCCACCGAGCGCTTGGCACTCAGTATGAGGACCGGTGTGGTGACCCCTCGGCTGCGGAGCTCCTCGATAAGGGTAAGCCCGTCCATCTTGGGGAGCATAATGTCGACCACCGCGGCATCGTACGGGGCCGTCAGGGCCAAATGGAGACCCTCCTCTCCATCCGCGGCCTTGTCCACAGCAAAGCCCGCCTCCCGCAACCCCTTCTCGATGAAGGAGGCGATGGTGGCGTCGTCTTCAATAAGGAGGAGGCGCATTACCGGGCACTCCCAAGGGGAGAAAGAAGACAACGGGCCTCCTTTTCATTTCCCGCTCATTCCCCCCGAGTTCACGAGAAACCCATCCCACCGAAAGGAGATGGATCGCGGAGTGCGAATTGTCGCGACCGAAGATCGTGGACTGAACCAAGAAAAAGCATCCTATGCCAAAGAGTCGTCTGGCGAAAACCATAAAGTGCATGCTGCCGTCGATAGGAATGCTGTATCGCTTGAACCCATCCCTTACTCGGGCGCCCGTGAATCTCCCAATCGCTCTGGATTTCTTTCCAGCTATATCCCTTTTTCGCCTTCCAGATCCCGATCACTCCCCCTGTCCTGTCCTTTCCCCCGTCGCAGTGAAGCAATAGAGGCTTAAGGCTGTTCTCCATTGCTCGGATTACATGGTCAATTGCCGCAAAGTTGTCAGGTCCACTCGAACCAAACTTGAAAGATAGATGCATGATATCTCTTTTACGGCAAAAGATCAATTCATCAACATCTTCCATGTCTTGAGGGTTCCAAGCGATATTGATCACCGTTTTGAAATGAATTACTTTCAAAAGAAAACTCAATTGAAAAAGACTTAACTGGCCCGAGCGATATATTCCATTAGAAACTTTACCAAAATTTCTGCATATCTTTTGGATGATAATCCCCCGTAAAGGCAATCTGTGAATTCTTGTAGAAGACATACCCAAAAGGAAGATAACGATGCCTCCAAGAATAAGCAAATAGAATCTTTTCTTCATAGGGTCTTGCCTTGTGTCGTGGAATCCCTCCAGCTTTTCCTCGTCAAGACGAACCCTATGAGTGAGGCTTTAGTTTTGATGAAGTCCATGGCTCCGCGTTTGTAGATGAGCCCCACCAAAAGCTCCGGCCTCCGGTCCCCGTCCACATCCTTCACCTGATAGTCCGCTACATACCCCTTCATCTCCCGCGTGCGCCAATTCTCCATAAAATCCAAACCATCCCAACTCAAACTAAATATCGCACTCTTCGTAAATATCCGCGTGTTCGCCATCAACATCAACGGCTCATAATTGTGACACACTATCACCTCATCAAACCCATCTCCATCCAAATCCACCGTCAAAAGCCGAGGCGGTAACCACACCCTCAAATTCGGCGGCTCCTCATTCGGCGTAAGCTGCCTCCCTATGTCCCTCATAAAATAGTTCGCCGTCCGACCATACGGCTCTCGACTCACCCACACCACCCCACCCTGCGCATTAAACAACTTCAAATAATCCCTAACATCAAACGCCAAATACTCCTCCACACCATCATGGTCCACATCCAACATCGTCAATCCCAATACACATATGTCGTCCTTAAGCGGCAACTCCTCACCCCTCACCAAACGACCACCCTCCCAACGCAAACGAAACGGACGATCAAACGGAGTCATCAAACTCTCCGTGGCTCGCTCCGTAAACGCCACCACCCGCTTCTCCTGACCAAACAACACCAAACCCTCACGCAAACTCCGAACCACCCTCAAAAAATACGGCAANCCAACCGCTATATCCCTATAAACCCCATCCCTATACTCCACCACCTGTGACACCAACCGCTCACCATGCTCCTCCAACGCCGTAATATATATCTCCGCTACCCCGTTGCCATTCACATCCGCTACATCCAACGACAATAACTTCGCACGAGANGCCCGTAAATCCACCACCACAGGATTGCTCGTGTCCAACAACACCCGCTCAAATATGTAAACCCGATCCTCATCCGCCACCACCGTCTCCACCTGACCGTCTCCGTCCACATCCCCCACATCCACAGCCTGCAGATCATCCGTGGGTAACTCCGGCGTCTTCACATAACCACGCCTCGCACGATCCGCTTGATACGACATGATAAACGCAGGATTCAAACCCCCACCACCATACGAAATCGGCTCCCCTGAACGATCAAATAACTCACCCCTACCCCTGCCCGTAAAACCACCAGGAGGCATGGGATAACCACCAGGAGGCGGACCAGAATAACCAGATACCCCAGAAGAAACCGAAGAAGACACACCCCCACTACCCTCACCCAATACCATAGAACGTATCTCACCTGCCAAACGACCTACCTGGGGTATCACTCCATCCAAATCCGATGCCTCCGCTACCAACCTCCCCACACTCCTACCACTAACCACCTCCAATACCTCACCATCCAAACTCACATGACTCCCTAACTTCGTCAAACTCCCATATACCACATAGTCCACCCCCAAACCCCTNCCTAACTCCAATACCCTCGATACCCCCATCACTCCACCAACACCACCCACCAACGATAACACCTCACCACTACCCACTACCTCTATTCCTCCCCCACGCACCACCCGACTCA
>Ga0180899_1020_pt1 | contig 5065 bp, 8 predicted proteins | sample Deesub1362A_J573_FD_124278 | JGI IMG/M metagenome (GOLD analysis project Ga0180899, IMG submission 124278) | Desulfarculaceae bacterium JdFR-97 | reverse complement strand
CAGTTTCCTTACGATCGAATCCGGATGATTCATCCAAGCGGAGTTGTCCTCCGCATTGCAGGAGGTGACCTGTCCGGTTTTGGGGGCGACGGAGGCCCGGCTACTGAAGCCCACCTCAATGAGCCTTACGATGTGGCCGTAGACGATCAAGGAAACATCTACATCGCGGACCGGGGCAATTATCGTATCAGGATGGTGGATCCCAGCGGCATCATCAGGACGGTGGCGGGCAAGGGCCAGATGGCGGGAAGTGACCAGGACGGCATCCCCGCAGTGGAGGCCCAGATCGGCTCGCCCACAAGCCTCGCCATCGATCAAGCGGGCAATCTCTATTTCACCGAAGGACTTCGCGTTCGGAAGGTGGATTCCAGGGGAATTATTTCCACTGTGGCGGGAACAGGCACCTCTGGATACAGCGGTGATGGGGGCCCGGCCATAGAGGCCTAGTTCCACACGATCTCCGATATCGCTGTAGGTCTTAAGGGTGAGCTATACCTTGCCGAATTTGGAAACAAAGTAGTCCGAAAGCTCGCTCCAGTATACACCTTCTCTCAAAGGCTGGGCGGCGATGACCTCCTTTTTGCCGAAGATCCCGGAGTCGGATATCTTGTGGAAGCCTCCTCGGGCCGTCATAAGGAGACCTTGGATCTGGATACCGGAAGGACTCTCTTTGAATTTCATTATGATGAGGATGGGAGGCTTTCTGCAATTTCGGACCGGTTCGGCAATCGGATGACCTTGGAGCGGAATGCAGAGGGGGCGGTCACTGCCATAGTCTCGCCTCATGGTGTGAGAACCCATTTGACAGTGGATGAACAAAACCATCTTGTCGGTATCAGATATCCGGACGGAGGGGAATATCGGTTTGAGTACAGCCCCGAGGGCTACCTCCTCTCCAAGACCGATCCCGAAGGCAACCGATTCGAGCACAAATACAGCCCTTTCGGGAAGCTTTTGGAAGTATCGGATGAAGGTGGCGGCCGCTGGATGTATACCAAATATGGCGAGACGGACGGGCAGGTGGCCACCGAGGTTNTCTCCGCCGAAGGAGACAAGAGGGTATATCGAGACCTGGAGAGCTCTACCGGAGCCTACAGCTCTACCATTACGGACTCTGCCGGGGATGTCACTACGTTTGAGAGCTCAGCCGACGGCCTCTGGGCGGCCAAATGCCTGCCATGCGGCACAGAGGTAACCTTCGGCTATGGTCTCGATCCCCTTTATGGNTTTCAGTATATCCGTCAGAGGCGCGAGCGGCTGCCATCAGGCTTGGAAAGGGCAGTTTTAAGGGAGCACATTTACGAGGATCGAGACGAAGACGAGGTGGCGGATCGAATCATCCGTTCCGTAACCGTAAACGGGAAAACCGTGACCCTGGAAGAGAACCTCCTTCAGTCCGTAAGAATTCTTACTCGGCCTTCGGGAAGAACTGTGGAGGAAAGATACCATCCCAACACATTGCTTACCTTGAAGCGGCAGGTGCCAGGGCTTCATGACACTTTCTTCGATTACGATATTAAGGGAAGGTTGACCTCAGTGACGATCGGCACCCGCACCACAAGTCTCACCTATGACGATCAAGGCAATCTTGCATCCATCACCGATCCTTTGGGTCGCAGGACCGCCTACGAATACGATCCAGTGGGGAGGCTTGTAGCCGTGCACAAGCCGGATGGGGGGTGATGTGCTCTTCAGGTACGATCTAAGCGGCAACTTGACCGTTCTCACCACTCCATCTCGGGTGGACCACGGCTTTACATACGACAGACGAAACCTCAATACCGCCTACCTTCCGCCGCTTAGCGGGAGCTACCTGTACGAAGACGACCGGGATCGGAGGCTTACGGCGGTCCTCTTTCCCTCGGGCCGCAGGATCCAAAACGTCTACTCCCAGGGGAGGCTGGAGAAGATAAGGACCCCCGAGGGGACAGCGGATCTGGCCTACGGCTGCAGCAGAAGGCCCGTGGCTATAGCCAAAGGGGGGGGAAGGGCTCGAGTATGGATATGACGGCCCTCTTTTGACCTCGGAGATCTGGAGTGGGACCTTGAATCAAGCTCTCTCCTATACTTACGACGATGACTTCCGGGTGAGAGCCTTCACCTATGCAGGCCGGACCGAGGACCTTGTCTATGACATGGACGGACTTTTAATAGGATCCGGGGCGTTCCAGGTTGTCCGCAATGCCCATAACGGGTTCCCCGAGGAGGTGGTGGGAGGGGGGCTTGATCTGTATCGAACCTTCAACGGATATGGGGAATTGAACGGGGAGACGTTTTGGGTGGGCGGCAAGAGCGTGGCATCTTGGGGCGTGGTACGCGACGATACGGGGAGNATCGTCTCCAAGACGNAGACTGTGGGCCAAGAGACCACTTACATACGAATATNCCTATGACCCCGTGGGGAGACTGATCTCGGTGGTCAAGGACGGTGTTTTGGTGGAGGAGTATCGATACGGGGATAATGGAGCTCGTGTCTCAGAGATGAACCTGTCAAAGGGGGTCTCGGGACGGAGCTAGAGCTACTCTCAGGAGGACCATCTCCTTGCAGCGGGAGGAGCCATCTACTCCTATGACCTGGATGGGTATTTGACGAGCAAGACCGTTGGAACCGAGGTGACCACTTACGAGTATTCCTCCCGGGGAGAGCTTCTGCGTGTGACCTTGCCAGGGGGACGCCTCATCGAATATGTGCACGACCCCTTGGGAAGACGCATCGCCAAGAAGGTGGACGGTGTGGTCGTGGAGAAGTACCCTCTGGCAGGGAAGGACGAGGCTTTTGGCGGTCTACGACGGTGCCGACAACCTTCTGATGCGGTTTGTGTATGCCGATGCCCGGATGCCTGTAGCCATGAGCAGAGATGGGGGGACTTACTACCTCTTTTACGATCAGGTGGGTTCTCTGAAGTTGGTTGCGGATGCTGAAGGCAACGTGGTAAAAAGAGTCGGCTATGACAGCTTCGGCCACATCCTCTCCGACAGCAATCCGACCTTCAGGGTCCCGTTCGGCTTTGCCGGAGGTCTGTATGACCCCGATACGGGCCTTGTCCGCTTCGGCTTTCGTGATTACGACCCCGATGTGGGCCGCTGGACTGCAAAGGACCCCATTCTATTTGCAGGAGGAGATACGGACCTGTATGGGTACTGCCTGAATGACCCGGTTAGCTATATCGATCCCACCGGTAGAGTATTACAGGCATTACTTCCGGCGTTATATTTTCTGGCAGCAAAGGCAGGGGCCATGGCGGTGGCATACGGGGGATTTAAGTTGGCCGAGCAAGGTGTCAAGCTTGCAGCCAATGCGTGTCCAGAGGCCAGGATAAACGAGAAAGGGATGAGCGAAGCCATTGATAGGGCCTTTGTAATAACTGGTGCTATAAATGCTGGAGAAGTATTAGCGTTTGGCGCAGTAAATGCAGCCGTTGAATATCAAGCCCTAAGTGTAGCAGTTCTTTCAAATCCAGCTGCTATTCAAAGCTCAGCGGATTTTATTCAAGGAGCTCTTCAGCCAGGACCACCACCACCTACAATTCCTGGCTATGCTGGAGCAGGATCTAGGTATCTATACGATACCCTAATCAGTCAAAGTATTCGGAAATATGAATAAAATTTTTTCTATCATATTAGGTATTTCTTTTTCAGGATTCGGTTTAGGTATTTTGTTACATCCTAAGTTCTATGATAGTAAACATGATTATTATTATGATTTTTCGGAGATAAAGCTTCCTTTGGGAAGTATTCTAATTGTAATAGGAGTCTTGTTTGTTTTACTCGGATTTAGGAAAAAGAGTAAAGAATATGAAATTAAAGTATTAATTTGCCCCACCTGTAACGAACCTTTTAACAATATAGATGTTCCTGATCGACAATGTCCAAATTGCAAATCTGACCTGGAAGATCTGGAGGGGTTTTATGAGAGGCATCCTGAGTTGAAGTCCTCCAGGGATACGCCACCGTCCCCCCGGGCAAAAAAGTTACCCATTTCTCCCTTGAGGCGAAATGGGTAAGGCCNGCCACTTGTAAAGAGAGGGCCAGACTCACTTTCGATCGATGCCTGGCTCTGGTTCTTCTTCGCCTCTTCCCCCCAGGGAGTCCCATCATCTACTCTCAACAATTATGCCACCTCAAACTGCATCTGCTTGAGATAAGAGAGGGGAACCCGTTTGCTCACCCTCAAGATCTCAATACCCACCACCTCTTTGTGTTCGTTGAAGTCCAAGATGATACCCGGTTTGACCTCTTCCGATTCGACGACCTTGGAATCATCGAGANGGAAATAGACGGCATCCGCTTTCTCATCGAAATGCACTTTCATATCTCTTTCCTCACTTTTCGGTCAAAATAGGCTGTGACGATCCTTTTGGGGATCTCGGTATCATATAGATGACTCGCAGAACCCGGCCACCCCATTCCTCGATGCGGCACAGTGCATGGAGAAGCTGAGGATCACTCTTGTCCTTTTCGATCCGTATTGGGGAATCCAGAGCCCACTTGATCCATTTCATTGAAATTCCTCGTTCGGCTATAACCTTTCTTGCGTGTTCGGTGAGCTCAAACCCTTCGATCAAATTGAATTCGTCAGTCATTTTACAAGACCTTCAAGAATAGGGGGACGGATAAGTTCTCTCTTTCCGCTGGCCATGCCTTCGGGACACTCCATGTGCTCTCCTGAAGGACCGGGTTGTCCTCGCAGAAATCTTTACAGAACCCCCCACGGCTTGCCGCTGGGGGTTCCACTCCATTCGAGGGGGCTGCTTTCGCGTCGCGTTTTATCTCTGATTCTTGAAGAAAAACGGATACGTTTTTGAGGACATGATCATACAGATACGCCTCCCCGCCTCCATTACCAAGCAAGCATTCCGCGTCCTTTTTCTTCCATCTCGGCTTGACATATGCATGGATCAGTGCTCGCGGCTTGGTAAGATCAAGATCCATGGAGACCTCCTCTCAGTCTCCGGAGGCTTCTCCTACAATCTGGTAGTTGTTGTAACCGGCAACATCCAGCTCCTCGTTGCGAGCTACAGAGCGACTATTTCAATCCTATTCCAATGGGCAGCGAATCGGATCT
>Ga0180899_1063_pt1 | contig 5142 bp, 8 predicted proteins | sample Deesub1362A_J573_FD_124278 | JGI IMG/M metagenome (GOLD analysis project Ga0180899, IMG submission 124278) | Desulfarculaceae bacterium JdFR-97 | reverse complement strand
CGGTGCGAGGGGACCGGACGCTGGCGGAGTTAGCCGAGTAGTTCGATGTGCACCCCAACCAGATTCAGCACTGGAAGAAGAGGCTTTTGAGCCAGGCGGAGTAATTGTTCCAAAATGGTAGCTGCGCTGCCAAGGATGCGGAGGCCGAGATCAAGGAGCTCCATGCCAAGATCGGCGACCATGGAGCGGGATTTTTTATCCGGCAAGCTCGGTCGGTAGAGCCCAAGGAGCGCAAGGCCATGATTGACCGGGCAGATCCCATGCCCATTGCCCAGCAATGCAGGCTTCTGGGACTCAGCCGTTCCTCGGTCTATTACCAGGCTGTTCCGATCTCGGAGGCGGAGCTGGCCCTGATGCGTCGCATCGACGAGATCCATCTGCGGCTTCCCTTCTACGGAAGCAGGAAGATCCAGGATCTGCTCGAAAGGGAGGGCTACAGGGTGAACCGCAAGAAGGTTCAACGGCTGATGGGCCTGATGGGGATCTCGGCCCTCTATCCCAAGAGGCGTCGCACGAGCCTGCCGGCCGAGGGCCACAGGATCTATCCCTATTTGCTCAGAGATCTGACCATTGACCAGCCCAACCAGGTGTGGTGTGCGGATATCTGCTACATCCCCATGGCCCGGGGGTTCCTCGACCTGGTGGCCATCATGGACCGGGATAGTCACGCCAAAGGCGTGATACTCTCCTGGAGGCTCTCCAATACCCTGGATACCCACTTCTGCGTGGAAGCCCTGGATCGCTATGGCACGCCCGAGATCTTCAATACGGACGAAGGGGCCCAGTTCACCAGTGACGACTTCACAAGAGTCCTCCAGGATCGAGGGATTCGGATCAGCACCGACGGCAAGGGCCGGTTGTAGACAACGTGTTCATCGAGCGGCTGTGGCGAAGCTTGAAGTACGAGGAGGTATATCTGAAGGCCTACGAGACCGTGGCCGAGGCAATCCGTTGCATCAGGACCTACTTCGATTTTTACAACAGTGAACGCCCCCATCAAGGCCTCGGCCGACTCACACCAAACGAGGTATACGCAGCGGAGCTCCCGCTGCCCGAGGCTGCCTGATGAGGTCTTTTTCCATGACGAAGATTTCACTTATGACCCTGTCCAAATTTCGGGGTCCACTACTAAGGATTTAATCCGTTGGTCGATTTTGCTTTATGTACTATGTTGGTTAAACCGGGAGGAGTAATTATGTTGGATGATCACCACTGGCCTGACGTTAAGAATGTAAAGGAATTATGGGATAGACACTTAGCTAAAGTATATGAAACTTGGAAAGTTGCTGTGTATAAGTGGAGGGTTTAATTAATGATCCACTCTATAATAAGTTGGGATTGCTCTTTTAGGAATTTTTTTCATTTGATAGACGGGCTTCTCACTCAGGAATATGATCGAAGTCAGTTTGAACTTATCTTTGTTGAGCAACGGACAAAGGAAATAGCTGATAATTATAATCATAAACTCGGATTAAAATCACTTTGGGATCGTTATGAAGAAGTGAAAGACAAGATGAATATTCGAGTCATATATTTAGGAGACGATTTATCCATTCCTTATCATCTGGGCAAATGCAACAACAAAGGAATTGAATTAGCAAAGGGTGAAATTATATCCGTTATGGATGGTGATTTGCTTCTTCCCTCCGATTTTTTAAAAAAACTTGAAGAATACCACAATAAGCAAATTGCTATTGTTAACCTTTTTCGACATACGGCGAGCTACCCTATTGGGGTGAAGAAAGAGAATTGGACTGAAGGTTTGGTTGATTTTGTACGTTGTCTGGAAGCCTGTTCTACCCGCAACAATCCTATTCCTCGGAGAGTTAACAATATGGGACCACTGATTTCTGCCAAGAAGAAGTACTGGCAGTTAATTGGTGGGTATGATTTACATCCTATATGGAGTACAGGCATATCACGTCTAGGTTTAGACGCTAATACTAGATTGGAGATTTTGTTAGGAGTAGAAAGTACTGCTCTTCCAAATTGCTTTGCAGTGCATCCGTATCACCCAATAGGATTAAATCGCAATGCTTTTGGTTCCCAAAAGCTATTATACTTACAACAAAAGCTAATCGATTGGGCTATCTTAAATAAAAACTATTCCTGGCAGAGGCGAACATCTTATACTGAAGAACTTTATTATAATAATCAGAAATTCGTTGATAAATTTATCTATCGCACTTCCCTTAGGTTGCCTGGAACAAGTCAAGTCAGAAAGACGAATCGTGTATTTAAGAGATTGCTTTTACTCTATGAAGGGACTGTCGCTAAGGCATTTACAATAAAAAGAATTTTCAACAGAAGGTTCCGGCATTTAACTCGGTCATGATGTATCTTGGAGGATATAAGAAAAACTTTCCTTCTCCATTTTGGAAATGAAAGTTGGATTTAATATATGCCTAGAGATGTTTTGGTAATGCTTTGTTATGCCCGATCTGGAGGTACTTTATTGAATCGGTGCCTCGGAAGCCTCCCTAATACGGTGGTACTATCAGAAGTAAATCCATTGGGGAGTGGAGGGGGTGCACCGATTAAGGCAGATACACCATATGAGCAAGCCCTTCGGTGGTATGGAATCAATTTGAAATCGAGAGATTTTACAGGTTCGATTTTAGAGCTGATAGAATTTTGTAAACAAAAGGGGCTATCCTTGATTATAAGAGACTGGTCTGTTGTTAATTTTATGCCTATGCCGCAAAACAACTATGAACCGCCTTATCGGTTTCTCACATTAGAAGCACTCAAGAATAAATGTAATGTGACTGCTTTTGCATTTGTTCGGAATGCAATCGATGTTTTTCTATCTCAAGGAGCGGAAATAAACATTTTCTCATCAAGCTATTTGCAATATGTGAAAGCTATAATAAATTTGAGGATACCTATTTTTAAATTTGAGGATTTCTGCAAGTTTCCGGAGAAAGTCTTGGGGTCGATCTGTAGATTAGGGGAAATTGATTTCTCAGATACTTTCAGAAATTTCTCATCTTTTGTTAATGTTAATGGTGATGTGCAAGTCAAAGGGAAATCCAGAGGGGGGCGGTATAATGAAATTATTGTTCTACCAAGGAAAAGAGTTGGGGCTAAAAAAGCTGATATCATAAATAATTGTGAAAAGATAAAAGAGGCAAATGAATTATTAGGGTATCCGGTAAAGTATGGAGATGTCCCCATCGAATCCGGTTTCTCTTTTTTACTTAGAAAATATCAGTCGCTGTTTAGAAAGATATTGGGGATGATTAACTTTTGGGATGGGTAAAAGTTAGAAGTGTCGAGATGTTGAAAGCTAGACTGAAAGCAAATCAAGCTTTTCAAACAGTGTGGAGGTATTATCGCCGCTGCCAACTTCATCGTAGTTATAGGAAGCGTCGTGAATATTACACACTTTTAGCAACAGAAAGGGGCATTGTTTATAGGGAAGCAGAAGTTATTGCCAGTATTCGTTCACGCATCCAAGCCAGAGGTTATATACCTACACAAAGGCGAATGGGCGAGGTGCACACCTTTGCATGTATTCCACAATTTAGTTGGCATAAACATCTGCTGCCTGACTTGAATGAGCTGGGAAAGGTGTCACTTTTTGATTATGTATCGCTGGGATTCAAGCCCAAAGAGTTCTATGGCAACCCAAAATGGGATCAGATGCGGATTTCTAGACGAGAGCAGATGGTTAAACAGATGTTTTCTGCCTTTCGTGAAGCGCACCTTAAACATCCCGTAGATTGGGTATTGTGTTATGGAGGTGGACAAGACATATCCGCCACTGTTATTAGGCGAATCACGGAGGAATTCGGTGTTCCAACGGTAAACATGACGTTCGATGATAAGCACGGTTGGACGGGGCCGAATACTGGTGAGCACTGTACAGGCGCACGCGATATCACATCGGTTTTTGACCTTTTTATTACCTCTGCGCGGGTTACATGCGAATGGCACATGGTTGAGGGAGGGCGTCCCATTTATATGCCGGAGGGATTCGACAACTCGTATTACCGTCCAAGAGATGTAAATAAGGATATTCCGGTAAGCTTTGTTGGGGTTGCTTATGGTTTTCGAAAATCTGTGATTCGATACCTTAGAAAATACGGTATTCCAGTGCAGACCTTTGGCGAGGGTTGGCCCACTGGTCACGTTGAGGATATTGTAGATATATTCAACCGTAGCATTATCAATCTGGGCATGGGGGGCATCGGTTATTCGGAGAGCCTGACCAATGTGAAGGGACGCGATTTTGACATCCCTGGCACCGGCGGTGGAGTCTATCTTACCTCTTTTAATCCAGATCTGGCCCAGCATTTCATAGTCGGCGAGGAGATACTATGTTACCGCAACCGGGACGAGATGCTGGAGTTGATACGATACTACCTGGCGCACCCAGAGGAAGCGCGAGAAATTGCACATAGAGGCCGTGAGCGGTGCTTGCGCGAGCATCGCTGGCTCCACCGGTACCAGAGAGCCTTGGAGATATTGGGTGTTTTTCAGTGAAGGGGACCTCAAATGTATATTGAGAAACGTGAAGAGGGGAACACAGTCAATGAGTGGGCTTAGTGTTTAGGCATTCGGAATCGAAATCGCCTTTTCAGTTCTGCCGTGCGTAGAAGGTTTCTCGCATCACGGAAAGGGTCTGCGTTAGGAAGAAATGCGTAGTCGCATCAAAAAAAGTGAAACCCTATTGGATGCTGATTGTGGCATGGGCCAGTGGGTTCTTCTTTGTAATAAAAATGAGATAATGGCTTCAGGACTTGACTATTCAGTAGATATGATTTCTCTTCTGAAAGATATTTTTCCAAGTAAAAAAGGATTTACGGACCAGTGCAGAAGACGCCGATAGCCGATGATAGTTATCATCATGTCATTTCTTGGGGTGTTGTGGAGCACGACCCAAATGAGCCGTCGGAAGCTCTACAAAAATTCTTTCGAATTTTGCGAGGGGGACACGCTTTTGTGACAACTCCAGTAGATTCACCTTTGACTATAAGATAGTTTAAAAACACGGAAAGACTGGAAATACCCTAGTAGGTGGCCTTTTGTTTCTAATGTGTACTACTAGTCTTCTCAACGTACGGTAATCGGGGTAGAGTTGGGTGTGAGATTGAGGTAGAGGAGGTATCCCGGTGAAGGCGGAGGAGGAGGTAGCGA
>Ga0180899_1031_pt1 | contig 5660 bp, 7 predicted proteins | sample Deesub1362A_J573_FD_124278 | JGI IMG/M metagenome (GOLD analysis project Ga0180899, IMG submission 124278) | Desulfarculaceae bacterium JdFR-97 | reverse complement strand
TAGCACATCGCAGAAAGAAAGGAGGATATGAAGATGTCCCTTGCACCCAACACCGAAAACTACCTCCTGGGGCGCGGCCGGATCTACTTCGACCGGTTCGATTCCCAGGGGCAGAGGACCGGCTGGCTGGACTTGGGAAACGCCCCGGATTTCAGCATCACCATCTCCAAGGAGACGCTNGAGCACTTCTCCAGCCGCTCGGGCATCAAGGCGAAAGATCTGGAAGTGGTCCAGCAGATCGCGTCCAGCTTCCAGTTCACCCTCGAAGAGTTCAGCAAGGAGAACTTGGCCNTGGCCCTTCTGGGCGAGGAGGCATCGGCGTCCCAGGCGGGCGGATCCGTAACCGACGAGTCCATCACGGCCAAGCATGATCGATACGTGGATCTCCAGTATCGGAAGGTCTCCAACGTGGTGGTTACGGGTCAGGGCGGAACCCCCACCTATGTGGAGGGCACCGACTATGTGGTGGATTACGAGGAGGGCATGATCATGGCCCTCAGCTCGGGCAGTATCTCCGATGGTGCCACGATCCTGGTGGATTACGACTATGGGAGCCTCACGGCCTACGACATCCGGGCGCTCAAGGATGCTTCGGTGGATGGGGCCCTGAAATTCGTTGGGGATCCGGCCCAAGGGCCGGCCTTGGTGCTGGAAGTCTGGAAATGCAAGCTCATGCCCTCGGGCGAGATCGGGCTCATCTCGGATGACTGGGCCAACTTTCAGCTTCAGGCCGAAGCGCAAAAAGACGAGATCAATCATCCCAATGAGCCCTATTTCCGCGTCACGCATATCGACGGCGGATGGAGCTGATGAGCCATGAGTCCCAGGAAGAAAGCCAAGGATGAGGGGCTTGTGGAGGTCGTTCTCCTCAAGCCCCATATCCATGCGGGCAGGGAATACGGAGCCGGAGAAAGGGTCCGGATTCGGCCCGACCAGGCCGAGCGGCTCAAGGCGAGGGGGGTTGCGGATGTGACAACGGCAAACCGAGGAGGAGAGCCCTCATGATGCGGCGACAAAAGACGGTCGAGGTGGAAGGCGAAAAGGTGGTGGTGCAGGAGCTGACCGTGGAGGAGGTCGGGATGATCCTACCCCTCCTGGAGGACCTGGCCCGGCGGGACGAGCTGGATGAGGCCGCGGTGATGGAGCTCATCGGGCGGCACTTCGACGCGGTGAAAGGGGTCTTGGCCCGCTGCGTGGATGCGGACCTCGGGCAGATCGGCATGGGGCGGATGGTGCCCATACTCAAGGCCTTCTGGGAGGTGAACTCGGATTTTTTCGCCCAGGTGGCAGGCGGGCTCGGCCCGGGCAGATGAGGCGCAACCTGGTCGATGCCTGCAGCCTGCTTTTACAGCTCGGCCATTCGCAGGTCTATGGCTACGGATTCAGTTGGTTTCTGGAGTGCCTGGATGCCGCCTGNCGAGGAGGGACTTCAGGGTCAGGGCAAGCCCCAGGGCCGAGAGGACGACCGCCAGCGAGACGATGAAGGCCCAGTCCAGCTCCTCCGGGGCCGGGCGCAGAAGCCCCATGACGAAGAAGACGGGCCAGAGAAGGGCAGACAAGAGCAGATGGAGCGATCGGTGCAGGGCCCGAAGCGGCAGGGCCAAAAGCCACGCCCCCATCCATGAAAGCCATGCGATTCCAATGACATACCAAAAGGCGTCCATATGCGTAACGTAATCGAAATCCTGCTTCGGGTCAAGGAAACGGGGGCCGAGACCCTGAGGCGGTCCAGAAGGGATCTCCTGTCCCTGGGGAAGGTCGGCCGGACGGCCTTGTCCGATCTTCATCGTGCGTCCCGGCAGTACCACGAGTCCCTCCAGAGGATCAACGGTACGGTGCGCGGGCTTCGTGAATCGCTGGGAGGACTGGCCGCGGCATTCGGGGGCTTCAGCCTGGCCAGGGCCTTCATTGGCACGGCCGCGGAGTGGGAGACCTACCGGGCACAGCTCGAGACCGCGTACGGCTCCCTGCAACGGGCAGAGGCCATCTCCCGGGACATTCAGGCCTTCGCCGCCAAGACCCCCTTCCAGGTGGGGGAGCTCACCGAGGCCTGGATCAAGCTCAAGAACATGGGGCTGGATCCCACGGTGGAGACGCTTCGCACCCTCGGCGATACGGCCGCGGCCCTGGGCGGCGGCCGGGAGGTCTTCCAGGGGATCATCCTGGCCCTGGGGCAGATGCAGGCCAAGGGGAAGGCCTCGGCAGAGGAATTGATCCAACTTGCGGAGCGCGGGGTGCCGGTCTTCGAGATCCTCAAGGAGAAGCTCCACCTGACCGGCAAGGAGGTGCAGGACATCGGCCGGCAGGCGGTGAGCTCCCAGCGGGTCATCGATGCGCTGCTCGAGGGGATGGCGGAGCGCTACGGCGGGGCGATGGAGAGGATGTCCGGCCAGCTCAAGGGGCTGTGGTCCACCATACTGGACAACTTCAAGCAGTTTCAGGCCGCGGTCATGGAAAGCGGGGTGGCCGAGTTTCTCAAGGAGCAGATGCGGGAGGTGCTCCAAGCGTTTCAGGGCGATGCGATGGATGCCGCGGCGCAGAAGATCTCCGATGCCCTGGTGCGGGCGGGCGAGGCGATCCGGTCGCTTGTGGGCTTTTTCGCCGGGCTGGCCTCGGCCCTTCGGCCGCTCCTGGAGATCCTGCTGGCGGTGGGCCCTGCGGCTCTGGAGCTGTGGGTCAAGTTCAAGGTGCTCAAGACGGTGCTTTCGGCCCTCGTGGGCCTCCCCCTGGCCCTCGGCCGGGAGCTGCTCGCCCTGAAGGAGGCCTTTCTGGCCACGAGCATAGGAGGCTTTGCCGCGGAGCTGCAGGCCGCGTCGGTGCAGGCCGGCGTCCTCAACGCCGCCCTGGTGAGCCTCCGGGCGACGCTCCTGACGCTGGCCGGGGCTGCCGGTGCTTTCTTCGCGGGCTGGCAGATAGGCCGTTTCATCAGCGAGATCAAAATCGGCTCCCACTCCATTGGCGAGTACGTCCAGGCGGCCATCGGACACCTGATGAAGCTCTACGCACGGGCCAGGTACTACTTCAAGGTGATCAAGGGGTTCATGACTTTTCGGGATGTAAGGGAGGAGGCCAAGCGCGAGCTCGAGGCCGAGCTTCGAGCCCTGGATCGGACCATCGANGGCATCCTGGCAGGCGAAAGGAAAAAGCAGCAGGNAAAAGGGACGTCTTTGGATGCCATCCGGGAGGAGATGCGGCTCGAGCGGGAAAAAGCGCAAACNGCGAGGCAGATCGANCAGGAGCGGATCCGGCTGACCACAGAGCTCCAAAAGGCCCAATCCGAGCTGGCGAACCTGCAAAAGGAGAGGACTCGGGCGGCCCGCAAGGCCCTCCAGGATGAAATCGCAGGGCAGCGCGAGCTCCTCTCCGCCCTTCGGCAGCGGATCCAGGAGACGCAAAGGGCGCTGTCCGAGAGCCTCCGCAAGGAGGAGGAGTATGCCGAGAGGATCCGGGATCTGGAGCGGGGGATAAAAGACGCCAGGGCATCCACAGAGGAGAAGGTCCGGGCGATCCGCCGCCGCGGGATGAGCGAGGAGGAGCTCGAGGCCGACAAGCGCAAGGAGCTCGCAGAGAGGCTCTCTCGCGCCTGGATGCTGCTTCGCAAGGGGCAGATCGAGGCCGCAGCCCAAATGGCCCGAAAGGCCCAGGATGTGGCCGCGGGGCTCAAGGACGAGGAGGAGGCCGTCCGCGGGGTGGAGGATGCAGGCCGCCTCCTGATCAGGATCCAGAAGGAGCAGAAAGAGAGGGCCGAGGAGGCCCTCAGAGCCCAGAAGGAGCGAAGCGAGGATCTGCGCTCCGAGCTTGAGGAGCTCAACGAGCAGCAGGCCCGATACAACAAGAAGATCGACGAACTCACCCGTAAGCTCCGGGAGCTCTCCGAGAGGCGCGCGGCCCCCGAGATCGATGCGGACATAGACAAGGCCCGCTCCAAGATCGATGAGATCAAGGGAGAGCTTGCGCGGCTAGACGGAAAGACCGTGGAGGCCGTTGTGCGCATCCGCCGCGAGGAGGCCCGTGCAGGGGGCGGGCTCATCGGGAGGCTGGCCCGAGGCGGGCGCATCCCCGGCTGGGGCGGGGGGGACAGGGTGAGGGCCCTTCTGGAGCCGGGGGAGTTCGTGATCAGAAAAGAAGCGGTGCGCCGCTATGGGGCGGGGCTGTTCGAGCTTCTAAACAGCCTGAGACTGAACCTCCCGCGCATCCCGGCGCCCGCGGTGCCGAGGATGCAGCCCGCATTCCAGTCCGGGGGCCTGGTGGCAAACGCCCCCCTTCTGGGCCGGCTTGAGCTTGCTTTTCCCGGAGGCGAGTCAATACAAGTATTCGCTTTTGATCGTGAAATAAAGAGGCTGGAGAAGGTCTTAAACCGGGCCAACAAGACGAGGTGATGCCATGAGCAAATTGGTTGACCAAGGCGAAAACGATGTCCTTCAGGTCTATCTAGGCTCGCAGTCGAAGAGGGCGACCCATTACCTGGGACTCTTCAAGAACAACTCCGAGGGGCGGGCGAAATGGCAAGCATCCACAGCTTACAACCAGGGGGACCTTGTCGAACCGACCACACCGAACGGATATGTTTACGAGTGCACACAAGCTGGGACATCAGATGCTTCGGAACCTACCTGGCCAACTACGATTGATGACACGGTGGTGGACGGCACGGTCACTTGGAAGTGCCTTCGCATCTGCGAACCGGGAGACGAGGCGAGGCTTCCGGGAATGTCAGCATGGCAGGCTTCGACCGCATACAGCCAGGGTGACCTTGTAAAGCCCACCACCCCCAATGGTTTCTATTATCGATGCACAGTGGCAGGGACATCCGACACGGCGGAGCCCACTTGGCCGACTGAAATAGGCCAGACCGTGGTGGATGGTGGCGTTACCTGGGAGTGCGCAGGCGTTGCGATCGAAGAGGAGACGGGTGCCAATTACGCCCGACTTTCCCTAGCTCAGGCATCGTGGACGATCACCGACGACCTCGCTGAGTATCCCCAGCAGACCTTTGAGGCGGGTGCGGCCTGGGGGCTCGTCTACGGCTATTTCATCGCGGCAAGCGCGGACGATGCGGGCCCCCTCCTTTGGGTCGAGACCTTCTCCGACGGCCCTTACGACATTCAGAACCAGGGTGACCTCATCAAGATCACTCCCAAGGTGAGGGCGAGCGGATGAGCATCACGCTGGGCGGGGTTCAGCTCCCTGACAACATGATCCTCGAGGACGAGCTCAACTGGACGGGCGTGGCGGCATCCTCCGAGATGACGCTCGGGGGAGAGCCGGTGATCTGGGAGGATGCTGTTGCAGGGGGGCGGCCGATCGATCTTGTGGCTTACGAGGATATGGGATGGCTGACGCGGGATCAGGTTCTCGCGGTCAGGGCCCTCGCCTCCACCCCGGGGTGGGTCGGGACCCTTTCCTATGAGGGGGCCACATATAGGGTGCGGTTCAGGCATGAGGATCCGCCGGCCATTGACGTCGAGCCTTTGATCCCCCGGCCGAACCCCGACTCGGGGGACTACTACTATGGACGAATCAAGCTCATGGAGGTCTGATCGTGGCGGATTTCGAGGNCATCGTCATTCCCGACCCTCAGAGGGGTATTGAGATGCACTTCAAGGTGAACGGAGACGGGCTGGTGGTGGCTGTGGAGCTCGTCTATGAGAACCCGAGGC
>Ga0180899_1087_pt1 | contig 5922 bp, 9 predicted proteins | sample Deesub1362A_J573_FD_124278 | JGI IMG/M metagenome (GOLD analysis project Ga0180899, IMG submission 124278) | Desulfarculaceae bacterium JdFR-97 | reverse complement strand
CTTCGCAAGATCGAGGCCATGTGGCGGGAGATCGCATGGGGCGACCCCTCGAGGAGCCTCCGGCGCTTCCTGTTCAATGGGTGGCGCTGCTCGGACCTGCGTTTTCTGACCGCAGAGCAGGCCCGCGAGGTCATCGAGGCCATCAAGAAGATGGTAGCGAGGCGCGGGAAATAGCCACGCCTTGGGCGTGGGAGCTTGGAGTCCCGCCTTTGGCGGGATAAGAGCAAGGAGCATGGAGCATGGAGCAAAAAGTCAGTGTGGCCGAGCTCAGGGCCAGGGTCCTGGAGGTCCTGGCAGGTCACGTGGGCAAGGAGAAGGCCATAGGCATGGGCGAGCTCTTNGAGGCGGTCTATGGCCGGCCCTGGAGGCACAGGATAAACGACACCCGTCCCCTCAGGCACCTGATAAGCGATCTGCGNCAGCGNGGAATCCCCATCTGCTCCATCCAGGGCGGGGACGGCTACTACCTGCCGGCCACAGAGAGCGAGCTTCTGGATTACACGGCAAGGGACAAGATGCGGGCCCTCAGGATCCTGGCCCGTGTGGCCCGCATGCACAAGATCAGCCTGCCCAGGCTCATAGGGCAGATCAACATGGAGCTGAGCGATGACGCCGCGTGATCAGGCCGATGCCTACCTGGAGGACCTCTGCGAGATAGGGGCCAAGATCCGGGCCCTGGAGGAGCGCATGGGGGCGGAGCTGGAGGGGATCAGGGAACGCTATGCCCCGCTGCTTGGGCCGCTTCGGGAGGAGTTCCGCTCCATCGAGAAGGATCTGGTGGCCCTGATGCGAAAGCGCACCGGGGAGATCTTCGACGGCCGCGACAAGGTCTCCCTTCGGCACGGGGTCCTGCTCTACGGGGAGGAGGTGAGGCTTCGGCTCCCCAAGGACGCCCTGGGGCGGATCAAGGAGCTGGGGTGGATCGAGGCCATAAGGGTCATCGAGTCCGTGGATCGGGGAGTTGTCGGCACATGGCCGGAGAGCCGCCTTGCGGCCATCGGGGCCCGAAGGCGAACGGAGAGGAAATTCTCTTATGAGCTGAACCCCAGCCCTACCCCTGGGGGCGGAAACAAGAGCCGGGGGCTCGGCTAGGGCGGGATGGCCGAGGAAAAAGATGGCTGTCTTGCGCCACCCATCAACTGGAAGGGAGAACGGGGCGAACTGGAGCAACCGGGCGGCCCGCCACGCCCCCCAAGAGCATGGAGTCCCGCCTCCGGCGGGACCTTCGGCGTGATCCCGCCCAAGGCGGGATTGGCGGGAGAGCAAAGAGTCGCAAACATGGAACCGAACCTCGACCCAGAGGAGTGGCTGAGGAGAAACGGCACCTTCTGGTGTCCGCGTTTGAGGCTCAGGGCGAGGCCGGGGTTTTGCGAGGCACTGAAGCGGCGGCCTGCGCTTTCGTTTCACATAAACAGCGCATACAAGGTCTCCGCGGACTGGGGCGGGGACGGTCGGCCGCTTAGGCCTGCTGCCTGCGACGGGTGCCCCGGGCCCGAGGGGCTCGAAGGCCCTGTGGAGCGAAGGGTCAGGCGGCTTCTGGAGGTGCACAAGGCGCAGGAGCCTGAGCCGCCCACTGGGCGCGAGATCAGACGCCTTCGCATGCGGCTGGGTATGACCCAGAGCCAGTTGGCAAAAAAGCTGAGAGTAAGCCCTCAGCTTGTGTGCATGTGGGAGCACGGAAAGATAAAGGTCAGGGGCGAATATCTCGAACAGCTCCTGAAGCTGGAGAAGGGGGCATGAGGCTCGTATGCCCGAGCTGCGGGGCGCTTCACAGCGCCGAGGGGTGGATCAACGACACCGAGGCCCGCGAGGCCCTTGCGGCCACAGCCGCGCTGCCGCCCCCTGTTGCGCGCTGGGCCCTGCAATACATCGCCCTTTTCCGCCCGCCCCGGCGGGCCCTGACCTGGGCCCGGGCCCGAAGGCTCCTCGTGGAGCTCCGAGAGCTGGTGGAGGCCCCGGAGATCCGCTGGAACCTGGAGCCGCCTCGCCCTAGTAGGCCGGAGGCGTGGGCGCAGGCAATGGAGCGGGTGGTCTGCCACCCGCCCAAGGAGCTGCCGCTGGGCAACCACAACTATCTTCGAAAGATCGCCTATCGCATCGCGGATGAGCTTGACGCCCAGGCCGAGCGCTACCGGGAGGCCGAGATCACCCGGAGGCGCATCGAGGAGATGAGCAGGGAGGAGATAGAGCGGAACAGGGAGCGGATGAAGGATTTGGCAAAGAGCTTGGAGCTTGGAGCTTGGAGAAATAGCAAAGATGTTCGAGGGGTGCGTGCATGCGGGCGGCAGGAAGTGTCCGTTCGCGGCCAGGGACGGAGGCCGGACGGTCTGTTGCCTTACGAGCCCTAAAGAGAATCAGGTCGTGCCGGTTGAGGAGCGCCGGCGCTGCCCAAGGAGGAAGGAGGGCCATGTCCGAGTACGTTGACATGACCGAGAAGTGGTCCAAGGCGATGGAGCTGCTGAAACAGCCCCCGGCGGCGGAGCGCAGGGCCGCCCAGGCCGACCGGTTGGATCGCTTCATGTGGGCATTCCTGAGCTTCTTTCGCATCCTGGCCCTGGGTGCGGCCTTCTGGGGGGCTGTGGGGCTTTTTGGATATCACGTTATGGGGTGGTGGCGGTGAGCTCCTTTGGAAGAGCAGTGCATTTCTTAACTCTTATCCAGGCAAATCGTCGGATCTCAGTGCGTAGACTGGCTGAAGAGTTAGGCGTATCGGTGCGTCAGGTCTACAATCTCATCAAACTAGCCACCCCCCACATACCCATTCGTTTAGAAAATGGGATACTCATTCGGAATGAATTGAAAAGGCCAAAAGTCTGCTCCAAAGGAAAGCCTATTCTTTCTTAGCCAATCTTTGAAACAAAGCATAATATTCCCGGTCTTTTCCATCTTTAATTTTATGGACTTCGAACTTAATTGAAACATCTCTGTGCTTTTGCACCAATCTACTTAACCCCTCGGATCTCTTGGAAGCGAAAATATATTTTTGAGCCGCCATTACAATGAGCCTAGTGGCTTGTTTAATCTTATTGTTCTTTGCTGGGAAATAACCTGCAGGCCACAACCCCCATGATCCCAGGAGTAATAAATCCTGAGATATGGGAAAAAGGACCTCAACGTCTTCTAATGCCAAGCCGGCTTCAGAGAAGAGTACCTGACCGTTCGGTCGAACGCGGTAGTAGATCAGAGGATTATCGGACGTTGGAAACTTGAAATCATCGTTTGCCAATAAAAATGTCCATGTCATTCGATAAAACAGCGGTGCGAACTCCTTTCCCAAATGTATCATCGCCAAACTGGCTTCAGGACTAGGCACAATGTCATATTCACTACTCAAAGCAAAATCACGTAAATCTTCTATGGATATCTCTCTATCATCACCCGTGGCCCTCTTGTATCTCTCAACACTTGATCTACGACGTTCAGGGTCTTCTGCTAAGGACAGAATCCTGCCTTTAGTTAACTTGGCAATTGCTCTTTCGACATTGTTTCTATATCCTGGCACTCTGGTCATGGTGAAACCTAAAAAAACAGAGAAAAGCGCTCGTTCCTCATCGTTAAGGCCTTCTTGGGCTTTGATCTTATCAAAAACAGGTGCCACCTTATCTTCTAGTTCGGCAAAAGCATTTTCAAATGACTCTGTGTCCTTCTCTCCCTCTGGAGTTGTGAACGAATAGTAGTGATTGATAAATGCTGTGGTGTCTGGCTTGGCCTTCCTGATCTCGGGGTTGCCCTTTTCATAGACCCATAAGAAAGGCTTATTTCGGGGGTCTATAAACCCCTTCAAATAAAATCTGGGCAGGTAGTGATGTCGCTTTTTCTTTGGCATCTAATGAAGGAATAACTTGATAGGGGGGCCCCCCATCCAGAGCAGAACCCTCGGGCAGGCATCCGCCTTGGGAGCCTTTATTGAACTCCTCCATGCCCAAGAGTCTGCTTTCTTGACAACCAATTTTGTTGAGCCTGTTTCTTTTTCTTTTTAATGACTTCTTTAAGTCTAAAAGAATGAAGTTCATAAAGCTGCAGCGGTAGGAGAAGGGAGAGCAACAGCGAGTAAATCAGCCCGGTCACAAATAGCGTCTCCACTATCACTCTTACGGAATGTCCCAGCAAAAAGAACCATGTAAGGCCTATCGCTATGGTAAACAAATACCTAAAGAAAACACGAAGCTGGAAGCCAAGCAGAAGGAAAAGAGACTTCACGACGCGTTCTGCTGTGTGGTGATCCAGATCTTCTACGCCCTCTCGGCTTCCTGTGAACAGAATAAGTGTGGCTAGAAAACCGGCCAAGATGGAAATGGCCGTTATCGCAGATGAGATAATTTCAACACTAAGAGGCCTATATGATACTAATTGGTAGGCCCCCAGAAGCACTACTATCAGAAAAAGGAGACGTGCTACAAAACCTAGCGGCTGCTTATGTCTTTCCTCGCAAAGTTCGAGATAAGAACGTACAGCGCGGCTCAATGATGGGGGAAAAACTCGCAGCACCCTATCCAGGTGGCGCCATTTCCGTATCTTGGATATATCCATCCTTCACCCATTCTAAATAGGTTTCAGTCATCGCCTCGAAGATATCTTCTGACCTTGCGTTGTTCGTCCCATCGTTAGGGACACGAACCACTTTTTTGATCTTGAAGTCGTTGCCTTTAATAATGGTGCCATTACCGAGATGAAAAGCGATTTCCGCAGATACGGGAGTCCGCTCAGATTCACGATATAGGGCTTCGCATTCTTCTATTTTCAGGTATCGTGATCGGGTTGGAGTCAGTTCAAGCACGGCCCTCCGTGCCTCTGTCTTGAACACAATGTCGCTGAGGGTATGATACAGGTCTCGATGGGGATCCACAAGGCCTACGGTCGGAGAAACTCCCAAGGAGAGTCTTTTCACACGATGCTTCCGCATTTGTTCTATTACGTCCGGACGTGGCGCGGGGTCGAAGAAAATCCCAGGGAAATTAGAATCTATACGCTTAATTAACCAGGATAAGTATTTGGCTATTAAACCGGGGCCCCCGGCTCCGCGGTGCGATTCAAGCACAGCATGGTTATTTCGAATAAATAAATGCACCACCTCCGCAATTTGCTCATTTTTGGCAAGGCGGATGTCTTCCGGAGTGAGTACATAGCTCTGCAGATTTTCCTCTATCTTTTTGGGGCGGTAGCCTGAATCGTATGTTAAGAAAGCCACTTCAAGTCCCAGCTTGTTGTCTTGAATAGTGTTTGCTACACACGATCTTTCCAGCCCCACACCTTGACGAAGGCGGTCGCCTATAATCGGAGATTCGGCATACGCGGTTTTAATGAGCTGTGCAATAGGAGGAGATTGATATTCTTCATTGGCAAGAGTTACGTGATAATAATTCAGTGTCCGATGCAATAAATCTCTCATCGTGAGACCTCCGAATTCTTCCCTTTGCAGGTCTCCTCGAAGAGAACGGGTGTATCCCCCCTAAAGACACCCTATCCGTCAGGCAAACTAATGCATAAACATAACGTCCTGTCAAGTTTGAAATATCCTTTCACGCTCACCAGTTAAACTTCCTTTAACCCTGCCTTAAGACGCGGGGCCAGTACGGAATCACCGGGGCAGAAAGCCCAGATGTGAGTGATGGGGGCCGGATTCCCCCTCCCCTCCAGGGGAGAAACGTAGCTTGAGGGTGCCGGATGCACCCGCACGATCGGTGGGACTCGTTGATCCGCTTCTGGGTCGGGCAGGTATGGCCCGATCTGGAATGGCGGCTCATCAAGGCGCAGGCGATCGTCGAGTCCGGCATGGACCCCAGGGCCGTAAGCCCCAAAGGTGCGAGGGGCCTGCTCCAGCTCATGCCCGAGACCGCAACGGAGATGGGATGCGAGGATCCGTTCGATCCCGAGCAGAACCTAAGGGCCGGGATCCGCTACCTGCGGGATCAGTACCGCCAC
>Ga0180899_1127_pt1 | contig 6109 bp, 9 predicted proteins | sample Deesub1362A_J573_FD_124278 | JGI IMG/M metagenome (GOLD analysis project Ga0180899, IMG submission 124278) | Desulfarculaceae bacterium JdFR-97 | reverse complement strand
GTGGCCTTCATCCAAAAGCCCTTCACCCTGGAGGCCCTGGCCCGAAAGGTCCGCGAGGTGCTGGACAAATAGGGCCCACCCCCGCTCTAGTTTTTCTCATTTTATGTGACAAACTACAGCAACGGACAGAGAGGAGTGGATCTACTACATCGTCTTCAAGAAGAACGGGAAGGTCTACGAGGAGAAGGCGGGCAGGCAGATCGAGGATGACATGACCCCAGCTAGGGCCGCACGGATCCGAGCTGAGCGCATGGCAGGGAAGCGGCCCTCCAGAAAGGAGATCCGAGAGAGGGAAAAGGCTCGAAAAGCCCAAGAGGAAGGACGATGGACCTTCCATAGGCTGTGGGAAGAATACGAAAAGCAGAAACCCGACTCTAAGACCTTAAGGGTGGATAGATCTCGCTACATGAACCATATTCACCCTTTTCTCGGATCCAAGGAGCCCAAAGAGATTGTTCCCCTGGATGGGGACAGGCTCAGGATCAGACTTTCAAAGACCCACTCCCCCCACACCGTCAAGCACGCCCGGGGCTGGTTTCCCGACTGGTTAACTTTGGGGTTAAAAAGGGCCTCTGCGAGGGGCTTTCCTTCAAGGTGGAGATGCCTAGGGTGGATAATCTCAAGACCGAGGACCTCAGCCCCGAGCAATTGGTGCGACTCCTGGAGGTCCTTGACCAGCATCCTGGCGATATCANCGACATCATGAAGATGGCCCTCTTTACGGGGATGAGGCGGGGGGAGATTTTCCGTCTCATGTGGGACGATGTGGACTTTGAGCGGGGTTTCATCACGATCCGGAACCCCAAAGGTGGAAGGACGCAGGTCATCCCCATGAACGATGCGGCCCGCGAGGTCCTGGAAAAGAGGCCTCGCAGGGACAGCCCCTATGTCTTTCCAGGACGTGATGGAGAGAGGAGGAGCGATGTGAACCATCAGGTTCGGCGTCTTTGCGATAAAGCCGGGATCCCTAGGGACTTCCGTCCTTTGCACGGTCTGAGGCACGTATACGCCTCCATGCTGGCCTCAAGCGGAAAGGTGGACATGTACCCCCTGCAGCGGCTCCTCACGCACAAAAGCCCCCAGATGACCCAGAGAGATACGCTCACCTTCGAGACGAGGCCTTGAGGCGGGCCTCTGAGCTTGTAGGAGAGCTTGTCACTGTGATAAGGGACAGCAAGGGGAAGGTGATCAACCTCACTGCGCCTGAGAAGGTTCCAGGATAGACAAGGAGACATTGTCATGAAGCTGAAGGTCATCATCAACGAGGCAGAGGAGGGGGGTTATTGGGCCGAGGTGCCCGCCAATTCCTGGGTGCGCCACACAGGGAGAAACGTTCGAGGAGCTCCTGCAGAACCTCTACGAGGCCATAGAGGGATGCCTCTCAGTGGACGTTGAGGAGCCCTCAAAGGACAGCAAGAGCCGTATTGTGGAGATCGCTGTATGAAGGCCCTCTCTGGGAAGGAGTTGGCCAGGATCCTGGAAAGGCACGGGTGGAATCTCATGCGCGTCCACGGGAGTCATCACATCTATGGCAAGAAGGGGAGCCGGGTGCGGCTCTCTGTGCCTGTTCAATGGAAACCGGGCTCTGAAGAGGGGGCTTTTACTCCACCTGTTCAAGATGGCTGACGGCGGATCTCGAATAGAGAGGGCGGCACTGCAAACTAAAGAGGGTGCAGACTATTAGAAGATGCACGATGGGGAATGAACGGAAGCCGCGCGGTATCCTTCTGACTCAGAGGGAGCCTGCAAGGGGGGGAGATCATGAGCATTGACAAAAAGNTCCCCCATTACCCAAAGGATGTTTGCAATGACACGCGAAACCAAAATCCTGCACTTTCCCAAGGATCTTTGCGAGGAAGTAGTCGAGGAGTTCCTTGAGGCCTGGCGCAAGCGAGAGGTCGATGTGGTGTTCCTCATATGGAGGGAGCCCAGGCGGGATGACGGGCTGATCCGCTTTTACTGGTGGGGCCAGGGGCCGTTTACCTGCACGACGATCCTCGGGTTGCTGGAAAGGGCCAAGGAAATAGTCTTTGAGTATATAAGAAAGCACACAAGCTAGGCCTACCCATCTAACCGTCTCCAGCCTAATCTCCCTTGGTTTACAAATCTATCTTTCTGGACTAATATGTAAACTAAGGGAGGTGACAGCATGGCCATTGGGGAAAGAATNAGGTCGGCTCGTCGAATGTCGGGGATGAGTCTGCGGGATCTGGCCCAGAAAGTAGAGGTCAGTGCCACGGCCATCTCCAAATATGAGCGTGGATTGAATGTCCCCAGCTCCGGGGTAATCATCAAGCTGGCCAAAGCCCTTGATGTAAGACCGGAATATTTTTTTCGGCCAAACAAGATCTCCCTTACGGACCCAGTATACAGGAGTCGGGCCTCTCTCCCTGAAAGGCACAAGCGGGCAATCCAGGAGCGTGTCAAGGACTTCGTGGAGCGGTATATGGATGTGGAGTACCTGCTGGGAGAGGTCATAAGATTTGATCTTCCCGACAATATTAACAATATTAATCGGTCCGTGAGCTCACTGGATCATGTGGAAGACGTTGCTTTCGGGTTGCGTCAAGCCTGGAACCTGGGGCAGGGGCCCATTGAAAGCCTGACGGAGGTATTGGAGGAGAAGGGGATCAAGGTGGGGATGATAGAGGGTTACGAGAAGTTCGACGCTCTTACCTGTTGGGCAAATAATGAAATTCCTATCATCGTAATAAAAAAAGACATTCCCGGTGACCGTCAACGGTTCAACCTTGCCCATGAACTCGGCCACATAGTTCTGAAGTGTGCCCNAGAAGTAGATCCCGAGAAAGCAGCATACAGATTTGCAGGGGCTTTTCTTGCGCCAGACTCCGCGGTCCGATTTGAGTTGGGACAAAGGCGCAGGCGGCTGGATTTGTATGAATTGCATTTGCTGAAGCATAAGTATGGCCTGAGTATGCAGGGGTGGATATATAGGGCCATGGATTTGGGGATCATTTCTGCATCTGTCGCCAAATCGCTCTTTCGAGTGTTCCGAGAACGTGGATGGCATTCTCGTGAGCCCGGTGACCAATTCCCGTCAGAAGAACCAGGTCGGATGAAACGGTTGGTCCTACATGCCCTGGCTGAAGGAATTATCTCTGAAGCCAGGGCTAGTGAGCTATTGGCAATGCCCTTGGAGGAGTTTAAAGAAAAGGAAGCCAAAGAGCACGAGGGTTTTCCGGTTGGTATTCATAGTTNACTCCAGCACCCTAATCAACCTGCATCGCGGGGGTTTGTTAAAGGAGTTCCTCCANCTCCCATTTAAGCTATTCGCACTGGATGTGATCATTGCCGAGCTGAGAGAACCTCCAGGGAGCGAATTGATAAAATATGGCTTAATATCGCGCAAGCTGACGCCAGATCAGATAACTCAAGTGGGACATTTTGCGGGAAAGCACCGCAGGCTGAGCATCAATGATGTCTTTGCCTTGGTTCTGGCGAAAACTTTGAACGCGACCCTTTTGACCGATGATGGTCCTTTGAGAGAGGTGGCCAGGGAATAGGGGGTTGCACTGCATGGCACTTTGTGGATTTTGGACCAGTTGGTAACAAGAGGGCTTGTCAGTAAACACCAAGCCCGGAGGGCGCTCTTACAAATGCTGTCCCAAGGAAGTCGCCTGTCTCGGGCAGAGTGCCAAAAACGCTTGAAGAGATGGCACAGGTAAAAGAACATGAGCTGGGAGTGTTTGCGATGAGATAAAATCCAGGAGCATAGAACTAGGCCGCTTTGTGTCTTTTCCCTTCCCTGGGCTAGGACAGGACTGCCTGAAAAGCTGTGCAACGGCAAAGCAAAGCAGAGAGTTGTTACAGCCTGCCCTGGGATCTCTTCCGTTGCAACCTTTCCAACTATTTTAACCTGCTCTTCTTTCCCACCACAAGAGTCTTACCAATCTCTCCAACCTACCTCTCAAAGGAGGATAGCTCGAAACTCTTTTTTTAGAACTGCCTGCAGGCCCCACGTTGTATCCTCAAAGAAAATGAGCGATGCAGGAGGAAGAGAATGGGGAGCAAGCCTGGGGCAGATGGACTGCTCAATGAGATCGAGGCCGCCCGCGTACTTGGGCTTTCCGTGGCCACTCTGCGCAACTACCGCTGGTTAGGCCGGGGGCTAGCGTACCTCGAGCTGGGCCGGGCGGTCCGCTACGCTTTGGAAGATCTGGAGGAGTGGGTGCAGCACATCGAGGCGATCCCCGGGGTGGCCAGCGATGAGGGGTTTATCGCGGCACGAGAAGGCCCAGCTTGAGGAAGGCCTCCGTGAGGATGAGCTCCGGGAGGAAGTCCTCCGAGATGCCGAGACCTTCATGGAGGCCTGGCGGAACCTCGAGCCGGAGGAACAATCTCGCCGGCTCCAGGGGATCATCTCCAGGGCTGTCCATCTGGGCGAGGCTGAGCGGCTAGTTCTGCGGGAGGCGCTGGCCCGGGAGGGCGTCTGCGGGAAACGAGGTTTCGATCGGATCCTGAAAGAAGCTCAGCAGCTCAGGGAGCGCGAGCTCCGGAAGAGGAAGAGGCCCTGCGCTCTCTTCCCTGGCCTGGTGGATCTTGTTCTGGACGACAAGGGCGGGGTGGCCTTCTTGGTGGTTCGAGACGGGGATCTCCAGGTAACAAACTCCTGGCCGGGAGAGGATGGCATGACTCTTCGGCCTCCGGAGCGGGAGCAGATCCCCCTTTGATCCTGTCTCGGCGCAGTCGGTTTTGGATTCCCAGCGAGACGACACAGGGAACCTTTATGGGGATATCTTGGAAATCCTCCACCGGGCAGCTGTCTTGCCATCTGAAGCACATTACCATCTCGCCGCCGTCTTTGCCTTTTTCTCGCACCTGGCGGAACAGAGCGCATACTTCCCCTACCTCTGGCTTTTTGGTCTCCCTGAGCGTGGAAAGAGCCGTCTCCTTAAAGCTTTGGTGGGATTATGCTGGGGGGGACTCCGCACTGAAAGTCTGAAAACNAAGCCTACTTGTTTCGATTNGCTCATCTCTTTGGGGGGACATTAGGGCTTGATCTCTATGAAGCGAGTGAACGAGCTAAGAAGCGGGGCTCCTACGATCTCCTGCTGTGCCGTTTCGAGCGAGGGGCCAAGGTCCCCCGTGTGACCCGCACAGATGCGGGGGCTTTTAGGGATACCGCCTACTTTGAGGTTGCAGGACCGACTGTTATTGCCACCAACTGCGAAATTCGGCCCGAAGATCCTCTGCGCTCACGCTGTATAAAAATCACCATGCCCGAGGCCAGAGGAGTCTATTCCAATATCACGGCTGAANATCTTCGACCCGTGCGGGCTAGGCTCCTGGCGTGGAGGGCATGGCATTTAACGGATGGACTGGTTGAGGTGGCGAAACCCGTCCCCGGACGCCTTGGAGATCTNATGCAACCCCTTCTTTCCGTGGCTGCCCTCCTTCCCGAGGAGACCACGAAGGCCCTCTTGCGGTTGGTCCATGACATGGAGGGAGATCGGAGGCGAGCTGAATCAGAAACGCTGGCTGGAAAGATTGTTGAGGCCTTGGATTCGCTTCGGGGGGAGGTGGTTGGTGGGCTTCTCCCCACAGAACGGTTGAGGGAAGTCCTCAATGAGGACCAACAAGAGCGCTATGCATGGTCTCCCCAACGGATCGGGCGTGAGCTCTCAGCCCTGGGGTTCGAGCGAAAGAAGACGATGGGGAAGGTCCACATTGTCATGGATGAGGAGCTTCTGGAAAAACTCAAAAAGAGATTCGTGGGGGAAACCTCCCTATCCTCCCTAAATTCCCTACCTTTAGAAAAATCAAGCACTTACGCCAGGGAGGAAAGGGAAATTAGGGAGGATCGCCAGAAAAACCTCCCTGATATAACCCTTGGAAATCATTCGAGAAGGGAGGATAGGGAGGAAAGGNAGATTTCCTCCAGCGATCAGGATTCTTTTAGCTTCAAGGAGGTGGTCATCTAATGGAGATCCTTTCCCGCCTCCAGGAATTAGGCTATGAGCCCCGAGTCGAGGGAGATCAGATCAAATTGATCTGGACAAGGCTCGAGCCTCCAGACTCTGAGGTAGTGGGGCCTCTCATTGAGGAGCTGAGAGCCCGAAAGCAGGAAATCATCGTGGACAAGCTGCTC
>Ga0180899_1065_pt1 | contig 6160 bp, 6 predicted proteins | sample Deesub1362A_J573_FD_124278 | JGI IMG/M metagenome (GOLD analysis project Ga0180899, IMG submission 124278) | Desulfarculaceae bacterium JdFR-97 | reverse complement strand
ATGCCGGGACAGTGGCCTGTTGCGGGGTTCGTCCCCGGTTACAGCGGCGGGACCGCGACGGCTTCACACCGTCTTCCCTTTTAAACCCCAAAAAGGTACCCGGATGATTACTTTAGAGGCCTCCTCTTAACACAAAGCCGAAATTCCTGTCAAGTTGCAGAAATTGTCCCCACAAGAAAAGAGAACAGCAACCAGGACGGCGCAGGGCGGAAGGTTCCCGGATGGGGGNGTTGCTAGCCTATCTCTTTGGCTCTCTGAACAGGGGACAAAAACGCTACGACGTGAATTTGGCCATCCTGACCGAAGGCGGTCCTGCGTTTCACCTGCGGCAAACGATCGTCGAAATACTCATAAGGAATCCTCCTTTCCAGCCTTCCGAGGGAGAGGGTTATACTGCCCCCCTGAAGGGTTGGATAGATTTTGGGATAAGGGCATATATGAATACCCACTCCCACCAACAAAGGCCCTCCAAAAAGTACTTGACAAAGGGGGCACAATACATCTACATGGAGCGAGAGGATCCACCTTGTATTCAATTTCCGGAAGGCCCAGATATTTTAATCCTTTGAGACGGCTTTATCGCTAAATTCAGCTTTGCTCCGTCCTCTTGGTTGGGGGAAGGATGAACACGGCGAACCGCTCTTAAGTCTTACCAAATGCATTCATCACCGCAGAGAACATCCCGGACAGGAAGAACAAGCGACCACCATTTCCCCCAAATCGAGAGAGCAGCTTTAGCTTTCATGGTCGTTTAAGAGCGAAATTTCCTGCAATAGCCGAGATTTGATCTTACAACTCCAGGGTGGACGGTTTGAATCAGTGATGAATTCTGATTCAGACGATCTTTCTCTGTGGTCATCTCGACCTTGGTTTAGTCTGTCGGAATCCCAGGCCGAAACTGGGAATCCCAATTGGTTGAGAGAGCATCCATACCAAGAAAGGAGGCAGGCGATGTTGCAAACAAATGAGATGACCGGACAGGACAATGGCCGCGAGGGGATAGACGGCATAAGTCGTCGGAGGTTTCTGGCGTCCACGGCGATGGGCCTAGTGGCTGGCATGACGGTCGGTGTAAGCGGGGTTTTCCGAACGGCTGATGCAGGAGGCTTTGCCGAGTATCTGAAATACGATGGACTCGGACTTGCGGACTTGGTGCGCCGCAAGGAGGTCAGCCCCCAGGAACTGCTAGATGCGGCCATCGCTCGGATCGAGGCGATTAACCCAAAGATCAATGCCGTCGTGACCAAGATGTATGACGAGGCCAGGAAGACCATCTCCAAGGGTCTGCCGGACGGCCCCTTCATGGGCGTGCCCTTCCTACTGAAGGATCTCGCGGCGACTTATGCTGGCGTTCGGCTCACCTCCGGATCCAGGCTCTTTGCCGAGTATGTGCCCAACTACGACAACGAATTGGTAAAGCGTTATAAGAGGGCCGGGTTAGTCATTCTCGGTCGGACCAACACCCCCGAGTTCGGCCTCAATGTTACCACCGAATCCGTGCTGCTCGGCCCCGCGCGTAATCCGTGGGACGTTGAACGGTCTACCGGGGGGTCAAGTGGGGGGTCTGCTGCTGCGGTCACGACCAGAATGGTGCCAATCGCGCATGGTAACGATGGCGGCGGTTCGATCCGCATCCCGAGTTCCTGCTGCGGTGTGTTCGGGATGAAGCCGTCGCGTGGCCGCACACCGAACGGACCGGAATTCGGCGAAGTTTGGGAAGGCTTTGCCATTGATCATGCCCTGTCGATTTCCGTGCGTGACAGTGCGGCATTGCTTGATGCCACGTCGGCCCCGGAAATAGGGGCACCATATGGGATTCCGGCTCCGGCTCGGCCATTCGTAGAAGAGGTGGGGGCCGATCCCGGGAGGCTCCGGATAGCCTTTTTCACCAAGGGAGCTTCTGCTGCCGAGACCCATCCCGATTGCGTCGCCGCTGTGAAGGATGTAGCCAAGCTCTGTGAAAGCCTGGGGCACACGGTTGAGGAAGCTGCGCCGAAGATCGACTATGAAGCCCTTCAGAAGGCGTTCATGGTGGTCGTCTCTGCCCATACAGCGGCGATGCTCGATCAGATCGGGCAACTCATCGGCAAGAAGATCACGGCCGATATGGTTGAACCATGGACATGGTCTGTGGCGGAGTCTGGTTGGAAGGCCTCTGCGGCTGACTTGGCCGGCACAAAAGCAATAATCAACATCGCGACTCGAACGGTGGCGGGCTTCCTCACCCAATATGATGTGATCTTGACGCCCACTCTTGGGGCCCCTCCGCCAAAGCTCGGGTATTTCGACACGGTGAACCTCTCATTCGACGAGCTATCCAAGCGCATTTTCGATTTCATCCCGTTTACTTGGCTGCATAACGTGACCGGTCTGCCAGCGATGTCGGTACCCCTTTATTGGAATGCCCAGGGGCTTCCCATAGGGGTTCAGTTTGCAGGTCGCTACGCGGACGAAGCCACGCTTTATCGACTGGCCGGGCAACTGGAAAAAGCGCGGCCTTGGCGCGGGAAGGTCCCTCCAATGGCTCTCTGACGAACTGCGCCACAGTCGTGGATCAGGCAACCGATTCAGCGGTCGTCCCCGGTCGATTCGTCAGGACCACCGCTGGCAGAATAACCATAAGGCAGGGTCACTAAGCCCTGCCTTTTTCGTTTGTTTCAGGATGAATTTGTTGGCCCGCCTCCCAAAGCCATTTTTGGGGACAGGGTGGACCCTGCGTTCAGCCCCCTCTGCTCCCAAAGGGTGGGGCGAATGGGGGGGTGAGGGGAGCCCCGAAGATCTCTGCGTCCCTTCAAGCGCTTTTTTGCCATTGACGAGCAGACCCATGAAGAGGGTATTCTAGAAGAGGTATACTAGAATGGTATAGGATCGCTGTCGCAAATCCGATCTCCCTCCGGAATGTGAGTACTGGACCGATTGGAAAGGGAGTAAGCTGATGGACGATATTTTAGAGAAGATATCAAACGTTTTGAGACAGGACGACCTAGTTGAGTTCGCTGTCCTCTTCGGATCCTTTGCGGAGGGCAAGGAGACACCCTTCAGCGACGTGGACATAGGCGTCTATGTCTCGAGACCCATGACCTTGCTCCACTTGGGATGGCTCACGACTGAACTGGAAAAGGTGCTCAAGAAAATAGTGGATGTTGTCGAGCTCAATACTGCCCTGGAAAAGAACCCGCTCTTCGCGTATAAGGTGATCGCAGCCGGAGAATTGATCTTTTCCAAGAACCCCGAGGCCTTTGTGGATTTTAAGACCAGGGCCATACTGCAATACCTGGATACAGATTTCTTGCGAACAATGGTTACACAGGCCTTTCAGGATCGACTCGAGGCCGGGAAGTTTGCTGAAGGGTGCTAACATGCGCGAGCGATTGCAGCGTTTGGAGGAGAACATCCGCGAGTTGCGGCGTTTTCGGCACACGTACACACTGGACCATATGCGCCGCGATCGCCATCTGGAATGGGCCTTACGGTATGGTTTGCTGGAGGCCATCCAGATCGTAATTGACGTGAGCTGCCATGTGGTTAGCCGGGATAATTTGGGTATACCGGCCAACTATGCCGAATGTATTGAGATGCTCCATCGGGCGGGATATCTCGATGACGCCCTGACAAATGTTCTCTCGAGCATGACGGGCCTTCGGAATATCTTGGTGCATGAGTACATCCATGTGGATCCAAGGCAGCTCCACCAACTATTGGATCGACTGGATGATTTCAAAATGTTTGCCGAGCAGATCGGACCGCATTTGCAGTGATGTTGAACAAAGATGAACGGGCATCTACTACCTCTGAGTGATGGAAGCAGGAGGCATTTCTGATGGACCGTGCCCGTGACTGGTGGACACAGGCGCAGGCCGATTTGGCTCACGCGCGCCACTCTCTGGATGACCAGGATTATGAATGGGCATGTTTTGCCGCCTAACAGGCTGCGGAAAAGGCCCTGGAGGCCGTGTTTGAAGAGCGCAAGCAGAAGGTGTGGGGCCATTCTGCCACCAGGATGCTTCAGGCCCTGCAGGAAGACGGTGATAAGATTCCAGCCGATTTAATCGACACGGCCAAGACCCTGGACAAACACTACATCCCCACCCGTTATCCAAACGGTTTGGAGCAAGGGGCCCCGACCGAGTTCTATTTGGGGCATCGAGTCTCTTTTGATCCGGATTTGTTCACGGCCGAAGTGGAAAGCATCTCTAAATTTAATACTGTGTATTATTATTTGAGATAATGAAAGAATTAAAAGACCAGCAAAAAACAGTTGACACTTTATGCTTACTTCACTATTTTCATAGGCAATCTTTCTGACCCCTGAAAACCGGATATCAATCAACACAAATTTCGAAAACATTTTTTTTGGGAAGTAGCTGGCTCCCACTGGCTGGGGTGGCTGAAGGAGGGATGGTCTCCATGTCTCCAGAAGCCCCAAGTTCAAAAGGGGGATTTACCCTCCCACTTTGTCCGGATCTGACAAAGTGGTGGTGTAAGGTGGGTTCCTCGAGGGTAAGGTAATGTTTTGAGATACCTGGTTTCGAAAGCCCCGTGGCGTTACGCCCTTGCCCGCGGCTCCGCCCCGCCTTGGCGTGGGGGCCACCCTCGGTGGATGAAAATGCCTGCCAGATGCGAGAGTCGATGCCCTTATTGGGGTAGGGGCGACTTCAGTCGCCCTCCTTTTGGGATCCTAAAGCCTCCCCTAGCCGACGCTCTAAACGCTCCTAACGAACCGAAGGTGGCAATCAGGCGAAATCAACCGGATAAACCCAATACCTCGCTTCCCCGACCAACGATAGGCTATCTTCCAGCTAATCCCATGGGTCGAAGGGCGGGGTGAGGAATTTATGGTTTTTGGCAGATACTTCTCATTTGGGAGGCGGTGACGCTTCTGGCGGAACTTCATGGTCGGTGTGGTTATTTTCCGGCCCATGTTCGGATGCGTCTGGTTCGTGGGGGCAGTTCACTCTGATGCGAGGTGGCCGAGGTGTTGGAGTTCCCCAAGCGGTACCTGGTGCAGACAGATAGAAACNGAGGTGGTGTGTGGGCATNGCTGAACCANGGAACAGGTTCAGGAAGCTTCCCCCGGAGCGTACTACTCTGGTGGCCCCGCTCTTTGGCTACGAGCCCCTGGGAGGCCCGGTGATTGATCGGCGACCTGGGAGCCTCGTGCTGCCACGAGCAGGGGAAGGACTACCAGACGCTCTTCGGCGGAGTGGCGAGCGTGGGGCAATTCCTGGAGCGGCTCATTGAGGGTGCTCCGCAGATTTAGGTTGGCCTGCAGCGCTACCTCCAGTCTGCGAGAGACGCTGGAGTTTTGCTGGCAGGAGGGATGTGAGTTGGCTCGACAAGTGCTCATTGCCACGTTGGGCACGGAACCTCAAGTGGTCACCCTGGCATTGGATCTGCTGCTGGCTAAGGGGTATGCCATTGACGAGGTGATTGTGGTCCACACAGTGGGGGAGGCGGTGCGTCCGGCGTTAGCGGCTTTGGGGCGCCAGTTTGCTCAGCCGGGAGCCTACGGATACCGTCCTGTGTTGGTAAAGGGGGATAACGGGCCGGTGGCTGACATCGTTACCGAGAGTGACACGGCGGCCCTGCTGCGCACGCTGTACCGGGTAGTGCTGGCGGAGAAACGGGCCGGGCGGCTGGTGCATCTGAGCATCGCCGGAGGGCGCAAGCCGATGGCGGTGTACGGGATGGTGGTGGCCCAACTGCTCTTCGACGAAGACGACCGGGTGTGGCATTTGCTTTCCGAGAGCTGGAAGCCGGGGGATGAGCGTGTGATGCACGTGCGGCCGGGGGACCGCATGTGGCTGGTTCCGGTGCCAGTTTTGCGCTGGGGTAGCGTCTCGCCGGTGCTGACGGAGCTGGCCTTGCGGGAGGACCCGTGGGAGGCTATTCAGGCGCAGCGGGCCATACGGCGGGACCAGGATCGGCGGCGCAAGAGGGAGTTTGTGGAGCACTGGCTGACCCCCGCGGAGCGGGAAGTGGTACGGTTGGCGTGCCAGGGGATGGACAATGCGGCTATTGGGCGGCAGTTGGGCAAGAGCACCAAAACCGTTGCCAACCAGCTCACTGGTATTTACGGGAAGCTGCACGAATGGAGGGGCTTTCGGGAAGACATTCCGGTGAGCCGGACGGTGTTGGTGGCGGAGTTTGCCGGGTATTT
>Ga0180899_1110_pt1 | contig 8258 bp, 6 predicted proteins | sample Deesub1362A_J573_FD_124278 | JGI IMG/M metagenome (GOLD analysis project Ga0180899, IMG submission 124278) | Desulfarculaceae bacterium JdFR-97 | reverse complement strand
ATCCAGTTTCGGTATTCTCCGCTCTTTACTGAGGCGACCCAGTGGGGGTGGTCCAGGTACCACTCGATGGTCTTCCGCAGCCCCTCCTCGAAACCGTATCGAGGCCGCCAGTCGAGCTCCTCCATGATCTTGGTGCAATCCATGGCGTAGCGACGGTCATGGCCGGGACGATCCTTGACAAAGGTGATAAGCTTCTGGTGAGGGACGTTTGGGGATTCCGGCCGCATCTCGTCCAGGATCCGGCAGAGCGTCCGGACGACCTCCAGGTTGGTCTTCTCGCACCGGCCGCCGATATTGTAGGTCTCCCCGACCCGGCCCCGCTCCAGGACCAGGCTCAAGGCATCGCAGTGGTCCTTCACGTAGAGCCAGTCGCGCACGTTCAAGCCGTCGCCGTAGATGGGAAGGGGTTTGCCCTCCAGGGCGTTGAGGATCATGAGGGGAATGAGCTTCTCGGGAAACTGATAGGGCCCGTAGTTGTTGGAGCAGTTGGTGATGAGCACAGGAAGCCCGTAGGTCCGATAGTAGGCCCTCGCCAAGTGGTCTCCGGCGGCCTTGGAGGCCGAATAGGGACTGCTGGGGTCGTAAGGCGTGGTCTCCCTGAACGGGGGATCCTCGGGCCCCAGGCTCCCATAGACCTCATCGGTGGAGACCAGAAGGATGCGGAAGTCCCTCTTGCGCTTATGGTCCTCCAGTCCCTCCCAGTAGCGCCGGGTCTCCTCCAGGAGGTGGAAGGTCCCGACCACGTTGGTCTGGATGAAGGCATCAGGGCCGTAGATGGAGCGGTCCACATGGCTCTCGGCTGCGAAGTGGACCACGGCGTGCGGACGGTGTTCCCGAAACAGGCGGCGGAGCAACTCCCTATCGGCGATGTCCCCGTGGACGAAGACGTGGTGGGGATCGTCACGCAGTTCCTCAAGGTTGGCCAGGTTGCCCGCGTATGTGAGCTTGTCTAGATTGATGATACGGGCTCGGTCAGCGCTGCGCTGGGCCAGGACGAAGTTGGAGCCGATAAAGCCCGCACCGCCGGTCACAAGGAGGGTCGGCTTGCTCATGGATATGTCTCCTGGGGTTCCTGGTTCTTGGTTCCTAGTTCTTAGTTCTTGGTTCTTGGTTCTTGGTTCCTAGTTCTTAGTTCGTGGTTCTTGGTTCTTGGTTCTTGGTTCCTGGTGCTTGGTTCCTGGTGCTTGGTTCCTGGTTCTTAGTTCCTAGTTCTTGGTTCGGGGTTCGGGGTCCCTGGTGCTTGGGTTCGGGGGGTGGGAGCGGCCTAGGGGAGGCGTTCCACCAGGGATTCGTGAAGTTGGACACGGGCGCTGTAACCCACAAGGTTCAACAGGATCTCCACACGTCCCTGGTCGTCGATCTCCCGCTCGAAGATACCGAGGAGGTCCTTGAATGGACCGCTTCGGATCCGAACCCGATCCTTGGGGCGCAGACGCCTTCCTATTCTGACCACCCCTCTCTCGTCCACCTGTTCCTGTATGAGGCGCACGGCCTCCTCGGGGACCGGGATGGGCTCCTCCTCTGCACCCAAGATGCGCTTGACTCCACGGGTCCAACGGACATAGGGGACCTCCTTCGGGGCACAGAACCTCGCGAAAAGGTACGAGGGGAACATGGGCTTGACGACCGTGCCCACGCGCACCATGCGATAACGCACCACGAGGATCTTGGGGAAGAAGGTCTCCACCCCCTTCTCGCCCAGGTAGTGAAGGGCCCTCTCCTCCTCCCGAGGATTGGTCTGAATTACGTACCAATGGCGGGGGGGATGGTCTGTCTCGTCCATCTGGTCTGTCCCATCTGTCTGGTTTATCTGCTTCATTTGGTTTGCTTTGGTCGTTGGGTTGTGGAAAAAATGCCCCTTGCGCACCAAAAAATATCTCTGATCATTTCAATGACATACCCCACATTATTCTATTCTCTTGTTGGTGAATAATGCGGGGCTAGGCTTCCTTTAGATTAGGTGGGGGAAAAAGAAGAATTTAGATCCGGACTCGCTTCTTGGAAGTTTCTGACCCTTCTTCCCCGTACGACCTGTAGTAGTGGTAGTAATATGAATAATAATAACGTTCCCTTTTAAAGTCGATATCATTCAGGATGATTCCCAAGATCACGGTCCGAGTCTTGCTCAGGAGTTCCACTACATTCCTCAAGGCGCTTCGGCTAGTGCACCCTGCACGCGCGACCAGCATAACGCCATCCACTCGGTGAGCCAACACGATTGCATCGCTCACCGTCAAGACGGGAGGGGTGTCAAATAATATAAAATCGTAACGCTCGGCCACGGACTCTATTAGATGACCCATCTTTTCGGAGCCCAATATCTCGTTGGGGTTGGGAGGCACATCCCCACAGGTCAAAAGGTATAGATGAGGCACCTGGGTATGTTGAATGGCCCCGTCTAAGGCCTTTTCCCACTCCTCCTCCACGAGCACATTGACCAAACCAGGAGAACGCCTTAAGTGGAAGAACCAATGGAGCTGGGGTTTCCTCAAATCACAATCCACCAAGAGCACCCTTTTCCCCATTTGAGCCAAGGCCACCCCAAGGTTGGCCGAACAGGTACTTTTGCCATCTTCAGGTAAAGCGCTTGTTAAAAGCATCTTTCGACGGGGCTGATCCACGCCGGTGAAGAGGAGATTGCTCCGCAGGGTGCGGAAGGCCTCGGCCATAGGGGACTTGGGTTCCTCCAAGATTATCGGCATTCGGCTCAGATTCCTTTGAGGACGGCCGTTTTGACTGCTCATATAATGCCCGATATTTCCCAAGATGGGGAGTCCCACGGTGGTTTGGACGTCGTTCGCGTTTTTCACGGAATCGTCCAAATATTCCAGAAGAAAGACCAAGCCGACTCCAAGCATCAATCCCACAACCGCTGCCAGCATTACATTCATACGAAGCCTGGGTTTAATGTACCGAAGGTCGGCATGGGGGGGATCCACGAGCCAGACATCCCCTATCTGGCTGGCCCGGGTCACCTGGAGCTCCCCTTTTTTCTGGAGGAGAAATGAGAAGGTATCCTCGTAGACTTTTGCCCGACGCATTAATTCCGCCAAGCGTTGTTCTTTTTCGGGAAGTTGTCTTAAACGACTTTCCGCGGCACTTGCCTCCTTGGACAAGGCCCTTTTTTGAGCATCCAGAGAGGCAATCAACGACTTGATCTCTGCCCTAATCTTGGCTTTAAGCTTCAGTATCTTATGATCCAGCGCCATTACCGTTGGATGCCGTTGAGTGTACTGGGTACGGAGGGCAGCCCGTTCGGCCTCCAGTTGGCTCAGATCCTTGGCCAGAGAGACCAATAAGGGCTGGTTCAGGTCGTTTCCAAGGGCGAAAAGGGACTTTTGGTCCAGAGATCTTCGACCTTGAAGTGCCTTGAGGAGTAACCCCGCTTGCTGGCGCATGGTGTCAATCTTCTGTTGGGACTTATCCAGTTCCACCAATTGATCAATCGCCAATTTCACGCTTTCTGACAGGCTGACCAACTGGTTTTCTTCCTTAAATCGCTTCAGGGCTTCCACTGCCCGGCGCATCTCATCATTGAGGGCATCCATCCTCTGCTCGATGAATTGTAGGGCCTGGGAGACGACCATAGTCTTTTGCTCGACCTTGCGTTGCTTATATGCGGAAACCACACTGGACAAGAGCCGTTGAGCATCAGCAGGATGTTCAGCAGTAACCTTCAGGCGGATAAGGCGGCTGTTTCGGATAGGGCTTACCTGGAGGTTGGCTTGAACGGCCTCGATTGCTGCTTCAAAGGGCCGCAAAGTAAGGGGGAATATCGTTCCTTCGGGGGGAGCACTTCCGCTGAAGCGAAAAGAAAATAAAGGGGTGGTACAAGGCTCACCAATCTTGCCTCGAGCGATCAGTTTCTTCTCCTCATCGAGAAGGGCAAACGTGGAAGCCTCATGGAAGACAACTTTATACTGAATGGGTCGGCGGATATGAGGAGTTCCCAGGGCTTCCACGCGCAGTGGTTCCGGGGCTTCGCTCAATAAAGCTTGATCTTCTTCATCCTCTTGGGCCGATAAGTTTTTGACGGGGCCCAACAAACGCCTTAAAACTTTCTTATAGAGTGGCTCACTCTTGTCCAAGACGAGATGGAAGCTGCTGAGGCGAACGGCATCTGCAGCCACCTGACGACTCTTAAGGACCTCCACCTCGGTGTTGATGGCTTCTGAAATCCCCGATGTTAAAACCTGATCACTGAACATATCTTCTAGAGTCAGGCCAGCCCCTCCGCTCTTTTGGATCTCAAGCACGGCCTCGGCCTGGTAAACGGGCTTCATTCGAAGGGTCATCCATACGGTTGTAACCAAGGCCAACATAAAAGACAAAACTACTACCCACTTGCGGCGCCAGATGACATGCCAGTAGTCCCTGAGATTCAATTCATTGGAGTCCTGTACAGTGGGCTCCAAGACGGAAACGTGCATTTGGGATTTTGAATCGCGAGGTTCCGAATAAGAATAGTTCATGGCTCCGTTGGTCTACCTTTTATCTATCTAGTCTGTTTGGTGCCGGAAAAGAGCAGAGTGCAAGGTCCTACATGCTAAAAAATTTCATACTCAAGGCTCGCACGAGATACTAAGCCCTGATGAAATAACTTGTCGCATTCCACAGGCCCAGCATAGCGAACGGCTGATGGCTCAAGCTTAAAGGGCAAATCCTAATTACCCCGATTTAACGGGCCAACATCCTGATCAGATTCGACGTAGAGATCGTGGGTAACAATTGCGTAATGAATACATTCCAGTCAGCAATGAGTGTCCTTGGCACATAAACGATATCATAGCGGTTCAAGATGAATTTTTCATGGGTATACCCTGCCATCATTTTCAATGCATTGATGGCATAGACCTTGGGCTCCTGCGGCCCCCCACGAACCACCACTACTTGCTTGCGATTAGCCGAAATCAAAAAATCCCCAGCCTCAGAGATGGCCTCGAGGACATCCATTGGGCCCACAAAACGGACCACACCAGGCTTTGCCACCTCGCCCAAGACGAAGACCTTGTTCTCCTGATTGCTTGCTATATGAACGATGTCATCGTTTTCCAAAAGGATATTCTGATCCAGGTCGTTGAGATCGATCAGCCGTTTGAAATCCACAGGAAGCACTTCACCTCCGCGTTCCACATAAGACAAATCAAGGGCCGCTGTTTCCCGTTTGATGCCCCCTGCCTTTGCCAAGGCATCCAAAAGGGTAGTTCGTCTTTTGACCCGATAACGACCAGGGTTTTCCACTTCTCCCAAGATAGTGACCTCTTTGAGGGATCCTGGAATTACGATGGTGTCAGCGGGTTTAAGCAAGACGTTCTGTGTCATGTCCCCATCTTTCAATAGCCGACTGAGATCCACGGGGATTATGATCTCCCCTCGAACAATATATGCTTCACTTAGATCCGCATCAGGAAGGATTTCCACCTGCGAAAGGGCAGTGAGCAAGCGCCTGTCTCCCCGCAGGGGAAACCCAGAAGTAATAGGACCCGCAGCATAGGTAGGGACTTTCACGGCCCCAGTGATAAAGACCTTGAGGCTGTTTGCCTCCTTTAAGGTGACGGTTACCTGAGGATTTTCAATGTAGCTGGAATATTTTCGTCTGAGACGCGACTCCAATTCCGAGATCTCAAGTCCAGCAGCCTGTACCTCTCCAACCAAGGGCAGTGAGATTTTTCCGTCCGTTCGAACCACCACATCCATGTCAAGGTTACCGTCGGTCCAGATAATGACATGCAGAACATCGTCAGGGCCAATCCTATGAACGTTATTGGCTAATTCTTGGGGCAATTCCTCAGGGAAGAGAATCTGCTTTCCCTTAAATTTTTCCCTGATATAATCCCTGATAGAGCTAGGTAATCGTTGATACTTTGTGGGTTTCTCTTGCAGGGGTCTCGGAACCTTCGAAACCTTGATCTTTTGAATGGCCCCTACTGAGGAAGGTTCCTGGACAGACGAAGAAGGGGAAATTACAGGAGGTTTACCCACGGCCCATACGTGTTTCTCTTGATCCCAAAAGATCTCCTCAGCTCCAGGGTGGATTTCTTTTATTGGCGGCCCCCAACCTGGGGTGCATGCAGCCAGAAAGAAGGACATCATGAACGCTTTGAACAGAAAGCGTTTCAAGAGCGAAGAACGCGGGGATCTGGTGGGGATGGAGATAGGATCGGGAGGGTTCACAGACTCTCCCTGGATGATCCGTTTCGGAGTTTCATAAACCATCTGGCTCGCCATTTCTTCCCCCAGTATATCTTGTACCATTTGGAAGGCTTCGGAAAGCTTTGGTGTTCTGATTCGCAACCCATGAGCATCCGTGGCTATGATATGTACCAAATTATGCTCTAATAGTAAAGTTGAAAATTTCTGCACTTTTTTCCCAAAGTGCCCTAACAGACTAGCGGCCGTTAGCTGGGTCAATATCCCCATCTGTACCCAGTGGTAAAGCCTGGCGGGATCTCGAAGCAATACTACATTCCGCTCCGGGTGACTAATGATAGGTGTGACCTTTTGAACCTGGAGATCCCAAAAGAAGTCCTCCAGGTTTTGTGGCAGGCTCTCTGCTGGGAGTTCAATGAATGCAAATCGCCCTGTATCATTGATGGTAAGAAGTTCCCCCCATTGAATTCCTTGAGACAGGCTCACATCCAAGCGCAGTTCTGACCCTGGATAAAGCTTCAAGGGAATGTGATGATCCGCTAATTTCCTTTGTAGCTCTTCCAATCTGCTCAATATTTTTTGCCGGGTGTTTTCATAATGCCCCAAGACCCAGTGCGGTGTGCACACAACCCCTTCTATTCCATCTTGCAAGGCGATATGCGCCATGTTTAGGCTTTGTTCCCAACTGGAAGCTCCATCATCTAATCCTGGGAGCATGTGATTGTGGAGATCCAACATATTCGGTCGATTTGGTCTGTCTTGTCTCTCCATACTGTCTGGCGACCAGGAGTTGACTATGAGAGTGTCCCCCCACCCTTCTACCCAAATTGCTGGGTCTCATTTTATTGGGATAATAGTGAAAGTCAAGAATAATTCCCCGGCATTTCTACAAACTACTACACTGGTAGGAGTGTGTGCTAGAGTTCGTTAAAATTTAGGGGTGGCTCCTCCTAGAATAGGGTAACCTATTGTAATGACTATCAAAGGAGGAGCCACCGATGGGGAAGAAGGTATCATGAATAGGCGGTAAAGGGAAGAGAGGGAAGGGGGTTTCAAGGAAGCATGTTGAGGATTTGGATGTGAGGGTAGCATTGATACAGGCATTGATTCCTATTGGGCTGGAGGCTGTGGCCGAGGAGCTTCAGAGGGAGGTGGAGCGGCTTGCGGGGCCTCGTTATGGTCGCAATGGGGGCTGGCAGGTCACTATGGAGGGGCGGCAGAGGAGCGTTCCATATATTTGGCTGATCAGAGGATGGTAGTGCAGGTGCCTCGTGTGAGGGACTGCCTTGCGAACAGGGAGGTCCCATTGAGGAGTTATGCTGTTACGGTCTTCCCGTGGGCTGGATGAGGGGCTTTTGAGGAGGATCTTGCTGGGCCTCTCATGTCGTGACTATGAGCGTTGTTGGAGGTTGGTGCCTGAGGCGCTTGGGTTGTCGGGATCTACGGTCTCCCGGAGGGTCATCAGGGCCAGCTCCCGGATGACCTTGCGGCGATGGACGGCTGGAAGGCGAAAGGGGAAGCGGGCCTGCTTGAGGTGCATCTCCACCCCCTTGCTGTGCCGTCCTCTCCACTCGCTGAGAAATTCCCTGTAGCTAGGGTCTCGCTTGGCCGCCTGCCCGCACAAAAAACGGATCCAGCTTGCTCCTCCTCCCCTTGGGACGCCTGCCCCAAGGTGGACCCCCTCTCTTCAAGGCCCGACTGACCGTCTTGGGATGCACCCCCAACTCCCTGGCAACGTCCTTCAGGTAGACTCTCTCGGAAACCTGTGCTTTGATATCCATCCAGTCCTCCTTCCTGAGCATGCCATATCTCCAGGTCTCTTCTCTCTCCCTGAAGGTATACCCCATACCTCAGGTCGGGGGACATTTTATCCCGGTGCTTTGAGTACTTTTAATTACTTTTAATCCCGGAGATGACAAGGGAAGGTGGATCGTTGGGAGAACTCCTTTCAAATTCCGCCTTTGGCGCAACTGGCTTGCCACTATAATTACCCCCAAAATTTGGACAGGGCAATAAGGTGCATGTAGAGTCTGGCGTGAGTCTAGAAGGAGGCATGGAGGGTGGGGAATATACGCAAGCGTCACGATGCTGCCTTTAAGGCCAAGGTA
>Ga0180899_1123_pt1 | contig 10510 bp, 17 predicted proteins | sample Deesub1362A_J573_FD_124278 | JGI IMG/M metagenome (GOLD analysis project Ga0180899, IMG submission 124278) | Desulfarculaceae bacterium JdFR-97 | reverse complement strand
CTCTAATGAGACATTCAAGGACAGGTTCCTTGCCTTTAATTGGGCCAAAAAGTCCCATGGGCTCCATTTCAGTTCCTGGCAAACCTCCATTTGGCTCAACTCTCCGCGAACGTATTTCATCAACAACCGGTCTTGCTTGTCCGCGGAAAATCCTTTTCGCAGAACTTCTCGCAAATAGGCCGATCGATCCAGCTTCAGTTCTTTAACAAATTGGTCTATTTCATTTAAAAGGTCTTCAGGTATCCTTATGGTTGTTGGTTTTGCCATATTTTTCCTCCATCAGCGAGACCAAGGCATCGGCAATGATCTCAGGCGAATATCTTCCAATCTTTCCGAGCTTTTCGAGGGAGCTGCGTGCCTTTTTGAATGATATTTTCTGTAATCTAAACAATTCGACAACAATCTTGGGCGTAATGATAAACGGAACCTTCAAGAACCTTGCAGCCTTGATCGCCTTACCATCATCTGTGGCAAGTAGTGATTTTCCTAATTTCATCGCCAGTAACAATGCTTCTTCTTCCCCCTGGTGAAGCGATATGGGCAGGGGAAACCCGGCGCTGCCAGGGCTTTGAACTGTTATGGTTCCCTTTGAGATCAGACCTGAAATCAGGGCGGCATCCGGATACTTTTTGACCAGATCTTCTGATGCCACCTCGGCGGCCGCGGCCGTTGGCACAAATACATTGAACAGGCCGCAGACTATCTCCAGCAAACTACATTTGGCTAGTAAAATCAGGGAGCTACTATCAACTATCATCCGGCGCATTGGTCATCCGACCGTTGTACACGATTTAGCGAAAAAGTACACGGGATGCGTCAGATTGTCAAGAGCTAATATAATGACTGTGGGAGTGAAAGGGGCCACCCACTAAAGGGCGAGTCACCCATTTGAAAATAAGGACAGCGACCATTTAGTAAACTTTTCCTGGAAAGCACAGGACTACTTCTGTAAACCATCGCATGTGAAACGGTTCGAATTAATTCCGTCACATCTGGAGTGAAGGGAGGAGAGGTTTGACTTGAGATCAAGTGAAAGAGGAGGCAAGTTCTAACATTTGACACAAAATAGGGATTTTATGATATCCAAAGGTAAAATGTGTAACGAGGACCATCCGAGTCGTCCTCTTTGGGATTGAGGCGAGATGAATCTGGCTTGTCTGCTTTATTTGGTTTGTTTGGTTGATCTGGTTATGTCTTACCCATTTCCGCCCAAGGCAGTATTGGGTAAATGGCTCAAAGTTCCATTGCTTGTAGGATGGCCTTTTAGGCAGGTGCCTCAGATTCATATCGTTAAAATGGACTCGTTGGGCCTTTACCCATTTTGCCTCAAAGCAATTTTGGGTAAAAATCTTCTGTCCCTTCAAGACACCCCATTACCTGCTCCTGGTCAAGCCAGATTTTTGTACCATCCCTTCCTCGAACTTTGCCAAGCCGATTGTGTTTAGAAACCCCGAACCAAGAACGAAGAACGAAGAACCAAGAACGAGGAACAAGGAACCAGGAACCAACAGGACGACCACAGCTCCTCTTTCCAAATCGCAGCAGATGGCATCAAGGTTGTTCAGTAAGAGGGCAAGCTGATCCTCTGGACGGGGCCCGGTTTGTCTCCGGAACAAAATCACGGAGGGTTTCTTGTCCTCCCGCAGGGCAAGCAAATTGCCGAAATCTGCATAAGAACACGCTCTCCGGAGGCTGCTTTTGCACAGATCTCCTCGTGAGTGGAGCTTTGCATGCCATAATCTCTTAGATGGACGGCATCGTGGCCCGCACGGATCAATCCTTCAGCCAATTTTGGAGAAAGGGCACTGTCTACCAAAAATTTCATCCGGCAACCACCAGGGGCAGCTCTCGCTCACGCAGTGCCTCAGCGGCGTACATCAAGGCCTCTCTGATGTCTTGAACTTCAAGGTCCGGATAAGCCTCGAGTACCTCTTCTACAGTCATTCCCTCTGCCACCATGCCCACCACAGTGGAGACCGGTATTCTCAGTCCACGGATACACGGCACCTCGCCCATCTGATGAGGGTTCACAGTGATCCGAGTGAACTTCATATCATTCCCTCCGGAAATGGGGTTTAACGTAGGACAAGAGATTGAATCCTTCTTACGAGTCATATTCCGGAACGAAATCCGCGTCAAATTTTTCCATTCACGAGGATGCCGAATTCCCAAATCTACCATCCCTGGTCAAGCCACCTTTGTGTAGGGTAAAAGAATATGTAGCTGCGCACGTCCTTACTTTTCCCCCCCGAACGACCGCTGGGTGGATACGAGGTATCTTGGGATGTCCCACTAGAGTCCCGTCTCGAGGCTTGTGAGAATTTTCGCCACGGGGATGGGCCATTTTTGGAAGAGCTGCCTTAGGCCAAGAGATCAGAGAGGAAGTATTTCTTACCCATTCTCGCTCAAGGGACTTTTGGGTAAATAGTACATCCCACGTCTTCCCTCGAATTTGGCTCCAAGTTTCCCCGCCCTTGGCGGAGCTCCATGCCAATCCGCCCATAGCCTCTAGCCTTGTCCCTTTCTAATCCCCCCCAAGCTCTTACGCCTTCTCCGCCAAGGGCGGATGCGCCATGCGCCTCACGTCGTTCCAGACTTGCTCAAGCCACTTGTTCTTAGAAACCAAGAACCAAGAACCAGGAACCAAGAACCAAGAACCAAGAACCAGGAACCAAGAACCAAGAACCAAGAACCAGGAACCAAGAACCAAGAACCAAGAACCAGGAACCAGGAACCACGCAAGCACCAAGAACCAAGCACCAGGAACCAGGCACTAGGAACCAAGCACCAAGAACCAGGAACCAAGAACCAAGAACCAAGAACCAAGAACCAGGAACCAAAAACAAGGGACTTTTGGGCAAAAATCGATCCTTCTTTCCCTCCCCCCGATTTCGCCGCCCCTCACTGTTCGCCTGGAGGGGAGGAGAGCTTGNCCATTTCCCCTCAAAGCATTTTTGTCTCAACTTTGACACTTCTGGAGGGGGATACTCCAGGGACAGAAGGCAGCTTGTGCTGACCGTGGTGATCACCCGAGAGGGCCTTCCCATCTACCATGAGGTCTTGCCTGGAAGCACGGCAGATGTGATTAGGCTTCGGCCCACCGTGGAGCTTCTCAGGAGCCGCTTTCGCATCAAGCGCTGCATCTTGGTGTGCGACCGGGGCCTTGTGAGTGAGGCCTACATCGTGGCCATTCGAAGGAGGGGAACCCAAGAGAGCGACGAGCTCATTCAGAAGGGGCTCAGGGGCTTTGTGGAGGTAAAGGAGCTTGGGCTTTATGNCAAGGAAAGGGTAAAGGGCGATACCCGCTACATCCTGTGACACAACATGGAGGTGGCCAAAAGAAAGAAGGAGACACGGGAGGCCCCCTCTTCGCNAAGGTCCACCCGGAGATCGACAAGCTCGACCTGCGCTTTCTCAAGGGAGGGCTCGGCAGGGAGGAGCTCTACCACAGGGGGCTCAAAGTCCTGGAGTGCTACCGGCTGGAGAAGTATTTCTGCCCCAAGGTGGAGAAGGAGTCCCTCCTGATCATCACCACCATCCAGCAGCGCATCAAGGAGATCCTCCATGCAACGGATGTCCCCCTGCCGGAAAAAGTCATAGAAAATCAGCTGCTTGGCTGACAGGTAGTCACGAAATCCAAAAATACATCTAATAATTCCAATAACTTACAAATCGACTGTTAAACTCGGAACGTACCATCCATCTTTTCTTGTGCCCTGAATCCAGGCCAGATTCCTGGCCCAAGTGTGTTACAATTGAACGGATAGAGAGCTTGCGAACAGAATGAGTGAAAGTTATCATGCTTATATTAGCTATTGAGGGACACTATCAATAGGTGGAAGGTAAGGAAAGATGACCAGTGGTGTCCAAAAAATCGTATCACAATTGCGTAAAGACTTGCCTGATCTCCTCGCTGATCAGCCTGTTGAACTCGCCTATCTTTTTGGCTCAGCAGCGCGAGGGCAGACTACCCCTCTTAGTGATGTGGACATTGCTTTGGTCACAGAGCGGCCTTTACCTCCTCTGGCCCGACTGGACTTGGAACTTTATATTGAAACAGGACTGTCCAACGCGGGCATTCCCAAGGCCGACGTCCGCGTGATCAACGAGGCGCCGCCGGCTGTGCGTGGCCGCGTGGTTACAGAGGGCATTTTACTCTATTGCCGTGATACCAGGGTGCGGATGGCCTTTGAAATCCGGGCTCGCTCACAATACTTTGATCTGCAACCCCTACTGCGAGAGCAATTTAACACCTATGTGCAGGCTGCCCTGACCGATCTGCGAGCAAGGGGGCTCTATGACCGTTGATCCGACAGTGATCGGAGATCGTCTGAGGCGCTTGGACGAATACTTAGTAACACTGCGGCATCTGGCAGGGTTGCCACGCGAAAAGCTGACTCGAGACCCGGTGTTTTTGGGGAGCGCCGAGCGTTATCTTCAGGTAGCCATTGAAGCCTGTCTGGACATTGCCAATCACATTATTGCTGCTGAACGTCTAAGACCCCCTAGGGATTATGCCGATGCATTTTCGGTATTGTCGGAAACTGGCATCTTGCCTGTAGAGTTCCTGCCAGTAGCCCATCGAATGGCCCGTTTCCGGAATCGGCTGGTTCATTTGTATTGAGTTTAGACGCCGAAACTGTTTACGAGATCCTACAGAATCGCCTAGACGATTTTGATCGCTTCAAGGGTTATGTCCTGGCTTTCCTGGTTGACCGAGGCCTGACGGAACAATATTGATCGACCCTGGTGTGAAACGGCCGGCCGGCCCGCTTATCGGCAACCCGCGTTGGGACAGTAGAGACCTACGGCCTCATCGATGTCGGTTCTGGCTTTGATTTCTACGCCCTGCAAAAACTACACATTTCCGGAAAAAGTCATAGAAAATCAGCTGCTTGGCTGACAGGTAGTCACGAAATCCAAAAATACATCTAATAATTCCAATAACTTGTGGTCAATTTTTGGTATTTATTCACTGAAATTCGCCTCGACTTATAAAGCGATTGATTTGTCAAAGGCACTCTCCCACGGCTGGNAACTAAANTCGNAGCGGCGGTCCCGAAGCCTGCCTGCGCGGGCTGGAGTGGTCGGCGAAGGCCGACCCCTCAACAGCCTGGGGCAGCTTTGCAAAGATAGGTGTGGTTTCAACTGCCGATAGCTACCAAGTGAACGGTATGTGGCAGTGCATCCGGAGGCATGTGCGGGACGGTATGAGGAATTGTTGAGGCAAGTGGCTGAGAAGGGGAAAGGGAAAGTCCAGAATGGATGATGGAAAGAGGTTGACAGCCTTGTCTGGCCATGCCATGACGAGCATCAAAGTTGTTCAATTGAACAATAAAAGTAGCCAAAAGGACAACAGCGATGCTCCAAAGGCTTTTCACGTCTAGGGTTCGGGTGCGGCTCCTGACCCTGTTTCTCACCCATCCCGCAGAGGCATTCCACATCCGCCAGATCACCCGGCTNACGGGCGAGACGTACAACAATGTCCGCCAGGAACTGAAAAACCTGGCCCAACTGGGGCTGATCTTGCCGGAACGTCGTGCCAATGCCATCTACTACCGGGCCAATGCAGAGCACTTCCTGTTCCCCGAACTCAAGCGCATCATCTTGAAGACCGAGGCAGTGGGCGACGGGTTGAGGGAGGCACTCTCAGCATTGGGTGATATTCGCGTTGCCTTTCTCTATGGCTCCACAGCCAAAGGGACCGAACTGGCTTCCAGTGACATTGATATCATGGTTATCGGCGATGTTGACTTGGAGGCACTGGATGGCGCCATTGACCCCATTGAAGAGGAGATGTGCGGGACGGTGAATTACACCCTTTTCCATGTCGAGAAATGGCGGGAGCGGGTGGCTCAGGGGCATTTCTTCGTCACTGATGTCCTGACCCACGAGAAGATCTTCATGATCGGAGACGAGGATGAGCTATCAGCCCTTGGAGCGGGCGGGGCTGATTGAGCCCTATGAGGTCTCCCAGGCAGAGATCAGCGATCTCCTACATTACCCATTTCGCCTCAAGGGACTTTTGGGTAATTTTTTCTCCCAGCATCACCACCACCACCTCTTTACCCATTTCCGCTCAAAGCACTTTTGTGTAAATTTTGGCTCCTCCGGAAACAGGATAGCTTACCCATTTTGCCTCAAGGTATTTTTGGGTAGAAAATCAGTCGTTTTACCCCCGTTCGAAGCGCCAGACCTCATTCAACGGCAACAATATCATAACAACTTCGGGCGAAGGGATGCTGGTCTCGGAAATGCCGGACCATCGCCTATGCGCGGAAGTTTGCCAGCCAGCTCCGAGACTACGCCTTCTCCACTGCGGGCAATCGAAGGCTGCGGGCGCAAGTTACAAATGAAACGAATCTTTTTGGGTTCCTGGATGCAGCTCGGGGTTGTATGATTGCCTCAGTCAATGGCATGGACTATGCTTTAAAGTCGGATGTATTAAGCAAAAACTAATCAGCCAACATTTCTCTTGGTACATTCCTGCTCCTCATGGAAGTGTTAAATGGAAACAGTAAAAATGATCCTGGAACTCCCCCGAGACCTCGTGGAGGTCCTGAATGTCTCTCAGACTGAGACGGCAGCCCGATTGCAGGAGCTGATAGCCATAGAGCTTTTCCGAGAAGGGCAGATCTCATCCGGAAAGGCCGCCGAGATCCTGGGATGTTCTAAATTGGCCTTCATCCAACTTCTTGCGCGACGCGGCATTCCCTATTTCACCGAATCTTCCGAGGAACTGAAGGCCGATGTGGAGGCTGTAATGCCGATTTGTTACTGATTGACGAAATGTGGGGAAGAAGGATAGCTGAAGCCTGGGGCTTAAACAAGACAGGCACCATTGGAAGCTTGATTCTGGCCAAGAAACTCAGCCTGATCCCGGCAATAACGCCACTTCTGGACCTGCTTCAGGCCCATGGTTTTCATATGAGCGAAAAACTCTATCTATGCGCTAAATCATTGGCGGGTGAATCTGATCGAAAATGAACCCTCTCCAGGCTTAACTTTCCCCTTGTACGGCACTGGCGTGACTTCCGATAAAGGGATGTTGGTCTCGCAGAATGCCGAATTCATCGCTCATGAGCAGAAGCCTGCCACTCAGGCACGGTATCCTGCCCNCACTACGAGCATTCCGAGATGGGCTACAACTACCGCATGAGCAACATCCTTGCGGCNACCGGTAGAGGGCAGCTTCGGGTCCTGGATGAACATGTGGAGATGTTCGACTTCTACAAGGAAACCCTGGGAGGTCTTCCAGGGATCGGCTTCATGCCCGAGGCCCGGTGGGGCCGCTGCACGCAGTGGCTTACGGTCATCACCGTTGATCTGGCCGAATTCGGTGCCACGAGAGATGACATCCGCCCGGCCTTAGAGGCCCAAAACATCGAGTCTCGGTCCGTTTGGAAGCTCATGCACCTTCAGCCTATCTTTCGGGGTTTACCCATTTCCCCTCAAGGCAATTTTGGGTAAAAAGTCGATCGTTTCACCCCGTTCGACAGCGCCATGCCTCATTATTCACCAGCAGGGGAGCAATAGGGGCTATGTACCTAAAACAACAGGACATTTCTTTTGTTGTCAAGGGTAGGGTCTAAGTTAGGGATCGCCGCCAAACACCTATACGTGGTCGCCTTATAGGGTCACACTTTCATGCATTCGATAGAAGGCGCCCCAATCAATGCGTCGGCCTCCATATATGATGGGGCCATATCCACGAACGGGTTACGCTTGGACGGTCTGGGCCTCTTGATATGGAGTCTGGTTTCTCCAGACGTAGTATGCCCACCTGGAGGACCTTGTGTGCGGTGGCCACCATGGCCTTCGAGATCCACGATACAGACCGCCCGTAGCTCCTTGACGATCGGGACTATAGAATGTAAAAATGGAGTTGATAACGCCATAAAGGAAGCATAAATGGAGTTAAAGCGGCGATTTTTCCGTGCTCCCGCAGGCAGTTTTTTTCTCCTCGGTCCGCGTGGGACCGGGAAATCAACTTGGTTAAGGGCAGAGCGGCACGGCGCCATTTGGCTCGATCTCCTCGATCCCCAGACCCAGCGGCTCTACCTGGCCCGTCCGGAACGGCTGCGCGAGCTCGTCGCCGGGCAGCCACAGGCGGGCGAGGTCGTTATCGATGAAGTGCAGAAAGTGCCGGCCCTGCTCGATGTGGTGCATGAACTGGTGGAGAAAGACCGGGATTTGCGTTTCGTGCTTACGGGATCCAGCGCCCGCAAGCTGCGGCGGGGTAGTTGGAACCTACTGGCCGGGCGCCTGGTTGAAACAAGCATGCACCCCTTCATGGCCGCGGAGATGGGCGATACGTTCAGCCTCCAGCGGGCGCTGGAGGTCGGGCTCGTGCCCCTCGTATGGGGCTCAGCAGAGCCGGAGATGACGCTGCGCGCGTATGCCTCGCTGTACATCCGCGAGGAGGTGCAGGCTGAGGCGCTGGTGCGCGATGTGGGCGCATTTGCCCGGTTTCTGGAGGCCATCAGCTTCTCACACGGCTCAGTGCTCAATCTTGCCGAAGTGGCCCGAGAATGCCAAGTGGGGCGCAAGACGGTGGAGGGCTACCTTGGCATCCTGGAGGATCTTCTGCTGGCCTTTCGTGTGCCGGTCTTCACCAGGAGGGCCAAGCGCCACCTGGTGGCGCACAGCAAGTTCTATTACTTCGATGCGGGGGTGTATCGCTCTCTTAGGCCCGCGGGTCCGCTGGATCGGCCCGAGGAGATTGAGGGCATGGCGCTGGAAGGTTTGGTCGCCCAGCACCTGCGTGCCTGGATCGCCTACCGGGCCTCGGGCGCGCGGCTTTATTATTGGCGCACCAAGTCGGGCAGCGAGGTGGATTTCGTCCTCTATGGTCCGGATGTCTTCTGGGCCATTGAGGTGAAACGCGCCGCAAGTGTGCACGGCAAAGATCTGCGGGCCCTGCGCGCTTTTCGAGAGGACTATCCCGAAGCAGAGGTGTGCCTGCTCTACCTAGGCAGGGAACGCCTGGCCATCGACGGCATTCCGTGCATCCCCTGCGAGGATTTCCTGAGGCACCTGCATCCGGATCGGACTGAGCTCTGGCCATGATGTTGCCGCAGACGGCTTTTCGATATTTACCCATTTCACCTCAAGGCACTTTTGGGTAAAATCTCTTTGCCCTACGCCACAGGAGTGGTTCACGCACTAATTCGCCCAATCTGGGTCAAGCCGGTTTGGAGCAAATCCTGGTTGCATTTTTACTCATTTTTGCCTAAGGCTTATTTGGGTAAAAACCTGCTTGTTTCATTTCTGGGCAATCCGGGGGGCCTTCCGGGCTCCCTGACGATGGTTTTCCGGTGCAGCCATGGATCCACTTGAACTGATCAGAGAGGGCAAGATAAAGAGATACTTTCGGGCCACTAGGAAACTGAATGTCCCCAATCTAATTTCCCACATTACCCAAAGGGCGGCGGGCAAGGAACTATTGTTTTTGGAAGATGGGGACTATCTGTTCATGTTAGGGCTCCTGAAGGAGATCGCTCAGAATTATTCGCTCAGAATGTATGCTTTTTGCCTCATGCCGAACCACGTGCATTTACTGCTCAGTCCAAAGGAAGGGAACCTCTATGATGCCATGCGGGATCTGTTTTCCAGATACGCCCTGATGTTCAANCGGAAATATGAAAGAAAGGGTCATCTCTTTGGCGGGCCTTACAGACAGGCTGTCTGCATGGAGGACAGCTACCTTTTGGCCGCCTCTCTCTATATACATCTGAATCCCGTGAAGGCTGGTCTGGCCCTCGATCCTTTAGGTTACCGATGGTCGTCCTGTCGATTATATTGTGAGGATAGTGCCCCGAGATCCTTCATAGATCCCAATTTTATCTTGGAGCTGTTGTCCGGAGATGAGGTTGCGCCCAAAGAGAGATATCAACTTCTGCTGAAGGAGGGTGGCGCGTTAAAGCTAGGAGAAGTCTTGGAGCAGGAAGATACCATAGAGCGCTTCCGCTCCAGTCTTGCCTCCAAATTTCCTTCTCTTTTCAAGCTGGTAGCCAAGAAGACGCAGATATCCAGATCTTTGGGCATCGACCTACCAAGTATGGAGGAGTTGGAAAGACAGATTGAAGCCGTCAGAAAGGGTCATTTCCATAGCAAGCCTGAAAGTAAAAAGGCGAAAAAGTACCTTATTGAGCAGCTCATTGCCCGTGGTTATAACCGGACGGAGATAGCGGAGCGATTAGGAGTNTCGCGGAAGACTGTTTATAACATCCTGAAATCTCAGCCATAAAGGATGCTTTCTTACCCATTTGAGCTCAAGGCAATGTTGGGTAAGACACACCCTCCACCCCATCAGCTCCCAGCAAACTCCAAGACAACCCTGACTTTGACGTTACCCTGGTCAGGACTGGCGCCCCTCTTCACTTTGCAGTCAATCCATGCCAACTTCTTTCTCGAATAATCTATTTTTATTGGAAAGCTCTAATGGCTGAAGAAAAGAACATCTTAATAAAAAGAATCTCTAATATTCTATCCAATAAGAATTACATCC
>Ga0180899_1025_pt1 | contig 11024 bp, 7 predicted proteins | sample Deesub1362A_J573_FD_124278 | JGI IMG/M metagenome (GOLD analysis project Ga0180899, IMG submission 124278) | Desulfarculaceae bacterium JdFR-97 | reverse complement strand
ATCCGCAAATAGTCCTCTGCCACCATCTGCGTGTCCTCGTCCCCAGGCTCAAGACACCACACCACCTGCTCGCGAAGGTTCACACGCTCCACAAAGACATCATCCCCCAGTTCGAACTCGCGGGTCTTGGCCCTGGGCGAACAGGCCGCAATGACCACGTGGGTCAGCCCCTCTTTTTCCAGGTCTTCCCGGATGATATTCAGGCCCTCGGGCTCGCACAGCATCTCGTGCCGTCTGCAGACGGGGACCTTGTAATCCCCGGTGGCGATCTCCTCCAATTTCTCCAGATCCAGGGCATCCCCAATACCGCAACCACTGCAAAGATAGACGCCGATCTTCTTCTCCATGGGTCCTTCCTCCTACGCGAGCGCCTGAATGGCCTTCAAGGCCGCTCCGGTGGCGTCCTTGACCGTATGTGACACATCCTGGGGCTTCTTGGCACAACCCGCCGCGTAGATTCCGGGAACCTGTGGGTTCGCCGCGACGAAGCCGTCCTCGTCCAGTCGGATCGGATCCCCGATCCCTCGTGACTTCAATGCGGGGTGCATCCCTGTGGCCAAGACCACCATATCGACCCGAACCTTGCTCATGGCTCCTGCCGCTACGTCCTCGGCCTCCACGATGAGGTCCCGACTCTGGGGATCCTCGGTGATGCGTGCCACCTTCCCTTTGGTGAGGATGACATTGGGATCCTCCTGGATAGTCTGATAGAAGTCCTCCAGGCGTCCCGGGGAGCGGATGTCGATGTAGAAGATGTGGACCTTGGCCTCGGGGAACCGCTCCCTCACATAAGTGGCCTGCTTCAAAGAGGCCATACAGCAGACTCCCGAACAGAAAGGGAGGTAATTTTCATCGCGCGATCCGGCGCACTGGACGAATGCGATGCTCTTGACCGGCTTTCCGTCCGAGGGTCGGAGGATTTTTCCCTGGGTGGGCCCGTTGGCAGCCGCCAGCCTCTCCATCTGGACGTTGTTGATCACGTTGGGATAAGTCCCGAAGCCGTAGTAGTCGATGTTGGAGGCGTCGTAGGGCTCCCACCCGGTGGCCACCACGATGGAGGCGGCCTTGATCTGTTCCGTCTTGGGCTCCATCTTCAGGTCAATGGCGCCGTACGGGCAGACCTCCACACATTTGCCGCAGGTCTCTCCCTTGCACGTGGCGCCGTCAATGGCATAGAGGAACGGGACGGCCATCTCGTGGGGTAGATAAATGGCCTTTGTGGTACTGAGCCCATAGTTGTACTCGTCCGGCCTGCTCTCCGGGCAGACCTCCACGCACTTGCCGCATGCCGTGCAACGCTCGTTGACGAATCGCGGAAGGCTCCGGAGAGTCACGGTGAAATCCCCCAAAGAGCCGGAGATGGACTCCACTTCGGTCAGGGTCAGGGTCCTGACCCTGGGATTGTTCCGTAACCTGCGAAAGTTGATCTCCAGACCGCAGTAAGGAGGACAGAGTTTGGGGAAGTACTGGCTGAGTTGCGCCACCCTTCCGCCCAGGTAGGGTCGCCGTTCCACCAGGACCACGGGATGCCCCACCTCGGCCGCTTCCACCGCGGCGGTCAGTCCGCTGATACCGCCGCCGATGACCAAGATTACCCTGTCCGTGCTCTTTCCTTCGGCCATACCCATCCCTCCATTCTCTGATGTTACCGATACGCTCTCCATTGGCCCGACGGACTAAGCCCCACAGGGAGGGACCGCCTTCCCCATTGCTCCTCATGGGAGCCTCTTGCGGCGGTCCGTCCCTCTAGGGCTCAGCCTAGTCCCTCCTGCCCGGATCCGGATTGGAGGGGGAAAAATCGGGGGCGCCCCCTCTGGGGCGCCCGCCGAAGAGGGCAGATCCCCTTAGTCGAGGATGGAGATGATAGGCCGTTTGATCATCTCCCACTCACCGGTGTTGGGATCCCACTTGCAGTTGACGAAGACCTTCCAGTTGGCCTCGTCCATGTTGGGCTTGTCCGCGCGGAAGTAGTAGCCGGGCCACCTGGTCTCCTCGCGGAAGAGGATACTTCGCACGTGGGCCTCGGCCTGCCACATGCGCTGGACATTCTCCCAGCACCGCATGAGCTCGTGGAGGTTCGATGCGGCCAGTTTCTCGGAGTCCTCTTTGAGGAACTCCAGGAGCTCCAGGCCCCGCTCCAGAAGATGCTGGTTGGTGGAGAACTGGGCAGACACACCGCCAGCGTACTCGTCCATGATCTTCTGGAGGCGGAACATGAAATCCTTGGGCTTGATGAAATTGGGGTTGATATTGGGGTCGCTGGACATGGGAGCGAATTTCTCATAGGTCTCCAGCGGCTTGAGGATGGTGGCCTTGAGCTCCTCCACCTTGGCCGAGTCCACATTGGGCTGGGTGTTGTTCTCCAGGATGAATCGGATAGCGCTCTTGGCGGCGATCCGGCCCTCGGCGTGGGAGCCGGAGGAGAACTTGTGACTCGATGCACCCGAGGCATCGCCCGCGCAGAAGAGCCCCTTGATAGTGGCCATACGGTTGTAACCCCAGTTGTACTCGGGCGGAGCAATGTCTTCCGGACCACTCACCCAAGCACCCGAAGCCCCGGAGTGAGACCCGATGAAGTAGGGCTCGGCCGCGGCGATTTCCGAGGGCTTCTCTTCGGGGGCTATGTTTTGGCCAGCCCAGAGGATGGCCTGGGAGATGGTCATGTCGAGGAAGTCCTCCCAAGCCTCGGCCTCGAGCTCCCTCAGCTTCTTCTTGGCGGCCTTCTCGTCCCCTGCGGATGCCGCGATCTTCTGGATGGCCTCCTCGGTCCTCATGTAGATGGGCCCTTTGCCCTCCATCACGTCCAGCATGCCGAGCCAATTCCGTAGGTTGGCGGGGATAGGCTTGCTGGTCCCATAGGGAGCCCACTTCTCCAGTTCGTCGGCGCGCTCCACCATGTACTCTCCGCCCAAGGCGTTGGTGGCCCGGGACTTGAAGAGGAGAAACCAGGCACCCACGGGTCCGTATCCATCCTTGAACCGCACGGGGATAAAGCGCACCTCTTGACAAGTCTGCTCGGCCCCGGCCTTGGCCGTGAAGTAGAAGCTGGAGCCGGAGTTCCACGGCGGATACCACGCACGGCCTAAACCCTCACCCGAGGAACGAGGCTTGAAGACGTGCACCGCACCGCCCATGGCCGCCAGGACTGCCTTGGCCTTGAAGACGTAGAACTTCTCCTCCCGGACGCTGAAACCCACGGCGCCCGCAATTCTGTCTCCATCCAAAAGCGGCTCCACGATGAAGACGCGCTCGTAGATATTGTCCGTCCCGAGGGCGTTCTTGGCCGCCTCGGCTACCACGACCTTGTAGGATTCGCCGTTGATCATGATCTGCCATCGACCCTCATGGACGTAGTTGCCCTGCTCGTCCTTCCAGATGGGCAACCCCCACTTCTCGAAGAGATGCACCGTGGAGTCCACATGGCGGGCGATGTCGTAGACCAAGTCCTCACGGGTGATCCCCATGAGGTCGTTACGGACGTAGCGGACGTAATCCTCTACCGTATTGGCCCCGTCCTTGAGGCCGATGTACTGGTTTATGGCCGAAAGTCCCATGGCAACGGCACCGCTTCGGTCCATGGCGGCCTTGTCCACCAGGGTCACCTTCAGGCCGTGCTTCTTCGCCCAGTAGGCGGCCTCCACAGCCGCCCCGCAGGCCGCCATGCCGCCACCGAGAATCAACAGATCGGTCGTCACCTCAACGGTCTCGAAGTTGGGCATATTGACACCTCCTCGGCTACTACTTCTTCAGGGTGGGCACTTCGGGAATCCCCAGGGACTCAGGCTCGGTGAAGAGAGCCTGACCGTTAATGTCGTCCGGGCCGTCAGGCCACCCTCCGGAAGGCTCGGCCGATCCTTCAGGCGTGGTCCGGATGGGGAACTTGAACCGTTTGATGGTGCCGTTGCGGAACTTCACCGTCCACATGATGGAATCCGAGCTGCGCAGGGGCACCACCGAGGCTCCCAAGGGCACAAAGTCCGCATACCCCCTGACGTCAACGGCCTGCTGGGGGCAGATCTTCACGCAGTTGTAGCACTCCCAGCACATCTGAGGATCCCGATTGTAGGCCTTCATGGTCTCCTTGTCCAATACCATCAGGTCGTTGGGGCAGATGTACTGGCAGGCCGTCTTGTCCTGGCCTTTGCACCCATCGCACTTCTCGAGGATGACGAAACTCGGCATATGTCTACCTCCTCTTTCCCAGTTTCTCGCGGAACGTGCATTGAGACATCATCTCATATCAGATCACCCTTTTCGGCTTTCACCTCCTTTCTATGTGCCCCTCAAAGAGACTCCGGGGTCTTTTTGAGGATTTCTTTTAGGAGCAAATCGCAACCAGCTTCTCCAAGGCCGCTTCGCTCTTTTCGGTCAACTCCACACAGACTTGCCGTTGATCCTTCTCGCTGTATATCACCTGGCCGGACCTTCGGCCACCCCGCAGGTCATGGTCCTGTTGGCCAACCCACGGCCTCGCTGAGCCGATGCATGGAAAGATGGGGATCTTCCTGAAGCAAAAGGATGGTGAGACACAGACTGAGGGTCGTCCCATAGAATGCCGCAGCGCCTCTCTGTTGGGCCTTAGAATCAGACGGCCCGGCCTCCGGGCGAAGACGCGATACACTACCTCGGCGCGATCCGACTCCGCCCTTTGGAAGATCATGCCCCTTCTTCACCTCTCCGGATCTCGAAGGACACACCCTTCGCCAAACCGAAGGCCGGGCAAGGCCTCTGTCAGGGCATAATCAAAAAAGGGAGGCAAGGAGGGACTGATTCTGAGGGTAGGCATGAGAGAGGTCGTTTCCAGATCTTCTTTTCGGCTGCGGCCCGATCCAGCCCAGCAGCCACCGCCCCGCTTGAACTTCAACTGCGCCTCCACACTCGCTCGAGCCCCACCTCCAACTCACATCCACTGCCACCTCCACTGACTTCTGTTTCAACTTCCGCTCCCGCCACCGCTGGAACATTCTGGAACCGTTTCCCCTGTGACTCGAACCAAGCTCCGACGCGCGATGAGATGTGAGGATCTCCTGAGGTCAGTCCCTCCTTGTCAACCCTATCGAAATCGTTCATTGGCAATATGCAAGCGCTGTGCCAGCGAGGCGACATTGAGCCTTTGGAGCCCCATCTTTTTAATATCATTGAACAAATTTTATTTTTTTGGAAGTTTCGGTCGAATCCTCTCCCCCCTTATATTGTTGTAGAATTCAACACTCTTATGAGAAAGAGGGGCAACTCCCCGAATTCTACTGAAATTCGTTTCGTGTTTTGATTCTCCACACCGTGTTGGAAAATTCAACACTGTGTGGTGGGATCCAGTTCAGCGGTATCGCAGAAAGGCCCCCACCCCCCCATGGCGTTCCAAGTCCGGATCGCCGACTACGGTCACGGCATCGGCCCCCTTTTGCAGTGCAGCGTTGATGAGTTCCTGCTCCAGCGATACGGGCTGGGCCGTCCCGCCGCAATAGGGACATTGGGCCGTCCCTTCCCAGTGGAGCATCTCGCAGCTTGTACAGAGGGCGCCAATGGAGGCGAAATCCCGAGAGACGACCAACGTGCCCAACTTGCCCTCGTTGAGAGACCGCACGGTCTCCTTCACCCCCACCACGGCCGGCCCGTCGGTCAGGACCGATTCGAGCAGCTCCCGAACCAGGGCTCGATGGGAAGCCTCCTTCTTCTTTTGAAGGAGCTGTTGGCATCGCCGTTGGATTTCATCCTTGGAGGCTCGGATGTCCATGGAGAGGGACCCCAGGATGCGCCGTTTTACACGTTCAGGGAGGAACTCCTGGAAATTGGCCAAGATCCGATCCTGGCCTGAGAGCAGCACGGAGTCGACCCGAGCATCGTCCACCCATCGGGTCAGGCGGTCGGCCGCTTCTCGATGATGTCGATCCCGATGGTCTTCAATGTGGCGTTGATACCGCATCTGGGACCAACCTCCCTGAGAATGCCTCCCCGGCACCTCCGCCGACAATGCCTCTTCCCGCAAGACGATGCTCCCAGCGATCTCCAGAATGAGAGCGGATTCTGTATCCACCAAGGCCACTAGGTAATGCTCGTACTCGTCGGAGACTCGAGCCAAAGGGAGGAGAAAGGGCCGGGAGGCTACCATGATCTGGGTCTTGAAGGGGACGGGGAGGACGTGGGATTCGAAGAGACCCAGACCGGAGGAGGCGAAGACACAGATCCCCCGCGTTCCGGAGGGGAATCCTTTTCGAAGATGTCTGGCCACGGCCCGGAAATCCTCCTGAATCCGAGCGCGGAGGTCATCGTCCTCTACCCCCTGCAAGGACCTGCGCTCGCTGCGCTTGAGGGCCTCTTGGATGCGCTTTCGATGGGCACGGTCTCGTCGCTCCCAGTTGAAATAGGCGCTGAGAAATGCTCCCTGGGGGTCCCGAAGACCCGACAGCCTCCTGATCTCCTCCTGAATCCTCATGATTCGTCCTCCTTTTTTAGGAAGTCCGGAAAACTGGGAGGATGCCCTGATCCCCTCCCCTGGCCAGGGATCGCCAAGGCTCCGAAAGCCACGCCGTGGATTGGGCTCTCCGTCCTCCGAAGGGACAATGGATGGGATGCTTGGAGTCGGGCACTGAGGAAGGCCCGCCACAGGGGGACCGGTTCGGGAGTCTGAAAAAAACATGGACCATCCGGGCGAGGGAGAGGCAATTCAGAGAAGCCTTCCCTCACGGTATTGGAGACAAAAGGGCCCCTTTTCCGTACAATCTTGTGAGGGGGTTTTGTAAACCATGGTGCCAACACCCCCCGCTCTTGTCAAGGAGCTTTGAATGGGATTGACACCCTCGACACGCCATGGTAGGGTGGGTTCGGTTTCTGAATGACTGTTCAATCAACACTTCATCGGGGCCCAGGATAGCCGGTGCGGCCCTCAGCCTAAGAGGAGGAGGATATGGCGAACCTGCTTGTGGACGAACGGGATGTATCCTTCGTGCTCTTCGAGCAGCTTAAGGTGGATGAGCTTTGCCGGAGCGAGCCCTATCAGGAATTCTCCCGGGACCTCTTCGAGATGGTCCTCAACGAGGCACAGAAGCTCGCGGTCAACGATATTCAACCCACCAACGTCATAGGGGACCGAGAAGGCTGCAGGAAGGAAGGGAACGAGGTCAAGGTGCCCGAGGCCTTCCATAAGCTATGGAAGCTCTATACCGAAGGAGGCTGGATCGCCATGACCGAGCCTCCGGAAGTGGGCGGCCAGGGAATGCCACAGAGCATCGCCATCGCATGCAACGAGCACTTTGTGGCCGCCAATCCCGCCTTCACCACCTTCCCGGGGCTGACCCACGGTGCGGCACGACTGATCCAGGTCTTCGGAACCGAGGAGCAGAAGCAAAAATATATGTACAAGATGTATTCCGGGGAGTGGGCCGGGACCATGTGTCTGACCGAGCCCCATGCGGGAAGCGATGTGGGGGCACTTAAGACCTCGGCCAAACGCAACCCGGACGGGACCTTCTCCATCACCGGGACCAAGATCTTCATCACCGACGGCAACCACGATCTCACCGAGAACATCGTCCATCCCGTGCTCGCCCGCATCGAAGGGGCCCCCCCCGGCACCAAAGGGATCTCCCTCTTTCTGGTGCCCAAGTACAGGGTGAATCCAGACGGCACCCTGGGGGAGTTCAACGACATCACTGTGGGGGGCGTCGAACACAAGATGGGGATCCATGGCTCCCCCACCTGCGTGCTCAACTTCGGAGACGAGGGCCGCTGCATCGGTGAGCTCCTGGGTGAGGAAAACCAGGGGATGCGCATCATGTTCCTGATGATGAACGAGGCCCGCATCGGTGTGGGCCTCCAGGGCCTGGCCACGGCCTCCACGGCCTACCTCCACGCCCTCAAGTACGCCAAGGAACGCATCCAAGGGGTGGATATCCGGAACTTCCGCGACCCGGAGGCCCCCCGTGTCCCCATCATCTGCCATCCGGACGTTCGCCGCATGTTGATGACCATGAAGAGTTTGGTGGAGGGTATCCGGGGCATGATCTACTACACGGCATACTGCGGGGACCGGGCCCGGACGGCCAAGGACGATGCGGAGCGCAGCAAGTGGATGGGCTTTGTGGACCTCCTGACCCCGGTGGTCAAGGCCTACTCCACGGATATGGGTTTTCGGGTCACGGAGCTGGCCATGCAGGTCCACGGGGGTTACGGCTACATCAAGGAATACCCCATCGAGCAGTTCATGCGCGACATCAAGATCGCCTCCATCTATGAGGGGACCAACGGAATCCAGGCCCTGGACCTGGTCGCCCGAAAGCTGGGCATGGGCAAGGGCATGGTCTTCATGAGCTTCCTTGGCGAGGTAAGCGCCTTCATCGAATCGGCCAAGGGAGGCAACGGTGACCTCGAGGAGGCGGTGAAACTCCTGGAGGCCTCCAAGAACGCCGTGGCCGAGGTGGCCATGTTCTTCGCCTCCAAGGCCAAGGAGGACTTGAGGGTCCCGGTCCTCTATGCCTGTCCCTTCCTGGAGCTCTTCGGCGACATGATCGTGGGCTGGCAGCTTCTGTGGCAGGCTCGAACTGCCCAGGAGAGGCTAAGGGCCATCTATGAGGAGAAAGGGGCTTCGACCCCCGAGGCCCGGGACCGGCTCTTCCAAGAGAGCCGGGATGCGGCCTTCTATGCGGGGAAGGTGGCCGCGGCCCGTTTCTTCGCCAACACATTCCTCACCCTGAGCCCCGCCAAGGCCCAGGTCATCAAGAGCGGAGAGAAGGCGGCCCTGGAGATCCCCGAAGGCGGCTTTGCAACGACCTGATCCCCCCACTGCCCCGGTCCTCCGGGACCGGGGTGTCCTCTTCCCCATGCCGGGGATGGGGACGACAAGCCCATCCGGAATCCGCAAGGAGGAGTCCATGAACACGAGGGATGTGGTGTTGGTGGATGCCTGCCGAACTGCATTTGGCAAGGCGGGCGAAAAGGGCTTTTTCTGGCACACAAGGGCCGACGACATGGTGGTCAAGGTGATACGGGAGCTCCTTCGGCGCAACCCTCAGGTGAGGCCCGAGATGGTGGAAGAGAACATCTGGGGGGCCACCACCCAGGAGAAGGACCAGGGCCTCACCCTGGGCCGGACCTCGGCCATACTGGCCGGACTCCCGGTGGAGACCGCGGGCTGCTCCGTGGACCGCATGTGTGCTGGCGGCATGACCGCCGTGACCACGGCGGCCTCGGAGATCGCCCTGGGGGCCTGCGACATCGCCATCGCCGGGGGAGTGGAGCATATGGGGCACCACCCCATGGGGGCCACGGCCGATCCCAATCCCCGATTTCTTGCCGAGAAGCTGGTGGACCCCTCGGCCCTGGTCATGGGCTCCACGGCCGAGAACCTCCACGACCTTTACCCGGAGATCACTAAGGAAATGGCCGACGAGTACGCCATGTGGAGTCAGAAGAAGGCTGCCAAGGCCATGGCCGAAGGGAAGATCCAGCGCATGCTCGTCCCCATGACCGTCTACACCAAGGAGGGTTGGGTGGTGGCGGACCGGGACCAGCAGCCCCGTCCCGACACCACCATGGAGGGGCTCAAGGGGCTTCGCACACCCTTCCGGATCCAGGGGAAGGTGACCCCGGGCAACGCCTCCGGGCTCAACGACGGGGCCGCTGGGGTCCTGCTCATGAGCATGGACAAGGCCAAGGAATTGGGGGTAAGGCCCCGCATGCGCATGGTGGCCTATGCCTATGCAGGGGTGCGTCCCGAGGTCATGGGGCTGGGGCCCATCCCCGCCACAAAGAAGGCACTGAAGATCGCAGGGCTGACCATGGACGACATCGGCCTCATCGAGCTCAACGAGGCCTTTGCGGTGCAGTGCGTGGTCTTCTGCAGGGAGTTCGGTCTCAAGACCCCGGACGACCCCAGGCTCAACCCTTGGGGCGGGGCCATCGCCTACGGCCACCCCCTGGCCTCCTCCGGATGCCGTCTCATGGCCCATCTCATGTACCTCTTCGAGGAGAGGCCCCACGTACGTTACGGCATGACCACCATGTGCGTGGGTCTGGGCCAGGGAGGGACGGTCATATGGGAGAACCTCCAGGGGCCGGGGGTATAGTATGGATCGGACCCCCAGGGAACCTGAAACATCCGGACAAGGAGCGGGACCATGGCGGAGCTGATCACCCAGTTCTACGTCACGTACTACGACTCCCCTGAGGGGAGGATCGCCCTGATTACCATGGACAATGGAGAGGACTACCGAAAGCCTAACACCCTGGGCGAGAAGGCCCTGGAGAATCTCAATCGGGCCTTGGACGAGGTGGAATCCCAAAAGGACGTCCGGGCCCTGGTGTTGACGGGCAAGCCATACATCTTCTGCGTGGGGGCGGACCTGACCGACGCGGCCACCATCCAGAGACCCGAGGACGGGGTACGGGCAGGCCGCATGGGCCACGCCGCGTTCAAGCGGATCATGGATCTGCCCTATCCCACGGTGGCGGCCATCAACGGGGCCTGCATGGGAGGGGGGCTGGAGATCGCCCTTTACTGCCGCTACCGGACCATCTCTTCCGGGGTCCCCGCCGTGGCCTTCCCCGAGTGCTTTCTGGGACTGGTCCCCGCTTGGGGAGGGACGCAGCTGACCCCCGGGCTCATCGGCATGGAAAAGGCGGTCCAGCTCATTATCACCAACCCCCTCAACCAGAACCGGATGATCGACGGCCGGAAGGCCTTCGAGATGGGGCTGGCCGACCGCATGTTCGAACCCGTGGAGTTCCTCGACGACACCCTCAAGTTCACCGCGGGCCTGCTGGCCGGAACCGAGAAAGTGGATCGCAAACCCGTGGACCTCTCGGACGCCACGGCCCAGCTGGATAAGGCCCGGGGAATCGTCTGGGACCGCGTCCGCGATGCGGCCATAGCTCCGGCCAAGGCCGTGGAGCTTCTGGAAGGGAGCCTCACCTGGGACCTGGAGACAGGGTTCGAGAAGGAGAACGAGGCCTTGGGCGAGCTGGTCACCTCCCGCCACTTCAAGGCCTCGGTCTACAGCTTCGATCTGGTGCAGCGGCGGGGCAAGCGG
>Ga0180899_1061_pt1 | contig 11465 bp, 10 predicted proteins | sample Deesub1362A_J573_FD_124278 | JGI IMG/M metagenome (GOLD analysis project Ga0180899, IMG submission 124278) | Desulfarculaceae bacterium JdFR-97 | reverse complement strand
TGGTTCAAAAATAGTGCCCTTATGTCGGGAATTTGGCAACCTCGAAGAAGCTCGCGATTTCACAACTACCTCAAAAAAACCCTGTTTCTGGATGGGCACTAGTTAAAAGCGGCGAAACTGCCAAAATAGACATAGGAAAGGATGCTTATGTGCAGGCAGGGACTTACCAAGGAGGGGAATGGTACGGAGAGCTAGAGACCGTTCAAACTGGAACGATTATGGAGATTACACCGCAGGTACTTTCCACTGGATCCATTGCAGTGAGCTTCTCTGTAGAACAGTCATATTTTGTTCAACCGGCTTATCCGAACGTAGTGTTAACCGAAGATGGAAGCAGTGTTTCAACCAATGTGGTGGTTAAAAGTGGTGAAACTATAGTCGTCGGTGGATTAAATTTTGATATGGAAAAACGCACCAAATCTGGTGTTCCTTTACTGAGAGAAATCCCCTTATTGGGTTATAAGAGCACTAGCCCGGAGAAAAGAGAAGTAGTTATTTATATAACTCCTTATGCAGTGGAATAGAAAGGTAACAATGGGCCCAACTTGCAAAATACATTTTGCAGAGAGGCGGTTTACGTTTGGCAATTTGCGCTATTAAAATGACAATATACAGTGTCTGACACTTATAAAGCCTCCTCTTGTCAAGAGGTAAAGTGTTTACGGAAATATCTATCTTCGATTCTTCCTGGATATCCGCGTGTGCATTTGGGTGGCCAGGATGACTTTTTGATCAAGGGCGTAACGGGCTGCCGGTTGAGATATTGGACCGTCAGGTGCTATCCGCAGCATAGGATGTTATACGGAAGAAAGAACCCTTGTGGAAAAATTGTCACATGATGATAAATATGGCCCCTTAATTTCAAGGAGAAGACGAATGGGCGTTCTGGATAGAATCGAAAAAACAGAGATCAGAGACTTGCTCGGGAAGGGATGGCTCACCCATGATGGCATGTGGTTTTACCACACCTGCAAGGAATTCGGTATCGAAAGGGCGAATGCATTGAACAAAGCGGCCATAAAATCCCTCGCTCCAATTGAGATTGAGAGGACGAAACGGGTGCTGGGGGTCGACAAAGAGAAATTCGATACTTTTGACAAGATCATGGACTTCATGCTTGCAGCACTTGAATTGACTCTGCCCGATTCGGTCTTCAAGAAGATCAATTTCAGCTCACCTTCGAGAGGCTTGATACGCTGGGATTGGGAGAGCGGCCAATGCTTCGCTTACAAAGGGATGAAACAGATCGGGGCAATCGATGGATACCGCTGTGGGGTCTTGTACAGGATTGAATGCTGGCTTGAAGCCTTGGGGGTCACATGTTCAATGCACCCCAAGGTCGACGGGTGTCTCATGTATGAAAATGGTGCATGCGAGGGAGAAATTAGGGTCTTTCTCCACGGCTGAAAAGTAACTATGCATCGAGTGCGGCGTTGCCCTGCATTATTGATGTAAGGCTGTAGAATTGTGGACTTCGTCCCCAGCCCTCTGGATGTTCTAAGAGAATTCCTTTTGAATTCCCACGGCCCCAGTGAAACCCGTGAAAAAAACGTCACATGGCCATAAAAGAAATACACTGTTGTTTTAAGTACATAGCCTCGATTATTCCCCTGCTGGCGGATAATAGAGGCTAAGAGTCAAAATAGGAAGAGCACTACTGAAGCCACCCGGGGTCAGCGGTAGGTGGAGGAGCGGGAAAGGCCGGGTTCTCCCTGAAGGCAGTCCACCAGGATCCGTAGCTTCTCGCGTATCAAGTCCACCAAACGCATCACCTTTCTCTCCAGGACATTTTTTTCCTTGACATACTCAAGGCCTTGTATTGGAATTTCGACCAAGGATTCGTGACTGGTCCTCACCGGATGGGTGACTGGTCTACCCTTTTAACTGTATTGTACCCTCCGTGTTTATCCCATCGAACTCATCTGTGATCTCTACAACTGTGCTTGCAAAAAGGGCAGACCGGGAGATTCCCGGACGTGGAAGAGCGGCGGCAAATCGCTGAAGCGGAGCAGAGCATAACATCCGCCAAGATCCGTCCGCTGCGTTATGCCGAGGCCGCTTAGCTCGCACATTATATCAAGTCGTTCACCTCATCTCTAAGGCAAAATAAGGAGGTAAATGAAAATGCAAGCACGGTCAGTGAGTATTTCTTGGAAGATTATGATGGTCCCACATATCGCTGTTTTGCTCTTCGGTTTGATTTGGACAGTGGCTCCAAGCATTTCCGTTGGTCAAGATCTCCAATCATTTACTGGACAGTCTTGGACTGATTTTGAGACGTCTAACGCCAAGCTAGCGTCCTTCATCTCTTTGTTAGGCCAGGTATTAGGTGTGCAGTTGATCATCATCGGCATTTTGGCCATTGCTATTACCTTGACGGTTTACAGAAGAGGAGAGAAATGGTCATGGTGGGTCTTCCTGGTGGGCAATACACTTGGTTGGGGCAGTGGGTTAGTCTTGGAAGGAACTACAGGCGTTATGCCAATTGTAGCCGTCGAGGCGATCGTATTGCTAATAGCCTATATTGGATTGGGGATTTCCGCCAAGGCTATTCTTGCAAAGGCTTCTATTTGAGATCATACTGATGTTTCATTCGGTCGGTTTGGAACTCAGTGTCGCCTTTTGCTGCTCATCGTCCTGGCTTCAGATCGGACATATAACCGGTCGCTCAAGAGGGACGTGCAAAAGGCTGGTACCTTTTCCATGCCGCTTAGCTCACCTATTTTGAGAGAGAGGTATGGGAGTTCAGCCGGGCTTGAAAGAGCCATGATGGCAGTATGAGAGACGATGAAGAATCTGATTCTTGATAGAGTCGCATCGTACCGCGATGAAATTCTAGAGTTCACCAATTCACTGGTAGCCATACCAACTGAGAATCCTCCCGGCAGGTCGTACTTGGCGTGTGTCGAAGTTATTGCAAGAAAGTTGCATGAGATCGGATTGGACTCCACTATCCTTGAGGTCCCTAGCGCTGGGACGCCAATCCTGGAAGCGTCGAGCCAAGGCACGAAGCTTTATCCCCGCTATTGCCTCTTGAGCTCCTATGGAAAGGGCGAAAGGACATTCTACTTCCACGGCCACTACGATGTTGTGCCTGCATCAAGCGAGGCGCAGTTCCGTCCGTATGTCCAGGGCGGCAACCTTTTCGGTCGTGGTTCATCGGACATGAAGAGTGGTCTTGCGGCCATGATCTATGCCGTCAAAGTCCTAAGGGACTGTGATATCGACCTTCAAGGTAGGATCGGCCTAACTATTGTTCCAGATGAGGAGACCGGCGGTGTGCTGGGATCGCGGTATCTCGCTGATATAGGCTTGCTCGGGAAGGATGGCATCGGCATGCTCACACCAGAACCGACGAGCGGTGTGATCTGGAACGCGAATCGCGGCGCTATTTCCCTGCGTGTAACTGTGAAGGGCAAGCCCGCCCACGTCGGCCTACACTATCAAGGCATCAATGCATTTGAACGGATGCTTGTGGTGGCAAATGCATTGCTTGAACTAAAGGCCGAGGTGGAGTCCAGAAGTACGGCCTTTAATATCGAGTCGGAGTCGGCCCGGCGTTCTATTTTGTTGATAGGTGGACGCTGTGAAGGTGGCACAAACTTTAATCTCGTCCCGGCCGAGTGTTCGTTCACGGTGGATCGACGGATCAATCCCGAAGAAGACTTAGAGACAGAAAAGCAGAGACTACTCATGCTCTTTGACAGGCTGAGACGGGATGGAATGCATCTTGACGTTGAAATTCTCCAGGAAGGGAGCTCCGCAGGCTTTTCAGAGGATGACCCTGTAGCACAGGCGTTGGCGGAAAGCGTGGAGGCGATCACTGGCAAGCCTCCATCATTTGAAATGTGCCCCGGACTCCTGGAGATTCGTTTCTACGCCCAACAGGGCATTCCGGCCTTTGCCTACGGGCCAGGGCTCTTGTCGGTCTCGCATGGTCCCAATGAGTTCGTCAAACTCGATGATATCTATACCTGTACAGCGATTTATGCGCTCACAGCCATCCGATTGCTAGCATTGTAATAACCTCTTGCGAGACATGAAAAAAGTGGCCTGGCCCCCGCTCTAGACCGACCCGCCTCCGCTGGCGCTTCGACGGGCGGCTGAGCTTGGTCGTTAGACTTCCATCAAGTTTGTTCTGTCAAGAGTGACAGGCGCGCGGCCAATTGATGCATAATCGCAACTTGAAGAAAGGAGTTAAAAATGACCACCACAAAAGGTCAACCTAAGCATTTCACCACGAACGACGGTGTCCGGGGATCGAGGTGGCCCCCAATGTCAAGACCATTTTTGGGGGTGCATAAGTTTACACCAATGTTTGACACACAATGAAAAAGGGCCTTCTGGAACCAAGTCCCGAAGGCCTTCATTACCTTCAATCACCTTCCCTATCGGTCCAACGTTCTGGATCCAAACGGCCTCTTCTTACACTCTTCTGGGCCTCGCTTTAAGGCTGAGGCCAGAGTGTAGATTCAACTCCACCCGGTACCTAGCCTCTTGTCTAAGAATGGTTTTGGCCTTTCCCAAAACAGTTGACCGACAAAGGCCAGGGAGTATAACACCGGAGGGCATCCTATCTCCCAGTTTTCATGGCCATGGTCTGCCCTCCTATCTTAAGGGCGCAGAGTTTGCCGCACATGCTGCACGCATTTCGATCCTGGGTGATCTGAAGTCGTCTTCTTACTAAGTCAGGGTCGAGGGCCTCGGCTATGACTCCTTCCCAGTCCAACGCCTGACGATACCGGGAGATCCGCTCGTCCCTCTCCTTGGCTCCTCCAATACCTTTGGCCAGATCCGCAATGTGTGCGGCGAGCCTCGCAGCCATCACCCCTTGATAGACATCGTCTTCATTGGGCAGTCCCAAGTGCTCTGCCGGGGTCACGTAACAGAGAAAATCAGCCCCCGCAGCCCCGGCCAGGGCTCCTCCGATGGCGGACGCGATGTGGTCGTAGCCAGCAGCAATATCCGTGGGCAGGGGCCCGAGCACATAAAAGGGTGCCTCATCGCAGATTCTCTTCTGCAACTGAACATGGGATTGGATGTGCTCCAGGGGCACGTGGCCTGGGCCCTCTATCATCACCTGGACCCCTTTGGCTCTGGCGCGTTTTGTCAACTCACCCAGGACCATCAACTCCTCGATCTGCGCCCCGTCAACGGCATCCACTATGGTCCCGGGTCGGAAACCGTCTCCCAGGCTTAGGGTCACATCATACTGGTGGGCTATGTTCAGCAGATCGTCGAAATATTCGTACAGAGGATTCTCTTTGTTGTTTTTTCTCATCCAGTACAGGTGAATGGATCCACCCCGGCTCACACAGGGCATGATCCTCTGGAACCACTCCAGTTTCCTCACTGAATCCCTGGTAATGCCACAGTGCACCGTTATGTAGTCCACCCCTTGCCTGCATTGATCCTCAATTCCTTTGAGGAGGCCATCTGGGTCCATCTTCTCTAATCCAACACCCTTTCGAATGAGCTCAGTTGCGATGCCGTATATGGGCACCGCTCCTACCATTGTGCCCGCCTCCTCCAAATAAATGGAACGCAATGTCTCGAGATCACCCCCTGTGGACAGATCCATTACCGAGTCGGTCCCTGCCCGAATGGCCGCTTGGAGTTTTCGACGCTCCAGATCCATATTGGCACATTCTCCACTTGTCCCCAGGTTGGCATTGACTTTTGTCTTCAGGCCCTTGCCGATGGCCCGGATCGTGTGGAAGGAATGCTTTCGATTCTTCGGGAGAACGGCCCGGCCCGATGCAATGAGATCCCTCAGTTCCTCCGGGCTGACGGGCTCACCCTCTGCCGCCAACCGCATCTCCTCAGTGATAATACCTGCCTTGGCATAATCAAGTTGGGTCCGCATGGTTTCCTCCTGTCTCTGAAGGAGGGAGTAGAGAGCAAATCTCGAAAAAATTAAGGCCGCTTTGATCACGGCCAGGAGAGAATCATCAAATGCGCCTTGCTCGCCGATCCCTCCGCCAGCATGACCTGGATCAGGTTCAAGGGGTACTTCTCAGCCCCCCTTTTTTGAGGAGGGCGCCCCCTGGCGATGGCATTGAGTCCTCCATCAATAATTTTTAAATATTATATCAAAATAGTGCTCAATTGGCACGAAAAAGTGAGATCAAGAGAATTGTGATTAGGAGATTGCCACAGTCCTTTGAGGTGATCAAGGAGAAGAGCTTGAGCGATGAGTGAGGGGATGACTGTCTCAACTGGACCCGAAAGACCGGCTTGCCCAAAATCCAATATACTACCCATATCAAAGCTGCCCAAAAGGCCTGAAGGAGTTCCACCAGCGCCAGCAGAGCCGCTACCCAAAGGCGGTACGCTGCTTCATGGAGGACAAAGAGGAACTGTTGAAACTATGCCCAAGCTTTTGAGCGATGCCAAAAGATTAGTATTGGGGCCATAACGGCCCTAATCTGAGACGGGGATCCAAAGCTCTGTTTCCAGGTGTTTTCCTCAACGAGCGAACCCTTAAGGATTAGGCGTGGCCCCGCTTTCTAAAAAGCTTCATTTGCCAACGAAGCCGGACTCATCATTCCACATATACGATCATTACAGGCGGCCTGTGAACGTGTGGGATCTGTACGAGTACCTGGTGGAGGAGCATGACTATAGCGGGTCTTAGCGGTCGGTTTTGCGCTATTGTGCGAAGTAGATATCCCCGGCCGAAGATTCGCACCTACAGGCGTGTGGAGACTCCNCCTGGGGCTCAGAGNCAGACCGACTGGGGTGAGTTTGCTTCGGTGGAGGTGGGACGGGGTCCTGAGCCGTTCAGTGCCTTTATCATGACGTTGGGTCACAGCCGGATGCCGGCGGTGATCTGGCAGCGCAGCAAGGACCAGCTCAGCTGGCTTGAGAGCCACAACGAGGCATACAGGCGCCTTGGTGGTGTGGCTGCGGTCAACAGGATCGACAACGTCAAGACGGCCATTGCCACCGGTAGTGGTGCCTGGGGGAGGATCAATCGGGTGTATCGGGCCTACGCCAGGTCGGTGGGGTTTCACATAGACGCCTGTCAGCCCCGAGCAGCAAACGCCAAGGGCAAGGTCGAGGCCAAGGTGCGCCTGTCGAGGCTTCGGCTCAACCCCGGTGGCCGCTGCTTCGATGGCATGGGGCACCTTCAGAGGTGGACGGACGAGCGCATCCAGCNCTGGTCCAAAGNGGCGANCTGTCCTGCAACNGGGCGAAGTGTATGGGAGAGCTGGCAGAGCGAGCTCAAGCGGCTCCGGCCTGTGGAACAGCTTCCCAGTCCCTTTGATGTGGTGGTGACCCGTCGGGTGCAAAAGGACTGCACGGTGTGCTTTGAAGGGCGCCCCTATCCGGTGCCGTTCTCTTACGTGGGACAGCTGGTGGATGTGCGGGGTGCAGATCTGGAAGGACGGCACACTGCTTCGGGAGCATGCCCGTAGAGGCCCCGGGCGGGTGGTCTATGACCCGAGCTGCTATGAGGGCGAGAGGAGGTCATGGCGCCTCCTGCCCTCGGCAGGATGGGCCGCAAGCTCCCACAGATCCTGCAGATGCCGGTGGAGCAGCGGCACAGGTCGGTCTGGACACCACCTGGGGAGGCTCGAGGTGTTGGGCCTGATGCACGATGCCGAGCTGTCCGAGCAACTGGTGCACCAGGCGGTAAAGGAAAGGAAAACCAGGCCCCCTATCTGTTCCTCGATCGGCTGCTTCAGGCTGAGCAGAACCAGCTTGAGGAGAGGAGGATCGCCCCTTCCTCCCGGGATGGCCCTGGGCGACTTCGACTTCCAGCCGCCAACAGAAAGAGAAGGATACAGACCCTTGACGCCTGCGCATGGATCCGCAGCCACGAGATGGTCCTGTTCCAGGGCCCACCAGGCAAAGGGAAGACCCATCTAGCCGTGGCCCTGGGGTTAAAGACAGTGGAGAATGGCTTCTCAGTGGCATTCTACCGCCTCGATGACCTGCTGCACGCCATGAAACAGGACGCCGAGGTCCCCCCCGCAGGCTCAAGGGAAAGAAGTACCTCAAGGCCTCCTTTGCTGATCCTCGACGAGGTGGGCTTCCAGAGCCTGAGTTGTCAGGATGCGGCGTTGTTTTTCAGGCTTGTAAACTACCGGTATCAAAGGGGCAGCAAAAAATTGTTCTGAATGGTCACATAGCTGACACGGATACCTTCCAGCTGAAGAAGAGACTCCAAGCGATTACATCCGTAAGATGGGTGCTTCAGCGCAAGCTCCTTGATCCTCTTGACCACCTCCGGCGGGGTGGTTTGGGGATGGCTCTTGTGCACAGGAGGAAGATCTTTCAGGCCTTCAAGCCCGTGTGTTTGGAATCGCCTCTTGTATTCATAAAACTGGGTCCTCGAAATACCACGCCTCCGGCAGGCTTCCGATACGTTATTCAATGCCTCCGCAAGTTCCAGAAGGCTGAGCCTCTGTTTGCAAGTTTCGTCGCTGCATCCATCTCCGCTCCTCCTTGACTCTATTACCCCGATACTCTGTTACCAATTAACTCACCTGTCAAGGTAGATGCTTAAGAGTACAGCTCACCGCTGAATTCCATCGTTTCCCCCTATTCCCGTCCATTCCGAATAGCCGTGCCTTTTTCCAGCTGTATGGGCAGCACCCCCGATGCCGTCCGGAACTAGGATAGGTAGAGGAGCGCTACCTCCTCCCGGATGCATTTTTTTCCTTGACATCCTCGAGGGCTTCTATCTAAATTTCTCTTGAGGGCTCATGGCTGGCCCTCACCTACCGGCTCATGGCTGGCCGGAACCCGGGCCCATGGCTGGCCCACCTGGGGCCATAACGGCCCCACCTTCCTTTTTCGGCCCCCCATCATCTCCGATCAAACCCACTCTGCCCGAGGAAACGAACGCGGACATTGACGACCGGGAGGGGACAGCCACGCCGATCCAGCAGCCGATTCTCAGGGTTCGTTAGCTGTCGTCAGCGTTTGTTCAGAGGCAATCAATTGCTGAAGAGGAGCGCTACATAGCCTCCGCGAACATCCGTTAGCTACGTTTATGCTACGGTCGCTTAGCTNCCACATTAGCTGGCGAAAAAATATAGCCTCAAGAGTGAGAGAAGATGCTTCTGGCATACATTAATTACCCAAATCCNCATGTAACTATACATGCNAACTTGACTTGTAGTTCCGTCAAGAAACATGACAAAGAAAATCAGCGAGTTGTCCANTTGAAGGTGAGTTCTTTATCCAGAGAGCTCGGTAATTTTGANAAAAAGGAATATCAGTTTGGTGCTACTCCTGAAATCAATGATATGTGGTTGAAGGTAGATTTTGACGATTTCGAATTCGAAAGGGCAGTTGTAGAGTACGTTCGAAAAATTTTATCCAGGCACTATACACCTTTTGCAAGGGTTAAGATAAAACAGCATTGTTGATCAAGATCTAATTCTAATAATCGTTCCTTTTTTCCAAGCGAATGAGGAGAACCACCGACGCCGTCCGGAGCCAGCCGTAGCTGGAGGAGCGGGAAAAGGCCGAGTTTCCCCTGGAGGCGCTCCACCCGGATTCGGGGGTTCTCGCGGATCAGATCCACGAAGTGCATCGTCTTTTCCGGATCCCTCTTCACCACCACTCTAGTGTCAATGGGAATCGAATTTTTCCCCTGGGCTCCGAAGATCTCGTTCCATTGGCTGAAGCTGCGGTTCGAGATCAGGATGAATCGGTCTCATCTCATACTCGGGGGGAGGTCTTGATGCTTGACCGGCAGGTGCCATGTGCCTTGCTCTGCGTTCCACAGGAATTGTTGCTGAGAATGGATGCACCCTCTCCTCCGGCCGAGGCGAAGGCAGATACTATTTGTCGAGCACCTCTCTCACCTTTCGTGCTATCTCCTCCGGGGTGAAGGGCTTTTGTATGAACTCTATTCCTCGCTCCAAAACTCCATGATGGGCAATGGCATTTTGAGTATAGCCGGACATGAAGATGACCTTGGTCTCGGGCCGATTAACCAGGATCATATCCGCCAGAGTCTTCCCGCTCATCCCGGGAAGCACAACATCCGTAAGCAGCAGGTGAATCGGTCCGGAGTGAAGCCGGACCAAGGAAAGTGCCCCCTGGGGATCGGAGGCGGCAAGGACCCTATAACCCATCCTCTCCAGAGATATCTTCACAAGCCGAAGCAATCCCTCTTCATCCTCTACCACAAGCACAGTCTCCCCATGCCCCGGGGGGGAGGAGGCCGAAGGGCCTTCCAGAATCCCCTCCATCTCCTCACCCTGGGCCCGCGGCAGGTATATCTTGAAGGTGCTTCCCCTGCCAGGCTCGCTATAGACCCATATGTAGCCTTTGTTCTGCTTGACGATCCCGTAGACGGTGGAAAGACCAAGGCCCGTCCCCTTGCCCACCTCCTTGGTGGTGAAAAACGGCTCGAAGACCTGCCTTTGGGTCTCCTCGTCCATCCCCACCCCCGTATCGCTCACCGCCAGCATCACATATGGGCCTGGCTCGAGTTCCACCTCGTGGGATCTGGCGTATTCTTCATCCAATTCCACATCAGCCGTCTCGATGGNAAGCGTCCCCCCCTCGGGCATGGCATCCCGGGCATTGACCACAAGNTTCATCAACACCTGCTCCATCTGACCTCGATCAGCAAAAATCATGGGCTTCGTGGAGCCCAAATGGACCTCCAACCTTATGTCCTCACCGATCAGCCTTGTCAGCATCTTTTGCATCTGCTGGATCACGAGGTTGAGGTCCAACACCTGAGGCTGAATGATCTGCCTTCGGCTGAAGGCCAGAAGCTGTTGGATGGTCCTGGATGCCCTTCTGGCCCCCTCCTTGATCTCAGAGGCTGCCTCGTAGATGGGGTGGTCCTCTTTCACTGAGGAGAGGATGATGTCAGCATAGCCCAGCACACTGGTCAAGGCATTGTTTATGTCATGGGCTACACCGCCTGCAAGCCTTCCCACAGCCTCCATCCTCTGGGCCTGAAGGAGCTGGGCTTCCAGGCGCTTGTTTCTTGTCTCATCCGTCATTACAACCCTGGCGACAGGTCTTCCTTCTTCGCTGAGGCCAAAGGCGGCATGAGCCCTGACCCAGATCTGCCTGCCGACCTTGGTGAGGCCGGTATACTCCACCTCCTCGGATACAGGAAGACCCTGGAGAATTCTCTGTTGCCTCTCCTTGACGAGCTTCTTACCCTCCTCGGTCCAAAGATCGTAGACTGTAAGCTTGAGGAATTCCTCCTTGGAATAACCGAAAAGATGGCACATATAATCATTTACGTTCGTAAACCTAAGGGACTCTACATCGATTTCACAGATTCCGGCTTGGACTTGCTCTACAAGCTCCTTGTAGCGCCTCTGGGCCCGCTCAAGGGCCTGCTGGGCCTTTTTCCTCTCCGTAATGTCCTCATAAATGGCATAGATACCACGGATCTCTCTCCCAAAACGAATGGGGTAGCCGGTAATACTCACCTCAACCAGAGAGCCGTCCTTCTTCATCCTTTGGCTTTCCAT
>Ga0180899_1055_pt1 | contig 12180 bp, 10 predicted proteins | sample Deesub1362A_J573_FD_124278 | JGI IMG/M metagenome (GOLD analysis project Ga0180899, IMG submission 124278) | Desulfarculaceae bacterium JdFR-97 | reverse complement strand
GCTCAGACTCCAGGGAACGGCCGCAGCCAGCCAGGTACAGCGCCGTGTGCGGGAGCAATATGGGGAACGCGACACGGTATCCAGAGCGGCACGACGGGTGCTGCGGAGCTTCGTCGATTGGGAGGTCCTGAAGGAAACATCGGAAAAAGGCATCTACACCTCTGGGCTTTCACTCGCCATAGCTCATGTGGAGCTTATCGCCTGGTTGGCCGAGGCCTTCTTGCACGCTCATCCCAACGGTTCGGTGGCTCTGAGAACGGTCCTCGATTCCACGAGCCTGTTCCCGTTCCGCCTCAGCCCTGTTTCCGCGGCTCATCTGGTCGCGGTCTCCGGACGGCTCGATATGCTACGGCACGGGCTGGACGACGAACTGATTATGTTGCGACAGTATACACTCCCTACTGCTAGAGAGGAGGAAGCTCGTGACCAAAGATCAACTAAATAAAAGGCCTCCAGTCTGGCAAATGATACGCCAAGCCATAGAAGCTCTTGGAGGAAAGACCACGAATGTAGCTATCAAGGAATGGATACTCAAACGTTATCCTGGCACAAACACGAACACAATTCAATGTCAGATTATCATATGCACCGTGAACCATCGCTCCAGAATTCATTATCCGGAAAATAAAAAACCCCGTATTGCCAACACGCAATATGATTTCCTGTTTCGTCCAGAACGGGGCGAGGTTGAACTATACAATCCGGCAAAACATGGACGCTGGGAAATCTATCAGCGTGAAGATGGCCGTTTGGATGTCCGGCAAATAGACTCAGCCGGCAATGACCCAGAAACCGACGCTGGTACTGGCTTTGCTGCTGAGTCTCACCTTCGAGATTACTTGGCCCAACACCTCGATTTGATTGAACCTGGCTTGGAATTATTTGTGGATGACGATGGGACCACCGGCGTCGAATACATAACGCCCATTGGACGAATCGATATTCTGGCCGTGGATGATGCTGGAGGTCTTGTTGTCATTGAGCTGAAGGTTTCGCGTGGCTCTGATGCAGTTGCAGGTCAGGTGCTCCGTTACAAGAATTGGGTTGAAAGGCATATTGCCAATGGACAACGAGTCCGGGGCATAATAATTGCACAGCATATCTCAGACAAAATTCTATACGCTATAGCTAACGATCCGGATGTGACCGCTAAAGAATATGAAATTAACCTGATTCTGCATGACATCGAGGGATTGGGAGCAGAGACATGAAAATGGCCTTCCGTTTCTGGACATGACTCAGGGTGCGCCGGGAGTGAGCCTGAACTTGAGTAAGTCGGGTGGTTCTCTTTCGTTCGGGTCGCGTGGGGCAAAGTTTACCCTTGCCGAAGGCGGATCTTCGACATCGGTCCGAGGGGCAGGCGGGTGACGGTGGATATTCCGGGAAGCAGTTAGCAGTGAGCAAGGCGTTGTGAAAAAGAGTTTGGCATATGAAAAGCGCAAGCTTTTTCTCAGTGAGAATCGGGAAATGTTGTCAACGGATCCAGTAACATAAAAAGGAAAACGTTCTTTCAAAACGACTGTTACACTCGAGGATCTCGATTAAAGCGAACTTGGCTTAGACAAACGGCTCAATATCAAAGGCGGAATTCTCCGCGCAAATTGATCCAGTCAAAATAAAAATACAATTGACGCAAAGTAAACAGGCAGAACCGCGGACTGTTAAACGGCTTTCTCATGAGTGTCTAATGTTTCGTCTTCGTCCGATCGTCCGATAAGGAAGGGGGCCTATTATGCCTAAGATAAGCAATATACAGGATAAAGGTAAAAAGGGGTTGGACATTTCCAAACTCCCTTGGTTAAGGAAAGCTATTGGCTCAGATCTGGTAAGAGGTGGCATCTATTTGCTTGCCGGGGAACCTGGAATCGGAAAGACCACGCTTTCCCTCCAGGTGCTGGGAGAGTTAGCTCGCCAAGGTGTAAAAGTTTTGTATCTCCCTACGGAACAGAGCATGAGCGACATAAAAAGGGTGTTCAGCAGGTTATTCAAAGCACAGGCCGGCGATCAAGCGTCTTCAGCCGGGGATAATCTATATGTCGATACAATAGATGATCTGAAGATACTGCCATGGTTTTTGAGCCATCAGATTTTGCCGTTGGAAAAAGAGTACCATGGTTGCCAGGTAATCACGATCGATTCATTGCAGGGTGGCGGATTAGGCACTGCTGCTGGTCAGACCTATAAGGCATTACTGGACTTCATTGACACAGCCAAGGGTTTAGGTATCACATGCCTGCTAGTAAATCATGTTACAAAAAGAGGAGAGATTGCGGGACCAAAGGCTTTAGAACATGCCGTTGACTGTGTGATCTACATAAGGCGCGCTCTGCGTCTAAGACCGCTCTTTGTCCCTAAGAATCGTTTTGGCCCTGCAATGCTCGATCCAATCGTTCTGACCATGGAAGAGAGTGGACTTAGAGAGTCCCCTCACGTGACAGCCCAAGCAACAACTGTTCTGGGCTATAGTGGTGTGGGGGAAGAATTTGCAGAAGCACAGGCTTCTGTCACAATTCCATCATATGGGTCGCCTCCCGGTCTGAACGCTCCATTCCTGCCGAGTAAAAAAATAAAGCAGCTTCTTAAAGTTTTAGGCACCCTTAAGGATATAGATGTTGTAGATTTATCATACGATATAGCTTGTTATCTCCCTGGCCGACATGGTTACGTTTCCGTCCTCGACCTCCCAATCACGATTGCCCTATTAAGCTCGTACCTTCATCAAGAGGTTGATAACCAATCACTGTTTGTTGGAGAAGTGGATCTTACCAAGCAGATTAGGCCTCCAGAAAGGAGATACCTTGCTGCCCTTGCGGAGTTGCTTGTCGAATTACAACCCGGAAGAATTGGAAAGGTTTATTTGTCTGAAAGAAGTGCTCAGGAACTTAAAGAGATGCGGCCTGACGAAAACAAGCCTAGGGTAGGCGATCTAGTTGAGGTTCATGGGGTCAGAAATCTGGAAGACGTTCTTCAAGCTATTTGGCCGGATTTAATGATGGAATGAGACAAAAATAGGAGAGCAATCCAAGTGCCAGCTCCTTTCGTGCCAAGAAAGGTGGAGGACATAATCTACTATTATTATGCAAAACTTGTCATTGCCCCTTCAGCGGGGTTTCAGAAGAATTATGGTTTCATAATCGATATGTATAAGCGCCTAAAGTCAGGAGAGATCAGAATGTCAGATTATGATCGCGAGATTTTACGGATTGGAGAAAAAAATGATGAATGTGCTTTTTGTGGAACAAAGTCTTCTAATTGTCAACCAGTCCATGTTGTACCAAGGTCAATAGGAATACCTCCGGGGATGCACAATCTGGTTATGGCTTGTGAAACATGTGCAACTTCCAAACAGGAAAAGGATCTTATACACTGGTGGTGCAATGAGCTAAAAAAACCACGCGATGAAGTGCCCCGCATACCATTGGGATTATATCTGAAGATAGCGTATGAAATGAACAAGATCAATTTCAGCTTGAAGAAAGAGTGCAATAACTTGGGAGAAATATTCACCCACATCTCATAAATAAAGACTCTTAGATCTTTCGCGTTGTGCGAATCTTTAATGCGAAGTAGAAACCTACACGTTTGGGTGTGGTAATGCGCTGTCGGACGGGGCGTTGTTTCTGAATCAACTTTTTGCCTGTTGAGAAAGGGGCGTCTCCTCGGGGCCGGAGGCATAGGGCGAAGGGTGGCAAGAGGCTGCTGATGCTGCGGGCACCCTCTTTACCCATTTCGCCTCAAGGGAAAAATGGGTAATTTTTTAGCCAGGGGGGACGGTGGCGTATGCATGGAGGCCCTGCTGCCGAGGATCCGGTGTGAAAAGGCTCCTCCAGTTGCCCATCTGCAATCGGTGGACTTACCCATTTCAGCTCAAGGGAGAAGTGGGTAAATATGAGAAATCTCCTAGCTCGACCGCGACATTGGTTGTGACTCAACTCTTCGCCTATTGAAAAAGGGGCGTCTCTTCGGGGCCAGGGGCATGCAGCAAAGGGTGGAAGAGGCCGCTTTTACCCATTTCGCCTCAAGGGAGAAATGGGTAATTTTTTGGCCGGGGGATGGTGGTGTGGGCGGAGATCCAATGTGAAGAGACCCCTCCCATCGCCCGCCTGCATGGGTGGACTTACCCATTTCGCCTCAAGGGAAAAATGGGTGAATAGGAGCGGCCTCCGGTCGGATGGATCGCGGCCACGGGGATGCCCCTACATATATGGGTTCTGAATGGACTTTTCGTCTGGTGCGAAGGGGAAATGGGCCCCCCGGGCTGCCGTCCGGTCCTCGAGCAGGCGGGCCCATAGGGGATGATCGCCATGGGCCAACTTTCTTGTTGCTTGAACACCAACGTCTCGGTCTCGTAGCTATATTCTGAGACTACTCCTTCGGATCTTTCTAGAATCGCAATAACTCAGGAAAAAATGGCACATGAGGCAGATAAACGAAATAGAGGACGGCAATGTTTTTCTGCCTTTTTCAGCTTCATGTTTCAGTGTCCCTTAATAAAGGACACTTTCCAATAAATCTGTCCTTGACAGAATGACACCTTTAGTTTAACCTGGCATTCATGCAGATCCACCCTGTGCTTCTGGAAAAACTCAATGCGGCGCTTGCTCCTGGCTCCCCGTCAGAGTTTACGCCCCGCGATGCACGCCTGCCAGCGGTTCCGAACAAGGTCCATGCGGTCATCGGGATGCGACGGGTCGGAAAGACCACCTTCCTGCTTCAACTGCAGAGTGAGCGCCGCCAGTCTCTGCCGCCGGAGCATGCGGTCTATTTGAGCTTTGACGACGACCGNTTGGCAGACCTCCCGTTGGAGCAATTGGATCTGCTTCTCCAGGAATACTACCGCCGTTTCCCAGAACTGCGGGGAAGGGAAACCGTTTATTGGTTTCTCGACGAGATTCAACTGGTCCGAGGTTGGGAGCGCTTTATCCGACGCGTGATGGATACGGAGCGCGTGGAGATCGTGGTTTCCGGCTCATCGGCTAAGCTCTTAAGTCGCGAGGTTCATACCTCGCTGCGCGGCCGGGGGATGGAGACGGTGATCCGCCCGTTCAGTTTTCGCGAGTTCCTGCGTCATCGCGGTGAGGAGCCCCAAAGGCCTCCTTCGTACCTCACGCCGGCAGAACGGTCGCTTTTGGAAAGGCGCTTTCGAGAGTACCTGGTCGTAGGTGGCTTCCCGGAGGCTCAGACGCTATCGCCAGGCCTTCGAGTGGAACTGCTCCAGGGCTATGTGGACACGNTGCTTTTCCGTGACATAGTGGAGCGTTANGGAGTGACGCAGGTGGCGGCCCTGCGGTGGCTCACACGACAATGCCTGCGCAACCCGGCAGGGGCGCTGAGTGTGCACAGGCTTTACCGGGACCTTAGGGCTCAGGGACATAGAGTGGCCAAGGACGCCCTGCATGCCATGCTGGGGCACCTGGTGGACGCATTCCTTATTACCGCCGTGCCGCTTTCTACTGACTCGGAAAGGCGCCGCAATTCCAACCCGCGGAAGATTTATCCTGTTGACCCCGCCCTGATCGGGGCCTTTGATGTCAGCGGCCGGACGAATGTCGGCCATGCACTGGAGACGGTTGTGCTGAACGAACTGGAACGTCGCAAAGCGGAGGTGGGGTATGTAAGGACCACCACCGGTTTCGAGGTGGACTTTCACGTTCGCTTCCGCGGTGCAGGAGAGGAGTTGATTCAGGTATGCGCAGATCTTTCGGATGTCAGAACCCTGGAGCGTGAGCTTCGTGCCTTGGCGGAAGCCACTAGAGATTACCCTCGTGCCGGAAGGCGGTTGCTTGTGCTGGANTGGAGCCAGGTGAGCGCTGTGACAACCCCTGATGTGGTCGTGCAGCCCGCCTACGAGTGGTTGCTGGAAGGAAATATTGAGGGATGATCATTTTGACCTTCATCAACCGGTCTCAAGTGACCACCGCGCTTTGTTCGCTTGTCCATCCTGAGCGCCGAGGAGTAAATGACGGGACGTCCTACCATACATCTAATGATATCGGCGAGTAACGATCACTTTGGGGTCAATGGACACAGCTCTCCTTTTGTTTTGAGAAGGCTTTTCGGCGAGTCTCTCACCTTCAACGACCCCCTCATATGATCGTTACGTTGTTCTGAATCAACTTTTCGCCTGTTGAGAAAGGGGCGTCTCTTCGGGACCGGAGGCATAGGGCGAAGGGTGGCAAAAGGCTGCTGATGCTGCGGGCACACTCCTGGGGGAAGGAGGGGTCAAACTGGAAAAGACCCCGGGGCTTGGGAGGGTTGCCCGTGGGGCGCTATCGCTATGGCCCAATTTTATGTTGCTTGAGAACGGACGTTATATATTCTCCCGGTCTCATACAAGCGCCCTCGCAATGGCCTTCTTGGACTCCTTCAGCCTATAATGAATGTGCACCTTATGCCAAAGCTCCCCCTTGACCATATCGCCCCCTCCCGATGTCAGCATCGGGAGAAAGCATACACCCTTGCCTTCCATCGCTACCCCCTCTCCTTATCCAGGGGGAAATTTTTCGCTTCCCATAAAGGGGAAAGGGGGATTTTTGCATTCCCGGTGACACAAGGTGTATTGGTGAGAATATAGTATGATCGCAGGGCTACTTTGTCAGCAGCGTAGGCGTCGACGAAGAGACGGTAAAGCGATACGTTAAGTATCAGGGCCGCCAGGATTCAGATCAGCTTCGCATGAAGCTGTAGTGGTTTTAAGGACCCCGGCTTTAGCTGGGGGTATCTATACAAAGAGAAGGTGAGGCGCTTGACCTCATCCTCTCATTGGAAATCATTTCCTCTTATCGTGAGGCACGATGATCTCTACAGCTGCGGTGCTGGCATTGCCCGATTCGTCTGTTCCGGTGATCGTAACCGTGTAGACCCGCCCGTCTCCACTTCCTGACCTCTCAGCCCGTAGCTGCAACGTGATGATACCATCGATCTGATCAATCTCAGGCTCGGTCCAATCCGGGGACATGTCCCCATCGCCGAGCCCCTCCTGAGGCTCATTGCTGCTCACAGTTGCCTCCAGAACCACAGGGGCACCGCTGTTGTCGTAGGCATTGGCCTCAATGACGATGTCCANCATCTTATGGTTCGGGGGCCAAAGGATCGTTTTGTTGGGAACCGGAGCCAGCGTAGGAGCTTGCGTGTCCTGAATAACCACCGTGATGTCCGCGGACACAGGTGCGTTCACACCGTCACTCACCCGCAGGGTCAATGTGTGCGTCCCCAAATCCAGATTCGAAATGCTGTGCTCTGGGAGTGTGACAGGGCCTCCACCATAAGGAGGCTTAACTTGACCGCTGAAAAGGACCTCATCCCCCTCCAACCACTCATATGTCACCACATCCCCGTCAAAGTCCGACACCTGTCCGACTAACACAACGGGCGTGTTGACCTCGTAAATCCCCCCTCCAATAGGGGCCGGGTGAGGCGCGGAGTTCGATACCGTCAAGATCATCTCGTCAGATGCAACCGCCTGCCCGTCGCTGACCTCCAATGTGAGGGTGTGCTCACCAAACGAAAAGGCTGCGATCATGCTCAAATCCAGACAAGCCTCCCCGTTAGGGCCAACAGGCGTCCATCCCAACAACTCGTTTTCCCCTTCTATCCAGCGATAGGTTAAATCGTCACCATCAGGATCGGAGGCAAAACCTGTTATTACTGTAGAATTCTGTTCCTCTGACAATATTGCCAGATTAAGACCTGCATTTGCATATGGTGGATTGTTAATACTGGCTGGTCCTAAACCGAGTTTGAAAACAAATATATCAGAGTTATTAATGAAATTGTCACTACCTGGTTCCGTCTGAAAAGCAAGAGGAGTGGTTGGAAAGTCCACATTCAAAGCAAGTCCGGTTACACATACATTGCCAAGGGAGTCTATCGCGATATCATAACCTTTTTCGCATCGGTAAGTAGCATAATAAGGAGGACAATCTGACCCGCCCAGCCGAGTTGAAAAAAGCAGATCTCCTGTTTTGCTAAGCTGGGTAACAAATACATGGTCGCCAGAAGAGTCGGTGTCTTCTGGGAGGCGGGAGGTAACAGGGAAGTCATCGGAAAGGGTCATGCCAGTTACGTAAGCATTCCCAAAAGAATCCACAGCAATGCCAAGAGACTCATCGCAACTAAGCTCTCCCCCCACATATGTGGAGTATATAAGTTGGGTGCCCGTAGGATCCAGCTTGGTCACAAATCCATCAAGCCAATAACTACCGCACCCAGATTTTCCACCAGGTGTTTGATCAAAAGCATCAGAACTGAGAGGAAAGTCAAGCGATCGAGTATTTCCTGTGATATATATATTACCCATAGGGTCTAAAGTTATTTCTTGGCCAGAATCGTTATTACTTCCACCCAAAAAAGTAGAATAAATAAGGTTACCAGAACTGTCTAGCTTGATCAAAAAGGCATCAGAATCTGCTCCACCGAAGTTTGCCTGAAAGGCTCCCTGAGTAATTGGGAAATCATGGGACCAAGTTTCTCCAGTCACATAAGCATTTCCGGAAAGGTCTACGGCGATACTGGTGCCAAAATCATAACCAACGCCTCCTATTATGACCGAATAAATTAAATCCGGCTCATTAGGATTAATTTTTACCACAAAAACGCTAGGGACCCCTATACAATTAACGCAGTCGTTTCTCTGTGTATAATATTTTTTTGTATGAGGAAAGGAATAATAAGTTATTTGAGATGTCTCATCATAATCCTGTGCGGTACCACCGGTAACATAGACGTTTCCCTCTGAGTCTACCGCAATCCCAAAGCCATACCTTTCACCCAAATTTCCACCAAGATAGGTGGAATATGCCAACACTCCGTTAGAGTCCAATTTGGCTACAAAAGCATCACCATGATATCCACCATTGAAAGATTGGTCGAAAGCCCCTGATGTTGTTGGAAAGTCAGTGCTATAGGTCTTTCCAACAATATAAGCATTGCCCTGTCGATCCACAGCAATATCATAACCCTGGTCACTTCCTGGACTAGCACAAGTTTCGCATATACTGCCTCCTATGACAGTAGAATAGATCAATTTTGACCCCGAAGGATCGAGCTTGACTACAAAGACGTTAAAATCATTAGAGTTGAGTGCCTCACCAATCCACCGGTCAGCAGGGAAGTCATTAGATATTGTAGCTCCAGTTACATAAACATAGCCATCTTTGTCCACAGCGATACCTAAACCCTCTTCTCTCGCCTCTCCTCCAATAAAGGTCGAGAAAACAAGGACAGGGTCAATGACCAGCGGATAACTGGTATCATATGAGGCAAGATTAAAGCTATATATCTTTGAAACTTTATCTATAATCACATATCTTCCTTCCAAGTTAATTTTCTTGCCCTCAATTATCTGGTAAACAATGGGCTTTTTCTGCAGCATTCTCTTCCCGCTTTTAGTTCGTATAAGCAGATCTCCTTCTTTAGTTATCTCTATCTCTTCTACTCCATCAAGCTGGAATTTAACCTCTCGGATATCTGCCTTTGGCTTCAATACGATATCATATTCCAACTGCTGGTTCTTACTATAAAACCTGATATCAATACCTGGATAAGCCTCTTTGTATAAAACAGCCTTGTATGCTGAGATATTCGTTCTCCATTTATCAGGATTTTTCCCAATAAAATAGTTCACCTTTACATTCTGAGGCTGTTCAGGCAGAATTTGAACCTTTTCATCTGTCCCTAGAGGCATCAATTTTACAATATCTTTTTCAAAGAAATCTCCTTTTTCCCTTTGGAATACCAAATAGACCCCATCATCGGCAAAAAACACTCTATAACTGCCATAATGTTGATAGAACTTTATCTTTTTATCAATCTGACCCTGGTTCTCGATGAAGAAAAGAGGAAGTTTTAAATAGGATTCTATGACTTGAGGCTCCTGCGAAGAAAAAGACAAATTAATATCAAAAAACACCACTGAGATCATCGCCACTAAAATTAACGGAAATATCCTTTTCATGCTAACTCCCTCCATAATCATGCGGTCTGTTGCTAGTATCTTGGGACAATTCAGACTTCTTTAAAATTTACACAAGGCCACCTGACTTTTTCGGGCCTTATGACCAGTGGTAATTCTGACAGAATCTCGCTATCCCCCGGAGACGATACAGTAAGTCTACTTGAAGACCCACAGATATAATGCAAAAGTGGTAATGTTTGTCAAGTTTTAATAACTTCAAAAGCCCTTGAGGATTTATCCTGTATATTGTGGAAAACGGTTCAGGGTATCTCCTGATAAGGCAGCTTTGTTGACAAAATGAAGGACCTTCAACTCCATAGGACCCATCTAGGTAATTCCTCTGTATCTGGCTGCCGTTTCTATACCCATCCGTCTCTGGCGGACAACCCAACGCCGCCTCCAACTCTTCCTCCAAGATCACCTGGATAGCCTCCAGCACTCGAGTCCTTAGCTGATTCTCCACCTCAAGGCGAAGCTGGACCAATTGTGCATCATCTTGGATAATCTTTTCCATGGAGTAACCACCTCGCTTGTGGCCCTCAGACCGCCTCTTTCTTCCACCAGGAGATTACGCCATTTTCTTTTTCCACGAAGGTCGGGACGGATCCAGTAGTTGGTGGCCTTTTGAGTGTTGGCTTTGTGACCGTGTGGGAGATTGGGACATTGGTTCTGAAAGAACTGTTTGTTGGTAGAGGGAAGTGGTGTCCAGAGCTGCCTTCCAGTTCTTGAGCAGGCGGGCTCGAAGCATACGCTCGAAGGGGTGTATCTTCAAGGCCAGGCGCATGGGGCAAAGGGTGGCAAAAGGCTGCTGATGCTGCGGGCACACTCCTGGGGGAAGGAGGGGTCAAACTGGAAAAGACCCCGGGCTTGGGAGGATTGCCAGTGGGGGGCGGTCGCTATGGCCCAATTTTATGTTGCNTGAGAACCCAACGTCNCCTTTTTCACGAGGGTAGTGCATAAAGCGCATGNATCCTAACATCTGACTGTTGTAACCAATTGATTTTCCANTCTTCCTAAATTCGGGTCGATGTGTGACAGATGCTTGAATGCAAGAATCATTCAATCAGAGATCCTTTCTACCTATATATCTTGAAAACTCACCCTGTCCAAGCTCAGAGTAAACCCTATTATCTTGCTGGGAGCTCAACCGCCGATTTCTCTTGACTCTTACTCGGTTTTATTTAATTCTATGCACTAGAATCCGTCCTCCCTAACTAAACCCTTATCGAAAGGGGTTCCAGTTTAGAAACACCTCAAAATTTGTCTACCCTGCTCCTAGCCGAATTTGTCCATCTGGTAAGTGGTTCAAAAGATCGTCTCCGTTTGGCACAGCCAACCGTTTCTCTAAGAAAGGAGATTCTTATGCCAGCACAAGAAAACAAGGAAATAGTCCGGCATTTCATTGACGAAGCCTATAACAAGGGAAATCTGAGCATAGGAGATAGATGGTTAGCCTCCAATTCTGTTTTTCAACCCCTGAATCGGATTTTGAGGGCATCGAAGGCTGGAAGCAGTACGCGAGGGCGTTTCTCAATGGATTTTCCGACCTTGTCGTCTCTGTTGAGGACACCATCGCCGAAGGNGATAAGGTTGTGGCACACTGGACATGTCGTGGGACCCACACGGGGGAACTTCGGGGTATAGCGCCGACCGGGAAGCAGGTCACGTGGACCGGAATTGCCATCTATCGTTTGGCTGGCGGCAAGATTGAGGAAATACTCGGCTGGAATGACGCATTGGGCCTGATGCAACAACTTGGCGCTGTTCCATCTGATTAGAAATGGCAAGATTATTCTATTGAGCAAAAGCAGTTTTCCCTAAAGGGATCGATAATGAAATGCCCAAAGTGTCAAGCTGAGAATCCTGAGTCGAAGAAGTTTTGTCGCAAGTGTGGGACAAAATTATCATTGGCTTGTCCTAAATGTGGTGCTGAAATTCTTCCAGATGATGATTTCTGTGGAGATTGTGGCCATAACTTGCGGAAACCCCAGGAAACACCTCTAATTGACTACTCTCAACCCCAATCCTACACCCCCAAACACCTAGCGGACAAAATCCTTACTACCCGAAGTTCCATTGAGGGGGAGCGGAAACTTGTGACGGTGCTCTTTGCGGACGTGGCCGACTTCACGGCGATCTCCGCGAAGCTGGAGCCGGAGGAAGTCCACGATATCATGGACGGCTGCTTTAAGCTCCTGATGGATGAGATCCACAGATACGAGGGA
>Ga0180899_1015_pt1 | contig 13551 bp, 5 predicted proteins | sample Deesub1362A_J573_FD_124278 | JGI IMG/M metagenome (GOLD analysis project Ga0180899, IMG submission 124278) | Desulfarculaceae bacterium JdFR-97 | reverse complement strand
AAAGTCATAGAAAATCAGCTGCTTAGCTAACATGTAGTCACGAACCCCAAATTTGGCCCTAATAATTCCAATAACTTACAAATCAACTGTCAAACTTGGGTGGTAAAAGGTGGATACACTTTCCGCACCGCACTTTTATATCTTCGTCTGGGTGGACGGCCCTTCAGCTCCAAAGCTTTATGCGGGAACTGATAATCTCCGGCTGACCCTTGACCCGTAAGCAACCTTACAACCTTCATCGTATTGTTCTTGACATATAGTCCCCTCTTTATTAAGGTGAAAGCGATTCGCCATGATGGGCGGAATCACCCATTCCAACTCATTCTCTTTTCTACTCATCCTCTGAAGCTAAAAATTCTGTCTGAATTGGCATCCGGAAGATAAAGATATTCTCTTTCATTCATCCTAACATTCTTCAAGTACCAAAAAAATGAAATGCCCAAAATGTCAATTTGAAAATAGAGAAGGGGCCAAATTCTGCCTTGAGTGCGGGAAGAGACTAGAACTAGACTGCCCGAAGTGTGACAAGACGTTTCCCCTTTCAGCGAAGTTTTGCGACGAGTGTGGCCAGAGGCTGGGAGGAGTTGCGGAACCAGTAACGGTAGTACCTGCAGCCGAGGGCGAGCGCAAACATGTCACAGTTCTTTTCTCCGATCTCTCTGGATACTCTGCGATGTCAGAGAGGCTGGACCCAGAGGAAGTCAAGGAGATCACCAGCCGGATCTTCGCTCAGATTTCCGAGATAATAACCAAGTATGATGGATTCGTTGAGAAATTTGTCGGTGATGCGGTCATGGCCCTATTTGGGGTGCCAAAGGCCCACGAGGATGACCCAGTCAGGGCCATCCGGACTGCCAGAGAGATACACGATATGGTCGATACCATGAGTCCCCAACTCCAAGATAGGGTTGGAGCACCCCTGTCGATGCACACCGGCATAAATACCGGCCTTGTGGTCACGGGGGAGGTGGATCTGGAAAAGGGGACGCACGGTGTTGCGGGAGATACCATCAATCTTGCATCCCGGTTGAGCAGTCTGGCCAAGGCGGGTGAAATTTTGGTTAGTCCTGAGACCCACCGTCAAGCTGAGGGGCATTTTTCTTTTGAAGATCTGGAGCCCACCAAGTTCAAGGGAAAGGCGGATCCGATCCCGGTGTATAAGGTGCTATGTGCAAAGGANAGGCCGATTACCATGCACCGCCCTTCGGGGCTTAGGGCCGATCTGATCGGGAGGAAGGCCGAGATGTCCCAACTGGCCGAGGCCACCAAAAAGCTCCGAGAAGGAAGNGGGTCGATCATTTCCATTTGTGGTGGTGCGGGCACTGGAAAAAGCAGACTCGTTGAGGAATTCAGGGCCACTTTGGATCTCGAAGAGATCCAGTGGCTTGAAGGACATGCATATGCCTATGCCCAGAACATTCCCTATTTTCCATTGATCGATCTTCTCAACAGGACATTTGAAATTGAGGAAGGAGATGAACCGGCAAGGATTAGGGAGAAGGTCGAATCAGGGGTGAAGGATCTTTTAGGGGAAACCGATGACATCGTGTCATATGTGGGGAGCCTTTATGCCTTGAGTTACCCTGAGATCGAGGAGGTGAGCCCCGAATTTTGGAGATCCAAATTGGAGGATGCAGTCCAGGCGATTCTTTCAGCACTGGCCCGCAGATCACCGACCGTTTTCTGTCTGGAGGATCTGCACTGGGCAGATCCCTCTTTTATTGAGCTCCTACGAAACGCCTTGCAACAGATCCAGCAACCGGCCATTGTCCTTTGCGTTTACAGACCGACTTTCAGCCTTTTCACGAGCCATCAGTTGAGCACTGTCGAAAGGATCTACGAAGAGATCCAGCTCCAAGAACTTTCGCCTTCAGAAGCGCAGAATATGTTGGAATCTCTGTTAAAGACAGAGGACATCCCCTCTGAGCTCAGGCGATTTGTTCAAGAGAAGGCAGAGGGGAACCCNTTCTACCTGGAGGAGTTGCTNAATTCGTTGATCGAGTTCGAGGTTTTAGTGCAGGAATATGGCCAATGGAAGATCACAAGACCGATCAGTGACTCTGAAATATCGTCAACGATCCACGGTGTGATTTCGGGCAGGCTCGATCGGCTGGAAAACCAGACCAAGCGGATACTCCAAGAGGCATCAGTGATCGGCAGGGCCTTTCTCTATGAAATCCTCAGAATGGTTACCGAGCTCAAAGAAGANATCGACCGATGCCTGAGAGGACTCGAACAGCTCGATCTGATCAGGACTAGATCGCTGCAACCGGACCTCGAGTATGTGTTCAAACACGCTCTGACCCAGGAGGTGGTTTACAACGGGCTTCTCAAAAAAGAACGCAGGGAAATCCACGAACGCATCGGCCGGGTCATCGAACATCTGTTTCCCGACAGGCTATCGGAGTTCTATGAGACCCTGGCGTTTCATTTCAAGCAGGGCCGCTCTACCTTCAAGGCAGTCCATTATCTCATGAAGTCCGGTGAGAAGAGCCTGAGGAGGTATTCGCTGGAAGAGGCGCACCAGTATTACCAGGGAGCATATGGGCTTCTTACCGCCGGGGAGGATGGAACGCGGGAGGAAGAGGAGCTTCTCGTTGACCTGCTCATTGATTGGGCCATGGTCTTCTATTATCGAGGAGACTTTAAGGGCCTGACTGAATTGCTAAGCGCTCATGAAGATGTGGCTGTGTCTCTGGACGACATGGCAAGACTCGGGATGTTCTATGCATGGCTGGGTTTTTCTGTTGGAATTTATCGGGCAAGTGGCAAAGCGGCCCTTCACTATCTCGGCAAGGCCCTTGAGCTTGGTGAAAAAATCGGTGACCAAAGGGTCATCGGTTACGCCTGTGCGTGGCTCCCTTGGATTTACGTGTGCTTTGATATGGAAAAAGCCATCAGTTTTGTTGAGAGAGCGCAGAAGGCCTACGAGGTTATCAAATCGGACCAGTATCTGTATTTCAAGTCCCTAGGAGCGATCGGCTGGATATCCTTTCTCGCAGGTGGCCATAATAGAACCATGGAGGTCGCAAATGCGCTCCTCGATTTCGGCAAAAGGCATTCGAACATCAGGAGCATGGTCCTCGGTCACTGTAACATTGGCTGGGGCCATTTCATTGCCGGGGATTATCTATCTGCTATCCAATCAATGGAAAGTGCTGAACGGGTCTCAGCCGACATATTCTATGCCAATTTTTCGAAAGCTTGGCTTGGCCTGGCGCAATTAGGGGATGGCCGGGTGCAGGAGGCGGAAGATACCTTGCGGGAGGTCTTGAGCTACATCGAGGAATTTGGCGTCGGGATCCTCCATCCTGCGGTCAACGCCAATCTTGGCGTGATAGCAATTCTAAAGGGCGAGTTCGGCCGAGGAGCGAAAATGCTCGAGGAAAGCATTCTTGCGTCCAGAGACAATCAGCCCTTTAACGCTATGTTTGAAAACGCCCTGGGTAAGGTCTATTTGCAGCCTGTACAAAGGGCTGAGCCAATAAGCACATCAACGATAGCCAAGAACATCGGATTTCTCATTAAGAACATCCCGACTGCCAGTAAAAAGGCGGAATACCACCTCAGCAAAGCCATTCAGATTGCAAAAGAAATCGGAGCCGAGAGGATTTTGGGTCAATCACTTCTGGATCTGGGCCTATTGAACAAGGCTAAGGGTAGAACAGACCAGGCCAGGAAATGCATCTCCGAGGCTATTGGGTGCTTTGAGCAATGTGACGCTCCGGGAGATCTAAGACAGGCGGAGGATGCCCTGGCGTCGCTGAATTAAACTCATAGCACGAAGGCGTCTTTTGAGGATCCACAGTCGCAGGGGAAGCCCGGCCATCATCCATTATTGGTGTCGGCAAGGGAAATCTTTCTCCTCTCCGGTCACCTTTTGAACAGGAGTGTCCTCCTCTCCCAGTTCGATTATAGTCGATCCACCCGTTGACAATAGCCCTTACAGGTTGACCTTCCCGATTTTTGATTCTCCCACAACCAAATTGACAGAATCGAGATTCAGTGGTAAATACGGAGCGCGGCCCATGACTGGCCGCTTTCGAGCCATGACTGCTCTCTAGGAGGGAGGGGATATCCGCCGGGGTTTTTCAGTGTGCTGGATGCTGAACCAAGGTTGCCTCATCGTTCAAGACTCGATCCACCGTGTCCTGCGGAAGTCGTCTGAATCCCCTTCGGGCCACCGAAATTTTTCATACCATTGAGCTGTCCCTCAAAAAATCGAGAGGGCCTTCTGGTGCAAACATCGTAAAGTGTTGTGCTCCAACAAGAGGGGTTTCGGTCATGAAGGTCGGGATGCCTCCTCCGGATAGGGACCCTTCTCGCCTATCCCGAATCCTCCCTCGTCCTCGCCTGATTCGACGATTGCAACAACACAAGGATGTCAAACTGATTCTCATCCTGGGCCAGGCTGCTCAGGGCAAGTCCACGCTGGCTGCATCCTTTGCGGGGAGATCTCCGGAGAGGACGGTCTGGGTGAACCTGATGCCCGAGGATTCCCATCCGGCAAACCTCTTTCATGCGATCCTGCACGGCCATCGGGAGATCCTGGACAAGGACGCATACGATTTCCTCTCCGGGTATCCGGGAACGAGCATGGGTCCGAGGGAGGAAGCTCCTTTCTACAGGGAGTGGATTGGTGCTCTCTTCAGGCGAGTTTATGGACCGGTTCTGATTGTGCTGGACGGCCTCGACCGATTGGATACCCATGCCCCCTCTTTTGGTTTTCTACAGGCCCTTTTGGAGGAGTCCCCCGAGAGTGTGCGTCTGCTAATGACTTCTCGGGAGGTCCCTCCCCTGGATGTTGATCGTCTCAAGATGCAGAGCCAGGTCCTCATCCTGACCAACACGGATCTGGCTTTTACCCTGACCGAGACGCGCTCATTCTTCCAGAAGCTCTATGGTCTGGAGCTCGATGGAGATTCTCTGAGGAAGATCCATCGAATGACNGAGGGATGGGTGGGAGGATTGGTTCTTTTGGCCGAGGGTTTGGCNTCGTTGGATNAAACGGAGCATAAGAGATACCTCGATGAGACCGTGCGGGGGAGATTCAGGAGGGAGGTCTTCCAATATTTTGAGAGGAACATTTTGGCACTCCAGCCTCCAGCTGTTCGCGATTTCCTCGTTAAGACGTCAATTTTCGAGGCGCTCGATTCGACACTCCTTCAACAGTTGCCGGGATTGGATGAGGCCGAGGATATCCTGCTGAGTTTCGCNAGGAGAAACCTCTTTGTTCAGGCAGAATATCATGAACGCCGCGGGTGGACATTTCGATACCATACTTTATTCAGGGACTTCCTGCGCTTCCGTTTTGAAGCTAAGTTGGGAACCGAGCAGAAACGTTTGTTTTTGGTCGAGATCGGGAAACGTCTGGATCGCGCGGGGGAAAAGGAAAAGGCCCTTCCCTATCTCCTCGAGGTTGGGCGTTACCAGCAGGCGGCCTCCATTATCGAGCGGATCGGACCGGATGCGGTACGCAAGGGGAGGTATTCGGATGTGGCCAATTGGATCCGAGCCCTTCCCCAGACGATCATCCAAGAACGTCCCGAACTCCTCCTGTTGTTTTCCCTTTCCACCCGGTTTACAGAGGTCGACGAGAACATCCTCCGGCTGCAGAACGCCCTGAATCTGTTTGAACAGCAAGGCGATCTGCGAGGACAGCTTCTCTCCATGGCCCATCTGCTGGAGGCCCTGCTGATCCGCGGGAAGTACTCCGTGCCCATCGCGGATCTGCTCGAAAAGGGCTCTCGGTTGCTCCACTTTGCCCAGGGTCGGGAAATCCTCTACGAGAGGGGTGTGATCCTGGCCCAGATGGGTTTTGCCTATGCGGCCAGCGGATATAACCCGAGGCGGGGTTTGGAGTGTTGCGAAGACGCGGTCTTGATCGCACGGCATTTGGGGGATCGGTCCCTGGAGGTCTTCTCTCTCTGTCAGGCCGTGAACTCCCTTTCCTGGCTCGGGGAGTTGGAGAAGGCCAACGAGATTTCTGAAGGGCTCCGGGCGAGAATGGAAGGCGTCGAGTTCGTCGAGCTGAAATATTACCACCTGATAAGCGAGATGATCCGGCTCCATTACGGNGGGTCCTGGGAAGAAGCCAAGAAGTTGGCNGAAAAAGTTGAAANAGAGATCAAAGAACAAGGTCTTATTTATATGTATTACATTGTTTCCTACCGGCATTGTATGTTGAATATCCATCTCGGAAAATTTGAAGAGGCGAGGAACCAGTGTAACTTTCTCGCTCGTCTTACGGAATCTTTTGATATCCCCATCTTGAAAGCCATTGTACACTACCTTATGTCTCTACTCGGCCATCACACAGGTGACTTCCAGAGTGCGAGGAAACAGGCACAGACGTCCTTGGAGGTCGCCTCCACCACAGAGGCCCGGCAGGACTACCTCAATGCTTGGAATCGACTCCTCATCGGGCTTTCTTCCCTCCATCTTGGGGACGATCGGGAGGCGGAGCGCTTTCTCCGCCGATCCCTGGAATACTCGGAGGCCATGGAGGTGCCTCTCCTTCAGGCCGAAGCCCGCCTCGCCATGGCCTTGGTCCGTGAGCGGCAGGGACGGGAGGAGGAAGCGGTCGAACACCTCAAGGAGGGTTTCGGGATTGCGGAATCCAAGAAATACGTCCGCTTCATAGGCCTCAACGCTGAGGACATGCACAGGGCCTGCGTGTTGGCCCTAGCTTTGGAGGTCCCGCAGGCGTCGGGCTATGCGGAGCACCTCCTGAGGGGCCGCTATGTGGCCTTTCAGGGGGCGGAGACGCATCGCCTCTCCAACCATCCCCGCGCAGAGGTCCGGAGACGAGCGCTGAACATCCGTCGAGCGATCCATAGGGCCGAGATGCCCGTGATCCGTATCCAGACATTGGGTGGATTTCGCGTGTTGCGCGGGGAGACCCCCATTGAGGAGGACTGGGGGATGCGGAGGCAGCCAAAGACCTTGCTGAAGGCCTTAGTGGCCCGTGGGATACGAGGCGTCCCCAAGGAGCGACTCATAAATGACCTGTGGCCTGAGGGAAAATCGGAAACCGCGGAGAGAAACTTCCGGATCCTCCTCCATCGCCTGAGAAGGGCCCTGGAACCCTCCATGGTTCAGGCCCTGGGCTCATCGTACATCCTTCTTCAGGGGGGCCTCGTATCTCTGGACCCGGAGCTATGTCACGTCGACCTGGATGCTTTCGAGGCCCGGCTTCGGGAGGGAGCGGACAAGGAATCCAAGGGAGATCGCAAAGGGGCCCTCTCCTGCTATGAAGAGGCCTTGTCCATCTATGAGGGGGATTTTCTCCCCGAGGAGCCCTATACCCCATGGGCCATGGAGAAACGAGAGGAAGTCGTGCGTCGGTACAAGGACCTCCTCTCCCGCGTGGCTGCAATCTACGAAGAACGTGGTGCCCTGACCAAGGCAATTGCTTATTACCGTAAGGTCCTTGAAGTCGACCCTCTCTGCGAAAGGGCTTATCAGCGGCTGATGTCCCTTCACATGAGGCGTGGGCAGAAAAATGAGGCGCGGAAGGTGTACGAGATGTGCTGTAAGGCTCTCCGCGAAGGGCTCGATGCAGAGCCCGACGAACTGACAAAGGCCCTCTACCGGAAGATCGAAGAGCCGTGAAGGGGTAAATCTCCTCTCATCATCTTTTTGAAGGGACCTCAAGGTATTTGAGTTCTAACGTGGCCAGGCACACCGGTAAATCGGGATGAGGACCGAGCCCCCGGGACCTTCCAGCCCCTTTCTAGTCCGTCTGTCAGCCCCCTTTTTTCAGGAAGGGAGGTCCCTTCCCAACACCATGGTGTAGAAGGCCTCGAGATCGGGCTTGAAGTCGAAGATGACGGGGTAGCCTGGAGGGACTGCTTCCACCTCCAGAAGCGTATAACAACCTGGGCAGATAAATTCCCTAAGTTCCATCCATCGGGGGTCCGAATGCTCGAAGGGCCTGTAGATCTCCCTCAGGGACTCCACGGTATCCCGGACGTAGACCCTGGCTTTGTGTTTCCAATTCTCCCTGTAGTCTCCGAATTCGTATCCGCAGTCGCACTTGACGATGCGCTCCGTCCCCTTTTGGACGATATAGAGATGCTCGGCGAGTGGCAAGAGGATCCTCTCCTTCCAGGGGACCCTGGATTGCAGGATCCGGACCACCTGATCGAATCGTTCCGGGTCCTTGGGGTTCGAGATGATCTCCTTGACCTTGGCCCAGTCCAGTTTTCCGTCCATGAGATCGGCGAGGGTCCTTTCGTCGTAAGTCGCCATGATCCCTCTCCCTTCAGAAGCTGAAGTCTTCCGGAAGGTCCCAAAACTTCCGATATTGTTCGGCCCATTGTGGGGAGAGCTCCATGCTCTCCCGTAGCATCTCTTTGACGGGCTCCGTCATATCCCCATCGAGGATCTTCCTCCTTTGGGCTCGATAGAACTCCGAGAAGGGGACGCTTCGTTCCTTGCGGATCTGTCGGATTCTCTCTCTGCGCTGCCGTGTGGCCTCCTCGTCGAGTGAGAAGGATTGGGTCGTTTCGTCGTAACTGGCGGCCAAGCCATAGACACGTTCAACGGCCTCCAGGGTGTAGATCCCCGCCTCAAGGTCGGCCAGGAGACGTTTGGGATCCCTCTCCAGGGGATCTCCGAAGCCGGGAGATCCCGACATATTGGAGAGAACCACGTCGAAGTTGCTGAGGATCTTCCCGAGGGTCTGGGCACGCTCCGAACGGATGGACGTCCCCTTCAAGAAGGTCTCGATCTGCGATCGCCTCGGATCTTTCTCTCCAAGAGGATAGGGCCGTTTGGCCTTGACCACTTCCTCGAAGTCGGTTCCGAGCATCCAGACTTTGTATCCCGTGGCGTGGGGATAGCCCCCCATGAGCCCTGGTCCGTGGAAGGTCAGTCCGTCCGTGCGTACCACGTAATGGACCATCTCGCGCACGCCGTATCCCATTCGAAGGTTCTCCCACCCTGTGGCACCTCGGTACTTTCCGAACCCTGCTGTGTCGGGCTTCACCCCGCGCCCCAGCCATGGGAGTCCCAGCTCGAGACTCTCCCAGACCTCCACATCTCCCATATCCGCCTCTGGGTTCCACATGGCGTACCCGAAGTCGAGCCCGTCGCGGACCGCACCGGCTCCCAATCCCACGCTCGAGAGATCGAAGGCTGCGAGGGGGAAGTAGATCCCGTTTTGAAGGTATCCCCCTCCTTGGGTGGCATCGCCCGTGAAGCCGTACCCGCTGAGGACCTCCTCTCGATATCCCCTGGCATAGAATCCGCGGCTCAGACAGCGGAACAACCCGGTGAATGCGGGGATGAGAAACCCCCACGCCGTCCCGTATGCGGCGTAAGGATCCCCAGGGTTGGCCCAGGAGCCGAGGGGAAAATGATGCTCCACGGCCAGATAGGCCCCATCGTTGACCCTGCCGTCGTAGAAGAGGGACTGGCTCAACAATACCCATAACGCACCCTGCATTGAGGAGAGGGAACAATTGAAAGGGTGCTGGCCGTATTTGTTGGCCCCTTCCATGGAGAAGCGGAAGTCCCCCTGAGGGCTGACGACGAGTTCGATGGGGGCGTGCATGAGGATGTCCTTTCTCGGCCTCTCGATCTGGCCGAGGGGGGTCTCGGCGAAGGCGACCTCGCTGAAAGTGGCCGTCCTATAGANCCCGGGGATCAGGCGCTCTTTGACACGGGCGCGGAAGATCCGCCTCCCCTCCTCCACCACCTCTCGGATGAAGCGTTTGTAGTAGTCGATACCCTCTTCCCGGATGATACGTTCCACCGCGGAGCGGATCATGTGGCATCCAGCCAGTCTCGCCTTTTCGTCCAGGTCCCAGAACATGGGGGTGCGGACCGCCATCTGCGAGCGAAGCCGGTGNGTCTTATAGATGGTATCGTTTTCACCGATCTTCTCGCATGGGACGTGGTACCCGTCCTCAAACCGATTCTGCGTCTGAACGGGATCGTGGCCTGGCACCGAGGCCCCGATATCCACTTGGTGAGTCACCCCTGCGGCCCAGCCGATCAATTCCTGTTCGTAAAAGAGGGGGACGAAGGTGGCCACATCCGTGGTGTGGACGTCTCCCAGGACCGGATCGTTATTGCAGAAGACGTCGCCGGGGCGGATGCCGGGCTCCTCTTCGTAGCCGTTGCGGATCATGTACTTGATGGCCTCGCTCATGGTATGGACATGGACGATAATCCCGGTAGACAGGACAATGCTGTCTCCCTCCGGGGTGTAGAGGGCGAAGCAGAGCTCGCCGATGTTCCTCACAATTGGGGAGGAGGTCACGTGCATGGCGGTTTCTCGTGAGGAGACCAGGGCCCCGCGAAGTTTGGCAAAGACCTTTTCGAAGCGCATGGGGTCCTGCTCTTTCAGCTCCAGTTTTTCGAGTCCACAGTAGGTCCCGGTCCTTTGGAAGAGCTCCTCCGACTCGCGCAGCATCTCCATAAGGCGTTTTCCCCCCCATCCGATTCCCGAATAGGGTCCGGAGGGTGCCTGATCCTCGAGCTCGATCCTTGCGGCTCCGGTCATTCGGGTGATTTCGTCGTCTTTTTTCATGGCTCCCCTCCTGGGTCAGGTTGGCATGACCTCGAAAATCTTGTGGGCGTTCAACAGGGTCTCGAATCCAGGCGGCAGAAGGAATGTGGTTGCCGGGGCCTCGATGACTGCAGGGCCTTGAATCCGGTTTCCTGGCTCCAGCAGGTCCATTTCATACAGGACGGCCTCGGTCCAATCCCCTTCCCAGAAGATGGATCTCTTTCCCTTCTTGGAACGTTCGGGAGGGGATTCTTGGCCTAGGGGGTACTTTCTCAACATGGGCTTGTCCGTTTTGAGCACGCCCTGGGCCACGGCCCTGGTGATGAGGTATCCCAGCTCTGGAGATTTGGGGGCCGTGGGGAAGACCTTGGAATAGACCTCCTCGAAATTCTTGAGCAGCACGGGGATGTGCTCCTTGGTGATGGGAAAGGCGGGCGAAGGGATCTCCAGATCGTCCAGCTGACCCTGGTATTGCATTCGGACGGAGGTCTGAAAATCCATGGCCTCCGGCTCCAGCCCCTCCTTCTTCATCTCTTCTTCCACCCGGGCCCTCAGATTCGTCCAGGTCCCGTTCAGGAACATGGCCAAGATCTCGGCCTCCTCTAGACTCGCGGAGAGGGGGAAGTCGAGCTGCTGATCGTATCGGAACGAATAGTCAGCGCAGGCACACCCGAAGGCCGAAAACGCAGGCGCCCAAGTGGGCACATAAATTCGTTCGAAGTTCAGCCCCTGGATATATCCGCATACATGGAGTGGCCCTGCCCCGCCGTAGGACATCAGGGAGTAGATCTCGGGAGAGAACCCCCTGCCCAAGATCATTGCATGGAGGTGATCTCTCATCTGGGTGTTGACGAGCTCCCAGACCCCCCAAGCCGCTTCCTCCACTGTGATCCCCAAGGGGTTGGCGATCTGCTCGTGGATGCCCCTCAGGGCCCTTTCCTTATCCAGTTTGATCTCTCCCCCAAGGAAGTAGTCCGGATTCAGGTACCCCAGGACGAGACTGCAATCGTTGAGGGTCGGCGTCTCCTCGCGGACACACATGCCGATGCGGTATCCAGCACTGTCCGGACCGAGCTCTATGCGATGGATCACACGGTCCAGACGCACATACATCCCCGTGCCCGCTCCAATGGAGTCCATGACCACCGAGGGCAAAGCGAGTTTCATCCTTGCGATGGCGGGCTCGATGTCCAGGGAATATCGCCCCTCGGTTATGAGACCCACATCGAAAGAAGTCCCACCCACATCGGAGCAGACGATGTTCTGCAGGCCGAGTTCTTCCCCCAGATATTTGGCCCCGGTCATTCCTCCGATGGGCCCGGAGATGAGGGTGGAGACCATCCATTCGTGGGTCGGGGGTATGGAACCCCCATAACAGGTGAGGATACGCAAGGGGGCCTTGGAGCCTTTTTCCCTCAGGGATCTGTGGATCGCTTGGATGTGCTTGCGGCTGGGCGAGGCCGCATAGGCCTCCAGGATCAGGGTCTGCATCCGCGGCAACTCCCCCCGCACGGGGTTGTGTTTTGAAGATAGAAGCACGGGGACCTCTCTGCCCTTTTGCTGCATCACCTCCTTGGCGATCTGCTCCACCTGCATTTCGTGGGAGGCGTTCCGGAAGCTGAAAAGGAGGCACACGCAGATGGCCTTGACACCTTCGTCCAGGAGTTCGGAGACGGCATCCCTCACTTCATCCTCGTAGAGCGGGGCCAACTCCTGCCCGAATACATTGATCCGTTCCCGCACCCCTTTGACATACCGCAGGGGGACGATGGGCTCGTTGTGATAGTGGGAGGCCGAATGGAGACGGTCGGCATAGCTCAATCCGAGCCAGACCTGGATCCCCCTCTCGAATCTCAGGGTATCCTCGAAACCAGCGGTCACGATCAGCCCGATGGGACCTTCCCCCTCCCGGGTGAGGACACGGTTGAGCATGGCCGTCCCTGAATAGATCGTCGCCTGGAGGCCCTTNGCCCCCTGCTCCACCGTGAGATCCCACTGTTTTAGGGCATCCGCAAAGGAGTTCAAGACCCCGATGGACTCGTCATGACCCGTGGTCAAGGCCTTTCCGATCTGAAATGCTCCCATTCGGTCCACAAGGAAGGTGTCGGTCATGGTCCCTCCAGCATCCAGGGCAAGCACAGAGGGCTGTCGATCCGTTGATGTCATCTCCTCCTCCTTTCTCTTTCTTCTCCCGGAGTCCAACCTCTCCTGCTTTGCTCCATGGACCCGTATGGGGGTGGTCGAAGGGCATCGCACCACCCCCACAGGGCAGAAGAGACGATCCACCCTCCCTGGGAACGGAATCGGATCCGCTCCGGCCTCTGGGGCTGACTTCGCCGAAATCGGGCCCGCGGAGCAGGTCCCGGATATCCCCGGGCAAGGGAGACCTAAGAGCCCTCACCCCTCAGGGGTCTGACTGCCCCTGATCGCGGCGCTTCCCCCTCCCTACTTCAAGAGGCGAGGCAGACAGAGTGAGAAAGAGGATCCAAAGGAGGTCTTTCCCCTTTTTGAGCTTCCAGCGTGGTGTGTGTAGAGGAGTAAATAGCGTAGATCAACACAAGGGGAGAAGGCCGTAAGACATATCTATAGGAGGCATAAAAGGTCTGTCAAGGAGAAAATGAAGGGGGAATTTAAAGGCCGGTCTTCCAGCGAGACGGCTCTCCGTTGTTCGGGCTCTTGGGAGCTTTGAAAAATAGCATTCGTTTACCCGGGCTAGAGGCTCGAGGCTAAAGGCACATCCGCCTGGTCTTGTTCGTTGATTTCGTTCATTTCGTTGATTTGGTCTTGGTTGGATAGGGGAGGCTTTAGCCTCCCAAACGAGGGGCGACTTTAGTCGCCCCTCCCGAATAAAGGCATTGATCCTCGCCGAAGATTAAGAAACGAAATAGACGGAACGGACCAAAAGGACCAGATAGACCAGAGGGGGGCGGTGTAAGGCGGATTAGCATGGAGTTGCCAAAGGCTGGAGTCGAGCAAAAGTGGGAGACAGACGAAACGAACGAAATGGACGAGACAGACCAGATAGACGAGAC
>Ga0180899_1078_pt1 | contig 13757 bp, 16 predicted proteins | sample Deesub1362A_J573_FD_124278 | JGI IMG/M metagenome (GOLD analysis project Ga0180899, IMG submission 124278) | Desulfarculaceae bacterium JdFR-97 | reverse complement strand
CTCGTTGCTTGTCAGCAGTAGTCATCACTGTCATCTCGACACCTCCTCGGGCTTCTAAATTATCCCAATTCGGTGTCCAAGAAAACCCAGGGGCGGGGGACAATGGTTGAACTGATTGCCATCTTTGGGGGTTCTTTCACCTTGGCTCTTTCCGGGGCCTTGATGCCTGGCCCTCTTTTGACGGTGACCGTTGTCGAATCGACCCGCCGCGGCTTCAGGGCTGGACCGCTTCTCATCACGGGTCATGCCCTCCTGGAACTTTTACTGGTGGTGGCCGTCATCCAGGGGCTGGGACCTTTCCTCAAATCCCCTCGGGTAATGGGGGTTATCGCTCTCTTTGGAGGCGCGATGCTGGTGTGGCTGGGTGTGGATATGGTGAGGACCTCCAGCAGCCTCTCGTTAAATGGGCAAAGCGCTGGAGATCCCTCTAAACGCACACCACACCCCCTTTTGATGGGGCTCCTCGCGAGCCTTTCCAACCCTTACTGGACGCTCTGGTGGGCGACCATTGGACTGGGGTATCTCGTGGCTGCCATGAAGTTTGGTCTCGTGGGAGCAAGCGCCTTTTTTTTGGGACACATTGGTGCCGATTACGCCTGGTACAGCCTGGTTTCTTTTGGAGTCAGCCGGGGGAAAACCCTTCTTAGCGACAAAAGTTATCAGATCATTATCCGTATCTGCGGACTTTTTCTCCTCGGTTTTGGGGGATGGTTTCTGCTCTCTGCCAAGGAATATTTGAGCAGGGGGATATTTTAAAGGAAGGCGTGGATTGGTTACGCAGAGATACTGGTTTATCTCTTGGAGGGTCAAGATGAAAGATGAAGAGAAGACCAGGGACCAGCTCATAAATGAATTGGCGGAAATGCGCAGGCGAGTGGCAGAGTTGGAAGAGTTATTAACCGAAAGGAAATGGGCGGATGAATTTTCCAAGATATTAATCATTACCTCACCTATTGGCATCTATGTTGTCCAGGACGGAAATTTTAAACTCGTCAGCCCCCAGTTCCAGAAAATCTTAGGTTACAGCGAGGATGAATTGTTAGGCATGGATTCTTTAAGCCTGGTTTTGCCCGAAGACAGGAATATGGTGAGGGAAAATGCTGTAAAGATGTTGAAGAAAGAACGATTGTCTCCGTATGAATTCAGGGTCGTTACCAAAAGTGGGGAGACTAGGTGGATTATGGAGACGGTTACCTCCATCCAGTTCCAAGGAAGACGGGCAACCCTGGGAAACTTCATGGACATCACCAGGCGAAAGCAGGCGGAAAAGGTCAAGACTTCAATGTATAAAGTCTCGGAAGCTGCGAATTCGGCTCAGAATCTTGAAGAGCTTTTTCGTTCAATCCACCAGATTGTTGGGGATCTGATGCCAGCAAAAAATTTTTACATTGCTCTTTATGATCCTGCTCTTGAGACGCTAAGCTTTCCATATTTCGTGGATGAACGCGAGGAGAAGCCTTTGCCCAGAAAAGTCGGTAAAGGGCTGACAGAATATGTACTTCGCACCGGAAGGGCTCTGCTCGCTACCCCTGAAGTATTTGAGGAGCTTGCAAGGAAAGGGGAAGTTGAGCTAATCGGGGAGCCTTCAGTTGATTGGTTGGGTGTTCCATTAAAGACTCAAGATAAGATAATTGGTGTGCTGGTTGTTCAGAGCTATACCGAAGGTATCAGATTCGGAGAAGAAGAAAAGAATATCCTCATGTTTGTTTCGGAGCAGGTGGCTCAGGCCATTGAGCGCAAGCGGAAAGAGGAGGAGCTGCGGGAGAGGGAAGATTTACTGAACAATATCTTATCTTCCTCCCCGGTGGGGATAGGCCTGGTGGAAGATAGGATTATCAGATGGACAAATCAAGCCATGGTTGAAATTTTCGGATATGACAATATGGAAGATTTTATGGGTCAGAGTGCCAGAATAGTCTATGCCTCAGAAGAAGAGTATGAACGGGTTGGACAGATCATTTATAACCAGCTTAAAGAAGGTAAACCAGTCGGAATCGATGCAAAATTTAAACGGAAAGACGGTTCCATCTTTGACGGCCACCTGAAGATGAGTGCTTTAGATCCTTCTTTTCCTATGAAAAGAGCCGTTGTCACCCTTTCGGATATATCATGGAGAAAGGAGGCGGAGGCGGCACTAGCTGCCGAAAAGGATCGCCTGGCTGTGACCTTGCGCTCAATCGGTGACGGTGTAATCTGTACCGATGCGGCCGGGAACGTTGTCTTGATGAACAGAGTAGCAGAAGAGCTGACCGGGTGGAGGGAGGAAGAGGCTATTGGCAAACCCCTTACCGAGGTCTTCCATATCATCAATGAAAAAACACGCAAGCGCTGCGATAATCCTGTGGAGAAGGTCCTGGAAACCGGTGGTGTAGTTGGCCTGGCAAATCATACCGTACTTGTATCCAGGGATGGCACTGAGAGAATTTTAGCCGATAGCGGCGCACCGATTCGGGGTAAAGATGGAGAAATCATCGGTGTGGTTCTGGTATTTCGCGATGTCACCGAAAGGCGGAAGATGGAAGAAGAACTTCAGAGAGTAGAGAAACTGGAATCCATCGGTATTCTGGCCGGTGGTATTGCCCATGACTTCAACAACATCTTGATGGGTATTTTAGGGAATATTAGCCTGGCAAAGATGGATGCAAAACCTGAAGATAAGGTCTTTGAAAGATTGACAGAGGTGGAAAGGGCGTCCCTGCGGGCCAAGGATTTGGCCCAGCAATTGCTCACCTTTTCAAGGGGTGGAGCGCCAATAAAGAAGACGGCCTCTGTTGCGGAGTTATTAAAAGATTCAGTCACTTTTGCCTTGAGAGGTTCCAATGTGAGGTGTGAGTTTTCCCTGCCAGACGATCTCTGGCCAGTGGAGGTTGATGAAGCACAGATAAATCAGGTCATAAACAATCTGATTATCAATGCCGAACAGGCCATGCCAGAGGGAGGGATAATTAATGTACGGGCTGAAAATATGGTTGTGGGAACAGAACAGGGTCTTCCCCTGAAAGAAGGTAGATATGTAAAGATAGCCATTGAGGATCAGGGAATTGGTATATTGAAGGAACATCTCCCCAGGATATTTGACCCCTATTTCACCACCAAACAGAAAGGGAGCGGTCTTGGATTGGCTACCTCTTATTCCATCATCAAAAGACACGATGGTTACATCACTGTGGAGTCCCAACTGGGGGTTGGCACCACCATTTATATCTATCTGCCCGCTTCAGAAAAACCCATCTCGAAGTCCGAGGGAAAAGAAGAGAAACTGAATTTGGGCCAAGGCAAGGTCCTTTTAATGGATGATGAGGAGATTGTCAGAAAAGTCGCCGGGAAGATGCTGGAGCATCTGGGATATGAGGTAGAGTTCGCAAAAGATGGCGCTGAAGCAATTGAATTATATAAAAAAGCGAAAGAATCAGGCGAGCCCTTTGATGCGGTTATCATGGATTTGACCATACCCGGGGGTATGGGAGGCAAGGAAGCAATCCAGAGACTGCTGGAGATAGATCCTCAAGTCAAAGCCATTGTTTCCAGCGGTTATTCAAATGATCCGATCATGTCCAATTTCATAGAATATGGCTTCAGCGGTGTTGTTGTCAAACCTTATAAAATCGAGGATTTGAGTAAGACTCTACACGAGATAATGAAGGGGGAGAGAGAATGATTCTTAAATACTGGCCACGATAATCGTGCATTTTAGTGGATACCACAAAAGAGCTGCCCACTTTATGCAAATAGTCCCAAGTGTATGGGTATCACGACCTTGGTTGAAAACTTTAAGTGGAATAGTGGAATTAGTATCAGAATTTCAGGAGGTCGTGATACCCATTATTAAATTCAACACTAAAGTTAAACAAATGTATATTTTGTTCAATCTAGCTTCGATTCCCTTCGTGGGCTTTTCCATACCTTCTTATAAATGATTCCAATATATTGTCCGATTCCCCGTCATCATAAACCAAATCCCCTAATCTCCGCTATTTTTCCGGCAAACATGCTATTTATTAAACAGTTAAGTAAATTGTTCAATAAAAACGAATAGGAGGAAGGTAGCATGTTGGGCCGTTGCATCGCTTACACGGACGAAGGGTTCATCTGTGGGGCGCCTGCCCGTCACATCGACATCCAAAAAGGAGGAATGGTGTGTGACAAACATGTCTCACCGCCATCGCTCTCTAGGCCTCAAAAGGGCCGAAAGAGCGAAACCGGGGGCAAGAAAATGGATCTCACCTCCAGTATATATACCATTGACCCAAGAAGAAAAGGTGTTTGAAATACTCCCACGAGAGGATAAAATACCATGAGCCTGCCCATCAAGTCTGGATACAACGCCTTGGTCAGGGCCTCTCGTTCTGTCCTACCGAAATATTTCCGCAAGGACGAGGTGGACCGGATATTGGAGATTTGCGAGAAGAAGGGGGAGGAGAACATGGCACTGCTTGTAGACTTCCTCTGGAAGACCGGAGTGCGTGTCTCCGAGCTCATCAGGGTCCGATTTAGCGACATTGACCCGAAGGCCAAGACCCTCCGGGTAGTCACACTGAAGAAGAGCCGGCGGAAGGGCCCCGGGCGTAAACCAGCTTATCAGGCAGAGCGTGTCATCCCCATCCCAGACGACCTTCTACACCGGATCGCCTTCAGGAGAATCGAGACCCAAGCAAAGGAAAATGACCTCATCTTCTCTTTTTCCAGGACAACCGCCTACAACAAGGTCAAAGCGGCCTGCGCCCTGACGGGAATAACCGACGAAAGGGCCCATCCCCACACGTTTTGACACAGTTACGCCATTCACCTGCTGCTGAACGGTGTACCTATCGCCATGGTCCAGAAGCTCCTCGGACATTCAAGCATTGAGAACACCGCTATTTACCTGGCAGTAGTCCAAAGCGACATAGCCGAGTTCGTAAGGAAGGTGGAGTGGTAGGACTTTTTACCCTTTCAGAGGATATCAAGCGATTCGAAAAAGCAATAGAACTGATTTCCACTGCTCCAGATCCAGATGAGACATGGACTCAAGGGCCGGAACGCTAGGGGGCTACCCCGCTTTGAAAAGCGGAGTCTCCGACCGAAAGGAGGATTCATGGCTGAGTTTAGATTGAAGAAGGCCACCCAGAAAGAGATGTGAACCAAATAGTTCGTCAAGTTCTATGTGATTTTCCCCGTGACATAAGAGTCATCTCAGAGAGTTCAATCCCCGTGATAAAAAGATGGTTGATCTCGCCCTTGAACAGGAACATATTTCCAGAGAACTGGATCTTTGCGTGGGGGACGACAAAGACGACAAACTCAACAGACTGATAGACGGTTCGATAGGCGAGCTGAGCCTTTTTGATGAAACTTTTGGGATCTATGCCCATCCGAATCCAATAGAAGGTCTTTTTCGCGCTCCCTTATCCTGGATAAAAAGAACAAAGATACGAGGTAGAACCCGGTAGTCGGATCAAGATAATCGTGCCTCACTATCTGGATTTAATTGTGTCAAAGGTCATTGCCGGAAGGCCCAAGGATAAGGATATGGCTTTTGCGGTGAGAGCCACTGAGTTTTTTTAATGTTCCTCAGGAGAAAATCGAGGAGCTGATGACGGAATACGTGGCCGAGAAACTAGAGGACTCAAAACGTGCGAAGCATAATCTCGCTTTATTTGAAATAGGCTTATCAATCTAACTCAGCAAAATTATTATTGGTAACGTCAAGAGTTTTGTGTCAGGAGGAAAGGGGCAGAAGATTTCTTCCTTAGGTTTTCATATGCAAATACTGCATAAAGGATTCCTTCCATGCTGGTACGGTCTGAGAAGACACCCATAGGTCGGGTTCTTCTCCGCACCTCCCTAAACCTCCTCTCAATAGCATTAGTGGTACGAATCTGAGACCATAGGCCCTGGTCTTTGACCTTAAAGAAACTAAACAGTTGTTCCTCATCAGCTAGCAGACAGGCTACAGCCTTGGGATAGGGGCTTTTCCATTTCCCCACGAACTGCCCTGAGCATCCCTAATTCCCCTTGCATGCTGGATCCTGTGAAGATCCTCCCTGATAGCCTCTCTGTCTTTTTTCCTCACATAATTAAGAACATTACGACTCTTATGAGCCCAACACCTCTGCACCTCTACACCAGGATAGACTAACGGCAGGGCTGCCAAAAGCCCCTTGCCTCCATCAACAACTATCAGCTCAACACCTTCACCATCCAACCCCCTACGATACAAATCCGTCAGAAAAGCCTCCCATGCCTCTCGACTCTCTCCCTGGGCAATATAAAAATCAATCACCTCCCTCTTCATATCCCATCTAATACCAAGAGCTACCAGTACCACCCTCTTGACTGCCCCTCCTCCAGTCCTGCGCTTCAGCACAACACCATCAAAAATCAAAAATCTATATCTCCCCTTAATGGCCCTCCTATGAAAGCCCTCAACCGCCCTATCTAGAACCTTCGCTACCCTACTTACAGTACCCGCACTTACCCTCTCTCCCAACACCGGTAACAGTGCCTCAGAGACCTTCCGCGTAGATAGCCCCAGCACAAAACAACTCAATATCATCCGATTTATATGATTAGAACGCCGGGCATATCTCCTCACTAGATCCACTGCGCTTATCTTTCGAGTCCTAGGTATATGAAGCTCAATGTCACCCAACTCCGTCAATAAATGCCTAGAAAAACAACCATTCCTCCTGTCCTCCAATCCAACCCTAGCAGCTTCCTCCAAGTACCTATCAATCCGATATCTCATCTGCCCTTCCAGTATCTCTGCCAAGCTCCTACGTCCTGCACTCCGATAATCAGATTCCCATCCCACCGAAATATCCATCTCCTTGATTATCTCGTAGGCTTGTGGCAAACTCCTTATTACTATCTTTCTCATGGGGATCCCTCCTTCCTCTCCTCTTCTCAACCTAAGGAGGTACCCCTTTTCTCTATCTGACACAAGATATAATACACTACCTTCCGGATTTTCCGATTGACAACGGCTGTGTTCGGTGATACATTGTATTTACGAAAGGCATTGACATTGGAGGTGTCGTTATGGTCAAGCGCCTGACAAAACACGGGAACAGCCTGGCGCTCGTTATCGACCGGCCCATACTGGAGCTGCTCAAGATCGACGCGGACACGCCCCTCGATATCTCCACGGACGGGCAAGTCCTGGTCATCTCTCCGGTCCGTGATGCCGAGCACCAGGAGAAGTTCGAGAAGGCCCTCGAGAAGGTAAACCGGAAATACGGCCGCGCCCTCAAGCGCCTCGCGGAATGATCCATGTCTCCCGTCTTCCTGAATCTTAGCGAGGTGCTGCGCATCCACCGCGACCAGATCGAACGGTACGGCGGTGAGCCGGGCATCCGAGACCTCGGCCTCTTGCAGTCTGCCCTTGCCATGCCGGCGGCAGGGTTCGGAGGCCGCTTCCTGCACAACGACCTGTTCGAGATGGCCGCGGCATACCTCTTCCACATCACCCAGAACCACCCGTTCGTGGACGGGAACAAGCGGACTGGTGCGGCTTGTGCGTTGGTCTTCCTTGAACTCAACGACATTGAGGTCGAAGCAAGCGAAGACGCCCTGGTGGACATCGTCCTTGCCGTCGCCGAGGGCAAGGCGGACAAGGCCTCCGTTGCTGAGTTTTTCCGCAAGCATGCTCATGAATGACCTCTCACCGCGGCTAAGACTGTAGCAGGTGTATCTGCCGACAAATCCGCAGGAGAGTAGATTTGGTCGGCCCGAGGCCGCACCGCATTCATCAAGCAGAAAAGCAAAGACCCCGCCGGGTCATCCCGACAGGGTCTCGCGTTAACCAAGAACCGCCAGGGTTGGCGGATTGAAATCTGGCTCCCCACCTGCAACCCTCTTCATAACCACTCTCCGCCGCCAGGATATCACCTAACCCGTTGATACGAAACATCTTTTCAAAGAGCGGCACGTCCCCAAGGGGGCGGAAACGGCGTCAAGACCGATTTCCATTCTATCCGGCCCCGAGTTCATGTCACAGATCTGAGCAGCGTCAATCATCCGGACCCCTGTGCGAGGTCGCGTCCTCGTCGACCCAGTCCTCTTCGGTGTAGGACATGCCTTTTCGCCCCGGCACCTTACGTGTGGGCCCGGCCCGGTAAAAGGAGCAACTTTTGGGGCCGTAGCAGAATGTCTCGAAACGGTAGCGCTTCTTGGACGGATTCCAGTGGTCGACAATGATCTCGACCGGCATCCTGCATCCCCAAATACAGGCCGTACATTTCGCAGTGTAAGTCCTGACGTCCAAACGTCGGTGCCCGCGTTCCCGGTATGTCGGCAGATCAGGCGGCACTCCAAGAAAAGGCGGACCCTTGGGCGGAGTATCCTCCACGTTCTTTTCTATCCTGATCCGACTCGTCTTGTAGTATCCGGCCGTCTCCAGTCGCGGGTCATCGATCGGGACCGAAAGACCACTGAGTTCCATTCCCACGCGAAACTGATGCTTTTCATGTGCGGTCTTCCCAACGGCGATCAGGAACTCACCGGTCTCGTCTCCACACGTTCCGTCCACGCGGAGCACATACCCCAGGTAGCTGTGATGCCGCTCATCAAAAGACCGGGTGAGGCGAATCCGTGGCTGAACGGCCACGAGCCGACCGCGCCAAGCGACTTTCTCTAAATTGGATTTCGTCCTCGCCATCAGCCTTCCTTCACACCGTCCAGCTTGCACAGGACCCGGTGGATGCGCCGGACCCGTTCGTCGTCCGTCATGAACAACGTGATCCCACGGTTGAAGACCGTGATCTCGACCGTATCGCCGGCGTTCTTGTCCCCGTACACGCCGCCAAGGTTGAGAAGGTCCTCATCGTTGACCGCCTTCCTCACGTCTGCGGGAATTTTGACCCCGCGCCAGACCTTTACAGGAAGGCTATCGGGCTTCATGCCCTTTTCGAGCATGCCCTTCCGGTACTCGATCTGTTTCAGGTCCTGGATCATTGTAGATAGTCTCCTCCAACTCCTACCGCGGCTCAAAGTCCCAACCGGGCTGCCACGTCCTCGTAGTCCGGGGCCTCGGCGTATCCCGCCATGGCGGGATCAAGCTCGCTGCGCGCCCGCCGGCGCTAGCCGAGGTCCTCGTAGACCAAGGCCCGTTCATACCTGAGCGCCCGAAGCAGTTCCTCGGACCGGCCTTTCTTCCGGCGCAAGGCGCCCGTCAAGGTCTCCCGCGCCGCGTCCAGAAGTCCGAGCCCACGCAGGGCCCTGGCCTTGTACAGCAACAGCGCGGTGTGGACCGGGGTCTCGTTCTCGATGCCCTCGGCCAACCGCACGATCTTCCGGCACACGTTCTTCTCGCCCGGGCGGGCGTCCAACAGCAGCTCTGCGAGGGACAGCTTCACCACCACGTCGTCGGGTTCAAGCCGCTGCAGTCTCTCCAGGCAGGCAATCGCATCCTCCCAGCGCTCCTGACGCTGGTAGACCTCCACCAGGCCCAACAGCACGCCGCGGAGATCCGGGCCCACATGCGCGGATACCTCGCCTGCCTGTGCGTGCCCGCACGCAGACAGGTCTGTGATGGGAAGGCTCATGGTGGCGGAGATGCCGTATTTGGAGAAGTAGCGGCCCAAGCGACTGTGCTTCTCGGCAGCCGTGGCCAGGTAGTCCGCAGCTTCCTCCAGCTGGCCCAATTTGAGTGCCAGGAAACCGGCAAGATACGCGCCGTCGGCCAGGTGAACTGCTTCCTTGAGGTGTTCGAGGGCCTTCTCCTCGTTGCCAAGAACCAACTCCCGGTCCTGCCCCCGGCAGGATCCACCAGGGCCTCCTCGTCGTCCGGCGTGATGAGCCGCTTGAAGAAGCTCAGGGTCAGGCGATCTTCCGGGCGGACCGATGGGGTGGCCGGAGCAGAGTAGGATGCGCCTCTCCTACTGCCTGACCTCCCGCTTGGAAGCGTGGTCGTGTAGAAAAGCCCCGTTCCCGGAATACCCACCGTAGCCCGTTTGCCCCTCGGACCGATGGTGAACTTCGCCCCGCGCGGTCCAAACGAGAGGGACCCGCCCGACTTGCTCAAGTTCAGGGTTACGCCCGGTGCGATTCTGATTCGTCTCCAGAAGCGGAACGACATGTTTTAGTTTCCCATTATGTGCTTTCGTGGATTCGCACCCTTGCAACCGCTCGAGTTCTAACACGTTCGCGGAGTTCTTGGTAAATACGAACACGTTCACTCTCATGCCAGAAACGAAATGCTAGCGCATAACGTTGTCGCGAGTCTTCTCCCGTACTAAATCGTCGCTGGCATCCCACTACTACGTGTAGAACAGGAGTGTCTTGTTCTCCAATTATGGGTAACCTGGGAGAACGACTCCAAATTCGCCTTCGTACCTGCAGTGTTGACCACTGGAGAGGTTCTTTCGTTGGGCGCAAATCAAGAACAGCCCTCTGCGGAAGTTTTGGGGCATCAGGAATGTGTCAATGGAAATGAGACACCTCCGAGCTGAATTTAGTGTAGTATCGATGGTGTTTCATAGGGGTTTTCCCTTGGGTTTGTTGATCCATACGGCTTCAGGCAGTGCTGGTGGTTCAGGGGGTTTTCTGACGAACCTTTCGGGATGGTCACGAAAGGCTGCCATAAGCACCTCTTCTCTTTGTTCCCAGCTCTCCCTGGCCTTTCCGTAATGGACCATCTCCGGGGTCATCAATCCGATTCCCGTGTGACGATGCTCCGTATTGTACCAGTGGAAAAAAGGCACGCAGAAGGCACGGCTGTCCTGGATGGATCCGAATCTCTCCGGAAACTCCGGACGATACTTCAGGGTCTTGAACTGGGATTCCGAAAAGGGGTTATCGGTGGAGCAATAAGGCCGGCTGTGGGTGTTGGTCACCCCCAGATCGGCCAGCAGTTGCGCAACAGTCTTTGCCCTCATGGAACTGCCACGATCCGCATGGATGGTCAACTGACCCTCCACAATACCCTGTTTTCTGCAAGTCTCCTCTATCAGCCGACTGGCCAGGTGGGCCGACTCCCGGTGAGCCACCCATCCAGCCCACAACGTAGCGGCTGAAGATGTCAAGGATCACGTACAGGTAGAAGTAAACCCATTTCATGGGCCCTTTGAGCTTCGTTATATCCCACGACCACACCTCGTTGGGCCCCCTGGCAAGAAGCTCCGGTTTGTGGTAAGAGGGATGGCGAAGTTGATTTCTCCTCTCACGGACCTCCCCGTGTTGTGCCAAGATCCTATACATGGTGCTTATGGAACAAAGATAGGTCCCCTCGTCCAAAAGCGTGGCATAGACCTCCCGGGGAGCCATGTCCACAAACCGTTCGCTGTGCAATACATCCAGAACCCGGGCCTTCTCCTGCAAACTCAATGCCCTGGGGGAGCTGTGGCGCCCCTGGGGGATCACCCTCAGGGTTCTTCCCCGATAGAAACTCGATCGGGCAACCCCAAGAGCCCTGCAGGCCTCGGCCGCCCCAACTTTCTCGGAAAGCCTCCTGGCTGCCTCCATCAGCTGTCCCCTTCCGGCTCCTCCAGGGGAATCCCCAGCAGCTCGGAGAGTTTTTTTTGGAACTCGATTATGACCTCGGCCTTCTCAAGGCGCCTGCGCAACCTTTCGTTTTCCCGCTCCAACTCACGGATACGACCCTCCAGCGGGTTGACAGGCCTGGCCTTCTTCCCCCGCTTGCTGGGAGCCAGGGCCTCCAATATCCCCCGCTCACGCTGCCTGCGCCAGGCGGTCAAATTCGATGAATACAGCCCCTCCCTGCGAAGCAGAGCGCCGATCTGCCCCGGTTCAGTGCATCGATCCGCCTCCCGCAAGATCCTCAGCTTATACTCGGCCGTGAACCTCCTTCGCACCGGCCTGTCCAAAACCTCGGGATCCATGGCCTTCAGTGCCCTTCCGTCTCCCTCGGGCTTGCCCTCGGTCGACTCCAGGGCACTGACCCCTGCTGCCACAGCTTCCTTCTTCATGCGCCCTTCCATCGCTGCCACCTTCCCCTCCCCCAACACTAATTTGTCACAGGAAAGGTGTCCCAGTCACGTTGACACAGAGGGCAACAGGGCACGACCAATAATTTTTGCAGAGGGGATTCGTGAACGAAGACGGTCACTCGACATATTAGAACCATAAGCAAAGTATAGAACTCGCATCGTCACGCAGCTTCTGATTTGCAATTCTCTATCACTGCTTCCATCTTCTTTCTCAGATGTTGCCACACCACAGAATCCCAACCAGATTGTTTCAGCGTGTCACAATAAAGCTTCAGAGCCTTCTCAAGTTCATCATGAAACTTGGTCGCATTTATTGTCTTGGTGTCGGAGTTGTACAGTGGTCCTTCCGTGCGAATACGCCAGCCACTGGTCGTTTCTGCTTGATGTAGAATACCGCAACGAACCCCTTGGTAAAAATCATCTGCCAATTCGTCCTCTGAAAAGTTACCCAGTTCGAGCCCCTGATCCGAACATCGCTGGAAAAACGAATGAAACGCTTGTCTACTTCTGCCTCTCGTCTCAGGCCAGCCCTGCCAAAAGGATTCCAATGCCTCTATCATTAAGCAGGAGCTAGCCATCGTGCAGAAGCCATGTTTCATAGTGGGGTCGCCGCGCAAAGGGCTGATGTAACGCTCTGTAAAGCGCTCCATTATAAAATCGGCGATCGCAACCCTGCTTTTCTCTGCCTCCAATTGGCGATACTTCGCGATCGTCACTGAAGATGAAAGCAGAACTTCTTCCATTTCCATGCTCCATCTGGCGGGCTAACGGCCGAGCTGAACAGAATCCCCATGATGGAGGGACACGATTAGTGTCCTGTAGTTATGGGGATTTTTGCTCGAGCGTTTTGTTGGTGACGCGCAAGTCAGCGCGCAAGGTATCTTTCTTTGGGGCGAGCAGCTTCGTTTAACCGTAGTCCTTCGAACAGAGAAGCGGCAGGCAATTGCTGAAAGGCGGAAGCTTAGCTCGCACGTTGCCGCCGCGCGCAGCGTGGCGGCAACGTTGAGGGTGAGCCGCCGAGTTTACGAGGTCGGCTCCACCCTTTTGTTATACGCCTTGGGCAAATTTAACATTTTTGCTTGGGCTGCTTCCAGTATAGAATCCCGAATAAACGAGCTTGCCTCCAGAATCTCTATACCAATCAATTCGCCCTTTTCATTTAGCTCCGCTGTAATATTTGGGCTTAGCTCAACGCTGCCTGCCTCTTTTTCATCAGAAATGACCAGATGCAAGATGTCCTCTTCTTTGAAATAATTCATTCTTGGCTTATCCATGTCTAAACCTCCCCGCCTTGAGGCGGAAGTTTATTTGTTGCCGAGTGGTTGTATGAATAGTGATTGGTATTACCTCAGACCCCCTTTTTTCATAAGGAATCAGAACCAGCCTATCATCATGTCTTCCCACTACGATCGTCCTTTGCGTTATTGTATCAAAATACCTCTCTGTGGAATACCGCAATATGGCCTCAATTTTGGCTAAATCAAACCCTCTCAAATTGGCTCTGTACTTCATATAACTGGTCCAAACGATGGAAAGCTTCTCCAGGCTGTTCAAATCTGCCTCCGAGTTTCATCCTCAATCTTTAGAATCCAATACATATAACGTGCGAGCTCAGCCGCCGCCCGAAGGGCGGTCGGCTGCAGCGGGTGTTAGGCCGGAGGTCTGTACATAATATGAAGAAAAAAGAATACCCATGGCACAAAGGTTTCAATGTGGGTAAATGGTTTGTTGCATCGCCCTAGGGTTTCTTGGACACGTTTTTGGTTTATTACGCTGCGGCCAGGGCGCTGGAGGACCGCTCCTTCCGGATCTCGGGTGGTGTCTTGTTCC
>Ga0180899_1001_pt1 | contig 15503 bp, 11 predicted proteins | sample Deesub1362A_J573_FD_124278 | JGI IMG/M metagenome (GOLD analysis project Ga0180899, IMG submission 124278) | Desulfarculaceae bacterium JdFR-97 | reverse complement strand
GTGTTCGCTGGGGGCGATCTCGTAACCGGACCCGCTACAGCCATCGAAGCAGTGGCCGCAGGAAAACGAGCAGCAGAATCCATCCATCGATTCCTCAGGGGCTGGGACCTTCGTGAAGGACGGCAACAGCAGCTACGAGGGGAGGATTGGGCCGCCATAGAGGAAGGGATCGAATCCGCGCCGAGGGCTGAACCCCAAGAGCTGCCGCCGGAGGAGAGACGTAATTTCAGGGAGGTAAATCGAGGCCTTACCGAGTCATCCGCTCGGGAGGAGGCCCAACGCTGTATAAGCTGCGGGGTATGTTCGGAATGCATGGCCTGTTTGGAGGCGTGCAAGGCCAAGGCCATCGACCATGGGATGAAGGACGAGATCCGCGAGATCAAGGTGGGTTCCATCATCGTGGCAACGGGCTACGACCTTATGGACCCCTCCTCCATGGAGGCATATGGATACGGCCGCTATCCCAATGTCTTAACGAGCCTGGAATTCGAGAGATTGAACAACGCCACCGGACCGACCTCGGGGAAGATCCTGCTTCGGGACGGGGCGGGCAACTTTACCCATCCCCCTCAGAGTGTCGCCATCCTTCACTGCATTGGAAGCCGTGATGTCAATTACCACGAGTACTGCTCGAGGGTTTGCTGCATGTATGCCTTGAAGTTCGCTCACCTCATTAAGGACAAGGTGGGGCTTGAGACAGCCGTCTACAATTTCTACATCGACCTTCGCTGCTTCGGGAAGGGCTATGAGGAGTTCCTCAAACGAGTTCAGGATGAGGGTGTGGTGATGATCCGCGGGAAGGCGGCCCAGGTCACCGACGTGGCCATCACCTCCGAAGAGCAGGGGAAGCTTGTGGTATTGGCGGAAGACACCCTCATCGGAGAGATGCTGAGGGTTCCTGTGGATATGGTCATACTCTGCCCTGCCATTGAGAAGAGGAGAGACGCCGAGGAAGTGGCCCGCAAGTTCGGGATCAGTGTTGGCAGGGACGGCTTTTTTCTGGAGGAACACCCCAAACTGGAGCCTGTATCAACGGCCACCTCCGGTGTGTTTGTGGCTGGGGCATGCCAGGGTCCCAAGGACATCCCCGATTCAGTTGCCCAGGCCAAGGCTGCGGCAAGCGAGGCCTTGGCGCTGAGCAGCTACGGCAAGGTGGAGGTAAGTCCCACCATTTCCAGTATCGACCCCGACATCTGCATTGGATGTCAGATCTGCATCGGACTGTGTCCCTATTCTGCCATCGAGTTTGATGAGCGCAGGGGTGTCTCAGAGGTCAATGAGGCTGTGTGCAAGGGATGCGGCAGTTGCGCCGCCTATTGTCCGAGCGGCGCCGCCAAGGTGAGGCACTTTACGGACAGACAGGTCTTTGCGGAGATCGACGGATTGCTGGATTCGATCTCTTTCAGGAGAAGGGCTGCAGGGGGTGAGGCCCCAACTTGAGGGCAGAAGGACAGCGGGGCACCCGGAATAAGGTCTTCCTCGCGTGGGGGACCGTACGGAGCAGGGAACGAGGAGGTGGACATGTCGGATTTCGAGCCGTTGATCGTCGCCTTTGTCTGCAACTGGTGTACGTATACCGCAGCCGATTTGGCGGGGACCTCCCGCCTGGCCTATCCCCAGAACGTCCGATTGATTCGGATGATGTGCAGCGGAATGGTGGACCCCAAGTACGTGATCAAGGCCCTGCTGGAAGGAGCGGACGGGGTGCTCATAGGGGGATGTTGGCCGGGGGACTGCCATTATATCAACGGAAATTTGAAGGCCCGGAGGCGGGTGGCGCTTCTGAAAGAGATCCTCGCGCGGTTTGGTTTCCATGAGGACCGGGTATGGCTCCGGTGGATCGCGGCCAGCGAGGGCAATCGGTTCGCCGAGACCATCGAGGAGATGGTGCAGCGGATCAAGGCCTTGGGCCCCAGCAAGGTCAAGGAGGTCTTGGTGGCCTGATGCAGCGGTGTGATCTAAGAATCCCATCCTAAACCTAGATTGGCGAGGGAAAAGGCTGGAAGGAGAAGGACTGGCCATGACGCAGGTTGCAACAAGGATTCCCATGGAACAGGGTGATCTTTTGGGGGCAGTGCGTGGATTCCTCAAGGCCTTGATGGATCAGGGAGTTGTTGATGCTGTATTGACTCCCACTCGGTTGCCCTTCACTGGGGTGGTGATGCAGAGCCTGATTGTGGACTCCCAAATGCTCGACAAAGCAGATCCGCTGGCCCCGATAGTCCCCCTGAACGGGGCGAGGGTCTTGGCCCCCTTGACCCGGGACGGGACGGACCGATCCCTGGCCGCTGTGCTGCGGCCCTGCGAGATACGGGCCTTTGTGGAGCTGGTCAAATTGAAACAGGCAAAAAGGGAGGATCTCCTCCTGATCGGGTTGGACTGTCTCGGCCGGTATGAGACCGGGGATTTCCTCCAACTGGATGGGGAAGATNCCAATTTCACATTAACGTTCTACCGGGACCTTTGGCAGGGAAAGGGGACCCTTCGTGATGGAAGGGATCTTGCACAGGCCTGCATGGCCTGCGAGTATCCCCTGCCGGAGGGGGTCGATCTCCGACTGTGTCTTGTGGAGCCCAGCCCCGAAAGGGGAATCTTGATGGAGGCGGGCACCCAGAAGGGGGAGGAGGCCCTGGCGAAGTTGGGCCTGAAGGCCGTGGAGATGCCCGCTGGTCTGGAAAAGGCGGCNGAATCCCTGATTCAGGAGCGGATTGCCCGACGAGATCAGTGGATAGAGGAGATTCGATCCCGCACGGAAGACATAGAAGGCCTTATGGAGGTGCTTGGCAATTGCATCAACTGCTATAACTGCCGTGTGGTCTGTCCGGTGTGTTATTGTCGGGAATGCGTCTTTGTCACCGATACATTTCAGCATGAATCCGAGAGGTATTTCCGCTGGGCAGAGAAGAAGGGGATGTTGAAGATGCCTCCTGAGACCTTCTTCTATCATCTGACACGTATGCAGCACATGAGCATGCTGTGTGTGGGCTGTGGACAGTGCTCCAGCGTATGCCCGAGCGACATCCCAGTGGCCCAGCTGTTCCGGAGTGTGGCCCTGCAGACGCAGCGGCTCTTCGACTACCGCCCGGGGCGGGATCTTGAGGAGGCCATGCCCCTGTCGGTCTTCCATGAGGACGAATTCCAACAGGTGGGAGTGGGATAACTCCGCTGTGGATCTCCTGGGAGGAGGATGAAATCCGACATATAAGGGCCTTTGGATCACCATGGGGACAGGAAGAGGCCTTGTTGAAGGGCCTCCCGGAAGCCAGATAACGAGAGGGCCAGGATGGGAACAACGGGATCGGTTTTGGTAGTTGGGGCGGGCATAGGGGGGATCCGGGCGGCACTGGATCTTGCAGAGGCGGGCTATGGAGTCTATCTCCTCGATCGATCCCCCTCCATAGGGGGGATCCTGAGCCAGTTGGACTATCAGTTTCCCAACAACCATTGCGGAATGTGCAGGATGCTCCCTTTGGTGGGGCGCGATCATGCATCGCAGTTTTGCATGAGGAGGGCCTTATTCCACGATCGCATCTCCATTATGCCATTCACACAGATCGAGGCGGTGACCGGAGAGCCCGGGGCCTTTCAGGTCCGTGTAAGAGAGAGGACTCGGCAGGTTGACCCGGATCGCTGCACGGGTTGCGGCAAGTGTGAGGAGGTCTGTCCGGTGGAGGTTGAGGACTCCTTCAACGAATCGCTCTCCATGCGGAAAGCGGTCTTTCGACCCGTCCCCCACAACCTCCCCAATTTCTACCTCATTGACCAGGACCACTGCACCAAGTGCGGCCAGTGCATGATCGCCTGTCCCACCGGGGCCATCGATCTGTTTGTTGTGGACACCACGAGGCAGCTCGATGTGGGGGCTATACTGCTGGCAGGGGGCTCCGGTTTCTTCGATCCCGATCCACTTCGCGATCAGTACGGCTACGGGGAACACCCCAACATCGTCACCAGCCTGCAGTTTGAACGCCTGCTCAGCGCAGCGGGCCCGACCAAGGGAGAGCTCCGTCGGCCATCGGATGGAGGGAAGGTGAGGAGGATCGCATGGATCCAGTGCGTGGGATCCCGCAACCTCCATATGGACCGGGATTATTGTTCGTCCATCTGCTGCATGTTCGCCCTCAAGGAGGCCGTGTTGGCCAAGGAGGTGGCGGGGAATGCGTTGGAGACCTCCATCTTTTACATGGATATGCGTACATTCGGGAAGGGATTCTACCGCTACCAGGTCAGAGCTCAAAGAGAAAAGGGTGTCCGCCTGGTACGTTCGCGTGTGCATACCGTGGTCCCGGCCGAAGAGGGAATGCTGAGTATCCGATATGTGGACGAGGATGGTGAAATCAGGGGTGAGTCGTTCGATCTGGTTGTCCTCTCCACTGGAGCCGTGCCCCGAGAGGAGAATAAGGCACTGGCTCAAGATTTGGGCGTTTCGGTAAACCAGTGGGGGTTCCCGGAGCCTGAAGGGTTCTCGCAGGTGCTAACGGCCAACCCCGGCGTTTTCCTGTGCGGGTCCATGTCGGGACTGAAGGATATTTCCGAGACCCTTACACAAGCCGGTGCGGCCGCCTGTGAGGCCGTGAGGTTCCTCTCGGTCAGGGGCTATGGGGGACGTCCCGGAGAGGAGAATCAATATGAGATAAGGGACGTGTCTCGTGAGAGGCCATTGGCGGCAGTGGTCCTATGCAGATGCAAGGGGGAGGTTGCCAACGGGATATCCCTGGAACGCCTCAGGGAGACTATCCAGACCCTCTGTCCTCAGTGCCCCATTGTGGAGGCGGATGAGCTGTGCACACAGGCAGGCTTGGAGGAGGCCTTCCGGGCCCTGGAAGGGACGAGGAGCAATCGACTCCTCATAGGGGCCTGTCTTCCTCAGATCTACAGACAGGAATTGAAGGGGCTGGGCCTGCGTCTGGGCCTGGATCCCTCTCTGGTGGATGTCTTTGATCTACGAAGCCTTTCCATCAGCGGGGGGGCCTCTCCCCAAGGGGTATTGAAACGGGCACAGATCCTGATCTCCGAGGGGCTTGAACGGNTGAAAGCCGTGGATCCCGTCTCGCCGGCGAAGGTCCCCATCACCCAAAGGGCCTTGATAGTAGGGGGTGGGATCGCCGGGTTGACCGCCGCGTTGGCCCTGTCCGAGGCGGGCTACCCGGTGGTGTTGGTCGAGAGGGAGGACCAACTGGGTGGACGTCTCCAGACAATCCACTACACCCTGGAGGGGGATGATCCCAGACGATTTCTCATGGAGACCGTCGAAAGGGTTCAGAAGGATCCCCGCATCGAGGTCCTTACTGGAAGCCGCGTCCTCAGGCATTGGGGCACCTTGGGAAATTTCCACGCCGTGTTGGAGGATGCCTCGGGAGATCAGCGGTTGGTCGATCATGGTATCGTCATTGTGGCTACAGGTGCCAAGGAGGCCCAGGTGGACGAGTACGAATACGGACGGTGCCCGAGGATCGTCACCCAGGCGGAATTGGAGGAGACTCTGGCGCAGTTTTCCGTATCCAAAGAGGATCTCAATACGGTGGTTATGATTCAGTGCGTCGGGTCGCGGGAGGACTCCCGACCCTATTGCAGCAGGGTCTGCTGTAGAACGGCCCTGAAGAACGCATCCAAGATCCTGGAGAGGAACCCCGCTGCAAAGATCTTCATTTTTTACAGAGACATGATGACTTACGGTTTTCTTGAGCATCATTTCACCGAGGCCAGGAGAAAGGGGATTCTCTTTTTCCCGTATAGGCTCGAGAGCAAACCCCAGGTCAGCCTGGAGGGGGACCAGCCTGTGGTGCGGTTCGAGGATCCCGTATTGAAGAGACCATTCGAGATCCGGCCTGACATTCTGGTGCTCAGCTCGGGAATGGTGCCCCGTTCCAGCGAAGAGATCGCCTCTATCTTCGGCCTGGAGATGGATGAAGACGGGTTTCTCAGGGAGGCGGATTCCAAGTGGAGGCCTGTGGATTCTTCCAGGGAGGGGATCTTCATCTGTGGGACGGCCCATTCCCCCCGTTCCATTAGCGAGAGCGTTGCGCAGGCCCTGGCTGCTGCCGCCCGTGCGCTTGCAGTCCTCTCTCGAGCGGAGATCCGCCCGGCGAAGACCGTAGCCGATGTCAAGGCGGGCCTCTGTACCCGATGCGAGCTTTGCATTGCGGCGTGCCCCTATGGTGCCCGCTTCCTCGATGAGGTGGAGGGGCGGATCGGGGTGGATCCTCTGGCTTGTCAGGGTTGTGGGGCCTGCGCCACGGCGTGCCCCAGTGGGGCTGCGTTCGTCATAGGAATGAAGGACAAACAGACCATGAGGGTCATCGATGCTGTGCTGGAGGATGCATGGCACCGGGCCGAGGCCCCTGAGGATGCCGAGGCCAGTGGCTGAAAAGGAGGTCTGCTGATATGACGGCGGAGGCGATACATCTGGAGGAACAGGTTGCCCGTTTCAAAGAGCGCGTCCAGGGTCTGCTTCCCGACGGCGGAAACCTGGATATGTGTCTGACCTGTGGCACGTGTTCCGGGGGATGCCCTGCCTCGGGGCTGGAGGGGATGGATCCGAGGAAGTTCCTCAGGATGGTGGCGCTCGGCCTCGATGAGGAGGTCTTGAGTACCCCGTGGGTGTGGATGTGCACGCAGTGTGAACGTTGCATGCATGCCTGTCCCATGAAGATCAACATCCCCCGGCTGGTCTATGAGGCCAGGTCCAACTGGCCCCGGGATCAAAGGCCGCGGGGCATTCGGGAGTCTTGTGACTTCCATGTCCAACGCGGAGGCGCCATGGGGATTCCCAAGGAAGACTGGATCTTTGTGGTCGAGGACGTGCTGGAGGAGGTGCGTCAAAACCAGCCGGGATGGGAAAAACTCCAGGCCCCCATCGACAAAAAGGGGACAGGCTATTACCTCAACCAGAACTCCCGGGAACCCGTTACAGAGCCTGAGGAGATGGTCCCCCTCTGGAAGATCCTGCATCTGGCCGGAGTCGACTGGACCTATTCATCGGAGATGTGGGGGGGGGAAAATTATTGCATGTTTCTGGGGGATGATGACGCCTGGGCAAAGATCGTCGCCACCCAGTCGCGGATCATAGATGATCTGGGCTGTCATACCTTTATCGAGACGGAATGAGGACATGCGTTCTATGCAATCCAGGCTGGATTGCAGAAATTCAACATTCCTCACAATTGGGAGCTCCGCAGCATCATTGAGTTTTATGCCAAATGGATCCGCGAGGGGAAACTCAAGGTCAACTCGGACTGGAACGTGGAAAACATCAAGTTCACGGTCCAAGATCCATGCAAACTCGTGCGTCAGTCCTTGGGCGACTGGATCGCCGAGGAGTTGCGCTTCGTGGTCAAGGCGGTAGTGGGAGAGGAAAATTTCGTGGATATGGTCCCCAACAAGTCCAACAACTACTGCTGCGGCGGAGGTGGTGGATTTCTCCAGAATCCTTATGTGGAACAGCGCCTCGCCTTCGGGAAGATCAAGTTCGACCAAATCATGGAGACCGGGGCTCGTTACGTCATCGCCCCGTGCCACAACTGTCACTCCCAGATCATGGAGCTGGCGGAGCATTACGGAGGTGGATTCAAGGTGACACATCTCTGGACGCTCATCTGTCTCTCGCTGGGCATCTTGGACGAGAACGAGAGGCTCTACTTGGGAGACGATCTGAAAGAGTGCAACCTCCCGGCCAAAAAGAGGTGATTCCTGAAGATGGACCAAGGGTTCCCGCGACCCTACAAGGTCAGGGGGATAAACAAAAATCGCTGCCATGCTGGAGGGGCCTATGGGTAAAGATATTCTGGTTATTGAAGATGAGCCAGACGTTGCCATCTATTTGGCTACCCTGCTGGAGGAGCACGGCTACGAGGTGAGGGTTGCCTCCGATGGTAAGAAAGGGGCCGCGATGATCTCGGAGAAGCGTCCAGATCTCATCTGCCTGGATATCCTTATGCCCCAGAAATCGGGCATCGCTTTGTACCGGGAGCTCAAAAAGAGCGAGGATTACAAGGATATTCCGGTGGTGATGGTCACGGGGTTCAAGGCGGACGATTATCCCTTGATCGACTTCAAGAAGTTCATTTACGAGCGTTCCGTGCCCGGTCCTGAGGGGTATGTGGAAAAACCGATAGATCGCGATCTCCTGGTGAAGACCATACGAAATATCCTCGAGGGGCAAAGGGCCTCACCGTCTTGAGGCAAGAGATGCCGAGAAGGGGGGATCGATTATGGAGAAGAAGAAGATCATGGTCATCGACGACGAGGAGGATGTGGTGACTTATCTCACCACATTCCTGGAAGAGCAGGGGTACCAGACCTGCTCGGCGTTCGATGGTACGGAGGGACTGGAGAAGATCCAGAAGGAGAGACCCGATTTGATCTGTCTCGATCTTTTGATGCCCGAGAAGTCTGGCATCCTCCTGTACCGGGAAATCCGCAAGAATCCCGAACTGAAGGACATACCAGTGATCATGATTACGGGTTTCGTGGCCCCAGAATACCCTCTGATCGACTTCAGGAGGTTCATCTCCAAGCGTTCCATCCCTCCCCCGGAGATGTTCATGGAGAAGCCCATTGACCGCCAGGCCCTCCTGAAGGCAATCCAAGAGACCTTAGCGGCACACTGATGCCCCATGTCCTGGTTATGAAGGGGCCGGAGCCCGCTTCCCAAGGGCTTTTTTTCGAGGACCCACAAAACATGAATAGAACCAAAGGGAGTGAGCGATCCAGGCCCTTCCGTCGAGGTCTCACCTTCAAGTTGGGCCTCTCCATGGGACTTCTCATCCTCTGCGCCCTTGCCACCTTCGCCTACTTCTCCATCCATGTCCAGAGGGACCGGTTGATGGACCAGATGGTGGAGAAGGCCTCCTGCTTCAGCGAGACCCTCTCCGAGGTTATAGAGCACAGCATGCTAAGACACGATGCAGAGGGTATTGATGCCATGGTGCAGAGCATGGGCCGCCAGCAGGGGGCCTACGTGGTNAGGGTCCTCAACAGCTCCGGTGTGGTCCGCTTCACCAATCGGGCCGTGGAGCTAGGAAAGAGCGTTGATAGGGAGGCCGAAGGCTGCACAAAATGCCATATAAGAGGGGACGGGATTCTCACATCTCCTCCCATGCAGCGGACCCGGATATATTTCTCGCCCCACGGAAACCGAGTCCTGGGTATGATTACCCCTATTTACAACCAGAGGGCCTGTTTCACCGCTCAATGCCACGTCCATAAAGACGGGGATAGGGTGCTGGGAATCTTGGACGTAGGCGTAAGCCTGGATGAGATGGACCGGACGATTTCTCAGGCCNTCAGGAGGACCTTGCTTTTTGCCATATTCCTCTTTTTGGGGGTGACGGCTCTTTTGACCTTGGGCTTGGTTCGCTTCGTGGAGAGGCCGGTGTGCCGGCTGATGGAGGCCATCGACCGCATCTCTCGGGGNGAGTACGGCTATGAAATCGAGAGCACCTCAGGGGACGAGTTGGGCCAGTTAGCGCAGTCCTTCAATCGAATGAGCGATCTGATCCGTCTGCGTGAAGAAGAGCTCGAGCGCAACCGAAGGGAGTACGAGACCCTGTTCGAAAACGTCCCCACATTGATCGCTGTGGTGGATCGGGAGTACCGCATAGTCCAGGCCAATCGGAATTTTAAGGAGACCTTCGGACACAGGCTGGGCGAGAATTGTTTCAGCGCTTACAAGGGCCTCGATTCCAGGTGTCAGAATTGTCCGGTAGAGAAGACGTTCCTGGATGGGAACCCCCACAGGAGCGAGGAGACCGGGCTGACCCGAAAGGGCGATGAGATACAGTACCTGGTATATACTGCTCCCATTTTCGACGCCCATGGAGAGGTCCAGTATGCTATCGAGATGTCCGTGGATCTCAGGGAGACCAAACGCCTAGAGAGGGAGCTTCGGGTGAGCCAGGAGTATTTGAACAATCTGGTGGAGAACTCCATACACGGCATCCTGGCCACGGACTCCAGCGGCCGGATCATCATATACAATCGATCCGCCGAGCGCATTATGGGATATGAGGCCAAAGAAGTATTGGGCAGCCGCGATCTAGAGCGCTTCTTTCCCAGCGAGTTCGCCCGAAGGGTCAGGATCGGTTTGGCGCAAGGGGACAAGGCAGAAGAGTTAAAGATGGTGAGCCAGGAGACCGGGGTCCGCTCCAAGGACGGAGAACTGATACCGGTGAGATTCTCCGGTCTGATCTTGCTAGAGGAAGGTTCGGCGGTCGGGGCTGTGGGATTCTTCCAGGATTTGAGGCCCCTTAAGGAGCTGGAGCGCCAGAAGATCCAGGCAGAGAGGCTGGCCGTAGTGGGCCAGACGGTGGCCGCCCTTGCCCATGGGATCAAGAACATTATCACCGGGCTCGAAGGCGGAGTCTACGTGGTTCAGACTGCCTTGAGGCGGCGGGATGACGCCCTGCTGCAGCGCGGATGGGGGATGGTGGAGCGAAACATCGAGAAGGTCTCCAACCTTATCAAAGACTTGTTGAGTTATTCCAGGGTGTCTGCAGCTGAGATCAAGAGGGCGTCTCCAAACAAATTGGCCGAGGAGGTCTTCAACCTCTATTCGGAGAAGGCCCGACAGGCGGGGGTGGAGATGGCCCTGGAGACGGATGCTGAAATGGATGAGGCATATCTGGATCCCCAAGCCACCCACACTTGCCTGGCCAACCTCATCGCCAANGCCATCGATGCCTGTGTGGATGACGAGGAAGGGAAGGCCCACCGGGTGGTGGTTCGGACTCGAAAAGGGGAGAGCGGGGAGGTCGTCTTCGAGGTCGAAGACAACGGTGTGGGGATGACCGAGGAGGTCCGAGAGCGATTGTTCCGGAACTTCTTTACCACCAAGGGGACCAGGGGGACCGGCCTGGGGCTCATGGTCACCCACAAATTGGTACACGAGATGGGGGGAAGGATCGAGGTGGAGACCCAGTCAGGGGAAGGGTCATGTTTCCGGATAATGATCCCCCAATTTCAGATCCTTAAGAGCTGAAGGCAGACAGTGGGGAAAAATCAGGTTGGAGGCTTGGCTTCGAGGCCGGGGCTGTGGGCGTCCAGGCCGTGCCGCTTGAGTTTTTGCACCAGGGTGGAGCGGCCGATCCCCAGAATTCTGGCGGCCTGAGAGATATTCCCCTCAGTGTCCCGGAGGATTCTCCGGATGTGGGCCCTTTCCATCTCCTTGAGGGTAAGTCCTTGTCCCCCCCTCTCCTCCCTTATGAACGAGAGGTCCTTGGGCGTAATCATGGTTCCCCTAGCAGTCACCAAGGCCCTCTGAATCACATTCTGCAGTTCCCGCACGTTTCCCGGCCAATGGTAGGCCCGAAGCACAGCCATGGCCTTGGGAGAGATTCCATGAACCGGGAGGCGCGAAGTGGATGCCGCCTGCTTCAAGGCGTGGTAAGCCAGGAGGGGGATGTCCTCTTTCCTTTCCCTCAAAGGGGGAAGGAATATGTTTACCACATGGATGCGGTAGTAGAAGTCCTCCCGCAGTTCACCCCTTCGGCAGGCCTCCTCCAGATCCTTGTGAGTGGCGCAGATGAGCCGGAAATCCACGGAGATGGGTGTCCTCCCCCCCAACCGTGTGAAGGCCTTTTCCTCCAGCACTCTGAGGAGATCCAACTGGACCCGTGGAGAAAGGTCCCCGACCTCGTCCAAGAAAAGCGTGCCGCCGTGGACCTGTTCCAGGTATCCGCGATGCCTCCTCAATGCCCCAGTAAAGGCCCCTTTCTCGTACCCAAACAGCTCTGCCTCCAAGAGCCCCTCGGGGAGGGCCCCGCAATTGACGGCCACGAAGGGGCCGCCATGCCGGTGGCTCAGATCGTGAATGGCTCTAGCCACCAGTTCCTTTCCCGTGCCCGTCTCCCCTCGGATCAATACCGTGGCGTTGCTCCTGGCGCACAGATGGATCAGGTCGTAGACGCGCCGCATGGAGGCCGAACGGCCGATAAGGGGTCGGGAGAGGGCGACTCTTGCAGCCCCCGGAGAGATGGTGTCATCGGGGACCCGCGGGAGACTATAACGACGAAGCAACGANAGGACGCCCCTTCCCGTGAGAGGGGCGATGCGATATTCGGTAACCCCGGCCTTCATGGCCGCCACAGCCGCTGTTGCCCTCGGGTCCTGGGTGAGGAGGATAAGCGGCAGAAGGGGATAATCCGTTCGGAGCCGCCGCAAGGAGGCTAGCATCCCTCGATTGAGTCTCGGGACTTTCAGCAGGACCACCTCGACCGGACATTCCGCCAAACGGCCTTCCATTTCCCGCAGGTCCTTGACCCAGATGGGGGTGATCCCACCGGCCATCAGGGATTCCGCATCGAGCGGGGGGGCTACGCTGGAATCTTCGAGGATCATGGCCCGGGGTTGCGCCCTTGACCGAAGGGGAGGACAAGGGTGTCCTCGAGGTTCTGACTCCGGATGCCTGCCACTCATTTCCCCCCGCCCCCGCTGTCCGATGTCCCGGAGGTTCCATCATTCCCTTCCAACGGAATCCAGATGGCGAAGCAGGTCCCTCGGCCTTGTTCGCTTTGGACGGAGATACGGCCTCCGTGGCGTTCCACGATCTCTTTGCTCACGGATAGACCCAGACCTGTACCTCGGCCAGCCTCTTTGGTGGTGAAGAACGGCTCGAAAATGCGGTCTCGAATCCCCTCCGGGATCCCCCTTCCTGTATCCTCCACCTCGATGAGGATCTCTCCCCGATCGGAGTGGTATTTTGTCCGCACGTAGATGGTCCCCCGACCCTCTATGGACTGGAAGGAATTGTTCAGCAGATTGAGGTAGACCTGAGAGAGCTGATCGTGGCGGGCCCGAAGGGGCGGGAGGTGAGGGTCGAGGTCCCGTTCTATCTTTACCCCCTCCAGGGCATAAGCATGCTCAAGCAGGTCCAGTACCTCTGTGAGCCTGGTATTGACGTCCTGGACCTCCGACTCCTCTCCCTCCTTTCGAGCCACCTTGAGCAGATTCATGACGATCCTGCGACAGATGCGGGCGCTTTTCTCTATTTGCTGAATGTCTCCGTAGATCTTGGTGCCTTCGTCGCATTCCCTGAGGAGCAGTTGGGCGTGACCGAGGATGAGGTAAAGGGGATTGGCAATTTCGTGGGCCACGGCCGCCGTCAACTGGCCCAAAGCCGCCATCTTCTCCGTGTGATGGAGCAAGGACGAGGCCCCCTGGATATCCACAAGGCGCAGGTGCCCCACATATTGTTTGGCCGCATATCGATCGATCCGGATCATCCTCTGGGTCAGTTCTTTCATCCTCCTGCATTCGCGGACAATGGTTTCCAGATCCTTCCGAAGGGACTCCTCTCCCCCCCACTGCCTCAGGGCCAGTTGGGCGGTTCCGAGGACGGTGAAGAGGGGGGTGTTCAACTCGTGTGCCACCGCGATGGCCATCTCCAGCACACCCTCGAGGCGTTCCTGTTCTCGCGCCTTTTCCTCCAACTGGGTCCGCTCTGTGATATCCCACAGGGTCTCCACAAGGTAATGGATTTGACCGTCTTCTCCGAAGACAGGGAAGGCCTTGATCTCCATGACGCGAACCCGGCCGTCCCCCCGCCTGTGCCGATGGACCATGGTGGCGGAATTGCCCGTTCGTCCGATCTCCTCCCAAGGACAGAGGTGATCGCGGGGTCCCTCCCGGCAGGATTCCTGACCCTCGCAATGGACATGGATGGCCTGGTAACAATATTTTCCCAGCAGTTCTCCCTCCGACATTCCCAGATCGTGACAGAGTTTGGAGTTGGCGAATCGGATCCTATAGTCCCGGTCGACCACCACCACTTGGGCATCCAGGCTGTCGATTATCTCCCTCAGATCGATGGATGCCTCCAGGTCGTGGTTCCTCTTTTCTTTTCCTCTCAAACCTTTCCCTCGCCTGGGGTTCAAAGACGGAAGCCCTCGGGCCCTGTGGTCCTCCCACGAGCCCTTCGGGCCCCCTGGAGGAGAGACAGCGTTTCCGGCTCAGGAGCCGGGAATCCACGTTTCTCCCCCGGCCTGATCCACAGCCCGGATCCGTCGAGCGCATTGGGGGCAGAGATTTCGAGAGACCTCGGCTCCGACTCGAGCGTCCACCCGCGTCCGNAGATAATCCAGATATGCCCGAGGGGCAAAGGGTTTCCCGCAGGCCTCACAGGACTCCAAGGGGAGCCGGGCAATTTCGGTACCGCAAAAGAAGATTCGTCTTTCTGCACCCCTGTCCTCCATGGTGATATTGTGATGAGGACAGACCTGCACACAGCTTCCGCATCCGATACAGTATGCAGCGGGCCGGAGGAAATCTGTCAAGGCCAACCTCCCCTGCTTGGTCTCGGACAAACGGATCGCCCTTATCCCCATTTCCTCGCATACCATTTGGCACAGTCCGTGGCCGGCGCAGAGATCACACCTCAGACACCGGCCCGCTTCCTTTCGGGCCGTCTCCTCTGTGAGGCCCTCCTCCACCAGGGCAAAGGATCCCCGTCGTGCCTCCACAGGCCTGAGTGGCACCGAGGGCCTGCTGCTGGATGCCTTTTCCAGGGCCGACAGGCTTTGAGGACCTATATACGCCCGACGCGAGGGACTTGAGGGAGATCTGGAAAGCTTCTCTCCCCTGAGGAATCGATGGATGGATTCTGCTGCTCGTTTTCCTGCGGCCACTGCTTCGATGGCTGTAGCGGGTCCGGTTACGAGATCGCCCCCAGCGAACACACCTTGGCGGGTGGTCTCCAGAGTCACACTGTCCACCTTCAACGTCCCCCGAGAGGTCCACTCCAACCCCTCCAACCCCTCCAACAACGAGGTGTCAGGCACCTGCCCTATGGCAGGCACAACCATGTCCACCTCCAAATCGAACTCCGAACCCTCCACAGGAACAGGCCTCCGCCTGCCACTGCTGTCCGGCTCCCCCAACTCCATCCGAATACAACGAAGACCCACAACCCTCCCCCCCTCAGTCAAGACCTCCTTGGGAGCCGCCAAATAGAGAACCTCTATCCCCTCCTCCAACGCAGCCTCTATCTCCTCCTCGTATGCAGGCATCTCCCTGCGAGTCCTGCGATAAAGCACAGTCACCGAATCCGCCCCCAACCTCCAAAGAGACCTGGCAGCATCAATGGCTACATTGCCACCACCCACCACCACAACCCGAGAGCCCACCCTCACATCATCCCCAAGATTAATGGCCCGAAGCAAACGAGTGGCCTCAACCACCCCCTCGGCCTCCTCCCCCGGAATGCCCAAACGCACCCCCTTGTGAGCACCCACAGCCAAAAAGACAGCCCCAAACCCCTCCTCAAAAAGATCGTCCAGCGTCCTGTCCGGACCCAAGGGAGAATTGCATTGGATCTCCACCCCAAGACGCCGAATATATCCGATCTCCTGCTCCAAGATCCGGGGCGGAAGCCTGTAATCAGGAATGCCCACTCGAAGCATCCCCCCAGCCACCGGAAGGGCCTCAAAAACCCGCACAGAATAACCCTCCAACGCAAGAAAATAAGCCGCCGATAAACCAGCCGGACCACTACCAACTACTGCAACCTT
>Ga0180899_1107_pt1 | contig 17942 bp, 13 predicted proteins | sample Deesub1362A_J573_FD_124278 | JGI IMG/M metagenome (GOLD analysis project Ga0180899, IMG submission 124278) | Desulfarculaceae bacterium JdFR-97 | reverse complement strand
ACCGGGACGGTACCCAAAACACCAACCGCGACCCCAACCAGTCCCCGGACCCATTCCGAGAGGACCCGTTCCATCCAATCCAGGCATCACCATCACCTCCTTAATCTCCCCCAGGCCCTATCCTTGCCCGGAGGTCCCCCCTTTCCCCGACACTCCTGTATGGCCAGCGGATCGAAATCCCCAGAGGTTCACTCCCAACGAGGTCCCTTTCCATGGCGGTGCCGCCTCCGGCCCAGACACCGCTCTGTCTCGGCCACAAGCCTCCCCGAAAGATAGGCATCCAGGGCCTCCTCGGGGGTTCCAATGAGCCCCCAGATGACCTCGATGCCGAACGAATGAAAAAGGGCCTGAAACTGGCCATGAATTCCTCCGGTGAGCACCACTCTGACTCCCTTTCGATGGAGGACCCCCGGGATCTCCCAAGGGGTTCGTCGGGCAGCAGGAAGCACCTCCACAGAACGCACTCCATCCTCATCCACCTCGGCGATGAGCACATCCTCCACAAACCCGAACCGAGGAGCTATCCTGCCCCCATACCTCGGCACCGCCACCTTCATCCCCGAAACCCGCTTTTTCGTCTCTGCCATAAGGACAAGACAGAAGGATGCCAACAGGAAAAACCTTCAATAAAAACAACTATCTATATTTTATAGAGGTTCCAAATGGGAAGGACGGAGGAAACAAAATGTTGCATTTTTGAAACTTTTTTTAAAAACCCCTTATTTTTATGGGCAGACCTTGGAAGTTGAAAAATTGCGACTGTTGCTTTTACGCAACCGAATCACGGTGGATCCCGCAACGTTTCATCTTTCTCCACAGGGTCGATCGGTGGATCCCCAACTCTTTGGCTGCATCTCCCACCCTGCCCCTATGTCTTCGGAGGACCTCCAGGAGAGCCTCCCTCTCCTTGATCCGCAGGATCTCCTTCCCCCTTAAGGACGGCTCAAGGGAGACCCCTTCCTGGAGTCTGGGCAGGTAGGAAGGAAGATGAGAGGACTGTATCTCGACCCCCTTGCATAGGATAACGGCATGTTCCAAGATATTCTGAAGCTCCCTCACATTGCCTGGATAAGGGTAATTCAAAAGGATCTTCATGGCCTCCGGAGAGATCCCTTTGATCTGTTTGCCCGACTTTCGATTGAGCTTCGTCAGAAAGTGCTCGATCAAAAGGGGGATATCTTCGGGGCGCTCCCTCAGGGGTGGAATCTCGATCCGAATCACGTTCAGACGGTAGAAGAGATCCTCCCGAAACCGCCCTTCAGCAACCAGTTCCTCCAGGTCTCGATGGGTGGCCGCCACAATCCTCACATCGGCACGCTCTGTCCTCACTCCACCCAGGGGCTCATACTCCTTCTTCTCGAGCACCCGCAGGAGCTTGACCTGGGTACCCAAGGAGAGATCCCCGATCTCGTCCAGGAAGAGAGTTCCCCCCTCGGCCAGCTTGAATCGGCCGGGTTTGTCCCTGCGCGCATCCGTAAAGGCACCTTTCTTGTACCCGAAGAGCTCGGACTCCAGGAGAGTATCGGGCAATGCCCCGCAGTTGACCTTCACAAAAGGCCCTTTTCTTCGATGGCTCAGGTTGTGGATGGCCGCGGCGAAAAGCTCCTTCCCCGTGCCGCTCTCCCCAAGGACCAACACAGTGGCGTCGCTCTCCGCGATGTCCGGAAGGACCTGGAAAATGCGCATAAAGGCCTCGCTTCGACTGACGATGTCCTGAAAAGAATATCGCTTGGAGATCTCCTGGTGGAGCTCGCGAATGAGGGAAAGATCCCTGAAGGTCTCCACCGCTCCGATGAGTCTGCCCGATTCGTCCCGAAGCACCGCAGTGGATATACTGATTGGAACCTCTTGGTTCTGCTTGTTGAGGATGTTCACCTCCAGGTTGATGATGCTCTCTTCGGTCTCGGCTGTCCGTTTCAGTGGACAGCCCTCGAAACAGATATTGGCCCGGAAGATCTCATGGCAATATTGCCCGATGGCCTCTTCCCGGGAAAATCCGGTGATTCTTTCCGCTGCCCTATTGAAGGAGGTGATTCGGCCTTCACGATCCACCGTAAAGACACCGTCGGCCACACTGTCGAGGATCAGACGGGTCCATCGGGGGTCCTCGGAAGGATCCCAGCCCCTATCCTCTGGAGGCAACTTGTGCCGGCGGTCCTTATTCCTTGTCCCTCGCGACATCCCGAATTATCGCCTCCACTTGGAGTCCGTGCTTCTTCAGCCATTTCCAAAGGGTGACCCGGCTGATTCCCAAAAGCCTCGCCGCTTCTCCACGGCGTCCCCCGGTCTTTTTGAGGGCCTCGATGAGCCTCAGCTTCTCCAGGGACTCGCCACTGTGCGGCAATGGAGGGGATGCCGGCCCCCGCATTCTACCTTCGCAGATCCGTGGGGGGAGATGGGCGACGTCGATGAGATCCTCCTGACAGACCACGAAGGCATACTCCAGCACATTGATGAGTTCCCGGATGTTGCCGGGCCATGAATAGGCCATCAGGGCCTCCAGGGCCGGCTCGGTGAGCCCATGGATGGCCTTCTCCGTACGCGCCCTCAGTCGCGTTACAAAGTGATCGACCAGCAATGGGATATCCTCTGTCCTCTCCCGCAGAGGGGGAAGATGAATGGGGATGACATTGAGCCGATAAAAGAGGTCTTCACGGAAGGAACCCTCCTGGATCATCCGTTCCAGGTCCCGATGGGTCGCAGCGAGGATGCGTACATCCACCCTAATGGGGGTGTTGTCCCCCACGCGTTCGATCTCNTTCTCTTGAAGGACCCTAAGGAGCTTCACCTGGGTCTTGAGGGGGATGTCCCCGATTTCGTCCAGGAAGAGATCCCCTTTGTGTGCGGCCTCGAAACGCCCTCTCCGATCCCGGTCCGCGCCGGTAAAGGCCCCCTTCACGTGACCGAAGAGCTCGCTCTCCAGGAGTGACTCGTTGAGCGCAGCGCAGCTCACCTTCACCAAGGGACCTTTGCTCCTGGGACCGAGTCTATGGATGGCGTTGGCCACAAGTTCCTTGCCCGTCCCGCTCTCCCCGTAGATGATAATGGGGGCCTCGGATCGGGCCGCGTTTTCGATGAGCTCGTATACGGCCTGCATGGATGGACTCTTTCCCACGATCCCGTGGAAGGATTCCCCGGCCCGAAGGACCTCCTGTAGCTCAGCTATCCGCCGTTCCTTGGCCACCAGGTCGGTGAGATCCGTCAGGGTCTCCACCCCTCCGATCACCCGCCCCTCCGCGTCCCGAAGGACCACGGCGTTCTTCAGGACATAAAGGGGTCTGCTGTCCTTCCTCTTGAGACGGCACCTGCGACGGACCACACGGCCCTTCTCGAACAGACCGCAATGCTTGATCCGCTTCCCCTGCGGGTCCTGGGTGAAACACATATCGCAGTCCAGGATCGTGCAGGGTCTCCCAAGAAGCTCCTCCCGACTGTACCCTGTGATCTCCTCCATGGCCCGGTTGACGGAGACAATGGTCCCCTCCGTATCCACCACCAGGAGGCCGTCCATCATGGTGTCGACGATGACCTTCCAATATTGTTGCACATCCTCTCCCATAACCGTTCCACCTATCCGAACCGCGGGGCCTTTCCTCTCCAAACATGAGAGCCCTGAGTCAACCTCTCAAGACCAGAGATATTCCTCGGGCGTTCTAATCCTTTGTTCAACTCCCCCTTCATCTCACCTCTTGAGTCAAGAATGTAGCCGCACCTCCTTCGAGCCCCATGAAGAGAAATCCGTGAAATGGATGTCAATGTCTTGTGCTTCAGCCTCAACCGTTCCTTCCAGTGTTTTGTACGGAGATTGCTAGGTTTCTCGCCCAGACCCTCCTACCGAATCTCCTTTCCTGCTCCAAAAGGGTAATTTAACAAATAACAAAAAATACCCCTTGAGTCCACGCACTTTCGGAGAGAGATTGAGGATGACAAGGACTGACGTAGAGTTAACAATCAAGGAGTTGGCCGAACACTTAGGGGTGAACGGAGAAGACGGTGATAAATTGGGGAAACAGGTGAATTCATCGTAACAAAAACGTCATTTCCACACCCCCTATAACCTCCTACCCCTGGGGAATTTTCAACCGCTTACTTATTGGGATTTTACAATCGTCGATGACAGATGTATTATATTCCATTGGCAGATGGCTTGAGGGAAAAAGAAAAGCCAGACCAGCTTGATGGGGTTAAACAGACCATCAACACGAGGGTGTAGATGGAGGTTTTGAATTTTCTGTCCAGGGGGACAGTAACTGTCAAAATCTGATATTAAAATTGTCCAAGATGCCCCCTTAAGAAATTTACAAAGAATGATAAAAACAATACTGGAAACGGAAATCAGGGGTTCAGGCACGCTCAAAACCAATTTAATGTCCATACAAACACTCATGAACGGTATGAGTGAAATCTTCCGAAAGCTCTTGTATAATAAACTCAAAGTATTGTCAGTCGACAATTACTTAAATGCCTGTCCTGGTGGACACTCAGTACTAGGATTAAATTCCCCAAGAACTCTATTTGAATCGTTGAGCCATAAATAACAATGTCGAACTTACACCTGATCTCTGGGCGTGCCTCGCGGGCGGAAGGGTCGGATTTCCACGGACGGTATGGCAACATACATCCTAAGGGGAAGCCAGCTATCTAAGCTATTGTTTATTTCATAGTATCGATCCAAAAAGACAAAAAGATAGTCATGTGGCTTTGGCCTAAAAAACTAACCCTAGAGGGCAAATTCAAACTCTTCATTTATTTGGGAATTTTGATCTTCCTTCTAAATATTCCCGTGATATATCTGGAAATCCAAGGACTGAATCGGTCTTTAACTAATCTCGAACTTGTTGAAGACTTACGAGAGAATATACTGGAAATTCGGAGATATGAAAAAAACTATTTTCTTTATCGTGACCAAGAAAGCCTTTTATTAACAAAATATCATTATATTCAAGCCAAAAATTTGATATCAAAAATTATAAAGCAAGTTTCAGAAAAAACGTTTATCGCAAAAATCAATGACCTATTAGACGTCCTAAAGCTATATAAAGCAAAGATGAAGTTTGACCAATTTCTCGGGGGTAAATTTCCAGATACCAAAACAGAAAAAGCAATCAGGGTGACGGGGAAAAAATTGGTTGATACCACGGAAGTACTTTTACGCGAGGAGCGGCGAACCATCGCGGCAACCGCTCAAAATGCACTCCAGTGGTCTCTTTTCTTCATGGTGGCCATGTTCCTGTTGTTCTTAATGGGTGCACATATTATTACTACCAAAGTAATAAAACCTCTTGCTATGATTGAAAAGGCAACCGAAAAGGTAGCCCGGGGTGATTTCAGCCCTATTCCTCAACCTAAGAAGAATGAAAGCCAAGTGGACCATCTAATCATAGCATTCAATCGAATGGCTCAAGAACTGGAGGCCAGGGAAGAGCAGATTATACATTCCCGTAAGATAGCATCTTTGGGAACCCTTGTTTCGGGAATTGCACACGAATTAAACAACCCGATAAATAACATTGTAATCACCGCCGACGTATTGAATGGGAGAAAAAACATATCAGAGGATAGACGCTCGGCGTTAATAAACGATATCCTCCAGCAGGCATTGAGAGCAAGCGAGATCGTCAAAAACCTTCTTGAGTTTTCCAGGGCCGAGACCTCTGGGTATAAGGAAATAGATCTAGCTTCGGCTCTGCGAGAGACCCTACAAGTTGCCGAAAATCATATCGTTTTATCAAACGTTCGACTTAACTTAGACATTGATGACGATTTGCCGAAAATTATGGGAAATCGACAAGGCCTGCAACAAGTTTTTCTAAATTTGATTACAAATGCAGTTCAAGCTATGGAAGATGGCGGTGATCTAACAATTCGAGCTACTGTGGAAGACGATGACAAATTAAGAGTGGAAGTACAAGATACAGGGACGGGTATTCCAGAGAAAGACTTACCTCACATTTTCGACCCTTTTTTTACCACCAAAGAAGTGGGAAAGGGTACAGGCTTAGGGCTGTCGGTCAGTTTCGGTATTATTAAAAAACATGGGGGGAAGATTTCTGTAAAAAGCAAGGTTGGAGAAGGTACAACATTTACAATCCTTCTTCCTGCCTGTAAAAAGAATAGAAATGCATAAGGCAGATTATTTTTTCTAACATTTCAAGAGGGAAAGGTGGGTACAGAGGAGAAGCACAATAAGGTAGTGTTCTTCCAAAAAGGCCTTACAAGACCATTGCTCAAATCCTGCCAGGACGGGATTGAGCCCTCGAACGATCCGGTCCGCCGAAGGCGGACAACCCAACGCCGCCTTCAGCTCCTCCTCCAAGATCACCTGGATAGCCTCCAACACGCGAACCCTCAACTGATTTTCTACTTCAAGGCGAAGCTGGACCAGTTGCGCGCCATTCCCAAGAGCCTCCGGCCGATTCTCTTACACCATTTCCTTTTTCTACAGAGACCGGGACGAATTCAACCGAAGGAAAGGAGGGGACATGTCTTGGCATATCTATTTGCCAATCGCGCAGCATAGTGTTTTGTTGCCCGAAATTATTGGTTTAGGTTTGTTAGTAGGGTTGCTGTCGGGTCTATTCGGAGTCGGCGGTGGGTTTCTTATGACCCCTTTGCTCATAATGATCGGGATTCCTCCAACAGTAGCAGCTGCATCTGATTCAAACCAAATTGTGGCAGCTTCGGCATCCGGTACATACGCTCATTATCGATTGGGGAATGTTGACTTTAAAATGGGGCTTTTTTTGCTGGTCGGCGGTGTTTTGGGAGGAACTGTAGGCGTTCAAATCATCAAAGTCCTGAGGCAAATTGGGAATGCAGATTTCCTAATAAAAATTACCTATGTTGTTATGCTTGGTCTTGTAGGTAGTTACATGTTTCTGGAAAGCCTGCATAGTCTTCGATCCTCCCAAAAAACAACCACCAGAAAAGCAAAGCAAAAAGAATCAGTTTATGCACGAATAGTTCAGCAGCTTCCTTTCCAGACACACTTCAAACGATCGGGAATTGTGCTCTCTCCAGTCGTCCCCTTAGTCCTCGGAGGTTTCGTAGGCATATTAGCCGCCATTATGGGAGTAGGTGGAGGGTTCATCATGGTCCCTGTAATGGTTTATCTACTCAGAATGCCAATGCACGTTGTAGTGGGGACCAGCCTGTTTCAGATCCTTTTCACTTGCATAAATGTAACGATAATGCAGGCCTACTCCAATCATACGGTCGATTTTATGCTGGCGCTTTTGTTGTTCATTGGTTCGACAGTTGGCGCCCAGGTGGGAGCTAGAGTCAGCAAACGTCTGGAAGGAGATCAACTTAAGATATTGTTGGCATCTATCGTTCTCCTTGTCATGATCAAAATGCTCTTCGGTCTCTTACTCCACCCTCATCTTCTCCTGTCCTACTATGGAGGTGACTGATCCATGATCGATAAAATTTGGCGTGCAACTTTTGCGGTGCTCGTGTTGGTCATACTGGGAAATGCTATTGACCTTCGCGCAGAATCGTTCACACTGAAAATTGTGCCTCGCGAACTAACAATAGGGGCATCATTTGCCGGAAAAGATGTCCGTCTTTCAGGGGTCATCCCCGAGGACCGGGACATTATTGTAGAAATAAAAGGACCACAGAAAAAGGCAATATTTAATATGAAGGGAAAAATCGGTCCTTTTTGGATGAATCGGGCGAAGATCAAGCTTGAAAATGCTCCTTATTATTATATGTTGCTCTTGCCCGAAAAGCTAAATTGTAGTGATATATGCAATTCATTCGGTATTGGGATCGAAAATCTCAAGAAGGAAATATCTATCAATGTTAATAATATAGATCCTGAGATGATATTTACTAACTTTATCGAACTGAAGCGTTCAGAGAATCTATATGGTGAGCGCTCAGACGCGATAAAATATCTAACAACAAAAGACGGCAAAAAATATTTTGAAACCAAAATCAATTTTCCGTCAGCAACAGCTCCAGGAAAATACAAAATAATGGTTATTCAAGTACAAAATAACCATGTTGTAGATAGATATATTGAAGAATATATGGTCAAGGAAGGAGGAATAATTGAATTAGTGCGCCGATTGGCATATGAACATGAGTTAATTTATGGTATATTTTGTGTTATAATAGCGATTTTGTTTGGATTACTTATTGGATTATTTTTTAAACGAGCCGGGGCACACTAATGGCTAATATTTTACAATCATTTCAGAAGCTTCTGAAACTGTTAAATCTGAAAAAGGAAGAGGAAATACCTTTTTCAGATTTGTTCGTGCGATTCCAAAACATCCTTAAACAAAATAATGCTGCCATGGAACTCATCGCTGATATGGGAAGCAAAATGGGAGGGGATTTTGTATTCGACAAAAAATACTTAATAGACAGCGTGGAAGAATTGGAAAGAATTCTTCGAAGCAGTGCTTATGATCTTAATTTTATGACAAAGAACAAATACCTGGAAATATATGAAGTCATTGAAAGATTTTCTAAAGAACTAAAAATGGAATTACAAGGGAAGATGGTTTTTCGTGAGACCAAGAAAATATACAAATTGACTGAAGTCGAAGATGGAATGGAGGATATGATCGGGCATAAGGCCTATAACCTTTCTCGGATAATCAATCTTCCAGACATCAATGTGCCTGACGGTTTCGTGGTAACTATACGAGGATTTAGGGAGTATTTGGCATATAATAATCTTTTTGAAAAAATCAACTCCTTTATCCAGACCTGTCAGGAGCAAGAAAAAACTGCTGAACATGTATCCCATGCAATCCGGCTAATGGTTTTAGGGGGTGAAATTCCACCTGATCTCAGGCGAGATATTCTTCAAGCTGCCACTAAAATTTGTAAAGGTAACCACCAGGAAGCATACTTTTCTGTTAGAAGCAGTGCCGTGGGAGAAGATGGCGAATTGAGCTTTGCAGGACTTCATGATTCATTTTTGAACGTTCCCATGGACGAACTTCTCTCTGCATTTAAAAAAGTGCTAGCGAGCCTGTACAATACAGAAAGTCTGGAGTATAGGCGACAGATGAATCTTTTTCATATGGAAATGGCGATGCCGGTTCTATATCAACTTATGATACCAAGCCGGGTTGCGGGTGTATTATATACGCTTGACCCCAATAAACCCGAAGGCTCAGAAAGTGTTCTGAGTGGGAGTTGGGGGCTGGGAAAAGTTGTTGTTGAAGGTGAAAGCACGGCAGACACCTTTCGGGTTTCTCGGATGCCTCCGTATCCTGTTGTGGATCAAGCAATTCAAGAAAAGCAATGGATGCATGTTCCTATGGAAAGGGGACCGGCCAAGCCGGTTCCAAAAAGCCGTCGAAATACTCCCTGCCTAACGCCCCAGGAGGCTGCGCTTATTGTAAGAACTGGACTGATCTTGGAGCGGTATTTTAAAAGACCAATGGACATTGAGTGGAGCCTGGATGACAAAGGAAGGCTCTGGATACTTCAGGCGAGACCGATCAAGCTGTCCGGGAAGAGAAAGAGAAAGGGGCAGATCATCGAAAGGGCTATAAAGGGTCATCGTATCCTGCTCAAAGATCGTGGAATCATTGCATATCGAGGAGTAGGAGCTGGACCTGTTTTCCTAGTTAATAGTAGCGACGACCTAAGCAAGTTCCCTACGGGGGCTGTATTGGTTTCACGTTATGCAACACCTTGGCTGGCCAAGGTTATTTCTCAAGCTAGCGCTATTGTTACGGATATTGGGACAATCACCGGGCACATGGCCACAGTAGCCCGTGAATTCAGAGTGCCCACAATTGTGGGAACGGAGGTGGCTACACAGGTGCTCGTTCCCAATAAGGTCGTTACAGTGGATGCAGAAAGAAACGTGATTTACGAGGGCTATATTGAGGAGCTTTTACATCATCAATTCTTAGAAGAACCTCAATTTGAGATCACACCTGAATTTCAGTTGTTGCGGAGATTATTACGAAAGATTTCACCTCTTTATCTCACGGACCCACAGGCTCCGAACTTTACCCCAAAAGGCTGCCGAACCTACCACGATATCATGAGATTCATGCATGAAAAGGCCTTTGAGACTTTAGTTCAAATCGGCAGTGATCCTCGATCATTTCTCCGCCGAGGTGGAAAAAGGTTGAGAACCGATATCCCCTTAGATCTGCTAATTATTGATATCGGTGGTGGAGTAGCCGAAAAAACACCTGGAGAAACTTACATTACACCGGATCAAATTACCTCTGTGCCAATGAAAGCGATTTGGGAAGGATTGAGTTCTCCCGAGACCTGGAACATAGAGCCAATACCTGTAGACTTCAAGAGCCTTATGTCTAGCTTGACAAGAACTCAAAGCGAGGAAATTATGGGAAATAATTTGCCAGGAGTCAACTTGGCGATTATCGGCTCCGATTATGTCAATCTAAGTATGCCCTTGGGTTACCACTTTACCGCAGTTGAATCATCAATTGGATCCACTCCCGAAAACAACTATATCTCCTTCCGTTTTGCTGGAGGTGTCACTGAGATAACACGCCGATCCAGAAGGGCGGTTTTATTGATGAAGCTTCTGGAACAAGCAAACTTTAAGGTACAGATCAATGGAGACTTGGTGACGGCAAGAGCAATCGATTTAACCGAAGAACAACTGATTGACGATCTCCGTTTAATAGGAAAACTAATTGGATTTACACGCCAGCTTGATGTGATGTTAAAAAGTGACACGGATATCGATCGGTATTTTGAGAAATTTTTAAACCAAGTCAAAAGAACCAACATAAACCAACCTATCGAAAAAAGGAGGGATAACAATGAGAAAGACAACAGTTTGTATTCTTGATGACGAACCGATTGTAGGTGATCGGCTAAAACCGGAACTGGAAGATGAAGGATATATTGTTGAAGTGTTCATTGACAGCAAAAGCGCCTTAGAAAGGTTGGATGAAAAATGTTTTGATGTTTTTATTACGGACCTGAAAATGGAAGGCGTTAATGGAATGGGTTTCCTGGAGAGAGTAAAAGAAAAATGCCCAAAAAGCGAAGTAATTATGATCACAGGCTACGGCACACTGGAAAGTGCGAGAGAAGCCTTAATCAAAGGAGCATGTGATTTTATCACCAAACCTTTCCGCATTGGAGATATTCGAGCAGCATTAAAAAAAGCAGAAAAAAGAGTAAAACAAAGACGCTGAAAGGAGTTTGCCTTAAATAGGACTCAATTTGGAAGGAACTGGTTCTTCCAGACAGAGTAGGTCACCTGGAGAATATTTATTATGTGTGGTGGCCAGAAGAGGACACACCCCTGAGATGGTCATAAGGAGCTGGGGGGAGGGGGTGCTTTTCACCGAACTGTGGAGAGTTTTGAGCAGGTGTGCAGCAACCAAAATGTTTAAACATATTACAATAGGTTAGTTTCGCTTTAACCTACGTTTTTTCAAATCCAATATCCCCTTCGTCGGGAAAGAGAACCAACGAACCCGTTCTTCCCCATCCCCCCCAAGGAGGGGGAAAAGAGAAGATGGTTTTTCAATTCTGACATTTTTTATTTCAATCCTGAAAGCCTTGTAAGTTTCTGATTTCACGAATCAATTTTCTCGATATCGCTGGAATGGTCATTTTCCCACCACCACCTGTTTACCTTTGAAGATCCCCGAACTTTTCCAACTCCTCGTAACCTCGCCGATTCCGGGAGTTTTTGAAGACTGGCACCCTTTTTGCGCCTAAAAGAGCCTGAAAAACAGATAGGGCTTTCAGGGACCAAGCTCACTCCATCCATAGAACCAACGCGGAGGGGCATGATGTACTTCGTGGAAAAAGACTTGAAGTTCACGGAGGACCACCTCTGGATGCGCATAAGAAAAAGGGAGGTGATCTTGGGCCTCACGGAGTTTGCCGAGATCAACCTTGGCCCCATCCTCTATGTGGATCTCCCCATGGTGGGGCAGAAGGTGGAGATTGGGGATCACATCGTGCACCTGGAGTCCAGTGAAGGAGTGGTCCGGGCTGCCTCTCCTTGCAGTGGTTCCATCCTTCGAATCAACGAACAACTCTACGAGGAGCCCGAGCTGATTAACCGGTCGCCCTATTTCGAGGGCTGGCTCCTGGCAATAAGACCCAAAGGGTTCAGCCGCCTTATGGATCTCGAGGCCTACGGGCGATGGATCAATGATCCCTGTCTGCTCATCGAGCCCGAGCTCAAGTATACGGAAAACCATCTCTGGGTGTGCGACGTGGCCAAAAGGCCGGAGGTGGCCGTGGGCCTCACGGACTTCGCCGCCCGCTACCTAGGTCGAATCGTTTATGTGGAGTCCCCCCTGGAAGGAGATCGGGTGCGGCGGGGAGAGCCCCTCTTTCGGGTGGAGTCCATCGAAGAAGAACTCACCATCCCCTCACCCATCGATGGGGAGGTCGTGAAGGTCAATTATCGGGTGATCGATCAGCCCTATCTGGTCAACAAAGAACCTTACGGGTCCGCCTGGTTGGCCATCATCCGCACACCCCGTGTCCCCAAGCTAATGGGAGCCAAGAGCTACGGCCAATACGTGGCGGACGCATACAATCTGCAGCGGTTCATCTCGCGCAAGCAAAGGGCTCGAGACACCCGGACCAAGGAGACGTCCTCGATGCCATCCCATGGGCCCAGACGAAGCACCAAATGACGCTATGGGAAGGGGAGACTTCCAAAGGGCCCGGAGGTAGATACACCCCACCGAGACGCCTATCATTGCCTAAGAGGAGGAAGGGGGAAGGATCATGGCGGAGATCCTGGTACTGGACGATGACCCGGGAGCTTGTGACCTGATGGAGAGGATCCTGGTGGGATTGGGTCACAATGTCCATGCGTTTACCGACGAACATGCAGCCCTCCAACACGCAAAGTCTCATTCGGTGGAATTGGCTGTTCTGGATATCAAACTGAAGGTGATGTCCGGGCTCGATGTGCTGGAACAAATCCACCGGGACAACCCTGAGATCAAAGCCATAATGCTTACTGCCTATCCGGCCCTGGCTCAGAAGGCAATAACCCTGGGAGCTCAAGAATTCGTGGTCAAACCTGTAGATGTTGAAGAATTGGAAGCCAAGGTCCAACGGATCCTGGGCGAGAATACTTCGGCTTGACCCCTCCTCATCGATTCAGAGGAGAGTCTCAAAAGCAGACAAAGGAGGGGGAAAGATGGCCCTCATCATGGTCATCGATGATGAACCTGAGGCATGTAGCTTGGTGGAACGTCTGCTCGGGGACAGACATAGAGTTCAAACCTTCACCGAAGAACAAGACGCCATCGCCTTTGCTGGCAGAAACGCGGTGGACCTCGCCCTCATCGATATTAAGTTGAAGCAGATGAGCGGGGTTGAACTCTTACGCCGCCTCAAAGAGATCCAACCCCAGATGCGGGCCATGATGATCACCGGTTTTCCCACCTTGGAGACAGCCAGGGAAGCGATGAGCTTGGGCGCCACGGAATATCTGATCAAACCCGTGGATATCGACGAACTCGAAGCCAAGGTAGAGAAGCTCCTGACTACCCGGATTCCTTCGGGTAAGTCCATGGAAGGAAAGGAACAAACATCCGCCGCCGGGAAACGGAAGGAGGTCTTCTCCCTCTGTTTCATGTGTTCGGTCCGATGTCCCATCCGTGTGGTCGTGGAGGACGACGATGTGGTGTGGATCGAGGGCAACCCCAATGTCCCTGGCATGGAAGGAGCCCTTTGCGCACGAGGCGGAGCCGGCTTGGCACTCCTCCATGACCCGGAACGTCTCCAATATCCCATGATCCGGACAGGATCTAGGGGATCCGGACAATGGAGAAGGGCCTCGTGGAAGGAAGCTCTGGATTACACGGCCCATCGTCTGAAAGAGATCATCGACACATACGGCCCGCAAAGCATAGTCTTTGGAGAGAGAACGGTCCTCAATACCCATATCAGCAAGGCCTTTATGAGGGCCATCGGGTCCCCGAACCATTTCACCCACGACGCCTTGTGCAAGGGATCCGTCAATACGGCCGGACGTTCCCTGTTCGGGTATACCGATGCCCAGATGACCTTCGACTACAAGAACGCCAAACACATCGTTCTCTATGGGAGAAACATCTTCGAGACCATCGAGGTCAAGGCCGTCAACGCCGTCAAGGAGGCACTGGCCAAGGGGGCCAAGCTGACCTATATCGACCCCCGGGTGACGGTCACCGCAACCAAGGCTCATCGCTTCTGGATGATCCGTCCGGGAACAGACCTGGCCCTCAACTATGCCCTGATGCATGTCATCCTCAAAGAGGGCCTCTACGACCGGGAGTTCGTGGATCGATGGGTCCTTGGGCTCGGAGATCTGCGAGCGTTTGTGGAGCCCTACAGCCCGCAGTGGGCCGAGGGAGAGACCGGTATCCCCGCAGGCGAGATCATCTCGCTGGCCAGGGAGTTGGGGGAAGCCAAACCCTCCATTGTCTTCCATTTCGGATATCGGGGAGCCCATTACACCAATGAGATCTATTTTCGACGCTCCATCATGATCCTTAGCAGCCTCATGGGGGCTGTGGAGTCTCCCGGAGGCATGATCATCAAGAAGGGCCCAGGCGATGCCGGGAAAAAATCCCCCAGAAGGCTTACGGATCTGGATCTACCCAAGCCCAAGGCGGAACGGTTCGACGGGGTAGGAACTCCCAAATTCCTTCTCCCCGATCCGGCACACGGGGTCCCCCAGATGCTCCCGCATGCCATCCTCAACGAGGACCCGTACCCCATCAAGGCCATGATCGTCAACCGATTCGATCCCATCCTGTCCATCCCGGACCAAAATCAGATGAAGGCAGCCCTCCATAAATTGGACTTCATCGTCTGCATCGACATCAACTTCAGCGAGACGGCCTGGATCTCCGATGTGGTCCTCCCTGAGTCCATCTACCTGGAGAGATCCGATTCCATTCAGGTGGCCAGTGGTCTGAAACCCCAGCTCTTCCTTCGGAGACAGGCGGTCTCTCCGCGTTATGACACCATGCCCGGATGGCTCATCCTCAAGGAACTGGCTGATCGATTGGGGGTGGGGAACTACCTGCCGTTCCGCAACGAAGAGGAACTCCTCAACTTTCAGCTGGAGGGAACGGGAATCAAGATAGAGGACTTCGACGCCAAGGGATTCGTCTCCCTCTCGGAGGAACCCATCCTGTGGGACAGAATGAACGGGATCAAGTTCAAGACCCCTTCCGGGAAGATAGAATTCCGATCCAGCATGCTCGAACAGAACGGATACCCCTCCTTCCCCGAATATCGTCCCGTAGAGCCCCCCCCTGAGGGGACCTTTCGTTTGATCGTGGGAAGGTGCGCTGTACACACCCACGTCTCCACCCAAAACAACCCGATCCTCAGCGAGTTGGTCCTGGAAAACGTCCTCTGGATCCATCCTGAGGGGGCGGAAAAAGCGGGAATCCGAGACGGACAATGGGTGGAGGTATCCTCCTCTCAGGGTACCCAGACCATCCGGGCCAAGGTGACCGATCAGATCCATCCCGAGGCCGTCTTCATGCTTCACGGTTTCGGGAGGCAGGTCCCTGCGCAGACACGATGCTACGGAAAGGGGGCCAGCGACAACGTCCTTCTCCGAAACGTCTCCGACCCTGTGGGGGGAAGTCCGGGCCTCCATGAGACTTTCGTCACCGTGCGTCCCGCAGGCCGCCGGTAAGCCTGACGGCAAGCTGTTCCTTCGGAGAAGCGGCCATGAGCATCTATTACCTATTTCAAGATCAGCGCAACTGCATTGGATGTCACAGCTGCGAGGTTCACTGCAAATTGAACAAGCGACTCCCCTTCGGCCCTCGTCCCTCGCAGATCGTGACGGTGGGCCCCAAGATCATCCACGGGGTTCCGAGGGCCGCCTTCGTCTTTATGCCATGCTTCCACTGCGAACAGCCATGGTGCGTCCACGCGTGCCCCACCGGAGCCATGCAGAGACGCCCCAAGGACGGAATCGTCTTCGTGGATCAGGCCCTGTGCATCGGCTGCAAAAGCTGCATGATCGCCTGTCCCTGGGGAGCACCTCAGTGGAACCCCGGCACGGGGAAGGTGGTCAAGTGTGACTATTGCATGGACCGTCTCGACGAGGGTCTGCTCCCCGCATGCGTCAACAACTGCACTACCCGGTGCCTCCATTTCGGAAAAGTGGAGGATGTACCCCCTCTGAAGCGGGAGCGATTCGCCCGTCAGATGGCCTTCGATCTCGAGACCCTGGTACTGAAAAAGGAAAATCCCTGATACCATGCCCCATTTGGCTCGTCCGAAAGTCATCCTGGACACTGAGGCTCTCGAGGGATGAATCTCATGGAACGCACTCATGAGACGGGACTCCCCCTGAGTTCCTTTTGGGAAGTCCTGAAAGGTCCGGGCATCAGCCAATATCTCGAAGCAGGTGGATATCAGGCGGCCTTAAGGAGCACCAGCCATCCTCAGGAATTGGTGTGTATTCTGCGGGATTCCGGAGTTCGGAGCCGAGACGGAGAAGGGCGTTTCCTCTTTCTGGAGTGGACCGAACACCGCCACGGAGTTCATCCCACCGAGATCGTAGTCTGCTACGCGTACGATGCCGATCCCGAGGCCCCACTCTATGAGGAAATCCTCCTGCGTTCGCCCCACTTGGTCATCGAGGGAATGCTTTGCGGCGCCTTGGTCGTGGGGGCCAAACAAGGGATCATCTACATCAGGCAGGGAATGAACCGCGAGACTCTGGACAAGGCCTTGGAAGAGGCCGCCATGGAGGGGTTACTGGGAGACGATTCCCTTGCATCGGGAAGGCCCTTTCGGATCCATGTGGTTGCGGGAGACCGGGCCTTCCTCTGTGGCACCGGGGCNGCCTTTATCCGCCACCTGGAAGAAAAAGGGGCCCTCGTGCATCCGGGACCCTCTGATTCCTCTTCCCTCCATGCCCCTCGATGCGCTCCTATGGTCCACGATGCCGAGACATGGGCTCAGATTCCTTTGGTCTATCTGCGGGGGCCCTCTTGGTATCGGAGGGCCGGCGCGGGACTTCCGGGAAGCAAGCTTGTAGCCCTCGTGGGCGAGGTGGAAAATCCAGGACTCATCGAGGTCCCCATGGGCACTCCTTTGAGGGAGATCCTGGAGAAATGGGGAAAGGGGGTCTCCAAAGGACGACGGCTGAAGGCCCTCCAGCTGGGAGGTCCAGCAGGAGGGTTCCTTCCGGCCTCCGAGATCGATCGAGCCCTGGATTACGAATCCCTGGAAGAGGTGGGACTCAATATGGCCACCGGAGAGATCCGTGTCTTGGATCAGGACAGGTGTCTGGTCGAGGAGACGCTCAAAAGCCTCCTGCAATGCAGTCGGAACACCTGCGGAGATGTCCCCTCTTGCCAAGTGAAGCTCAATCGGGCCCAGCGACTCCTGACGGAGATCACCGAAGGCAGAGGGACCGAGGAGCACCTCGCCGCCCTACGGGATCTGGCTCGGTCCTTTCTGGAAGACCTCCCCACACCTCGGTCCCCCTCTGTGGGGAGGCCGCTTCTGACGGCACTGAGATACTTCGAGGATGAATTCCTCGTCCATTGCCGGCAACGGGTATGCCCAGCTGGCGTCTGCCTCCACCTCACCCTCGCACCATGCCACAGAGCTTGTCCAGCAGGGATCGACGTCCCTTCATACGTGGCCTTNATCGGTCAAGGACGATACAGAGAGGCCATAGAGATCATCCTCAAAGACAATCCCTTGCCGTGGACCTGCGGACTCATCTGCTCGCATCCCTGCGAAGAGGCCTGCCTCCGGGGGGATATGGATCAACCCATCTCCATCAAATCTCTCAAGGAATTTGCCGCCCGCGTGGTGATGGAGGAGGGGGGATATCCCCCCGTCTCCAAGGGACCTGGAAGGGGATATAAGGTTGCAGTAGTTGGTAGTGGTCCGGCTGGTTTATCGGCGGCTTATTTTCTTGCGTTGGAGGGTTATTCTGTGCGGGTTTTTGAGGCCCTTCCGGTGGC
>Ga0180899_1096_pt1 | contig 20856 bp, 16 predicted proteins | sample Deesub1362A_J573_FD_124278 | JGI IMG/M metagenome (GOLD analysis project Ga0180899, IMG submission 124278) | Desulfarculaceae bacterium JdFR-97 | reverse complement strand
AGGTGATTGTATGGAGCCCATAGTGGGTCTTTTGGAGAGGGTCAAGTTGGCCCGGAAGCAGTCTCACAAGGCCCTGTCACTATTTCCCCTCCTCATCCCGAAGGCCCCGCCGCCCGACTACCTCACCCTGGATCGGGCACTGGAGACGGGGGCTGTTGAGCTCACAGAGGTGGACAAGGGGGGATCCGTCCCTCGGATAAGACTTGTCAACCGCTCGGGGCATAAGGTCCTGGTCGTGGACGGAGAGGAGCTTGTGGGCGCCAAGCAGAACCGTATCGTGAATGCCACCTTCCTCATCGGGGCCCATTGTGAGGTGATCCTCCCTGTGAGCTGCGTGGAGGCGCAGCGCTGGTCCTGGAGGAGCCACACCTTCTCCCACGGAAAAGCGGCCATGCCCGTGTACCTGAGAAAAGGCGCACACTGCCACCGTTAGCAAAAACCTCTCCCGGGGGGTGGGCTTCCGCTCGGACCAGTCTATGATCTGGGACGAGATGGACGGTCTCGTCCGAACGGCCAAAGTGCAGGCCTCCGCCGCGCCATGTTGGATGTGTATGGGCAAATGTCCGGGGGGCTCGAGGCGTATCTGAGGGTCTTTCGCCTTGAGTGGACTGCCAGGTGGGGGCCGTCTTTGCCCTGGACGTGCAGGTGGTGGGCCTGGAGGCCTTCTACCACCAAGCCGCATTCGGCTCCTTCTTGTACAACATCCTCAACAGCCACGCCCTGGACGCCATGCTGGGACAGGGGTTGTCCAAAAGGCCCTCCCGACTGGAGGCCAAGGGGTTTCTGGAAGGCATCAAGCAGGCCAAAGTGCATCTCTTTCCCTCCCTAGGTTTGGGTGAAAGCATCCGGATGGAGGGAAGGGGGATTGTAGGTGCACGACTCGTTGTGGACCAAAGGGGGCTTCACCGTGTGGCCTTCAGTGCAATATTTGAGGGAAGAGGCGAAGGGAGATCTTCCATGGAACGCTTTTCCTAGAGGAAGATGTGCATTGGTGCATGAATTGTTGAATTGACGGCCCTTCAAGGGGGCTGATATAATTGGCGGAAATTTTAACTGCTGTTCCTTTCTTCCTCGGGTCTTCTGGATGGACGGCCCTTTCAAAAAGTTGCCCTTCATGAGGGGTGAGCGGCTTGCGAGGCAATGGAATCTTTTTGACCCCAAGGGGACCATTGTCAGTAGTTACGCGTATCGGGTCAGGGCTCTTATATCCCCCTGCAGGAGGAGACTCCTTGGCAAGGATAGAGCGCTTCGAGGAAATGGAGGCGTGGATAAAGGCGCGGGATTTGGCCAGGGAGGTCTACCAGATCACCTCTGTAGGTGGATTTGCAAGGGACTTTGGACTCAGAGACCAGAAACAGACTTTTTTTAGAGACCTATTCTTCGATCAGCATGGGACCCCTCTTTTGAGGATTCTCACGGACCGGGGCACGGAGTTTTGTGGCAGGGCTGACCGTCATGAATAATTATGAGTACCACGACTTCATCTGACATCTATGGTATTAGTTCACGCTTCAATGATGAGGCGGTCGTGGTATGACACACGCACAACGGGACATTCGGAGGAAGCTTCGAGCTCTGAGGCACGCCGAGCACACAGGCAACGTCTTCGAGACTTGCCGCTATTTTGGGATCTCCCGTGACACCTTCTGTCGATGGAAGAGGGCCTATGCTGAACGTGGTGAGCAAGGGCTCATCAACAGCAAACCCTGCCTTGAGAACTCCCCATTGCGCACACCACCGCATATCGAAGAGAAGATCATCTATCTGAGGAAGCACTACCATTTGGGCCAGCTGAGGATCTCCTGGTATCTGGAGCGCTATCACGGAATCAAGATCTCTCAGGCCGGTGTCTACCATGTGCTGAGACGCCACGGCCTGAATCGCCTTCCACGCAATGCCAAAAGACGGGCGGTTCTAACCAAACGATATGCCAAACAGATCCCCGGACATCACGTCCAGGTGGATGTCAAGTTTCTCAATCTCCAAACTTCCAGCGGCAAGAGGGTAAGGCGGTTTCAATACACCGCGGTGGATGATGCCACCCGGATCCGGGCCATCAAGATCTACAGACGTCACACACAACTCAATGCCAGCCGTTTCATAGACTACGTGATTGCCAAATTCCCCTTTCGTATCCACACCATCCGCACCGATAACGGCCATGAGTTCCAGGGCAAGTTCCACTGGCATGGTAAGGATCTGGGGATTCGCCATGTCTATATCAAGCCTCGAAGCCCTCGGCTAAACGGCAAGGTCGAACGCTCCCATGGAACGGACGAGGGGGAGTTCTATCAGCTTTTGACCTACACGGATGATATGGATCTCAACGAAAAATTGGCCCAATGGGAGGACTTCTACAATTTCCACAGGCCTCACCAGGCACTACAAGGAAAAGCCGCTTACGAAATACTCAGAGAAAAACTACAATGAAGACAATCAATGAAAGCCAAAGTTGGAGTACTTATAAGAAGTTCAGGTATTCAGATTCAGGTATAAAACGAAGCCTTTGTTTGCCTATGAGGTAATTTGATATGCATTGTTTTGAGGAAATCCCAATTTCAGATCAACTCTTAAGTATCATAAAAGGATCATCAATACCTTTATCAACAAGGGAATTGGGCATAAGGCTCCGTATGCATGGAGTTAAAATTTCAGAGTATGAGATTACCGGTCAGCTTCGAGAGTTATTCCGGGAAGGGCAAGTGATCTATCAAAGAGGGCGTTGGCATTACCGTCATGATGGTACCACCTCTCGACACGGAGAGGCAGCATTGTCTATCCCCTCACCAGTCCATTACCCACCGCTGTCACCTGAGCTTATTCGTATCTTAGGCTGGGAAAAACAAGCACCCATAGACCTGCCCCGTGAAAGCGTGACGGAGAAAGTGCTGGAAGCGACTCCATCGGAATCTCCCGTTGAAAAACCAATGGCTCGATCAAGTCGGTGGGATAACTTTAGGAAACTCTTAGTCTACTACCGACAATGCATTGTCAATGAGGAGGGAGCGGAAGCTTCTGCATATCACAAACAGTATTTAGAGAAATTTCTATTCTTCCGCGGTATAGGCCCTTGGTATCCGAAACCAAAATTAACCTGGCGGACCACCATACTTTTAGGGCCTCACATGGCCGAGTTCCTTAAGAATTTAGATGGGCATTCGGAAGGCTACGCCTTAGTGCTTGGATACCCTTTGCAAGGTATCTATCTTGAAAAGGAGGGACAGCCTGATGTAGGAATTGTTAGTCCTATCTTCTTTTACTATGTTCAACACCGTATATCAGCAGGCGCTTTGATCATCGAATGCGAAGATCCTCAGCCTGATATCAACTTGAAATGGCTAGAACATGCCTTTGGTAGAAATCCACAAAGGCAGCGCAGTTTTCTATCAGCTTGTGGGTTCCTAAATCGTTGGCAGCCAAATGACGAAATTCCAACTCTGGAAAAAGGCGAACGCAGTCCTGGATTAGACAACTTGGCAGCGACCATCAGCTCCTATATGCCTGAACGTGTAATTGAACCCTTACATCTCGAATCGGTACCGGACACACCACTACCGGACAGGTTTCCGACAGGTATCTACAACCGTGCTGTTCTTATGTTAGCTCGGCGCACTAAATATACCAAAACTCTTCTCAAAGAGCTTGAGGCTATAGAAAAAACTCCGGATGAGGAGCTTGATAGAACTGCTTTGCGATACATTTTCGCACGTAAGGACGAGGCGGATAAGCCTGAAGAGAATGAAGAGCTTTTGCATGAAAGATTGGTGGCTGACACAGTACTGCTAAATCCCGATCAAAGACGCGCTGTTGCAGCCCTTCTTGAGCGCAACATTTCAGTAATTACAGGACCGCCTGGTACGGGGAAAAGTCAGGTTGTATCTGCGGCCATGGGCAACGCACGCCTGAGGGGGCAGAGTGTCCTTTTTGCAAGTCGAAATCATAAAGCCATCGACGCAGTCTTTAACCGATTTACCGATGCTAAACAGCGCTCTTTAATGGTCCGTACCAACTCAAAAGATGATCCTAACCTCAATTATACCTTCAGGAGCGCTATCCGAGAGCTTTTGGCATTGCCACACGATCCTATTGCGAATCAACGGCTGGTCAGGATTAAGGAAGAAATAAACTCACTGTTAGAGAATAGGGGCAGCATAGCTAGGTATGCAAGATCAGTTGCCGAAATTGCCACCCTATTGGGCGAGAAGGAAGAGCAATTAGCCTATTTGGCCAAAGCGATACCTGAGGCTACAAAGGCCTTTATTAATGAGAATCCCGAAGCCTTTCCAGTTAAGACTGTAAAGAGGCTTATAAAAGTAATACGTGCTATAGATTTAAGTGAGCAAAGGTCCAATTTAGTCCGTACAATTTCAGGCGTTTTTAAAGCTATTCACACATTTCCCTGGTATCTTATCGCTAGAGGTAAACTTCGTCGAATTCCGGGCTATCCCTCCCTTCCAATTCTTGGGACTCCATCAGCTCTTAGAAAGTTGATCCGCTATCTTCAAATGATAGAAAAATCTTTAGAAGTTGCCGAGCTTCGGCTTAGTTGCCTGCCACTCGAATCAAAGGCTAAAGAAATGCCTAAGTTAGAAGAATTAAGTGATACCATAAGTCAACTTTCTTCCCGAATAGCTAAATTGGCGACTCAGGCCATCTCTCTCGATCTCGATAGTCGTTGTGGACTGCCCCCCGGTGTTAACCGTGAAGAACTGGATGGTCTTCAGGCTGCTATGCATTCCATGCAAACAGGCTTAGAAACAGGCCTCATTGAGAAAGAAACACTTCGCTTACTTAGGAGTCTCGCCCCTCTAATACTTGATCATTTTCCATGTTGGGCAGTAACTAACCTTTCAGTGGGTTCACGCATTCCCTTCGTACCAGGTCTTTTTGATTTGGCAATAGTGGATGAAGCAAGTCAGTCCGATATCCCCTCCGCCATTCCCATCCTTTTTAGAGCACGGCGATTAGGTGTTGTAGGGGATCCTTTCCAGCTTACCCATTGCTCCAAGCTTTCCATCACAAAGGACACGATGCTTCGCCGCAAAGCTGGCCTTAGCAGAATAGAAGATGTTCGTTTTGCCTATACGGAAAGTTCTCTTTACAATCTCGTGAGTCGTATCAATGGCGTTGAATCAGTTTTTCTAAGTGAAACTTATCGTAGTGTCTCAGACATCGCTAATTACTCAAATCAAACCTTTTATAGTGGCCGCCTGCGTGTGGCGACTAACCAAAAACACTTGCTAGTCCCCCGTGGCATGAAACCAGGGATTCATTGGACAGACGTCAAAGGGGGGATCCAAAGTGGCGGTGGTAGTGGCTGTTACTGTCCTGAGGAAGTGGAAAAGGTCGTCGCCTTGGTAAAGGTTATTCTTGTAGATAGCGGTTTCCAAGGAACATTAGGGATCGTGACCCCATTTCGCCAGCAAGCTAATCGCTTGCAAGATGCCATATTTCAGGGTGATATAGACTACGAATTACTAGAGCGAGCTGGCGTCCATGTGGACACGGCACATGGCTTTCAAGGAGACGAGAGAGATGTAATTATACTTAGCCTGTGTGCTGGTCCGGACATGCCTATTGGTTCTCGTTCTTTTCTTAGAGAGACGGGAAATCTCTTCAATGTAGCTGCCAGTCGGGCCCGTGCCGTACTCCACATCGTTGGAAACCGCGATTGGGCTCGCGCTTGCGGGATTAAGCACGTTCAGAATCTCGCAGCACCAACAAAGCTTTTGAGACCAGAGCCTAAACCAAGCCTTTGGTATCCCCACGAATCACCTTGGGAGAAGATACTTTTTGACGCTTTGATCAAAGAAGGACTAGAGCCCAAACCACAGTTTCCCGTGCTAAACCGCCGCCTGGACTTAGCATTAATAGAAAGAACTGACGAAACTGTGAAGATAGATATTGAGGTAGATGGGGACTGTCACAGGAACCCAGATGGCTCTCGTAAGATCGACGACATCTGGCGTGATATGCAGCTCCAGGCCATGGGGTGGAAAGTGATGCGGTTTTGGGTTTACCAGCTAAGAGAAGATTTGGATGGCTGCGTAAAGAAAATAATGGAGGTATACAGCGGTAATGGAAGACAAGAATAGTGGCTATGACCAGCCTAATTCCAAGCCTGATAAGACTAAAGGTGTTCCTCCGGGCAGCGCTCTTGACCGGTCATTTCCTTCCCCTTTGATCTTAGGGGGATTAATCTTGCTTGTCGTCATTTTAACCATTTTGTTTGGTTGGAAGATTGTGAACCTAGAGCACGAACGAGCGGTATTGGAAGCTGAGCGAAGAGCGTTAGAACGGGATAAAACTCAATTTGAGAAGGACAAAAAGGCACTTGCTGAGATCTTAAGAGCACTGCCCTCGCTTCAAGCAAAGCAACAAGAACTAACCAATACCATAGCGAATCTTGAAGGTAAGGTGAGTGTGTTACGGACGAAACTGGATTCTCTCCAGATTCAGGTAGAAAGTGCTCAAAAAAAGCTCGAAGAGGCAAAGGCCACCCGCACCGAGGCACTTAGTGCTGTGCAAGTGGCAAGGCGAGAGTATGCGAGTTTGCTAAATCAAATAAACCAAGCTCGATCAGAATCCTCGGCGCTTAAACAAAATGTGGCCGCCCTTCAGGCAACTAAGAATGCTCTGCAGAATGATCAAAATACTTTGCAACAGCAGATTGCAAGATTGAAGGCTGATATCAGTGGGTTGGAGCAACAAAAAGAAAATAAGAAACGGATGCTAGAGCAGATGGCAAAAGATAAGGGTGAACTGCAGTCTCTTTCTAAGCGTTTCACTCGAATTGCCAATAATCTTGAGTCCTCACGCAAAAAGATTGATCAGACCGTGAAAGCGCTGAATACTCCCAACGGTCCGATTGATAGACTCTCCAAAGCTATTGACGTGACCACAGAGCAATCCGCCGTCCTTTCAGACCAGGCCAACAAGCTTTCACAACAGGTTGGAAAGGTCGCTGACGCAGTTGAAACTTTACAGAATACAAGTCGGACAGCCAACAGGACGTCCCAGGATGTCTTGTCCGTTGGAGGCACCCTGAAAACCATTGTAGCACAACTTCAGAGTACGACCGGAAACTTACAGGGCCAGCTCAATTCCTTTGAGAACTCAATCAATTCACTCGACAGGAACATATCGGGTTTGGACAGCAAGATAAATGCCCTCGATGATCACAATAGAGAAATTGCCAACCTTCTGTCAGAGCTAAAACAGAATTCTGGAAGCCTGAAACAGATAAACACCGATTTCACCACAAAGATAAATAATCTGGATAGCGGAATGACAGAGCTTGCTAATGTGGTGGCTGAGATTAAGACCATGAAAAATAGCCTAGACAATCTCAGTAATGATCTTTCCTCTGAAGTGAAAAAATTAAGCGCTTTCATTGGTGATGCAAGAAACAGGTTGCTTAGTGAGAAAGATGGTCTAGTACAGACAATCGATAAGCTCAAAAAAATGCTTTCCCAGCTTAATGATCAGCTTGTGAAACTGGATAGATCCTTTGAAAATATTAAACAGAGAGCCATGACAGATACGAAGGCTGAGGAGACGAGAAAATGAATCTATCGCCGAGGTATTTTAAGTGAATCATACAATTTATTATTGAGAGGTTTAAATATGGATACCTTAAGCCCTATCATACCCTCATTGGTTTTCTGGATTTTGGCCACAGGCTTAGCAGTAATTGTTTTGATCGTAATGTTCGGGCTCTATGTATACCAACGCCAACGATTGAAAGCCGTAGTGAAGGATGCCAATAATGTAGCAAACCTTGCAGCTCAATGTGATCTGCTCGAAGCTAAAAAAGACGAACTTATCCAGTGGATGAATGAACAAAAGGCTGAGCTAGATCGTTTAACTGCTGAAAGAGAGGAGCAAGAGCGGCTGAGGGCTGAACTGAATCGCTTGGAACAGGAGTGCGCATCTAAGGAACAAGATAATCAGAGCCTACGCAACGAGGTAGGCGAACTGGAAAATCAGCGCTATTTACTTGCCCGGACACTTGAGAAGCTGGAAAAGGAGATCGAAGATTTAGAAAGTAAGAAAGCTGAGATAGGCAATATTAAAGCCAGTTTGGTCGACTTGAAGAAGAAACTTCAAGATGTTTCCAGGGAATTGGACCAAAAAAGGAGGGAACATCAAGACGTATTGCGTTCGGTTAATGAACACTATATTAAGCTGGAAGAGCTCACAAAGCAAAAAATCTTTCTAGAAAAATCAATAGCTGATCTAATAAAAGAAAGCCAAAAGGTAAGCGATGAAGCTGAACGAGCAAGGAAGGAGGCAAAAGAAACCAAAGAAGATCTGAAAAAGATTTCTGAACAATGTAGGAGAGCGGAGGATGAGTTACAGAGGAAAAGGGACGAGCTGGCTAAACTAGAAATTCAACTGAGAGCTTACCAGGCCGAAATATATAGCTTGAAAGGAGAAATTGATCGCACGAAAGTGCGTGAAGCCGAGGATTCCTTGAGGCCTTATGCTGACCTTTTGGAGGTGCAACCTGATTGCTTATCTAAGAAAACGTTTCCTGCAGGTCCGATGGCGATAAACGACGAAATCCAGGCCCTCCAGGCTTTTAAGGACCGTTTACGCGAGGAGAATCTGAATTTCTCGGAACGTGTCATCTATGCCTTTCATACTTGTTTGAAATGCCATCACATAAATCCACTGACTGTACTGGCGGGGGTCTCAGGTACGGGCAAGACACTCCTTCCAATATACTACGCTAGAATGATGGGTATGCACTGTCTGGTCCTGTCCGTCCAGCCGCGTTGGGACTCACCTCAAGACATGTTCGGTTTTTATAACTATCTTGAAGGAAAGTATAAGGCCACAGAACTCTCCCGCGCACTTATACGAATGGACCCGTACAATTACAACAAAGGTACATTCCCAATGCTTGATGCTGACTGGACACGAGATAGGATACTTCTTGTTCTTTTGGATGAGATGAATTTAGCACGAACTGAGTACTACTTTAGCGATTTTCTCTCTAAGTTAGAGCTGCGGCGGTTGGTGAAGAAGCCCGAAAATAAGACAGATCGCCAACAGGCTGAAATTACCCTTGATACTGGGACAGAAAAGGCAGTCAATTTCCAGATCTGGGTTGGATATAATGTTCTTTTTGTTGGGACGATGAATGAGGATGAAACGACGCAGACCTTATCTGACAAGGTGTTAGACCGGGCGAACGTGCTACGCTTCGGTAAGCCAGATAACAAGACCAAGCCTTTCCAAATTAATATCCAAGAGCAGGAATGGCCTAAAGAATATTTATCTTATGACCAATGGAAAAGCTGGATCAAAGAAGACGTCGGGCATGCGTCTTGGTCTGAGCTTACAACTAGGTGGACTAACCGCCTGAACGAGGCGCTTGATCGTGTAGGAAGGCCGTTTGGTTACCGTGTGCAACAGGCAATAGCCACTTACATAGCCAATTATCCCCTCGTTGAAGAAAACGAAAGATATAAGCTGGCATTTGCTGATCAGGTGGAACAGAAAATTATACCAAAGCTGCGCGGCATGGATTTGGGCGATAACGCCGCAAATATTTGCTTAGATGAGGTGGAGTCCGTAATTGCCGACCTGGGTGACCAGCAACTCGCTGAAGCCTTTCGAGATGCTCGTAATCAAAGTCAGGCTCTCGGCATGTTTCAGTGGCGGGGCGTTACACGTCCTGTGGAGGATAATCGCTAAATGTTACAGGAAATTGAGGCCCAAATTCACTTCTGGCCGTGGTCCGTGGGCATCAGGGAGGAAACCAGAGATCTCTTGTCTAGTTCAGTAAGTTTTCCATTCTATGGTAGCCCTGTTTTGTCTATTTCGACAGGGGTGTCTGTTTATCTTCCGCAGCGTAACGAACGGTTCACTCGGTTTGGGCCACCATTCCGAACTCCCGGAGGTGAATATCAGCTCTATGAGACACCTCATGGGATCCTTACTTCGCGCGAGAAGGATCGGGAGTTCACCGGCGATGTTGTCGGCATACAGGCCCTAGATGGAAGAATTTTTGTTCGTATTGCAGCCGAGGGAGCTCGGTCACGCTATTCGTCAGCTTCGGATGGTGAAATCAATGAGAGCAAACTCGCACGGACAGTTCTTGCTTGGTCTCAGGTTTTCGACGATCTCATAGAAGTTTCCCAAAAAAAATGGAAAAGGGAGAATAGATTCCCCTGGGTGGCCATTCTTGATTTTATCGCTAACCTGAAATTGGATATCAGTGAGCCGCGCATGGCCCTCATTGTGCATATCGCCGAGACCATGCGTCGACAACTAACTATGATCGTAAATGGTGCTCGTAAGATTCTTGTGCGGGAAAGGCTGATGCTTCCAGCTGGGATAATCACTGAGACGGATAAAGCCTGTCTATATTGGTATGTGCGTCAGCCGGGGAGGACTATGGCTGAGAAGGCAGCCGCAAATCGCCAATCTCTTCTTGGTGTCTCCAGAAAAGAGACATACAATACTTTAGAGAATAGAGTACTTAAGGACTTTCTTTTACGTTGCAGCCAAGAATCAAAACGTTACTTGAAGGCAGAAGTTGGTAATAATCCAGCACTTAAGGATTCAGAGCGAGCTATTAAGGTTCGCTCTTTTGGAAATCTCTGTTCCAACCTAATACAGGCTCCCTTCATGGGGGAAGTTGATAAACCGCCTTCTTGTGTCCAACCAAATTATGCCTTACAAAACGATTTCCGATACAGACAGGTCTGGCAACTGTATAAGCGCCTTCTCAGACGAGAAGATGAGGAGGACCGAATGTGGGACTGGCAATCCCGAACTTGGGCTGATGTAGCTAGACTCCTTGTAGGAGCAGCGCTTTTTCAACTATTTCAGTATTCACGGGAAGAGCCATTAGGAAAAGTGGTGGTCGAGGAACTTCTGAAATCAGATATGCAGCTACTAAGAGAACAGCACTTGGGCTGCCGGATGCAAGCTGGCTCTGAACCAGGACCCTTTCTGATAAGGCATCGCTCGAAGGATTTTTCAATGGCCGCTGTACTTGAGATTATCCATTCCGATTTGGCTCATGAACATGTAATTACTCAAAATCTGGGAAGGGTGGGTGGACACCTTTATCTCGTTATGACCCCTTTGAATGGAGATAGAAGAAAGGTGGTGGTCGTTTGGGCCATTCACACAGCCGCATCAGAAATTCGTCCCCCGTGGGAGGAGATCGCAAGTTCGGCAGAACGAGCTCTTAAGCAACATGCTTTAGGCCTCGGGGAGAGAATTCCAGACTTTCCTGAACTTCACGGTTTCGTGGTGGCGAGTGATCTCGAGGAAAAAGGAGAGACTTTCTATAATGGCCCTCATGGGCAGCTTTGGCTTGTGCGGGTACCGGCAGATCAACGTCATTGGAAAGATGCTGTAGAAGGACTGGCACTTGTGATAGACGATGTCTTGGAGAAGACACTTTGAAACGGGTATTTGGTTGCGCAGCATTCGGTCTTAGAGACTGCATTTGGCAGCCAGAGGAAGGCTGTACACGGAAGGATTTCTATCTGGCCGATGTGGTACTTCCTCAAACCCACTTTGGAAGGATGTTGACAGGGAGGGAAGCTAAGGAGGAAAGAATTCACACTGGCCTTTATTGGCCTCCAGAAGCGCGCGTGCAGGCTGGAGAATTTCTTAGACGGGTTCCAGTCCCATATGCATGGCGAGCCTTAGTTGAAGCTGGAGATCGGATGGTACGCTGGAAAGTTGGGGATGGAGTATCTTTTCCACTTTCCCACATTATCAGTTGTCATATAAAGGATATCCTTGAAAAACAAATGACTAACTTTTCAAAAGACCAAGATTCCATTGTGGTAGCCATTCCCGATAATTTAGATGAATATGGTCAGGAATTACTTATCAAAGAGCTTTATAAGAAATTATGTCTTCGCAAGAAGGAAGAAAAGGAGCAAGAACAGGTCATATTGATTTGGAGGCCTATAGCAGCAGCCTTGGCCTGGCTTGATAAGGTGGAAGGAGATTTTATTCCATCAAGGATGGGACCAAATGATCACATTCACGTGATCTACCTTGGTCCAGATGCATTTGAGTTTACCACATTCAGATTAAGAGAAAGGAAGGACAAAAAGGGACTCAAATATATTGTTCCTGTCCGTGAGCGCCCGACTTCATTGCCGAACCTATCCGGAATGGATTGGGCGGGTAGGGTAATTGAGGAAACATTCGACTGGCCCGACGAAGGAGAGTTCTGGCAAGTTTTTACCAGATTCCCGGAGGTTTGGGCAGCCATCGCGGATCTGTCTTGGAGTAAAAAGGAATTCCCTCGTGCTTGGAGCATTGGGAATGGATGGGCCTTCTGGGATCCTCCCCACGATTTATACAAAAGAGCATTATGTGTGCCCGCTGGCCCTTGTCTTACCCTAAAGGAAATTTGCCGAGATTCCTGTCCTGTGCGTTTACAAAGGAACTCGAAGGTTAAGGAAAGCATCAACGAGTTCCTAAAAAAAGAGGTGAGGAAGCTTTTTAAGAAGTATCAGGGAGGACGTCTCTACGGTATGATCCTTTGCGGACCGCTGATGCCCAATGGTATTCCTCCATGGTTAGAAACGGAACTTGAAACACTTGCCGCCCGCGGACTAAGGTTGGATGACCCATTAGATGAGCCTGAGCTCGGTCGGCTATGGATCTCACCTCATAGTGAAGAAGCCGTAGCCGAGGGTGCAGCTATCTATGGCAAAAGGCTGATTAAGGGAATCCCAACCTATCTTGATACTATGCCTCAATTATCTATACTTGCTCAGCATTTGGGCCGTTATAAGTGGATTCCTCTTGTAGAAGAAAAAGAGGTCGCGGGAGGGCAAACTTATGAAAACCGAATAGAACGCAGATTCCAGCTTACTCAGGGTTCCAGAAAATTAAATGTATATCTTCTTAAAGGCTGGTCAGGGAATTCTTCTTCAATCTCTGAAGACCCAGACGACTTTACAGTTGTACGAAGCAATGAGCTTAGTCCCTGCGATGCAAGACTTGTGAGAGAGGTTGTTAAAAGATGTGGGTCTTTAGAAAATGTGAAAAGGTTGGCTTTTTTCCGGTCGGAAAGCGCCGCTTCTAAATATGGCCTAGCATTTGCAAAAGCTTTTTATAGCACGGGGAAGGAAGAACATGAGAGTGAATCACATGAAAGTCAGATTGAATCTATGAACCAACCATTTAGAAAGGCCGTTTTCCATTTCCCGTCCTCGCCAGAAAGAAATATGCCACTGGATATTGTAGTGCGAATGAAACCCGCGAGTGGACTGGCTCAAATTGAAATCAAACCCGAAGACCCAACTTTTTTGAGAGGACGACAAGTCTTCTTAGACTATTCGACAATGAAAGGGGCCTCCAGACTACCAAGCCAGCAACGCGGCTGGCCTCCGATAAGAGAAATTCCAGTTGATCCTGAAGATACCGTGTTGCACGAATGGGGCAGCGTAATAACTCGTTTCGAAAAAGCTGGGATTCATGATACTGCTTACACCATGATAATAAATCAAGTGAAAGAAATGCTCACAAGAAAAACACCGGTACATATAGCCGGAACTGATATCTATACCCATGTAATAGACCAAAATGGGCAACCATGTACAGAATATGGAAGGGAATGTATTAGGCGGCTTTCCTCAAAATTTGGCAAGGATTTCATTGGCCTGGTTGAAAAAAACAGAATGAATGATACCCTAAAACAAAAGCTTCTCGTCCGAGCTACATGGATGTATGCATCAGCCCCGACTCCAATAGTAGAGTATGCCCGAGAGGTCATAGCCCAAGATTCCGGTCAACAAATTTGGAATTGGGCTGTGGAGGCAGCCAGCAGGGCATTTACAAACGTGGAGGATTTTCAACTCCTATTCGGTGTTATTGCTAACCGTGCCTTACGAAGGGATTTACCTCGTCCATTTCCGATTCAGTCGGCTCGGGCTGTTTGCAGAGTACTCATGTTTAGGCGAAACGGTTACCTCGGGCTTAACCCTGAGATGGCCGAGATTTTTGCCCGAAAAGCATTAGAAAGCTTAAGTGAACAAAAATCAAAACAGAACTATAAAAAGCTTTTTTTTCAACTCATTCTACTACTTTTTTACCTCCTTAGGTATCGTAAGGCTGAACCAAGGTGTTTCGATCCACACAAAAAGGAAAGCATAGTCATCTTTGAAGAAGCAATAAAATATATGAAAGATGCTGAAGGTCACCTCCACAAAAAAGGAGAATTCCAGAATGCCTCTAGGGTCAAAGAAGTCGTGAAAGGTTTTAGCCGCTACATATACTATGAGGGTGGCGAGGATGTGGTCACTATAATTGGTGATCTCGCTGGTGATCTGTTCTGACGCTGACACTTCCAACAGATAGCGGAATGGGGCACCATGCAACCCAAACTCCCCATCAAGAAGACGGGACATCCTATGACCTCGCTGTCAAGTAGTTTTAATATACCTAATGATATCGTGGAATAACGATTATTCTGGGGCCAATGGGCAGACCTCCCCTTCTGTTTTGAGAGGGTTTTTCGGCGAGTCTCTCACCTTCAACGAACCCCTCATCTGATCGTTACGTTGTTCTGAATCAACTTTTCGCTTATTCAGAAAGGGGCGTCTCTCCGGAACCAGACAGAGGCATGAGGCAAACGATGGCAGAGGGCTGCTGATGCTGCGGGCACCCTCTTTACCCATTTCACCTCAAGGCAAAAATGGGTAATTTTTTGGCCAGGGGGGAGTGTGGCATATGCATGGAGGATCTGCTCTCGAGGATCTGATGTGTGAAGAGATCCCCCATTCGCCCACCTGCAGTCCCGTATACTTACCCATTTGAGCTCAAGGGAAAAATGGGTAAGTAGGAGCGGCCTCCGGTCGGGATGGATCGCGACCACGGGAATGCCCCTAACTGTTCGAGTGCAACGTCGGTTCTGAAGGAGTTTTTCGTCCCAACCTGGTTTCCCGAAACCCGCTTACCCCTCTTCCTTTTGCCCCCTATCCGTGCTACCTCCTTCCCCACCGATGGTTCCTCCTTTCCATGTCCTCTCAATAGGTTGTCCTATTCCAGGAGAAGCCATCCCTAATTTCAGCGAACCCTCATACACACTCGAGGAAAAACGTCTTTTGGATGCTATGTTGCGGGCTGTGCCGAAATAGAAAAAGGCGATGTAGATTCCTTGGAAGGAGATAGAGCAAGATTTGATATAATGATCAAAGTCTCAAAAAAGATTTTAGAAAACCCCCAGCTTCGACTTCGGACTGGAATGTAAGGAGGTTTTTCATGAGTCTGATGGATCGGATCGAAGTCAACACCAAGGTCATGACAGGGAAACCCGTGATCCGGGGGACCCGAATTCCCGTTGAGCTGATCCTCAGAAAATTGAGTGAAGGGGCCAGCGAAGCCGAGCTTCTTGAGGCCTACCCGAGGCTTAGGCCGGAAGACATCCGGGCTGCAATCCCATACGCAGCCGACCTCCTCGCACAAGAGGAGATCATTTTTGTGGAGTCCTGACAGGAGGGCCTGGGGAGTCATGCGCTTTGTGGCCGATGAGTGCTATGATTACGAGGTGGTTCGAGCATTGCGCGATGCCGGATATGATGTTGTGGCTGTTCGAATGGGACGTCGGTGCTGAGTCAACTTTTGGCCTGATGAGAAAAGAGTGTCTCTTCGGGACCGGAGGCATGCGACAAAGGTAACAAAAGTCCTCTGATACTGCCTGATACTAGGGACATACTTTTTACCCATTTCGCCTCAAGGGAAAAATGGGTAAACCGGAACCATCGGTTCTGCATGAACTTTTCGTCTGGTCCGAAGGGCAAGTCCGGACGCACTAATCATGTCTTCGCTATCACGCGCGGGTATAGATAGATGGTGGCAAGACGGTGTTGCTCTGGGTTTACACTGCAGGGGGAGGTGTGATCATAACTCCGTGGCGCTAGAGAGGTCCGGCATGGAGACACCTCGGTGCCCATTCGATCCCCTGGTTCGCTCCAGCGAGGTAGAAGCGGCGGTCATGCGGGGAAGCAGGCGGAAGTACTACCGCTTTCGCGGAGCCCGTTATTACGGAGGAATAGCCACCGCGGATGCCGTGGGGTGTTGTTTCCTCTGTGCCTACTGCTGGAACTATCGAAGAAACAGCGATCCTGCGGCATCGGACGGTCTCTTTCTCTCCCCTGCGCAGGCATCGGCGCGCCTTTTGAAGATCATGCGGCAACGTAGCTTCAACAAGGTGAGGATCACCGGTGCCGAGCCCATACTTGGGACCTCTTCCTTCTACCACTTGCTCCAGGTGATCGATGCGGTGGCCTCCAGGTGGCAGATGGTGGATTTCATAGTGGAGACCAACGGGCTTGTCCTCGGTCACGAGCCCGGACTGGTGGAGCAGCTTGCGGCACGAAGAAGGATCTTTGTCAGGGTCTCGCTCAAGGGGTGGGACGAGGGGAGTTTCGAGAGGATAACAGGGGCAAGGGGCGAATTTTTCAGGGTTCCCATCATGGCGCTTAGGAGGCTTCTCGATGCAGGCGTTTCGGCCTGGCCGGCTGTGATGTACGAGGTCTTCGGAGCCGGGGGCATAGAGAGGCTCTGCAGTGCACTTCGGCAGGAGCGCATAGCGCCCGAGGAGCTCGAGGTTGAATACCTCGAATGCTACCCTGCGGTCCTGGAGAATATGAAGAAGCGGCAAGTGGAGTTGAAAGCGGAGCCCCGTTTATTTGAGCCCTCTTAAGAAGTCCTCCAGGCACAAGACCCTCTCTATCACCACGGAGACGCCCCCCTGCCCCACCCTCCTGACCAGGCCCTCAAAGAGGCAGATCCGCTCGGAAAGCACTGTCCTGGCGTAGAGNTCCTGCTGTTTNGGGAAGAGCACGAGGTCTATCAGCCCCCATTCATCCTCGGCNGTGATGAACATCACCCTCACCCCGCTCCTTGTGGGAGGCGTGTGAACCAGGATCAGGCGCCCGGCCACCTTCACCCGCGTCCCGTCTCTCTTGTGGCGAAGCCCTCTGCTTGTGGCAAATCCCTTGCTGTTCAGATCCTCCCTGAAAGGCCTCAGCGGATGGGATCTGACATTGACGGTCAGGTGCTTCTCTTCGAGTTGCGCAAGCCTAAGCTGCTTCGTGTTCATAGCCCTCGAGATCCTTCAGCGCCCCTATCTCCCAGAGCGCCTTGAAGAGCCGGTCCGCAACCCTCACCCTCTCCCTAAAATCCTGAACCGACCTGAATAGACCGCCCTTTCGTCTCTGTATCACGATCCTCTGCGCCATCTTCGGCCCAATTCCCCTTACAGCACAGAGGCCGACCCTTATCCCCCTGCCCTCCATGGTGTAGTTGTAGCAGCTGTGGTTCACATGGGGCGGATAGACCGGGAAACGACGCCCTGCTTCGTTGAGTATGACGCTTTTGGGATAGGAACCGACCTGTCCTGCATTGAGAAGTCCCAGGTAGAACTCCAGGGGATAATGGGCCTTGAGATAGGCGGACTGATAGGTGATATAGGCAAAGGATGCAGCATGTGCCTTGCAGAACCCATAGGCCGCAAAGGCCGAAACCTGCCTGAAGGCCTCTTCTGCAAGCTCTCTGCCAAGGCCCTTTTCAAGGCACCTTCTGATGAACTCCTCTTTCAGCTTTTCCATCCCTTCCTGGCCCCTGTCGTGGGTCATCGAGCGCCTGAAGACATCGGCCCAGTCGAGGCCTGAGCCGGTCAGCTCCGAGACCACCCTGAGCACCTGCTCTTGGTAGATGAGCACCCCATAGGTCTCCTCGAGGATCGGCTTAAGCCTGGGATGAAGGTAACAGATGGGCTCCTTTCCGTGTTTTCGCCTCACAAAGGGATCTATCATCTCGGCCTGCATCGGCCCGGGCCTGAAAAGCGAGATCTCGGCGATTATATCGGAGAACCTCTCGGGCCGAACCCTCGCCANGAGTTGCCTCTGACCGGGGGACTCCACCTGAAAGACCCCTACGGTCTCGGTGGATCTCAGAAGCTTGTAGGTCTTGGGGTCATCCAGGGGGATGCGATCCAGATCGAGTTCGATTCCCTGCTCCTCTATGTAGCCGAGGGTCTTTGCTATGGCCGTGTGCATCCTGAGGCCCAACACGTCGAACTTCGGAAGCCCTAACACCTCCACATCGTCCTTGTCGTATTGGGAAAGCGGATAGCCNCTTGGAGAGGGCTCGAGGGGCACCAGCTCGGCAAGCGCTTTGGAGACGATCATGCCGCCGAGGTGGGTGGACAGTTGCCTGGGAAGACCGTCCAGTCTTGAGGCAATATGGAGTANCTCCCTCTCCTCTGCCAGGGGGCTTCCCCTCAACTCCGGCANCTCCCGAAGGGCCTGGGGGATCCTGGAGGGAAGCAGGTGGTAGGGGATGCACTCGGTCAGCTCCTTGATCCGGCCGTAGTCCATGCCGAGGGTGCGGGCCACCTCCCTTATGGCGCTGCGCGCCCTGAATGTGGGGATGGTGGAGACCAGTGCGGCCTGCCCGTCAAAACGCTTGAGGCCGAACCTTATGACCTCCTCGCGGCGCTCGGAGTCAAAGTCCACATCTATGTCGGGCGGATCGAACCTCGCCTCGTTGAGGAATCGCTCGAAGAGAAGGTCGTGCTCGATGGGGTCAGGGCCGTCCAACAGCAGATGCACAACCACCGAAGACGCTGCTGAGCCCCTCACACTGCACCTTATCCCCTGAGCCTTCGCCCACTCGACTATCTCGTGTACGACCAGGAAATAGCTCGAAAACCCCCTCGATGTTATCAGTTCGAGTTCCCTCCACAGCCGTCTGAGCAGCTCAGCTTTGAGGGGCCGGCCATATACACGGGGAAGCCGCCTTATGCACAGCTTGATCAGGGCCTCTCTTGCNTNCTCGAAGATCCCCGGCGGGTGAACCCTGTAAAGCGGAAGTCGAAACTCGATGCGCTCCACGACCTCTTCCGTTGTCTCAAGGACCTCCTCGGGAAGCACCCTCCTCATCTCCCCTTCGCCCTTGAGGTAGAACTCCTCGGTGGGGACGGGACATATCCTGCGGTGGTGGATTACCTGCTGGATGCCCACAAGCGCTGTGTGAATCCTGTGGTCTTCCCTGCTGAGGAAGGTCACGGAGTTTGTGCCGACGGCCTTCACGCCCAGGCGCTTTGAAATGTCCATCAACTCACGGACCATTCCCACATCGCCCCGAAGGCCGTGGTTTTGGACCTCCACGAACAGATCCTCCCCGAANGCGTCCCGCAGTTCGCCCAAGAACTCCATGGCCCTTCTCCTCTGCCCGGAGNGGAGGAGGTGCCATATCCTGCCGTCTCTGCCCCCGGTGAGACAGATCAGGCCCCGAGGGCTTTCCAGGATCACATCGAGGGGAAACAGGCCGTCATGACGAAGATGAGCCAGGCTGATCAGCCGGCAGAGGCCCCTGTAGCCGTCTTCAGTNCTGACGAGGAGCACNAGGATGGTGCCGTCGGAAAGCGNGGCCTCGATTCCCAGGACCGNCTTCAGGCGGGCCTTCTCTGCAAGACACTGGAACTTCACTGCTCCATAGAGCCCTGCACGGTCGGTGAGTGCAACACCCCTCATCCCCAGGGCCTTCACCCGATCGACGAGCTGCTTCGGGGTGAAGGTGCCGAAGAGAAAAGAGAATCCACTCCTCACGTGAAGGTGAAAGAACATCATCAGCCTTCGGTTGGGGATTTAGGGTTGCAGTCAGGTGACTGCTTCTCAGGATCGCCTTATTAGGCCGATGTAGACCCCAAGGACTTGGGGCAGCTCCGGTGGCTGGAAGACCATCGGCCTGTAGGCGGAGTTCTCGGGGTGAAGCTCTATCCCTCCATCGGCCCTTTTCTTGATGCGTTTCAGGGTGACCTCGCCGCCCACCAGCGCGGCCACGATCTGACCGTTTTCCGCATCGGGCTGCTTGCGGATCACCGCCAAATCCCCATCGTGGATCCCCACACCGGTCATCGAGTCACCGCGCACCCTCACGGCGAACTTCGTGCCGGAGCCGAAGAAGTCAGGGTCCACGGGCAGGTACTCCTCGAACTCCTCGAAGGGTATCTCGGAGGTGCCTGCAGGTATCCGTCCCACCAGTGGTATCCCCTTCGGGGATGGGGACAGCAGCTCTATTCCCCTTGCCTTTCCTTCGTGGAGCCTGATTGCCCCTTTGCGCTCGAGTACAAGGAGGTAGTCTCTTGCCGTCCTTGGTGAGGCCAGGCTGAACTCCTCCATGATCTCCTTGATGGAGGGAGGGAAGCCATGTGTTTCCTGATACTTGGTGATGAAATCCAGTACTTTGCGCTGTTTTTCGGTGAGGTCCTCACCATGGCCGCCTCCAAGTTTATGGCATAAATATTTATGCCATATGTTATTATCATGCGGCGGTTGCGGTTGTCAAGGGGAGTTTTTTGAGAAAAGCGTATCCTCTCCTCTGAGAAATCCTAGGCTCTAAATTTTGGGTTTGGTATGCGCTATAAGGCACTCGGACGTCTTTGGAAAGGGTACCCTGCTTCCCACGAACACAGGACTGAACTATCCTTGGGGCTTCGTTATTCTTTTCATCACCTTTGGCGTATAACCCAATGCCCCCGCCGCCACCACCACATCCCCCTCCAGTATCCCTGGACGGCCTCCAACACCTGAATCCCCAGTTGATTCTCCAAAGCAAGTCGAAGTTCAACCAACTGCCCCTCATCTGTCGCGAGTTTCTCTAGCGTAACCTCCCTGATTTGGGCACCAAGACTGCTCTTCATCCTCTCAGAAGACTACGCCATTCCCCATTCCACGCGAGTCGGGACGGATCCGTAAAATTTTCTCCTCCATCTGCAAAACTAGATAAGGAGTTTGGAAGGAAATGTGGAAATGCTGGTGAATTCCCATTAATGAAGGTTGGAAATAGGGTTGG
>Ga0180899_1077_pt1 | contig 23167 bp, 27 predicted proteins | sample Deesub1362A_J573_FD_124278 | JGI IMG/M metagenome (GOLD analysis project Ga0180899, IMG submission 124278) | Desulfarculaceae bacterium JdFR-97 | reverse complement strand
TCTATCTCGTCGGTCTCGTCGTTTCGTCTGTCTCGTCTATTTGGTCGATTTCGTCTATTTCGTCGATTTGGTCTTGGTCGGGTAGGGGAGGCTTTAGCCTCCCAAATGGGGGCGACTGAAGTCGCCCCTACCCGAATAAAGGCATTGATCCTCGCATCTGGGCAAGCATTTTCATTCATCAAGGGCGCCCCGCTGCAGGCGGGGCATGACAGTTACGGGAGAAAAGAGGGTTCAGCCGTCCTTCCGAGTCCCCCCTCGGACCCTACCTCGATCCCCGAGTTCAGCCCGTTCGTAGGCCTTGATGATCTCCTGGACCAAGGGATGGCGCACCACGTCCTTCTCAGTGAAGTAGATGAACTCGATCCCCTTGATCCCTTTGAGGATCTGGGAGACCTCGATGAGCCCCGACCGGGTCTCGGGCGGCAGGTCGATCTGGGTGATGTCCCCGGTGATGACGGCCTTGGAGCCGAACCCGAGGCGGGTGAGGAACATCTTCATCTGCTCGGATGTGGTGTTCTGGGCCTCGTCCAGGATGACGAAGGAGTCGTTCAATGTCCTCCCCCGCATAAAAGCCAACGGGGCCACCTCCACTTCCCCCCTCTGGATGAGGGAAGAGGCCCGCTCGAAGTCCATCATGTCGTGGAGGGCGTCGTAGAGGGGCCGAAGATAAGGGTTGACCTTCTCGTAGAGGTCTCCGGGAAGGAACCCCAGCTTCTCCCCCGCCTCCACAGCAGGGCGCGCCAGGATGATCCGGTTCACCTCCTTGCGAAGCAAATAGGAGACAGCCATGGCCATGGCAAGGTAGGTCTTTCCGGTTCCGGCGGGTCCGATCCCCACCACGATATCGTTGGCCCGGATAGCGTCAATGTAGGCCTTTTGAGTGGGACTCTTGGGGGCAATGATCTTGTTCTTGGCCGAGATGTAGATGGTGTCCAGGAAGATCTCCCCCAGGTCTGCGGTGCGATCGTGAGAGAGGATGCGGACGGCGTAACGGACATCGGAGTCGTACAGAGGCCTACCCTTCTCCAGGATCCGGTAGAGCTGCCGGAGAAGGTCATCCACCAACTCCACCGAAGGTTCGTCCCCCCTGACCCGGACCACGTTCCCTCGCGCATGGATCTGGACGCCCGCTTCCTTGGCCACGGTCTTCAAGTGTTGGCTGTTGCGTCCGAACAGGAGGTTGGCCAGTTGGTTGTCCGGAAACTCCAGGCGGATCTCCTTTTCCATTTTGTTCATCCCTCGCCCCTCAACCGCACGAGTATCCTCCTCTGTCGGGGCCGATTGTCGAAATCCAGCAGGACGATCTGCTGCCAGGTTCCCAGAAGCAACCTCCCCTCCTGGAACGGGATGACGAGAGAGGGTCCCACAAGGGCGGCACGCACATGGGCGAATCCGTTGCCGTCGCCCCATCGGGCGTCGTGGGCATAGGGGATCCCTTTAGGGGCAAGCCGTTCGATGGCCGCCCGCAGGTCCTCAAGCACACCGGACTCATATTCGATGGTCGTCAAGGCGGCGGTGGAACCGGGAACGAATAGGAGGACCTCCCCGTGGCTGACTCCCGATTCCTGAACAATACGGCTCACCTGAGGCGTCAGGTCCAAGATGTCGGTTCGGCCAGAAGTGGAGAGACGGATCTCCTGGGTGATTCTCATCTCGCTCATCGGATAGCCCTCCCAAGGGTGAAGACTGGCAGGTACATGGCCAGCAGGATCCCCCCGATCATCCCTCCCAGGAAGAGGATCATCATGGGCTCCAGGAGGGCCATGAACCCGGAGATCTGGGCCTCCACCCGCTGATCGTAGTGATCGGCGGCCTTCAGGAGCATGGGGGAAAGGGTCCCGACCTCCTCCCCGGTGGCGATCATAGAGATGAGCATCTTGGGGAAGAGTCTCCTCTTCTCCAGGGCCCTGGCAATGGATCCCCTCTCCACGAGGGGGAAGCAGGAGGTAAAGTGTCTGTCCCGGATCCAGACGATAGGACATCCCGCNTAGGGGNTCGGCGATGAGCACCCGCTCCTCTCACCCCGGAGTCAACAAAACGTCATACCAGGACCATNTGATCCCCGATAAGGTATCACCTCNTCTTATCACGATGGTCCTTCCCGAATCAAGGGTCCCGGACGGACCCGGTAGCGCAAGGGATCTAGTGTCATATGCGAGGCTGGGGCCTCTTCAATATTATATGGGAGGACAGATTTAAATTTGGGAGAAGATCACACGGAATAACTCCGTATCCCTCCAACAACACAAAACTCTTGACGCTACCAGCCCTCTGACCTACTTTGCCCTGTATTCTCTCCAATCAGGACCTCAATGCTTATGCAGGGCTTATGCAGGCCGCCCCGTCGTCTTGGATGGAAGCCCACGCATGGAAGGACTACTGGGGGAGCATATCTGGACTGATGCAGGCAGGGCTGGTGGGGTCCGGACACTCGCTCTCCCACTTCTTGGTGCTGAAGGTATAGGTAATGGAGGGCTTAACCGGCTCGGAGGTGAAGTAGTCCGTGGCCGTGGCCGTTACCTTGAAGTCTCGACAGGGGGTGCAATCGGAGGCCTCCACCTTGTAAGTGAAATACTTGGTATCCGAGAGGTCGAGCCCCTTCTTTTTGAAGTCCTCGATGGTCAAGGCTGTGTAGAACCCCTGGTAAGGGACACGTTGCATCTCCAGTTTCTCCGAGGTGATGATGGCCCCGATGATGCTTGTGGCCTCCGTGATCTTGGATTTTTCCATATAGCCGGTATAGAGGGAAACCACCCCCGCGGCCAAGATCCCCGCGATGATAATAACAACCATCATCTCCACCAAGGTGAACCCCTTGGTATCCCGCAAAGCTCGTACCCTGTCCCTCATGATCTTCCTCCAAAGTCCAGCACTCGGAACTGAAACATAACNATATCCGTGCCAGATCTTGGATTTAAAGGACNGAATAGAAGAAAGTTAATTACCTACTTGGACTTTTTAAGTTTTTCTTTTCTCTCATAGTTTCCGTCGGTAGCAGCGAGTCCAAGGCAAAAATTCGGGCCATTAGATGTAACCCCGATTACACATCTTTGAGTAATGGATTACACCTTTCCGCCTTCTCTCCCAGCCGGAATTTGACCATCTTGTTGTGGAGGGTCTTTCGGCTGATACCCAGGAGTTTTGCGGCCTTCTGACGTCTCCAGCTGCTTCGCTCCTGCGCCTTCCCAAAAGACGTCACTCCAGGCGCTCCACTGCCCGCTTCACCTGATCGTGCAGGCAAAGGTCCCCCTCCCCCCTCTGAGATGGCGATCCCCCGCCGAACGCCCGTCAGCTTCCGCCAGCGATCCTCCACTTCCTGTCTCCATGGGGAAATGCCAGTGAGGAAAACCGAACACCGCGGACAATGTATGTCAATGCCCGGAATTCTGTCAAGCGAGCCCCCTTGAAACCTTGCCCCCAAAGCCGGTATCATACCGCCCGTTGATCCCGACTCAACCTTCTGTCCAGTGAGGGAGGCCCCATCTCTTTCGGCCTCATGGGGAAGGCTCCCTAACTGCGCAACGGGATCGGCTCTCGGAGGGAAGGCCGGGAGAGGTGAGGGGGTTCCTTAATCCTTGGACTCTCCGGCCAAGGCTTCGGGTCCGCTNGGGGCCCCCGGCGGGGAGGAGAGAGGGGGCTCGAAGGGAAAATCTTCGGTCCACCAAGGAAGGAGATCATGAGCGAACAGTGCGGGGCTCGTTTTGAACGACTTTGCCGAATCCTGGAGACCCTTCGGTCCCCCGGGGGTTGCCCTTGGGACCGAAGGCAGACCATGGAGGACCTCAAGGCCTATCTCATCGATGAGGCCTACGAAGTCCTGGAGGCCATTGACTCCGACCGGCGGGACCATCTATGCGAGGAGCTGGGGGACCTCCTCTTCCAGGTCCTTTTCCTCGCAAGACTGGCCGAAGAGGAAGGCGCCTTCGACATCGATGAGGTGATGGCCCGGATCGAGGAAAAGATGGTCCGTCGCCATCCCCATGTCTTCGGAAAGGTTCGGGTCTCTGACGTCCAGGAGGTCAAGGACCAGTGGGAGAGGATCAAGGCTCAAGAGGGAAAGGCTCCCAGGAGTTCCGTGCTCTCAGGAATCCCGTCGACCCTGCCCGCACTCTACCGGGCCTTCCGACTCGGCCTTCGAGCAGCCCGCGTGGGCTTTGACTGGGAGAGTCTCCAGGCCGTCATGGGCCAAGTGAGGGAGGAATGGGAGGAATTGAACCGCGCCCTGGAGAACAAGGACATACCCCGGGTGGAGGAGGAATTGGGGGACCTCCTCTTCGCTCTGGCCAATCTGGCCCGCCATCTTCGAAGGGAGCCGGAGGGCCTCCTTCGGAGAGCCAATGCGAAGTTCGAGCATCGCTTCATGCAGATGGAGGCCTTGGCCCGGAGCAGGGGCCTCCGGCTTCCAGATCTGCACCCAGAGGAGTTGGAATCCCTATGGAAGGAGGTCAAGGAGAGGGAGAACTCCCTTCCAAGGATTCCCTAAAGGGGCCTTCACCCCAAGGCTGACTTGATTTTCCTGCCTCTACGTCCATCCACGGGCTCGATCCTTCCGGCACGGATCTCCTCCACCAACTCTTCGATGGTGCGGACTCTGCGGAAAAACCGGGTCGCAAAGGCCCCCACCTGCTGGGGCTCGTGTGCGTCGCTGCCCCCGGTGAGGGCAAATCCGTGGAGACAGGCAAGACGGCGAATCTTCCTTCTGGCCCTCTCGTCGTGATCCGGATGGTAAAGCTCCAAGGCGTCCAGGGGGAGGCGAGCCAGCCGCTCCACGGCCTGGTCCCACCCACCCACACTCCATCGAGGAGGTTTCATAGGATGAGCTGCCACCACGACTCCCCCCTCGCCGTGAACTGTACGGATCAAGTCTTCGGCCGACGGCCCGGATCCAAGGCTGTGGGCTATGCCGAAGACGAGAAAATCTTCCCTCATCCCTTCGTGGAAGCAAGTCACCTCTTGGCCGGCTAGGATCACCAATCCCTCCCCCGAGGCCTCCTCTTGAAGGGGGGCAAGCACCTCCTGTCTCCATAAGATCCCGTGCTCGGTGAGGACGAGACCGTCCAGTCCCGCCTCCTTGGCCTTCTCGATAAGCTCACCGGCCTCGATGACGCTGCAGCCGGAGTAATGTCTCGTATGAACGTGCAGATCGATGTTCATGGGGGAATTCCGCAGACGGACTCATGTGCGGGCCGGAGGGGTCATTCCTCCCAGGATGATGCGGTCGACCATCTCGAGGGCGAGCTCCTCCTCATCTCGGCGGCGAGGATAGAGCCCCAAGACCCAGTCCGTGATGATCTGATCCAGGGCACCGTAGAGGATGGAGGTGGCGAGACGGCTGTCTAGATCCTTCCTAACCACCCCTTCCCTCTTTCCTTCTTCCACGATCTCCTCCAAGAGGTGGAACGCCTCCCGGATCATCTCGAGAGTCTGGCCCTTCAGGATCTTGGAGCTCCGGATCACCTCCACGACCAGCACCTCCATCCGCTCGGGATCGGCTCGGAAACCCTTTAAAAGAAAGGCGGCGATCTGTCTGAGCTTCTCCCGTGCACCGAGAGGAGAGGCCCTGACTTCTCGGATCCGCCGGAGCAGAAGATCCCAGCTCTCCTGAAAGAGGGCCAGGAGCAGCTCTTCCTTGTTCTTGAAATAGTGATAGACGAGCCCATAGGCGATACCGGCCTCCTCTGCGATGTCCGAGACTCTACTGCCGAAATATCCTTTTTGGGCGAAGACCTTCACAGCCGCTCGAAGGATCCTCTCCCTCTTACCCCCGTCGACCGTGTTGGAGGTCGAATCCACTCTACCTCGTACCTCCGTGTCTCCCATGGATTGTGCCCCCTTGGCGGTAGATTGACTGGTCAATCAACAAGCATTTACTATAGTCAACCTAAGATTCGGTGTCAACGAAAGCCCCCTGGTAATCCCTCTGCGTTGACAGGGAAGAAGGGCCCGACGTACGCTGTACAACCCAGGAACGGTCCAGGGAAGTCCTCCATGGTGGCAATCAGCACCTTCGAGACTTTCCGTATGGAGGCGTGTCATGATGGACCCCGAAGAGGTGGACAGGGCAAGAGAACGTCTTTCTCCCTACTTGAGCCCATCACCGCTGGTGGCCTCCCGTCATCTCTCCAAGCGGTTCGGCAAAAAGATTTGGCTCAAGCTGGAATCCCTTCAGGATACAGGCTCATTCAAGATCCGTGGAGCCCTCCACTACCTTCTGCGTCTCCCGGCATCCCAAACCAAAGCGGGGGTGGTGGCGGCCAGCGCGGGCAACCATGCCCAAGGAGTGGCGTGGGCCGCATCCCTTCTCGGGATCTCCGCTACTATCTTCATGCCAGTAACAGCTCCCTTGGCCAAGGTTTTGGCCACACGCCATTACGGTGCCCGTGTCATACAGGAGGGGGCTTCGTACGACGAAGCTGCAAGGGCCGCCCGCCGTTGGACCGAATGCCACGGAGGCACGCTGGTTCCGGCATTCGACCATCCGGATGTGGTGGCGGGACAGGGTACGGTGGGCCTGGAGATCCTCGAGCAGTGTCCCCAGGTGGAGGCCATCATTGTTCCGGTGGGGGGAGGGGGACTCATCTCCGGAGTCGCCCTGGCCACGAAGGCCCGCAGGCCCGGCCTGGAGATTATCGGGGTCCAGACGGTCCAGGCACCGGCCTTCGCTCGCTCCATCCTTCGGAAGACGCCCACGACGGTTCCTGCCGGACCGACACTGGCCGACGGGATCGCAGTGGCCTCCCCGGGAGAAATGACCTTCTCCATGGTACAACAATGGGTCGATCGGATGGAGATGGTCTCGGAGGACGCTATTGAGTCGGCCATCATGACCTTTCTGGAGCGAAAGAATCTGGTGGTGGAAGGAGCGGGGGCTGTTCCTCTGGCCNTCCTCCTCCAGAAGGAGGATCTTGACCTGCGGGCCCGTCACGTGGTCCTTCTCCTCAGCGGAGGAAACCTGGACATCCAATGGCTGGACAGGATCATCCAACGGGGTGCCTTGGCCCTCAATCGGCGCATGCGGATTAAGCTGCTGTTGCCGGACCTGCCCGGAAGCCTGGCCCGGGTCACGGCCATCATCGCCCGATCGGGCGCCAACATCCTCCAGGTCCGACACGATCGCCTGGCACCGGATCAGCCCGTGCACATCTCGAGAGTGGAGTTCGATCTGGAGATCCGGGACGCCGACCATCGAGGAGAGCTTCTCCACTCCTTGAAGGAAGAGGGAGTTCATCTCCTCGACCCTTGACAAAGAGAGGTATGAATCTTACCTATACCAACAAGGGATCCCATCGCCCCTCGGGGGGCAGCAACGGGCATCCAGCTCCCGGTGCCCGGGCAGGGTGTGGGAGCGGGTGACCCGGTTTCTTTTTCAGTGCCGGAGAGGGCCTCGATGGTAGGCCGTGGCGGAGAAGGTCCGCTCAGGGGCTACCCCGAACACCTCTCCGCATCTCTTTCCTCTCCAGTGGCGAATTTCGGGAATCCCTGATCCTTGGAGTCCCATGAAGGCCGACAAGCCACGAGACCCTCAGGCACCTGGCCGCGGTCCGCTCACGAGGGAAGGCTACCCGTCCCCCTCCACCGAGATCGAACGGATCCTCACTTTGGAGGGCAAAGAACGGATGGAGGCCCTGCTGGAGTCCCCGCGGGCGGGCGAACTCATCAGGTCGATCCCCGAGGAAGACCTCTATCTCCTCGTCAAAGAAGTGGGGCCAGAAGATTCCCTCCCCATGCTCCGTTACGCCTCGGAGGAGCAGTGGCAGTACATCCTGGATCTGGAGCTCTGGCATCGGGATCGTTTGTTGCCGCAGAAGACCGGGCAATGGCTCAAGTTGCTTCTCCAGTGCGGTTGGGACTGTGTGCACCGATGGTTAAAGAGCGTGGACCCGGACCTCCTCATCCTCTTGATGAAGAAGGAGATCCGGGTCTATATCCGCGAGGACGAGGAGGTCCCTATCCCGCCCGAGGGGACGGGCCCCCTGTGGACCCAGGATGAGGTCTACTACATAGCCTTTAAGAACCCAGAACATCGGGAGACGATCCAAGGAATCCTTCGAATACTGGCCGAAGAGGAGTGGCCTCTCTACCGCTCCTTGCTGGAGCATGTCTATTGGGAGGTGGACGCGGAGGTGGAGGAACAGGCCTATCGGTTTCGAACGGCCAGGCTGGAGGACCATGGGTTCCTGAGCTTCGAAGAGGCCCTCGCAGTCTATCGCTACCGTTCGGCGGAGGAAGTGGAACGAATACGGGATGCACTCCCGGATCGGGAGGCCCAGCGTATACCGGAGGATCTCACCCCTCCCTACCTCCCTTTGCTCCTGGCCTTGGGGGACGATCCTGTGGGAAGGGCCCTGGAGGCGATCCAGGACCCGGAGATAGTCCAACGCATCAAGATGGAGCTGGCTGCACTGGGGAACCAAGTCCTGGTGGCCGACGGCGTGGAGATGGAGGGGAAGGAGACCCTTCTGGAGGTCCTTGGAAAGATCAAGGCCTATTTGACCATAGGGATTCAGCGCTTGGGCGTCAGTCGGATCGAAGAGGCGGCCTCGCTGCTCTCCAACACCCCATTGATGACCCTCTTCCAGGCGGGCTTCAGCGCCTTTCTGGAACGGNCCTGGCGTGCACGGAGGATCTGGCGGGAACATTGGTCGAGACCGGTCCCCTTGCGGGCCTCCCTGTTAGGTTCCCCTTGGCGGGAACTCTTGGAGGGCCTGAACCGCCTGCGTCCGGAACTCTTCGACCCCCAATTGCAACACTACCGTCACCCCGCGTCCATGGAGGAGCTCCAGCACCTCGACCAACAGCTGGAACGCCTAGCAGCCGCAGGTGACCTGATGCAGAGCGTGATGCAAGGGCTCTCCTCGGATGGCCTGAGAGAGATCCTCAGGCAGAGCTGGCACGATGAGGAGGCNCTGGACTGGCAGGGCGTCCTCATCACATCCTTCGTCCAGTGGAATCTTCGTGGGTCCATCCTCCCTGAGCCTGTATCCTTGGAGGAATTCCGGAGGTTCCTCTCTGCGGCCTGGAGAGCAAAGGGGAGACGAAGGATCAAATCTTCCTCCAAAACAGGATGGTTCCGGGCCCTTGGGGAAAGACAACCCCATGGGAGCCTCTCTACCGAGGCTAAGCGACTCCTGGATGACCTGCTCCTCCGGCTGGAGGAGGAACTCCGAAGCGTCTCTCAGCACCGGCTGGACCCGCGTTTTCTCCCTTTTGTCCTGATTCGAAGGACCCATTGAAGAGAGGTATCGGCCCGCGGGTCGACAAATTGCCCGTGAACCATACCTTTTCAACCCCCCTTGAATCTGGTACCCTGATCCGCGTCGAAGATCGGACGAGGAGCTCCGGGGAGGAAAGGCCCAAAAGTTCGAGAGAATGTCGCAATTCTCTGACGAGGAACCCCATCCGAAGATATCATTGGGAGAAGCGATCGAGGGAGGTAAAAGGATGAACGTGGGTGACACTGTGACTATCCCCTTCGGGAAGGGGAAAAAAGAGGGCGTGGTGGCGCGGATCTCCGGCAAGACGGTGTGGGTGAAGGTCGACTTTCCCCGGCACCCCGGAAAGCTCATCCGAAGGAAGATCCATCAGTTGAACGAGAAGGTCACCCGCAAGAAGGGAAAGGCGTCCTAAGGCCCGCCCCGTGAGAGGCCGAGGGCCGCACACCGCGGGCAACGGAGACCATCCCCTCGAGGCGTTCCATGAAGGAGGGCTCATCCGGTGGAGAACAATGGAGACCGGTGGCGGTGCGCTGTTACTCGGGAGTCCGTCACGCCCAGCGGCCCAGGGCCTTTCATGATGGGGCGCAGTGGGTGGAGATCCTTCGGATCCTGGACCATGAGCGAATCTCAGGACCCTGTCGCAACGACCCTGTCCACGACCGGTATCAGGTCTTGACCACCCGAGGAGAGATCATCTGGCTCTCCAGGGAGGGGGAACTCTGGTATATCCTTGAGGACCCTCCTGGGTAATTCCTTTACACTTCCTTTCTACCACCCNGGGCGGTTCCTCACCGAGGCCGGTTAGGAAGAGGTGTTGGGGACATGCCTCGAGCCATCGGGATCTTCAGCGGGGGCCTGGACAGCATGCTCGCAGTGGAGGTGATCCGCCGGCAGGGCATTGAGGTCCTGGCCCTTACCTTCGAGACCCCCTTTTTTTCCAGTCAGCGGGCCCGACTGTCGGCCCGCAATCTCGGGGTCCCTCATCGGGTGATGGACATAACCCAAGAACACCTGGAGATCGTCCAGAAACCCCGCTTCGGCAGGGGACGCCACATGAACCCGTGCATGGACTGTCATGCCCTGATGTTCCGAAAGGCGGGGGAGGTCCTGGAGGATGAGGGCTATCACTTTCTCTTCTCCGGCGAAGTATTGGGGCAGAGACCTTTCTCCCAAAATCGACAGGCCCTGGCGCGGGTTGCAGAGGCATCTGGACGGCCCCATCTCATCGTCCGGCCCTTGAGTGCCCTCCACCTCCCCCCCAGCGGGCCCGAACTAAGGGGGTGGGTGGACCGAAGCCGACTCCTTGGGCTGCGCGGGAGATCCAGGAAGCCCCAGATGGAGCTCGCCCAACGGTGGGGAATCCGCGAGTATCCCAGTCCAGCGGGCGGGTGCCTCCTGACCGATCCAGGGTTCTCCAGAAGGCTCTCCGACCTCTTCGAAAACGAAAAGGAATGGGACGTGCGCGACCTCCATCTCCTCAGCGTGGGAAGGCACCTCAGGGTAGCCTCCAACCGGAAAGTGATCGTAGGCCGGAATCGCGGGGAGAACGAAAGGCTGGAGGCCCTGGCAAGACCTGAGGATGTGCTGATCCGTTGTTCGGACCATCCAGGCCCCGTGGTGCTGGTCCCGCGAGGGGGGCCAGAGGAGGTCCTATTGACCGCCGCGGCCGTCTGCCTTCGCTACGGGGACGCTCCGGATCCCGGGCCCCACCAAGTGAGGTTCCGGAAGGGGTCGAACCAATGGGTCTTGGAAGTGAAGGCCGCGGATCCTGGCCAGACCGACACCTGGATGATCTGAACTTCTCACGCGTCTTTGGAGTCGGGCGGCCCCATCAATCTCCTTCGAATCTCCTCTGGAAGGGGCATGGGCCGCCCCCGTTCGTCCAAAAAGGCCCCCATGATCTCCGCCTCCAGAAGAAGACGCTGATCTCGAGGGCGGTGAATCTCCTGGCGCCAAAGGGATCGAACCGGACCCTGAGGGATCACGCGTGTTCGCACCTCCAGGATCTCCCGTCCAAAGGCAGGGGCCCGATACCGGAGACGGGCTTCCGTTGCCACGATGCTCCACCCCCTGCGACGGAGCTCTGTGAGGGACAAACCGCACTGTTCCAGGAACGCCCAGCGGGCGTCCTCCAGGTAATGGAGGTAGCGTGCGTGGTTCACGTGTCCGAAAGAATCCAACTCGTCGTTTCGCACCTGAATCCGATGGATCCAACTCCCTTCCATCTCCACCTCCTCCGACTCACAAAGGAAGGACGAACTCCAAGGCCGTCTGGCCCTCGGGGTAGTAACCCAGGATCCGTCTCCTGAACTGAAATCCCTCCTTCAAGAAGAGGATCTGTGCCCTATGATTGTCCTCCGCCGTATGGATCCAGAGGCAAGGGGCACCCCGGAGACGGGCGCAGGAGATCCCCTCCCGGAGGAGGGCCCTACCGACCCCCCTCCCTTGGAGAGAAGGTCGGACCGCCAGGGCCGTCACCTCCAGCCCTTGCAGGACCGAGGAGAGCATGACAAAGCCCGCCCGTCTCCCCCCCAGCAGGGCGAGATGGGTCTCGGCCCGTCCCTGAAGGAAGATCCACCCCAGAATGAGCCCATAGGGACCGTAGATCCGGAAGACCCGATCGGCCAAGTGCCATACGAAGGGAAGGTCAGCCAAAGAGGCGGGCCGAATTCGGGGATGGGGGTGGAGGATCTCCATTACAGCATCTCTCTTTCCGCCCCGGGGGCGTGGTTCAGTGGGGACTCTACTCCGGTGGGACGCGGTTGTCTCCCCAGGGGGACTGTGGTACAGTGGCCAAAGACCATAGATACTGCATCAAATCCATCCTGACGCCACGAAACGACCCTCATGCCCGTTTACGAATACAAGGCCCTCGATGCCAGGGGCAAGAGGATCGCCGGCCTCATCGAGGCCGACAGCCCTCGTCAAGCCCGAATGATGCTCCGATCCGAAGGATATTATCCGGTGGAGATCCGGTCGGGTGCTGCGGAAGTCCAGAGGGCTGGCACCCTTCGCCGGTTACCCTTTCGGCGGATCTGGACCCGGATCCGGCCTCAGGAGAGAGCGGCCTTCACCCGACAGCTTGCCACTTTGCTCGGGGCCGGAATCCCCTTGGTTGGGGCCTTGGACGCCATCATCGAGCAGACCTCCCATCGTGGGTTCCGAAGGGTCCTTGTGGACATCCGAGAAGAGGTCCTGGGGGGACACCCCTTGGCGGAGGCCCTCTCCCGCCACGAAAATCTCTTCTCCGATCTCTATGTGAACATGGTCCATGCGGGAGAATCCAGCGGCGCCCTGGAGGCCGTGCTTCACCGTCTCGCAGATCTCTTGGAGCGCAACGCACGCCTTCGTAACCGGATTCAATCCTCCCTCTTCTATCCCATCACCATGTTGATCATCGGTGTAGGGGTGCTGGTCTTTCTCATCACCTATGTGGTGCCCATCGTAACGCGCCTCTTCGAGGAGGCCAAGCAGGAGTTGCCCCTCCCCACGGTCCTCTTGATCGGCTCGAGCCAGCTGCTGATCCAATGGTGGTGGATCATCCTGCTAGGTCTGGTCCTGGGGGCCCTCATCCTGCAGAGGATCCTCAGCACTCCCACGGGACGCCTCTTCTGGGACCGACTGAAGCTGCGCCTCCCGCTGATGGGCTCGGTTTATGGAAGGCTCATCATCGCCCGGTTTTCCCGAACCCTGGGCACCCTCCTTCAGGGAGGCGTCCCCTTGACCACCGCCCTCTCCATCGTTCAACATGTCATAAACAACGCCTTTCTGGGCCAGCACGTGGAACGGGCCATCCAGGAGGTCAACGAAGGGGAGGACCTCACGGTGCCCTTGGCTAAAAGCGGCGCCTTTCCACCTATGGTGATCCAGATGATCGCAGCCGGGGAGCGCAGTGGGGAGTTGGAAGAGATGCTGTTGAAGGTAGCTGAGACCTACGAGGACGAGGTCGACAACGCCCTCACGGCTCTGACCTCTCTCTTGGAACCCCTCTTGATCTTGGCCATGGGTTGCGTAGTGGGGTTCATCGTCATCTCCATCCTTCTGCCCATCCTGGAAATGAGCAGGCTCCTCGGCTGACGGCTGTGTGTCGGCAACCTGGGAGGAAGGCATGAGACGTCTCCAACAGCGGCAAGGGTTCACCCTCATCGAGTTGATGGTGGTCATCGTGATCCTCGCGGCCCTCATCTCCATCGTGGCCCCCAAGTTTTTCGGTCAGAAGGAGGAGGCCCTGCGAACACAGGCCAAGGTCCAGATCCGCAATTTCCAACAGGCCCTCCAGCTCTTCTACGTGGACAATGGATTTTACCCGTCCACGGAACAGGGTCTCAAGGCCCTGGTGGAAAAGCCCACCATCGGCCGGATCCCCAAGAAGTGGAGGGAGGGGGGCTACATGGAGAAGGTCCCCAAGGACCCTTGGGGCAACCCCTATGTCTACATCTCTCCCGGCATCCACCACAAGGACTACGACATCATCTCGTACGGTGCCGACGGCGTGGAGGGGGGAGAGGGCAACGATGCGGACATCCAGAGTTGGGCCCTCGATGAGGAGTGATCCGGGCTTCACCCTTCTTGAACTCACTGTAGTGCTGGTCCTGCTGGCCGCCGCCTTTCTCCTGGCCGTCCCCCGGCTGGGCCCCCTCTTGCATCCCGATGTGGAGCGAGACGTCCGCATGGAGCTGGAGAACCTGATTCTGGCCTTGAGGAACGAAGCGGCCTTGTCTGGCGGTTCCATGCTGGTGGTCATCGACCTGGAGGAAGGGGTCATGGCATCGGCCTCGTTGGGTTCCAACGGGGAGGTNAACCAGGAGGAGGTATCCCCGAGGCTCCGTCGGCGGATCCCGAAGAACCTGCGATTCATGGACGTCATCGTCCCGCGAGAGGGAAAGGTCTCTCAGGGGACGACGTACCTGGAGATCCGGCCCAACGGATGGGTCGATCCCGTCATCCTCCACCTTCGGGACGCCGATGGGAAGGCCTTCTCTCTCCTCGTGGACCCCATAGGAGGGACGGTTCGACTCAAAGAGGGCTACGTCGAGCGAAGGAGTCTCCCCTTGTGAAGGCATCCAAGAGTGATCCCAAGGGCTTCACCCTCCTGGAAGTGGCCGTGGCCTTGGCCATCCTGGCCGTGGCCTTCACGGCCCTGACCACACTGCAGGCGAACACTCTTGTGCTGACGGCCGAGGATCAGCGCATGACCATCCAGACCCTCTTGGCCAGGGACGTATTGACGCGGATCCGAACTGGGTCTCTGTCACTGGAGGAGTCCCAAGGGGATTTCGGAGAGGCCTACCCGGACTGGAAATGGGCCCTCCACCTGGAGCAGGATCTTTCCATCCCCCTCCTCTCTGTGGAGATTCGCATTCTTCCCGTCCAGGAAGAAGGGAAAGACCGCAGTGCATCCTTCTGGGTCCTCCTGCGTCCCAAGGAGTCCCCATGAGGCGAGGGTTCACTTTATTGGAACTCCTGGTTGCGATAGCCCTCCTCTTCATCGTGCTGAGCGCCGTGTACCAGAGTTTTCGCATTCATATTCAGGCCATGACGAGGGGGAGGGAGATACAGCAAGAGACCTTCTCGGTCCGCCTGGTCTTCGATGTGCTTCAAAGGGACCTCCAGTCCGCCTTTTGGGAGGCTGAAGCCCAGGGAACAGAAGAGGGGGAAGCCTCCTCCCGTCCTCCCCTCTTTTTGGTCCAGTCCCGGGCCGATGAAGAGGGCCGCCCTCGGGATCGGATCGCTTTCCTCACCATAGCTTCCTCTTCGGGTCCAAGACCTTCGGAATTGGTCCGCGTCCGCGAGGTGGACTACCGAATGGTCCAGGAAGAGGACGCGGAGGGTCGCCTCCACTGGGTCCTGGTTCGCCGAGAGGACGACACCCCGGACGAGGATCTCCTGACCGGCGGGGAACAGTGGGTCCTGGCACGGGACCTCCAGGGATTTGAGGTGATCTGTTCGGGGGCTCAAGGAGAACCGACCCGGGGGTGGGACTCCCGAGTCCAGGGAGGGCTTCCCAGAGAAGTGGCCGTTCGAATCTGGCCTTCCAGGTCAGGAGAGGGAACGGAGGATGCTTCGCCATATCTCCTCCATGTGGAAGTCCCTGTCTCGGAAGGAACCGGCTCGTGAACTCAGTGGATAGATCCCACAGCCGGGGTATCGCGTTGCTGATCACCCTGTTGATCCTGGTGGTCCTCGTGCTCCTGGTCCATCGCTTCGCCTTCTCCACCCGGGTCCACCTAGCCTCGGCCTCCATTGTGCGGGACGCCTTTCAGGCCGAGACCATGGCCCTTTCGGGAGTGGAAGCGGCCTTGGCGGTATTGGATCGAGATGAGGATGAGGAGGTGGACCATATGGAAGAGGAGTGGGCCACCTTCAAGGGAAGCGGTTCGTTGGAGTTGAAGATTCTCCCCGAAGAGGCCGCCTTCACCGTCGCCATCGAGGACGAAAGTGCCAAAGTCAACCTCAACGCCTTGCTGAAGGAGGACGGCGGGATCGATCCTTCCGTCGAGGCCCAGATCCGGAGGCTTCTGGAGATCCTGGGTCTTCCTACGGATCGAATGGATGCCCTCCTCGACTGGGTCGATCCCGACGACGATCGAAGGGCCCAGGGGGCCGAGTCCTCGGACTATCAGGCCCTGGATCCCCCCTATCCCTGCCGAAATGGCCCCTTGAGGACCTTGGGAGAACTGGAACTGGTCCTAGGCTGGGCCGAGCTCCTCCAGGCCCAGACCAAAGACGGAAGGACCCTGGCCCACTTCCTCACAGTGGCCCCCACCGATGGACGACTCAACCTCAACACAGCATCATCGGAGGCCCTCCAGTCCCTGGATCCCGACCTGAATGAGGCCTTGGCCGCTCGCATCATCGCCCTTCGCGAGGAGGCCCCCCTGGAGACCCCCGAGAGCCTCCTCCTGGTCCCGGGCATGACCCAGGAACTCTTCCAGCGGATCCAGACTCGGGTGAAGGTAAGCGGGGGGCCGTTTACCATTAAAAGCACGGGAATCTACAGGCGCGCGAGGATCCAGATCGAAGCGCAATATGAACGGGCAGAGGGAGAGTGGATCCCCCTCAGATGGAGAGAGGAAGGATAAGGATGTGGAGGAAGAGGATCCTCGGAATCGACGCGGGGGACGGCTCCTTCCAGCTGGTCCAGCTGCAGACAGGACCCACAGGGCGGACATCCTTGTCCCGGGTCGGCCGATGCGACACATGGGAAGAGCTGGAAAGGTTGCTCGGGGAGCCCGCCTGGCTTCGCACTGGGGATAGGGTTGCCTTTGGCTTCCCATCGGACCGAGTGATGATCCGAGTCCTCCAGATACCGTTCCGGGATCCAGGACGGATCCAGCAGACCCTCCCCTTTGAGATGGAGGGGGAAGTGCCTTTCTCCGCCGAGGAGATCACTGTGGGCTATCTCCTCAAGGAGCGGACCTCGGAAGGAAGCCTTCTTTGGGCCATGGCCGCTCCTACCGAGGCCGTTCGTGGGTGGCTGGAGCGGTTCTCCACCATGGGCCTGGATCCCCCAGTGGTGGAGCCGCAGATCGCCTCTTTGGTCCATCTGGTCCCCCGCCTCCTCACCGATCCGCCCGAGTCCTTCTGCCTGCTGGAGGCCGGCCACGGCAAGGGCCATCTTCTGATCTTTCAAAGGGAACGGCCGACCGCTCTGAGGGTTCTGAAGGGGGGCACGGAGGAGGAAGAACTCCCTGAGAGGCTGATCCCAGAGGTCATGAGGAGCCTCAAGGCCTTCCGAGCCCGCGGTGATGCCCTTCCACCTCAGGTCCTCTATCTCTGCGGCGAATTGGGGACCCGAACCCATCTGGTCCCTCTTTTGGAGACCCGTTTGTCCCTCCCCGTTCAGGTCCTCGACCCCTTAGGTCCCCTGGCCTCTTCGGGTTCCATTCTTCCAGCCGAGCCACCTTGCCTTTTTGCCTCGGCCGTGGGACTGGTATTGGGGGTGGCTTCGGCATCTTCCTGCAACCTACGCACGGGAGAGCTGGCCTTCCGCCCCGGGCTTCGACTCTATGGAAAACGAGCCTGGGCCGCGATCCTCTTGTTTCTTCTCGCGCTCGGGGCTGCAGGCGGGGATCTTTATGCCAAAGTTCACATCAAGCGCAAGACCCTCCAGGCCCTTACGGCGCGGATGGAGGCCATCCTCCGAGAGGATTTCCCTGAAGTGGGCCAGATCGTCGACCCTGTCCTGCAGATGCGGCGTCTCCTGGAGAGGAGAAAGGGAGATGAGCTGACCCTTCTGGCTCAGGATCCTGCAACCTTCACNGTGGAGGTCCTTCGTGAGATCAGCTTGAGGGTCCAGGCCAGGAGCCGGCTTCGGCTGACCCAGTTGGACCTCAGCGGGGAACTCCTTACCTTGAAGGGGGAGGCGGACGGCTACAACACAGTGGAGGCCGCCAAGGACCGCTGGCAGCAGTCTCCCCTCTTGGAATCCGTGGAGATCAAGAGCGCCAAAAAGAATCCCAAGACCGGACGCTGGGAGTTTCAGTGTGTGGCCAAAAGGAGGGTCCCATGAGGTGGTCCTTCCGTATCCAGGTTGGACCTCGGGATCGCAAGGCGTTGATCCTCGGCGCCGTCCTCCTCGTGGCCGCTCTGGTGGCAGCGGCCTGGATATCGCCCACCCTTCGAGAGATCGGCCGTCTCAACAGGGCGATTGAGAGGCAACAGGAACGATATCGCGAGCTGCTGCGGCTTCATGAGGAGTTCCTCTCCGTGGGGCGGAGGGAGGCCCTCGCCCGGAAGAGGCTCAGGGATCGTCTCCTCGAGGGGTTCTCCATCCCCTCGGTCATCGAGGGAATGGCCCGTGAGAGCGGAATTCAGGAGCAAGTCCAGTACCTCAAGCCGGGCCAGGCCCCCCATTCGGATCTGTATCGAGAGGTATCAGTATCCTTGAAGGTCTCGGGCATTTCCCCTCAGCAGTTGGTGGATTTCCTCTACCGCATCGAGTCCTCGGAGCGCCTCCTCCGCATCCGGAGCCTCCAGATCCGGTCTGCGTCCAAGGAACCTGGGAGACTTGACATCACTCTGACCGTCTTCACTTTGGTCCCGGTCGACGAGAAAAAGGGGTCTTGAAGAACCCAGAGGTTCGGAAGTGATCCCACCCCTCCGGGGCGAGGGATTGTCTCGATCCGTCCTCCCTGATGAGGAAGATCCCCGTCTCCTCCGTGGTCTCTCCCACCAACCAGGGCCGCCAGCCGAATCGTTCCTCGAAGCGGCGTTCCATCTCCTCCGTCCGGTCCCGCTGCACCGAGAACAGAAGACCATAATCCTCCCCGCCGTGGAGGATCAGGGAATAGAGATCCAGCCTTTCCCTCTGGGCGTAAGCCTTCAAGTCCTCGGATACCGGAAGTAGGGCCTCCTCAATGGACGCCCCCACCCCGCTTGCGGCGCAGAGATGAGCCAGATCCGAGACGAGCCCGTCGCTGAGATCGATCATGGCCCGCGCGAACCCCTCGCGGGCCAAGAATCGACCTTCCTGGATCTGTGGGACGGGGTCCAAGTGGGCACGCAGTAGCCTTTCCTCTCCATCTTGCCGAGGTCGGCCCTCATGGAGCAGCAGATGCAGGCCTGCTGCAGCCTTGCCCGGCCGAGTGGTGATGTAAAGGGATTCTCCCGGCCGAGCCCCGCTTCGCAGTACGGCCCCACCCCGGGGGACCTTACCCAGTAGGGCCACATTGATCACGAGGGGTCCGGGCGATCGGGTGGTATCTCCACCCAGTAGGTTTACTCCATAGGAGGACGCCATCTCACGAAGTCCCTCATAGAGGGCCTCCAGATCCTCCACCTCCCGATGGGGCGGTGCGGCGAGCGAGATGTAGGCATCCAAAGGGTCTCCTCCCATGGCAGCGATGTCGCTAAGGTTCACAGCAAGGCTCTTCCTCCCCAGAAGGCGCATGGAGATGCGCCCTTCCAGGAAATGCACCCCTTCCACAAGCATGTCCGTGGTGAGGATGAGATGGTGTCCAGGAGGCGGCTCGAAGACCGACGCGTCGTCGCCGATCCCCTGGACCACCCCTTCGGGACGAATGACTCCTCCCTTTCGGATCCGATGGATGAAGCCGAACTCCCCCACATCCTTCAGCTTCATAATCAGAGCCCCTTATAAACCACCCTACCAGCCCCCCCTCCCTTTCCTGGGAGGTGCTGNCGGGGGCAAGAAGGAGGATACATCCCCAATGAGGACGGCCCCGCTTCGGCGGGGCCGTCCTNAATACAAGGTTNCCGCTGCCTCAACAAGAACATGTCCCTTCCGTGGAGCCGCAACCTCCGGTTGTGGAGCATACACCCCCCAGGATGGGCCGCTCCGATGTGATGGTGAATCCGGACCTCCACCCCATCTCCACATAGTCGATGGTGATCCCTCCCGTGAGTCTTTTCAACTCTCCGTCCACGATATACCTGACACCGTTATGATCGTAAACCTCATCGGTCTCCTTTGGCTCATCCAGAGCCAAGCTCAAGGAGGGACCGGCTCATCCTCCCTCCTGGAGGAAGATCCGGATGGAACGAGAGAGCTCCTCATTCCTCGCGAAGAACGCATCCAGTTGCTCTCGAGCCTTTTCCGTGACTTGGATCATGACTCTCTCCATATCAATAGATTTTTATATCTTAATATTTTTATAACATCCATCTGCCCCAAGGTCAACCGCCCCATGCAAAAGGCCCCTCCATTATGTAGATTGACTAGAGAGATATCAAGACCATTGGACAAACGTCTCAAGGGGATGGGATGTGCGGATTACGCACCAGCATAGCGATCCATCCCCCCTCGGCCTGACGGCCCTCCACCCGGAGATCTTGTCCTTGGAGGCTCTCCTCTATGCAGTCTGCCTGTCGCCCCACCATCCCGGAGAGGATCATCCAAGGGTACCCGAGTATCTCTGGACGGGCGCACAGATCGGACAGGATCTCGTAGGGAAGGTTGGCCAGGAGCAGATGGGCGGGCTCGCCGAGGCATTGACGCGCATCCCCGAGCCGGACGAGGATCCGGTCTTCCAGGCGGTTTCGACGCACATTGGCCCGAGCGGTGGAGACCGCCACTGGCTGGACATCCACGGCCAGGACACCTTCGGCCCCCCAGGCCGCCGCTGCAAGGGCCAGGATCCCGCTGCCGGTGCCCAAATCCAAGGCCCTCCTGATCCGGACTCTTCGGAGGAGGGCCTCCAGCAGGAGCAGGGCGGTCCGAGTAGAGGCATGAAACCCGGAACCGAAACTGATCCCGGGGTCGAGGAAGAGGACCTGTGACAAAGGAGCCAACGGCCTGGCCGGCTCCCAGGGAGGAGCGATCCAGAGGGAGCCGATCTGATACGGACGAAGAGGACAACCCGCCTCCCAATCCTCATAGGGCAGGACGATCTCCGCCCCCAGCCCCCATGAGGGATGGCTCTTGAGAAAGGCCTCCACCACGCCTCTGGCCTCCCGGGAAAAGAACAAGAAAGCATAGTCTTCCTCGTACCAGCACCCTAAGAATCCTTTGGATGTCCAATCAGGAGGAAACCGTCGGGGGCGCCCCCTCAACTCGTATATATGGAGCTGGCGATATGGACCCTTCGTCATCCTGCTTTCAGAACTCCATCCTCACAGGTCATAAAAAATAGTAACCAGAGCTCCACGGCCAGCACAGGAGGTGCCCTGAACGGATTTGAAGGCCTTTTTGTCAAGTGTTCTCGGCGAGCCAAACGCCTGTCCCGCGATTTCGCGGGATCTGAGGCCGAAGGGCGAGTTTTTGAATTTGCAGTGAAGCGAGCCATAGAACACTCAAAAAGAACTTCTCAAAGTGAAGGACACCTCCTGGGCGGCCGGATAAAGGGGGGTTGCAATGCCCAAGGCCCTTTCCTATTCTTTCTGAAGAAAAAACCAGCCCGGAGGCCCTCCGATGATGGAACCTGCCTATCTCCGCCTTCATCGAGAAAGAAGGCTCGAGGACCGGATCCAGAAGGCCCTGGAGCACCTTCGTTGTTGTGACCTCTGCCCTCGCGACTGCGGCGTGGACCGTCTCTCGGGTGAGACAGGATTCTGCCGCACAGGTCGCTGGGCAGTGGTCTCCAGCTACAATGCCCACTTCGGAGAGGAGGCCCCGTTGGTGGGCACGGGAGGATCAGGGACCATCTTCTTTACCCACTGCAACCTGCGATGCCTTTTCTGCCAGAATTACGAGATCAGCCATCTGGGAGTGGGCCATGCCATGGCCCCCGAGGCACTCGCTCAGATGATGTTGGATCTCCAACAGATGGGCTGTCACAACATCAACTTCGTCACCCCCACTCATGTGGTGGCCCAAATCCTGGAGGCCCTACCACAGGCTATCCAGGGAGGACTGAGGATCCCTCTCGTGTACAATACCGGCGGCTACGATCGGGTGGAGACCCTCCGCCTCCTCGAAGGAATCGTGGACATCTACATGCCCGATGTGAAGTTCTTCGATTCCGAGGTGGCACGCTCTCTGTGTCAGGCCCCCGACTATCCCCAGGTGGTCAAAGCCGCTCTCAAGGAGATGCATCGNCAAGTGGGGGATCTTCGGCTGGACGACCGGGGTATTGCCACCCGGGGGCTCCTCGTCCGCCACCTGGTCATGCCGGAAGGACTCTCCCAGACCCCCGAAGTCATGGCCTTCCTGGCCCGAGAAATCTCCACCGAGACCTACCTCAACGTGATGGACCAGTATCGCCCATGCGGAGAGGCCCACTCCCAACCCCACATCTCCCGCAGAATCACGCGGGAGGAATATCGCCGGGCCCTCGATGACGCCCGCTCTGCAGGCTTGCATCGTCTCGACTCCAGGGAACGAATCCGGATCCTGCGGGTCTTCTGAACCCGCCTTACTCCCTCTAGGTTGGGGATGGAAGCCGCGCAGCACCATCCCAATGGCCCTGCCTACATCAACACGGCTAGGCCGACCCCCACACCCAACGCCCAGCAGTACCAACTGAAACCGTGGAGTGTCCCTCGAGAGACCACGTTCAGCAACCACCGGAGGGCCACCCATCCCACCCCCCAGGAGAGCACCCCCCCCATAAGGAGCACACTCGGTTCCACGGCGCCCGGCTCTTGCCGAAGGAGCTCCAGGACCACAGCACCCAGAACCGCAGGGATCGCCAAGAGGAAAGAGAAACTCGCCGCCCATCGTCGATCCCAACCCAAAAGAAGGCCTACGGCGATGGTCATTCCAGAACGAGAGATCCCGGGGGCAAGGGCGGCAGTCTGCGCGAGCCCCACCAGTAGCGCATCCCAGGCCCCCATAACCCGCTTCCGGGACGGGGACCATCGGGTAAGCCAGAGGACTGTGCCCGTGAGGATCCAGAAAGGACCCAAAAAGCTCACCTTCTCCAGGAGGAACTCCATTCGATCGTGCAGAAGGAGACCCCCCAACGCCGTAACCAGAGTGCCCAGAAGGAGGTAGAAGGCCACCCTCCGGGCAGGGGGGCGAGCCTCACCTTCTGGCGGCCCTACACCCCGAAGCCCTTCTCTAATCAGATCCTGGACCTCGCCCCGGAAGACCATCAAGACGGCTGCGAGTGTCCCCGCATGAAGCATCACGTCCAAAAGGAGCTGGGGGCCCTCGACCCCGAAGAGATGCTGCAACAGGGCCAGATGGCCGGAGCTACTGACGGGCAAAAATTCCGTCAGCCCCTGCACGATGGCCAAAACGCCCACCTCGAGCCAAGAGTCGGACATGATTCCTCCCTCTTCGGATCTCCCCCCTGAGAGCCCTTTTGGCCGCAGCCTGATCCCAAAATGCTCCTTCATCCCCAAGGCGTTGTCAACTGATCAAGGAGTCCTTTACAGAACTGCGTCAAAGTGACTCCCCATGCCCCGCCTGCGGCGGGACACCCTCGATGGATGAAAATGCTTGCCATATGCGAGGATCAATGCCTGTATTCGAGGAGAGCGACTTCAGCCGCCCCTTTCAGACGAAATAGACGAAACAGACGAAACGACGAGACCGACGAGATAGA
>Ga0180899_1036_pt1 | contig 25140 bp, 25 predicted proteins | sample Deesub1362A_J573_FD_124278 | JGI IMG/M metagenome (GOLD analysis project Ga0180899, IMG submission 124278) | Desulfarculaceae bacterium JdFR-97 | reverse complement strand
GCCCGGCCCCTATGTGATGCTTGCGGTGAGCGACACGGGGGTGGGGATGGACGAGGAGACCCGCTCACGGATCTTCGAGCCCTTCTTCACCACCAAGGGGANGGGAAGAGGAACCGGCTTGGGGCTCTCCACCGTCTATGGCATCGTCAAGCAGAGCGGGGGTTACATCTGGGCGTACAGCGAGCCTGGCAGAGGGACCACTTTCAAGGTCTACCTCCCCAAGTTTGTGGGCGGGGAGGAGGCCGCCGAAGAAGAGCCCAAGGAGGCCCCGCCCGAGGGCGGATCCGAGACCGTCCTGGTGGTGGAGGATGATGCCTCGGTTCGGAAGGTTGCCAAGGCCTTCCTCGAGCACTTCGGATATGTGGTGCTGGAGGCGGCCAATGCTGGAGAGGCCTTGGAGCTTTGCCGTCGGGAAGTCCATAGGATAGATCTGCTTTTGGCCGATGTGATCCTGCCCGAGATGAGCGGCCGCGAACTGGCCGAGCGCATCAAGGCCTTAAAGCCGGGTGTAGAGGTCCTATACATGTCAGGCTATACGGACAACGTCATCGTTAAGCACGGAGTTCTGGATCCAGGGGTGGCCTTCATCCAAAAGCCCTTCACCCTGGAGACCCTGGCCCGAAAGGTCCGCGAGGTGCTGGACAAATAGGACCCTCTGCCAGCCGGTCGCTTCGGGAAAGTGGTATCCGAAAAGTAGGAGGGAATTTTTTCATTTTAAGCTGCATTCTCCCCAGGCCACGGCGGTCGATTAAGGCCCGTTGAGGGTCATTTACCGCCCCTCGCCCCTCCCAATTCTGTCTCAAGTTCTGTTGCAATCCGTCTCACTTTCTCCTGCAATCTACATCTCGATCGTGCCTCAACAATCCGGTCTTATTCCAGAAAATTTTTCCCTTGACACACAATATGTAGGGGTGTAAATATTCGGACATACCAAATGAAGAGTAAAAAGGAGAGTCCGAATGGGCACTGTACACCCCATCTCGCAAGTAAGGGCAGCGCATCGGCGTCTCGGAGACACCACGGATATGGCCCTGTTCGTGCGCACCTCCAGCGAGGACGTGCGCGGGTGGGACCGCCAGGCCATCGTCGAGGCGCTCCTCAGGGAGACCTACATCGACCGGGACACCGCCGATGCCATCAGCCGCGAGGTGGAGGAATTGATTCGGAACTCGCGGGTGTCGGTGATCACGGCCCCTCTGATTCGGGAGATGGTCAATGCCAAGCTCATCGAGCGGGGCCTGGAGGAGGCTCGCCGGATGCATACCCGGCTGGGGGTCCCTCTCTTCGATGTGGATCAGTTGATCCTTCATCCAAACAGAGAGAACGCCAATGTCCCCCATGGGCCCGAGGCCACCAACCTGACCCTAGCCGAACGGATCAAGAAGGAGTACGCGTTGCTCAGCGTCTTCTCTCAGGATGTGGCCGACGCTCACATGCGCGGGGACATTCATATCCATGATCTCGGCTTCGTCGACCGGCCCTATTGCTCTGGGCAGTCCTTGGAGTACTTAAAGCGCTTCGGCCTCAACCTCCCCAACTCCCTGGCCATTGCCAAGCCAGCCCGTCATGCGGAAGTGCTGCTGGCCCACATGGTCAAGTTCGCCGCCGCCCTCCAGAGCCACTTCGCCGGGGCTATCGGTTGGGACGCCGTCAATCTCTTCTTCGCCCCTTACTTGAGAGGCCTCAGCGACCGGGAGGTGGAACAACTGGCCCAGATGCTGGTCTTCGAGTTCTCCCAGCAGGCCGTGGCCCGAGGCGGTCAGGCCATCTTCACGGATATCAATCTCTATTGGGAGGTCCCAAAGCACTTCCAGAACGTCCCCGCTATCGGGCCGGGAGGGACCTTCACGGGACTGACTTACGGGGATTACCTCCCCGAGGCCCAGCATTTCGTGTGGGCCATCTTCGATGTCTTCAAAAAGGGAGACGCCATAGGGAGGCCCTTCTTCTTCCCCAAGCCCCTGGTCCACATGACAGAGCGTTTCTTCCAGACTCCGGGTCACCAGGAGTTTCTCCATCACATCTGCGAAGTGGCTGCCGAAAAGGGAAATACCTACTTTGTCTTCGATCGGGGAGAGACGGCCAAGATCTCCGAGTGCTGCCGCCTCAGCTTCAAACTCGACGAGAAGGACCTTCGCGACGCCAATGAGCCGTGGAAGATGCGCTACTGTGCTCTGCAAAACATCACCTTGAACCTCCCGCGGATCGCCATGGAGGCTCGTGGCGAAGATTCCCGACTCTTTGCGGAGATCGCTCGAAGAGTGGAGCTGGCCGTCTTGGCCCACCGACAGAAACGGACCTTCATCGAGAAGTTGCTCTCCTTGGGCGAGGGGGGACCCCTGGGCCTCCTTACCATGCGTCAGGATGGCGAACCCTATCTGAGGCTCCATCGCGCCTCCTATCTGCTCGGTATGGTGGGCCTCAATGAGATGGTGCAGATCCATACCGGACAGCAACTCCACGAATCCCCCGAGGCCCTACGGTTCGGCCTTAAAGTCATCGCCCATATGAAGATCTTGGCGGACCGCTTGGGGCGAAGACACGGGATGCACTTCGTCCTGGAGCAGACTCCGGCCGAGAGCACGGCCTATCGTTTCGCCAAACTCGACTTGGAGCACTACGATGGGGACTTGATCCCCTACGTCCGTGGGGATGTGAGCCGGGGGGAGGTTTACTACACCAACTCCACCTACCTCAATGTGGGAGCGCCCCTGAACCCTGCGGAGAGGGTCAGGCTGGAGGGCCTCTTCCATCCTCTCATCGAGGCCGGAGCCCTCACCCACATCTGGCTGGGTGAAAGCCGGCCCGATAGGGAGTCCTTGGCCAACTTCGTGATCAAGACCTTCCGGAAGACCCAAAACGACCAGATCGCCTTTTCTCCCGAGTTCACCACCTGCATCGATTGCGGGCGCACTCAGCGCGGGCTGTGGGAAGGATGTGGATATTGTGGTTCCACACGGGTGGAGGGAATCACCCGCATNACGGGGTACTTCACCAAGACCTCCAGTTGGAACAAGGGCAAACTGGGAGAGCTTCGGGACCGTTTCCGCACGCGCACCCTCGGCTGAACGCCTCGAAGCGAGGCCTTCGGGACCCACTACACCTCACCCCGGGAGGAAATCATGACGCTTTTTACCAAGGAAGGATGCAGGAAGTGCGACTACCTCAAGAAAAAGGTGGACTTGGCGGCCTTCGGTATCCAGGTGGAGGAATTGGGGCCCGACAATCCCGATGCCTTGGCCCATCTTGCCTGGCATGAGCTCATCTCCGTGGCTGAAAAACAGCTCCCCATCCTAGTGCTCGACGACTCCAGCTACATTGCCGACGTGATCCCCATCCTTCGCTATCTCAAGAGGATCCAAAAGGGAGGGACCGTTTGCTGAAGCCAGAGTCAAAGCCAGCAACCATTTCCGGCATNAAAGGGTTCGTGGAGACCTCTTTCGTGGACTGGAGGGGGAGGATCGCCTCGGTGATCTTCCTGGGAGGATGCAACCTTCGGTGTCCTTTTTGCCACAACGCTCCGTTGGTGAACGACCCCCACGGCCTTGAGGATCTTCCCTGGGGAGAGATCTTGGAGCGGATTCAGGCCCTGGAGGATTGGGTGGACGGGGTCTGCATCACGGGAGGAGAACCCACGCTACACCCCCGCCTTGAGGATCTGGTGGCGGCCGTTGGGAGATTGGGATTCGGGGTCAAGCTGGATACCAATGGGACGCGACCGGAGGTCCTTGCTTCCCTCATCGCAAAGGGGCTCCTCGAGGCCGTCTCCATGGATGTGAAGGCCCCTCTTCGTCCAGAGGTGTATGCCCGTTGCGCTGGAGTTCCCCACGTCCCCCTTGAGGCGGTTCGGGAAAGTATCCGACTCCTTGCGGAGGCCCCTGTGGAGGTGGAGTTTAGGACCACAGTAGTCCCCCCCCTCCTCGATGAGGGGGATATCGAAGAGCTGGCTCGAACCCTTCCCCCCTGGATCCCCTTCCGTCTTCAAGCCTTTCGTCCGGAGCGGATCCTTGTCCCCGATATCTTGAGGTCCACCGTCATTCCTTCCGAGGAGTGGGTAGCGGAACTGCAGGCCCATATCGACCGGATACGCCGTGGCTTGAGGAAGAGGCCTTCGAGAGCCCTACCCAGGGACGTCCGGAAACTCATCGCTTCCGCCTAGCACGGAAAGCCTTGCGCGAAGGGTGTCCGGGCTCGGCAAAGCTTATAAACCCTTTTCCAGGTAAAGGCTGCCGCCTGGAGTAAAGCCCTGCTTGGCGAAAAACCGAAGCAGGTCCCAGTCATCCCACCGTACCAAGGTGTGGACCCTCTCCACTCGGGCCCCTTTGAGGATGCTGAAGAATTCCTCGATCAAGCGCGTGGCGATACCGCACTTCTGAAATTCGGGTTTGACCCCGATGGTATCGATGGTGGCCGAAGAGGCGGGGATGCCGAACTCGCCGTGGTAGAGTTCGCCCATAAGGAATCCCACGGGTTTGCCCTCGTATGTGGCCACAAGGGAGGTGATGAGGGTACGGGAGGGATCCAAAGCCGAGGCGATCTTGCTCTCGTAATACTCCCTGCGTTCCGTGCCAAAGACACTGGCGTCGATGGCCACAATGGCCTCCAAGTCTTCTCTGCGCATGACGCGCACGTCCAGCTTTGTGGGATCCCATTGGTTCGGCATGGCTCACCTCCTCTGGATGGAACTATGGAAAGAAAGAAACTCTCGGGGCTTCGAACATCCTCAGTTTACCGAGGGGTTCCCCTTTGGGGCAAGCCCTCGAGGTCATACCAAGATACCGATGGGCGTGATATGGACCCTCCTCCTTCTTATTAAAGGAAGGCCGTGCGGGGAGTAAAGAAGGCGGATCTCCGTGACCTGGATCAGCCCCTTTGAAGCCAGCTTAGGGTTTCCANNTGGTANGTTTGGGGGAACATATCGAGGGGGAGGACCCGAATCACCCGGTAATGTCCACCTTGCAGGAGGATCCTGAGATCGCGCGCCAAGGTGGGAGGGTCGCACGAGACATAGAATATGTGGTCGGGCTTCATCTCCAGGATCCCTTCCAGGACCTCACGGGCCCCTTGACGGGGAGGGTCGAGGATAAGGGTATGGAAGCGTTTCCCTTCCCGGAGGAGGTCCCGAACAGCCCTCTTGGCAGGGGATCGTCTCCAGATGATGTTTCGGATCCCAAGCCTGCGGGCGTTATACTGGGCGTTTTCCACGGCCCTAGGGTTGGATTCCACGGCCATGACCTCCTCGGTCTCCAGGGCCAAGGGGAGGCTGAGATTCCCCATTCCCGCATGAAGCTCCAAGAGGCGTCGTCCCCCGGACTCCCGAACCCACTGGAGGATCTGACCGATGAGGAGCCGGTTGATTTCCGGGTTGACTTGACGAAAGACTCCCGGCCATGCGGTCAGGGTCAGTTCTTTTTCGGATTCCGGTGGCCCAGGTACGCTAAAGCGGACTCCGGGGTCGTCCGAGGCCCTCTCCCACAGGGGCTGGATGGTCCCCCCTCGGCGATGGGCGAAATAGAGACCTCGAAGCCCCTCCTCCTTCGAGGCCGCCTTCCGGAGGCGAGATGCGGTGGCGCGGCTCAGACGTCCTCCGGCCCAAAGGAGGACCGTGATTTCCTCCCCAGGGGAGTCGCACGAGATCTCCACCCGGCCCACCTCGGAGGCACCGGTGCGTCGAAGCATCTCCCGGAGAATGGGGATCCACCTCTGGATGGGGGGGAGGGCAAGAAGACACTGGTGGATAGGGACCGTCCGATGGCTTCCTCTAGCAGAAAAGCCGAGCTGAGGGCCAGCGCCCCAGGCCACGTGAAGCTCGAGTCTGGATCGGTAGGCCGTCTCCGTATCCGTGCCTGTCACAGGGGCGATCGCCTCCTCGTGGAACCCACCGGCGTGGCGAAGCATCTCTCGAAGGAGAGCCCCTTTGATCCGCCTTTGGGCAGAGATTTCCATATGCTGAAAGTGGCAGCCGCCGCATCGCCCGTAGAAGGGGCATAGGGGATCCCTCCTCAGGGGAGAGGGATCCAGGACATGCACCAACTCCGCCTCGTCGTACCAACGGTGCCTCCGGACGATACGCACTTCCACGCGTTCTCCTGGGACCGTCAGGGGGACGAGGACCACCTTTCCCTCGTGGCGTCCGATTCCCACGCCCCGATGGCCCATGGTGGTGATGTCCAAGGGTATCCTCTGACTGCCCATGGCGTCGGCCTTCCTTCGGAGGCTCTCAGATGCTCAGAGTACCATTTCACCATGAGTCCTCTCAAGGCCTTTCCATCCGGATCAGGTCGTGTTACATTCGCCGGTGGCGCCTACTACCCTACCCTATTTGGAGAGAGAGGGCTATGAGCCGATACATGCAGATTCGGATTCATCTGGAACCTGTCTACCATCCCGAACTCAGGGCCCATTTCCCCAAGTTGGCCTCTGTCTTGGAAGGACTCGGGATCCCTGTGGACCCCTTGAGGACGACCCTCTACGATCTGGCCTTGGTGCTGGAGAGGGGCCTCTATGGGGAGATCCGGCCAGCCCTGAAGGCGGCCCTGAAGAGGCATCTTCCGGTGCTTCGTGACCTTCGGGGCCAGGTAGAGAAGAAGTTGGCTTCCTGGCAACGGGAGGGTCTCGACGACCTCCTCTACCGAATTGAGGATGTCTTCGAGGAGTTGGAAAAGGATCTGGACTGACTGCCATGCCCCGCCCCGGCGGGGCATGGCAGTCAGGTGGGGGATTCTTTCAGTCTCATGGATCAGGAGAACAGCATGCGACTTCGAGATCGGGTGGCCATTGTCACGGGAGCGGGGCAGGGGATTGGGCGGGCCGTGGCCCTCAAGTTTGCCCAGGAGGGGGCTTGGGTGGCGGTGGCCGAGCGCAACAGGGAGACGGGTCGGGTCGTAGCCGAGGAGATGGAAAAGGCTGGCGCCGAGGCACGATTCGTGCCCTGTGATGTGGCCGATGCGTCCACGGTGAACGCCTTGGTGGAGAAGGTGATTGAGACCTGGGGGAGGGTGGATATCCTTGTGAACAACGCGGGCTTCGACCGCCCCGCCACTCTCTTTAGGGTGACCGAGGAGGATTGGGATGCGGTCTTGGGAGTCCATCTCAAGGGAACCCTCAATGGGATCCGGGCCGTGGTTCCCCATATGATCCGACGAGGATACGGTCGCATCGTCAACATCTCCTCTATCTACGGCCGAACCGGCGGGATCGCTGCGATCAGCTACAGCGCGGCCAAGGCAGGGATCCTCGGGCTGACCAAGGCGGTGGCCAGGGAGGTGGGTAAACACGGGGTGCTGGTCAATGCCGTGCTTCCCGGCTTGACTCGGACGCCCACCATCGAGCGGATGCCTGCCAAGTACAGGGATATGATCATCCAGGAGACTCCACTTGGGCGTATGGCCGAGCCCGAGGAGATCGCCAACGTGGTGGCCTTCCTGGCCTCTGAGGAGGCCAGCTTTATGACCGGGGCCTGTGTGGAGGTCACCGGGGGATGGCGGATGTAGGGGGGGCGGTCGAAGCGGAGGGACCGAGGAGCTTAGAGAGAAAGGGGGTGATGGAGAGACCACAGGGATCGCAAGATCGTAAGGTGGATGTGGGGGTAAGGAGTCAGCCAATGCAGAGGAGGAGAAACCCATGTTCAAGAGGGTAGCCATTGTAGGGGTGGGTACCACAGGATTTCGGCCGACGACCCCGGAAGTCTCCTATCGAGAGCTAACTCATGAGGCGGCCGTCAGGGCCTACTTGGAGGCGGGTGTGGGACCCGAGGACATCGATGGCTTCGTGGCCACTTCGGAGGACTTTCTCGAGGGTTACAGCATCTCCGACGAATATTGCAACGATCAGCTGGGGGCCGTCCTCAAGCCCATCAGCACGGTCCCCGGCGATTTCATCCAGTCCCTCGCTCAGGGAGTGATGATGATTCGGTCGGGGGTGTGTCGAATCGTCGCCGTACAGTGCATGAGCAAGGCCTCCAACATGATGACTATCCCGCAGATGGTCGGATTTGCGCTCGATCCCATCTACAACCGTCCTCTGGGAGAACATCCCGACTTCATCGCGGGAATGGAGATGAATCGCTACATGTTCGAGACCGGCGCAACGGAGGAACAGTGCGCGGCCGTTGTGGTCAAGAACAAGCGCAATGCTCTTTGGAATCCACTGGCGGGTCACGGGGTGAACCTCACGTTAGAGGAGGTGCTTGGTTCGGAGCCCGTCTCTTATCCCTTGAAACGATTGGACGTGGCTCCCACTTCGGACGGTGCCGTGGTCATGGTCCTGGCTTCCGAGGACATCGCCATCTCCCTCACGGATAGGCCCGTTTGGATCCGCGGCATCGGTTGGTGCTCTGACACTCCAACCCTGGAAAGTCGGAGCTGGGGGGCGGCCGAATATACGCGTCTCGCCGCGGAGATGGCCTACAGACAGGCTGGGATCCGAAGCCCGAGATCGGAGATCGACTTCGTGGAACTGAGCGACGAGTACTCCTACAAGGAACTCCAACATCTGGAGGCCTTGAAACTATGCCGTCCCGGAGAGGCTGGCTACCTCACCGAGTCAGGGGCAACGGAGCTCGATGGAGAACTCCCGGTCAACGTCTCGGGTGGATGCCTTGGGGTCGGTCACCTATTCGAGGCCAATGGGGGACAAAAGGTCCTGGAGGTGGTCCTCCAACTCCGAGGCGAGAAGGGAAGGGCTCAGATCGACGATGTCCGTACAGGCCTGGCCCATAGCTGGAGGGGTGTCCCTACCACCACGGGTGCGGTTGCGATCCTGTCCAACGAATAGGAGGTGAGGGAGATGGGCTTGAGAAGAGTCGCCATCGTTGGCGCAGGGATCACCAAGTTCGTTCGAAGGGCCCAGGAGACGCCTAAGGAGTTGGCCTACGAGGCGGTTCGAATGGCCCTGGATTCCTGCGAAATGAAGCTCAAGGACATCGATTGTGTTGTTCTGGGAACAGCTCCCGATGCCTTCGACGGTGTCCACATGAACGGAGAGTATCTCATCGACGGTGCAGGAGGTTATCGGAAGCCCTTCATGCGCCACTATGTGGGTGGAGGAACGGGTGTCTTCTCTCCGATCCACGGTTGGTACCACGTGGCATCCGGGATGTTCGACACCTGCCTTGTGGTCGCCGAGGAGAAGATGTCCACCTGTCATCCTCACCCTGCCGGGGCCTTCTTGACGATCTTCGATCACACGACGGAACAGCCCCTCTATCCCACGCTCATCTGGATCTTCGCCCTGGAGATGCACCGATACATGCATACCTATGGGATCACCAAGGAGGAGATCGCCCAGGTATCGGTGAAGAACAAGCGCAATGCCCTGGATCATCCCTCCGCGCAGATTGCCGAGGAAATCACCGTGGAGGACGTCCTGAACTCGGAGGTGATGGCGTGGCCGGTGAACCGCCTGGACATCAGTCCCACATCGGACGGTGCTGCGGCCATCGTCTTGGCGGCGGAACACGTGGCCAATCGCATTACGGACAAGCCTGTCTGGATCGACGGGATCGGCTACAGCCTCGATACGGCCTACTGGTGTACACGGGATCTCTCTTATCCCGATTACGTGGAAAAGGCTGCACGAATGGCCTATGACATGGCTGGCATCAAGGAGCCCAGCAAGGAGATCCACGTGGCAGAGCCCTACGACCCCTTCAGTTACAAGGAGCTCCATCACATGGAGGGTCTTCTTCTCTGTGGGAAGGGAGAGGCGCCCCAACTCTTGGTGGATGGTGTCACCCAACGGGATGGGAATCTTCCCATATGTCCCTCTGGAGGGGCCTTGGGAGTGGGGAATCCCATCGCTGCAACGGGCCTCATGAAGATCATCGAGATCTTCCTCCAATTGAGGGAAGAGGCGGGCAAGCGGCAGGTGCCGGGCAAGCCGACTTGTGGACTTGCCCAAGCGTGGGGAGATCTCATGCAGGTGGGCACCGTAGTGGTGATGAGAAGATAAAGGAGGGTTGTGCCATGTTGGATGAAAAACGGATCAGGGCCACGGTGACCCCTCTCAGTCAGAAGGATTTCGCACAGGGAAAGATCCTCCAGGTCCGTTGGATTCCCAAGCTCCAATATGCCTGGGACAACGGAGTTGCCATCGGAAGGTACCTCCAGGAATTGAAGAACGGAAGGATCATCGCACGGAAGTGCGAGGGATGCAACCGCATCATGCTCCCTCCGAGGATGTTCTGTGAGTTGTGCTGGAAGCCCACGGACGAATGGGTCTACGTTCAGGACACCGGAACGATCAACACCTTCGTGGTGAGCCATGTGGACTGGAAGGCGGAGAGGATACCCAANGGACAACGCTACTATACGCCCGCTGTCATTGAGATCGACGGNGCGTCGCCCGGGATGGGGATCCTTCACCTCATCGATGAGATCGCCCCCGAGGAGATCGAGATGGGAATGCGCGTCCGGGCCGTGTGGAAGCCCGCAAGACAGAGGGAAGGGGCTATTACGGATATCAAGTATTTCAAACCGCTCTAGCCCGGCTATGGAGCCAGCCGATGTCTTGGGGGAAGCGGAAATCGGACTTGGGTGTTTCTGGAGCTTATAACCACGGGCTGGGAGGACTGCCATGGGTGGATTGACGGAACGCATCACGAAGACCACGGACCTGACGGTATGGAAGGGAGAAATCCCGCTTGAGTTCGTCTATACCATGGGACGAGCGGGGGAGGAATTTTTCCGGGCCATCAAAGAGGAGGGGAAGTTCATCGGTGCTCGTTGCGATGGATGTCGCATCCTTTACGTCCCCCCGAGGATCTATTGCGAACGCTGTCTGGATCGCCTCGAGGGGAATTACGTGGAGGTGAGCAGCCGGGGTATCGTACATACCTTCACCCTCTGCTATGAGTCCATGGACGGTGAACGATACGAGTCTCCCCATATCCTCGCCATGGTCAAACTGGACGGGACCGACGGAGGGCTGGTCCATTACATCGGCGAAGTGAGCCCCGAAGAGGTGTGGATAGGGATGCCTGTGGAGGCGGTTTTTAGACCCAAGAGGCAGAGAAAGGGCAGCATTGGGGATATCCGGTATTTCCGTCCCATCGAGGGATAAATCGTGTGGGGATTCGGGGTGCCCATGGATGCACCCCGACTCCCGGCTTTCCGTTCTCTTGAGAACCACTCCACCGGGGGAGCATCGAAGACAGGAAGATGGCGGAGCATCCATCCTCCAGGAGGGGCCTTAATGAGCAGCCTCTTCTCAACATCGTGCCCTCGGTCCGAGTCAGACCCTTGACACCCCTTCCAGGATTGTGCTATCCATTCCCGAATGAATGATCATTCACTCTAGTCTGCGGCATGCAACGTATGTAAAGGCGGTCCGTCCTTCTCGGCCCTCCTGCCTTTGAATAGGCTCGGCCTTCAGGTTGCATGCTCTATGTTTGAGAAAAGGAGCGAGGCTAGTTGAACCGATCACAGCCCCCGGAGAAGCACCACCGGATCCTCCAGGCCGCCATCAAGGTATTCGCCAGAAAGGGCTTTTACAATGCCAGGGTCTCGGAGATCGCCCGGGAAGCCCAGGTGGCCGACGGCACCATCTACCTCTACTTCAAGAACAAGGACGACATCCTCATCCACCTCTTCGAGGAGGAGATGGACCGTATCCTTCAAGCCATGCGGAGGGCCATCGAGCCCCTTTCGGATCCTTTGGAGAAGCTTCGCGCCTTTGCCCGGACGCACCTGAGCCTGGTGGAGGAGAATCCCCTCTTGGCCGAGGTGATCCAGGTGGAGCTTCGCCAGAGCAGCAAGTTCATGAAGGATTATGACAATCATAAGTTCCTGGAATACCTCAACCTATTGGCGGAGATCATCGAGGAAGGGCAGCGCATGGGGTCCATCCGTCCCGACATCCATCCCGCCATCGCCAAGCGGGTCATCTTCGGGGCACTGGACGAGATGTCGACCTATTGGGTCCTCTCCAAGAAGCGCCGACTCCCGATGAAGGAGGCGGCCCGACAGATCAGCGAGATCCTCATTCGAGGGGTAGAGAGTGGTCATCCCGGGCGAGGGGCCCGAAGCATTTCATCGAGTGGATAAGGAGGCCGTCATGTCCGAAAAGACGATCACGTACACCGTGGAGAATCGAATTGCATTGGTCACCATCGACAATCCTCCCATGAACGCCTTGAGCTGGCAAGTGCTCGACGAGATCTATGAGACCTTTACGGCCATCGACAGGGACGACGGGATCAAGGCCGTGGTCTTCTCAGGGGCGGGAAAGGCCTTCATCGCCGGTGCGGATATCCGGATGCTCAAGGAGACGCCCGGAGAAAAGGAGGCCCTTGAGAACACCAAGAAGTACTTTCATCGGACCCTCAACTACATCGAAGAGATGCGGAAACCTGTCATCGCGGCCATCCACGGATACTGCTTGGGGGGCGGACTGGAGGTGGCCCTAGCCTGCCACATGCGCATCGCCGGAGAGAAGGCCCAGTTCGGCGTTCCCGAGATCAAGCTGGGGATCTTTCCTGGTGCGGGGGGAACCCAGCGGCTCCCCCGTGTGGCTGGGAAGGCCAAGGCCCTGGAGATGATCCTCACCGGAGAGTTCATTTCGGCACAGGAGGCCCTTCAGTGGGGGATCGTCAACAAGGTGGTCCCCCAGGATCAGGTCCAGCAGGAGGCGCGGGTCTTGGCCGAGAAGATCGTCTCCAAAGGGCAGGTGGCCGTTCGCTGGGCCATGGAGGTGGTCATCGAGGGGCTCAAGGGGGATCTCCAGCGAGGGCTAGATCTGGAGGCCACCTACTTTGCCAAGCTCTTCGAGACCGAGGACATGAAGGAGGGGATGGCCGCCTTTCTGGAGAAGAGGGAGCCCCGGTTCAAAGACCGATGAAGTAGGGAAGAGGGAGGCGGGCGGATCTATGAGGTCCGCTGCCGTGCCCCGGGGACATAGGGCTGACTTTTTCAAAAAGTCCGGCAAACGAGATCCTTGATGGAGCTCTGAGGAGGAAGGGAACAGATGACCGACGTTTGTGTGGTTTCGGCTGTGCGCACGGCCATCGGCGACTTCGGAGGTGCGTTTCGGGACATGTCCGCAGTGGACCTGGCCGCGACGGTGATTAGGGAATCCCTGAACCGAGCCGGGGTATCCCCGGATCAGGTGGATGATGTCATCTTCGGGTGCTGTCTTCAGAAGTACAACGAGCTGACCCTGGGCCGCTTGGCGGGCCTCAAGGCAGGCCTCCCCATTCACGTGCCTGGGGTTACCATTCAGCGCAATTGTGCCTCGGGGATGCAATCCATCGTCTACGGGGCCCAGATGATCCACGCCGGGGACGCCGAGATCGTGGTGGCTGGGGGTGTGGAGGCCATGAGCGACGGGCCCTATTTCATCGAGGGGGCCAGATGGGGTCTTAGGCTCCGTCCCACGACCCTCAAGGACTCTGTCTGGGACGGTTTGACGGACGCCTGGAGCGGGCTCATCATGGGGATGACAGCGGAAAACCTCGCCGAGAAGTACGGGATTTCCAGAGAGGAACAGGACGAGATCGCCCTGCGAAGCCATCGAAACGCCGAGGCGGCCATCAAGGAGGGACGATTCAAGGAAGAGATCGTCCCGGTGGAAGTCCCGCAGCGGAAGGGACCGCCCAAGGTGGTGGACACTGACGAGCATCCCCGCTTCGGTCTGACCATGGAGGATTTATCCAAGCTTCCCCCAGTATTCAAAAAGGACGGCACGGTCACCGCGGGCAACGCCTCCGGTATCAACGATGCGGCCGCCGCAGTGGTCCTCATGACCAGGAAGAGGGCCGAAGAGCTTGGCTTGACCCCAATGGCTCGTCTGGTGGCCAATGCCGTGGCCGGTGTGGAGCCCGAACTGATGGGCTACGGGCCTGTGCCAGCCACCCATAGGGCCCTGAAACGGGCTGGCATGGAACTGAAGGACATCCAGCTCATCGAATGCAACGAGGCGTTTGCGGCCCAGTATCTGGCCTGCGAGAGGCTCATCGGTTGGGACCGGGACATCGTCAACGTCAATGGAAGCGGCATCGGTCTGGGACATCCTGTGGGAGCCACAGGATGCCGGATCGTGGTGACTCTGCTCCACGAGATGGCTCGCAGGGATCTTGCGCTGGGCCTGGCCACCCTTTGCGTGGGGGGAGGCATGGGGATGGCGACCATATGGGAGCGCCTCTAGTGGAGGCCCGAAGAGATGTCTGCCTTCGGGAGAAACCAGGACGGAAGGAGGAGAGACCGTGGAGATTGTGGCACTGATGAAGCAGGTTCCGGATACGGAGACACAGATTAAGGTCAATGCGGAGGGGACGTGGATCGTCGAGGATGAGATTAAGTGGATTATGAACCCTTACTGCGAGTTCGGTGTCGAAGAGGCCCTGAGGACCAAGGAGAAATTTGGGGGGACCGTCACCGTGGTATGCATCGGCCCAGCCCGTGCCGTGGAGGCCATCCGGACCGCTTTGGCCATGGGCGCGGACAAGGCCGTGCAGGTGGACGATCCGGCCATCTGGGGGGCCTCGGACAGTCTGGGGACGGCCCGTATCCTGGCTAAGGTCTTGGAAGAGATCCCCTTCGACGTGATCTTCGCGGGCAAACAGGCCATTGATGACGATATGGCTCAGACCGGGCCTGCCCTGGCGGAGCTCTTGGGCATCCCCCAGTTGACCTTCGTCAATGGGCTGGAGTGGGTCGATGAGAAGACCATCCGTGTCAATCGACAGGTGGAGGGCGGGACACAGGTGGTGGAGTGCAAGCTTCCGGCCCTGATCACCTGTCAGAAGGGGCTCAACGAGCCTCGGTACGCCTCTCTGCCGGGGATTATGAAGGCCAAGCGGAAGCCCTTGGACACAAAGACGCTCTCGGATTTAGGGCTGGACCCCTCGGAGGTGGGAAAGGCCGGGCAAAAGACCGAGATCTTGCGGGTGGAGCTCCCCCCTCCTCGTCAGGCCGGAAAGATCATCGAGGGGGAGACCCCGGAGGAAAAGGCCGCCGAATTGGCCAGACTTCTCAGGGAAGAGGCCAAGGTCATCTAGGTTGCGGCTCCACCCATTACCTGCTGAGGAGCGATAAGGTGCGCGCTTCTCCGACATGGAGATGATGGGGTGGGTAAGAGGGGCCTGCCTCAAGGTATTGCGGGAGGAAAGAGATGGCGAAAGGCGTGATGGTTATTGCGGAACAGCGAAACGGGAGTATCCGGAAGGTCACCTACGAGGTCCTGAGCGAGGGGAAACGTCTTGCCGACGCTTTGAGCCAGGAGATGGTGGCCGTTCTCATCGGAGGGGAAGGGATCTCTGAGAAGGCCGAGGAGCTGGGTCACTGGGGAGCCTCCAAGGTCTATGTGGCCGAACACCCGGAGCTTAGCCACTACCGAACCACTCCCTACGCCAGAGTCATTGCGGATCTGGCCAAAGAGATGGAGCCCAACATCATCCTGATGGGGGCCTCCTCCACCGGGAAGGACCTGTGCCCCCGGGTGGCCGCGCGGCTCGGTGTGGGTATGCTCTCGGACTGTGTGTCCTTCGAGCTCCAGGACGGAACCTTGGTGGGGCGCAGGCCCATGTATGCTGGCAAGCTCTACGCCTATGTGGCCTGCAGAGCCGTTCCCCAAATCGCCACGGTGCGTCCCAATGTGATGGAGAAGGCGGATCCCGATCCTTCGGCCAAGCCCGAGATTGTGAAACTGTCGCCCTCTTTAGAGGAGGCGGACCTGAACACCACGGTGGTGGAGTTGAGGGAGGAGGCCAGTGGAAGGCCCGATCTTACNGAGGCCGAGATCATCGTCTCCGGCGGACGAGGAATGAANGGCCCTGAGAACTATGCGATGTTGGAAGAGTTGGCCGATCTGTTGGGAGGGACGGTTGGAGCTTCCCGTGCGGCTGTGGATGCGGGGTGGCGTCCCCAGTCGGATCAGGTGGGCCAGACGGGCAAGGTTGTCACGCCCAATCTCTACATCGCATGCGGCATCTCTGGTGCCATCCAGCATCTGGCGGGCATGGGGACGTCCAAGTACATCGTGGCCATCAACAAAGACCCCGATGCTCCCATCTTCCAGAAAGCCGACTACGGCGTGGTGGAAGACCTCTTCAAGGTGGTTCCGCCGTTCATCGAAGAGGTGCGAAAGCTGAAGGCAGAGTAGGCGAAGGGGAGAATGGATTCTCATCCTGGTCCCTTTTTGCAGGTCCGGAGAGTCTCGGCGGTACGGACCCCAGGTTGACCCTTATGCCGGAAGCAGCCACAGAGAGGGGACTGCGGTGGCTCCTGACGGCCATGGTCGTCGCCGTATTGGGGGCGCTCGTGGGGTTCACCATTTCCCTATTGCGAGCGCCCTCACCATCGCAGCCCTCCCGTTGGGTCTCCAAGCCTATGCCGCCCCCACCCTCCGCCCCTGCGACCCTCTTTCGGGTCGAGGAGGAGGCGCTGCACACTGGGAAGCCAGGTCTATCCGAGAGATTGTCTTCTTCCAAAGTGGAGACAAAAGAGAAGCCTGCGGGGCCCGGAGTGGCGAAGCCCCTGAAGAAACCCTCAACGACGGCCCAACCCCCGCCTTTTGCCTTCACCCTCCATGTGGAGTCCTTTCGGGATCCCCTGGCGGCCCACAAGAGGGCGGAGTTCTACAAGGCTCTGGGTCTGGAGTCCTTCATTCGAAAGGTGGAGATTCCGGGCAAAGGCACGTTCCACCGAGTCTTCGTGGGCCGCCTCCAGCGAAGGGAGGAGGCCGAAGGTCTTCAAAGAAGGTTGGAACAGCAATACGGGCTCCACGGCGGGCGCGTGGTGAGCGCTCAGGATCTGGGTCGCTGATTCCGCCTCGACGACTCCTTGATTTTTCCCCTCCAGTATAGTAGTGGTTAGGGCTAGCCCGTGCGTGGATATGCTGCGGGGCCGCCGATAAAAGGGCGCTGGCGGAGGGTTACCCTCGAAGGTGGTGTCCACCTCAGGAGGATGATCATGTACGTGAAGGATTGGATGACCACGGATCCCATCGTCGTCTCACCGGATACCCCCATCATGGAGGCGCAGAAGATTATGCGCGAGAACAGGATCCGACGCCTCCCAGTGGTGGACAAAGGCAGGTTGGTGGGTATTGTCACCTACCGGGACCTCATCGAGGCCTCCCCCTCGGAGGCCACCACCTTGAGTATCCACGAGCTCAACTACCTGCTCTCCAAGCTGACCGTCAAGGATGTGATGACCACGGAATTGGTGGTGGTCGGCCCNAACGATACAGCCGAGCAGGCCGCGCTCCTGGGCGCGGAGAAAGGGGTCGGCGCCCTTCCCGTGGTTCACCGCGGGAAGTTGGTGGGGATCGCCACCGAGTCGGACATCTTCCGGTTCTATCTGGCCATGTTAGGGGCGCGGGAGGACCTCTGCAGGATCACGCTAGAGGATGTGGATGTCCAACAGGGGACGCTTCGGGAGATCTGCGAGGTCGTGGAGGGTGCAGGGGGTGTAGTGGTGAGTATCTTCAGCATTCCCCAGAAGGCCTCGGACCTTCGGATGGTCATGATCCGTGCCCGGGCCCGGTCGGAGAGGGCCCTGATCAAGGCCCTCAAGGAGGCGGGCTACCGAATCCATAGGTGAGCCCCGTCCCTGTGAAGGCCATCTTCCCCACTGCAGAAAGGAGGACGGAGAGATGCGGATCCGGGATTGGATGACGCGGGATCCTGTAGTGGTGACGCCGGAGACCCTCCTGTTGGAGGCCCAGCGTATCATGAATACCTATAAGGTCCATCATCTCCCAGTGGTGAAAAAGGGAAAACTCGTGGGGATCGTCACGCGGAGGAAGATCCTGGAGGCCTCCCCCTCTTCGGCCACTAGCCTCAGCATGCATGAGCTTTCCTACCTCCTGGCTAACATGAAAGTGGAGGAGGTGATGGAGAAGGACGTGGTGTGGGTTTCTCCCGACACACCAGTGGAGGAAGTGGTCCTCCTTGGTTACGAAAAGGGGATCGGTTCATTTCCGGTGGTGGAAAACGGGAAACTGGTGGGGATCGCCACCGCCACCGAGATCACTCGGGCCCTTCTGGAGATCTTTGCTGCCCGGGAGAAGGACGTGATCCGGTTGACCCTCCTCGGGGTCCAGATGGACGAGGACACCGTTCCGACCCTCACTCGGATCCTTAGGGAGCACCATGCCATTCCCTTGAGCATCATTTCAATGCCCTGGAAAGGGACTGGCGAATGGAGGATCATCATCCGGTGCAAGGCTCCGAAGAAGAAGCCGGTGGTGGACGCCATCAAGCGGGCAGGGTTCATCGTTGAGCGAATCCCTCCATCGAGGAGGAAGTCCCCTTAGCCCGGATGATCCCTCATCCGGGTTTTCAATTGAGAGGGAATGCAAGGATCTTGGGGGAGAATAATGGGGAGAGGGTTGGAGTGAGGGGGGTGAACTTGAGGGCCTCTCGCTTTTTTCCTTCGCCGTGTGGGGAGAGGAGACGTAGGAGGGAGGCCCGGATGTATTCGAGGATGCAGGGTTTTCCCTGCAGATCCGTGGAATGCATATACTCAGGTTCCGGATGATTCATGATATTTGGGACAAATGGTTTTATTCAGCCACCTGGATCCACACAATAGAGCGGACAGGGATTGATCTGAGAGTCAGTTCTTCTTAAAATGTTCGGTCTATGTGTGAAAAGGAGACACGTAAGGAAAGAGAGGATAAAGAGTCAGGGTCTTAAGGCTGCATAACCATGGAGGCCTTGTGCAGGATAGGATCCGACGGATAGGGGAGGGCGATGTGAAGGTGGCTGGGGAATTGCATTGAGAAGAGGGGAGGAAAAAGAGGATGGCGAGGATGCGCAAGACTTATCTACTGACGCCGGGGCCGACCCCTGTAGCTCCCTCGACCCTCCTGACCATGGCGCAGCCCATCATCCACCATCGTACGGCCCAGTATGAGGAGATCTTCCAGGAGGTTCGTGAGGGCCTCAGGTACCTCTTTCAGACCGACCAAGAGGTCCTGGTCTTTGCCTCTTCTGGAACCGGGGCCATGGAAGCCGCCGTATCCAACACCCTGAGTCCAGGGGACCGGGTATTGGTGGTTCGAGGAGGCAAGTTCGGAGAACGCTGGGCGGAGATCTGCCAAGCCTATGGCGTGGATACGGTCAACGTGGACGTGGAGTGGGGCCGAGCCGTGGACCCCGAGAGGATCCGGGCCATCCTGGACGAGGATCCTTCCATCCGCGCCGTGCTGGTCCAAGCCAGTGAGACCTCCACTGGGGTCAAACACCCGGTGAGGGAGATCGGGGAGGTCGTTCGGCCGCGATCGGAGACCATCCTTATCGTGGATGCCATCACGGGGCTTGGAGTATTCGACCTCAAGACCGATGCTTGGGGGCTAGATGTGGTCGTCTCCGGGTCCCAAAAGGCCCTCATGCTCCCGCCCGGCTTGGCCTTTGCGGCTGTGAGTTCAAAGGCTTGGGGATTCGTGGAACGATCCGCGTTGCCCAAATTCTACTTTGACTTCAAGAAAGAGCGTCGGTCTGCCCAGAAGAACCAGAACGCCTACACCCCGGCAGTCTCACTCATTGTAGGGCTTCGAGAAGTGCTTCGTCGAATTCGGGAGGAGACCCTGGAGGTGGTCTTCCGTCGTCACGCACGGATGGCCCTTGCAACCCGCCAAGCGGCCCAAGCGCTGGGACTGGAACTGTTGGCCCCGGAATCGCCCAGTGAAGCCGTGACAGCTATTAAGTCGCCGCCGGGGGCGGATGCCCAGTCCATTACCCGACATCTTTGGGAACGCTATGGTGTTCGGGTGGCCGGGGGTCAAGCTCAGCTCAAGGGGAAGATCTTTCGCATCGCCCATATGGGCTTTATGAACACTTTCGACGTCGTCATCGCCGTGGCGGCCCTAGAGATGACCCTCCGGGATCTGGGCCTTCCCGTGAAGCTGGGGGAGGGGGTCGCCGCGGCCGAGGAGGTCCTTTCCGGGGAAGTTTAGGAGGACAAGGGGGTAGCCATGACCTACCGGGTCTTGGTGAGCGATCCACTGGCGGAAGAGGGACTGGAAGTATTCCGCCGCGAGAGAGATATCTCGGTGGATGTGGATACGGCCCTGAGCCCCGAGGAGCTCCGGGCAGTCATCCGCGAGTATGACGCTATCGCCATCCGAAGCGGCACAAAGTTGAACCGCGACATCATCGAGGCAGCATCGAGGCTGAAGGTCATCGGAAGGGCGGGCATCGGGGTGGACAACGTGGACATCGCTGCGGCCACCAAGAAGGGGATCCTGGTGATGAACACCCCCGAGGGCAACACCATAACCACGGCCGAACATACCATCTCCATGTTGCTCGCTCTGGCCCGGAACATCCCTCAGGCCAATGCCTCGGTCAAAGCGGGCCGATGGGAACGCAAGCGTTTCATAGGCAAAGAGGTCTTCAACAAGACCTTGGGGATCGTGGGGATCGGCCGGATCGGTCGAATCGTGGCCGATCGGGCTCAGGGACTTCATATGAACGTAATTGCCTACGATCCTTTCATCAGCCCGGAGGCGGTTTCCAAACTCGGGGTGGAAATGGTCACCATGGAAGAATTGCTGGCCCGCTCCGACTTCATCACCATCCATACCCCCAAGACCAAGGAGACCGTCGACCTCATCGACAGGAAGGCCTTCTCTAAGATGAAGGACGGGGTTTACATCATCAACTGTGCCCGTGGGGGGATCGTCAACGAGGAGGCCCTCTACGAGGCCATTCAGTCGGGGAAGGTGTCCGGGGCTGCTTTGGACGTCTTCAACGAGGAGCCTCCCAAGGGCAACCCACTCCTCAAGTTGGATCGGGTCATCTGCACCCCTCACCTGGGGGCTTCCACTGAGGAAGCCCAGATCAACGTGGCTGTGGCTGTGGCGGAGCAGATCGTGGATTATCTCCTTCGCGGGACGGTGCGAAACGCCGTCAACATGCCTTCGGTCAGTGCGGAGATCCTGAACCTCCTTCGCCCATATCTTCACTTGGCCGAACAGCTGGGCAGCTTTACGGGACAGATCCTCCAAGGGGGGCTTCGGACCGTGCACATCGAGTATACTGGAGAGGTGGCCCAGTACGGGGTGGAACCCATTACCATTGCCACCCTCAAAGGGCTGCTATCGCCGATCCTCAGTGAAGACATCAACTATGTCAACGCCCCCATGCTCGCCAAAGACCGGGGCATAAAGGTGACCGAGGCCGTCACCGAGAGGCACGAGGACTACTCGAATCTGATCACCCTCCAGGTAGTATCGGACAAGGAGGAACTGACGGTCTCAGGAGCCTTGCTGGGGAGGCACAACCCCCGCATCCTCCGCATCAACAACTTCCTGGTGGAGGCCGTGCCGGAGGGGAACATCCTCTTCATCCACAACGAGGATCGGCCCGGGGTCATCGGCAATATTGGGACTACTCTGGGGAAGAACAATATCAACATCGGGATGATGCAGTTCGGCCGGGACCGGGTGGGAGGCATGGCCGTCTCTCTTCTGCATCTGGACGATCCCATCGATCGGCAGGTGCTGGAGCAACTTCAGAACCTTCCCCATATCATCCGGGTGACGCAGGTGGAGTTGTAGACCCGGAGATTCTTGGTACAAGCAAGGTCGGGGGCCGCATAATGGCCCTTCCAATAGTGAAGGAGCGACGTTTGAACATGGCCAACATCGTTGTCGTAGGAACGCAGTGGGGAGATGAAGGCAAGGGGAAGGTGGTGGATATCCTTGCCGAGTTTGCGGACGTGGTGGTGCGGTTTCAAGGAGGCAACAATGCAGGGCACACTATCGTGGTGGACGGGGAACCCCTCATCCTCCATTTGATCCCCTCGGGAGTTCTCCACTCAAGGAAGCGATGTGTACTGGGCAACGGAGTGGTAGTGGACCCCAAGGTCCTCCTGGAGGAGATGGACCTCTTGGCTGAGCGCGGGGTGGAGCTGACTCCGGAGAATCTCCACATCAGCGAGGCCGCCCATCTGATCATGCCCTACCATCGAAAGTTGGATAGGGGGAGGGAACAGGCACGGGGTAAGAAGGCATTGGGGACTACGGGGAGGGGGATCGGCCCAGCTTACGAGGACAAGGTGGGCCGGAGGGGGATCCGCTTTGCCGACCTGTTGGAGCCCTCCATCTTTCGGGAGAAGGTCCGAGAGAATCTCCGAGAGATCAACCCCCTGCTAAAAGAACGCCTCGGGATCCGCCCGTTCACCATCAAAGAGATCGTGGATGAATTCTCCAAATATGCCAAGAAGCTGGCCCCTTACGTGACCAACACGGCCCTCCTCCTCGATCGAGAGATCAAGCGGGGCAAGCACATCCTGTTCGAGGGTGCCCAAGGGACCTTCCTGGATGTGGACCACGGGACCTACCCATTCGTCACTTCATCCAATACGGTCGCGGGCAACGCCTGCACAGGCTCCGGGGTAGGGCCCAGTCGCATCCANGGCGTGGTCGGAATCGTCAAGGCCTATACCACCCGGGTGGGGGCAGGCCCTTTCCCCACAGAATTGACGGACGGAACTGGCGAGTTGCTTCAGGAACGAGGTCGAGAGTTCGGCGCCACCACCGGTCGACGAAGACGATGCGGATGGTTGGACACCGTGATGGTGCGCGACGCTGTGAGGCTGAACGGCATCACAGAGCTGGCCATTACCAAGCTCGATATCCTCCAGGGCCTGGGGACCCTGAAGATCTGCACTGCATACGAGTACAAGGGGAGACGCCTAGAGGAGGTGCCCGCCTCTTTGGAGGTCCTGAGACAGTGTCGTCCGATCTATGAGGAGATGCGGGGCTGGGAGGAGAGTATTCGAGACGCCCGAACCCTGGACGAACTTCCCAAGAATGCCCAGAGATACGTTCGCCGAATTGAGGAACTGACCGAGGTCCCCGTGGCTCTGATCTCCGTGGGGGCTTCCCGGAACGAGACCATCATGGTCAACAACCCGTTCAAGCGGGGGGTCTGATGGGCCTCTTCACCATCGTGATTTGCACGGGGAGGTTATCGAGAAATCAAGCGAGGTCGAGGCCTGGGCTCTCCAGCGTGAACCCTGATTCGCATCCTTGGCCTTCGGGTCGATCCGCTCCTCGCTCATGTCGGAGTAGGCTTTGCTCTCTTGAGTATTCAGGATGAAAAATGGGAAGGTTTCGGGAGTTGGTTTCCGTCAAGAGGGTTGGCGTTCGATGAACAATCGGCTATAATTACAGAGTTGTAGAGGCTTGCTGGGCCTTTTGTAGAGATGAAGGCAAGCAAGATGTATGCAGGGGTGATGGCATTTGTCATGGGATTGGGCCGTTAACTCAGTCGGTAGAGTATCTGCCTTTTAAGCAGAGAGTCGCTGGTTCGAGGCCAGCACGGCCCACCACAAGAAGGCGATTCGAGCGTCCCCATCGTCCAGCCAGGCCCAGGACACCGGTCTTTCAAGCCGGCAACACGGGTTCAAATCCCGTTGGGGACACCAAATGATATCGGGGGGTTAGGCTCTATGAGCCTGATCCCCCGTCTCTTTTCGGGCATTGCTTCGGGTATTTTTGTTGCTGTAGTTTGTTGTAGTTTGTCACATAAAATGAGAAAAATTTGCACGTAAAATGAGAAAATAGAGGGCTGGAGGGCGAGCTAGGGAGTTCCTATTTTCATGCCGCCTTTCAGGCCTGGGGTTGTGGCATTTCTATCGGTTCACCCCGCCTTTTCAGGCCCGATTCTGTATCGGCCCGTCGCAGGCACTTCTCATATACGTCTTCATAATCGGAACCAGTATAACTGTAGAGCGGTCTGGGATCTTTTTGGGCCATTGGGTCTCCACGCCTTTTTACCGGAATTATTAAGACCTCATATATTTCTCCACTAACAGTACTCTTTTGTTCATCGATGATCATAATAGTGGACCCCGAAATTTGGACAGGGTCATAAGTGGAATCTTCGTCATGGAAACACACCTCATCAGGCAGCCTCGGGCAGCGGTGTCAACGGGAATGGAAAAGTACCCCCTTATGGGAAACGAAAAATTCCCCCCCTGGATAAGGAAGGGGGTAGAGATGGAAGGCAAGGGTGTATGCTTTCTCCCGAGAACGATGGCATCGGGGGGGAGCGATATGGTCAAGGGGGAGCTTTGGCAAGAGGTGCACATCGAACTGCTCGGCTAACTCCGCCAGCGTCCGGTCCCCCCGCACCGCCGCCAGCGCCACCTTCGCCTTGAACCCCGGGGAATGGTTCCTCCTCTTTCTCTTCATCTTCTGCCCCTCCTTACTCTGGAGTCTATCGCAGAAGATTCCACTTATAAAACCACTCCCCCTGTCCAGATAATGGGGTCCACCTAAAGATTCTTGAGGGGCACATGACATGTGCATATCGATTTCTCCGAAGTATTCGGGTATATCAAGGGCAAGAGTACGATTGCGGTGGCTTGGCAGTTTGGTGGTAGGAAGCGGAATTTCAATGGGGAGAGTTTATAGGCTCGGGGTTATGCGGTTTCCACGGTACGTTTTGAATTGGACAAGGTGAGGAAGTATATCCGAGAGCAATACGAGCGTGATCGAAGTGGGGACGATGGCAATTTTTAGGGGCAATCTCAATCGCAGCCTTTGAGGCTGCTCCCAGCTATCAACCTGTGAGTACTACAACTTCGCCTGTCATTATTTGTTTTCATTGTAGCTTCTCTCTGTGTGAGCCCTCCGACCTCGGTTGTGATTGATAGGCCTTATTGTAGCTTTTCTCTAAGGACTTCGTAAGGGGTCTTTCCTTTGAGTGCCTGGTGAGGCCTGTGGAAATTGTAGAAGTCCTCCCACTGGGCCAACTTCTCGTTGAGCTCCACATCATCCGTGTAGGTCAAAAGCTGATAGAACTCCCTCTCGTCCGTNCCATGGGAGCGCTCCACCTTGCCGTTTAGCCGAGGGCTTCGGGGCTTGATATAGACATGGCGAATCCCCAGATCCTCCACATGCCAGTGGAACTTGGCCTGAAACTCATGGCCGTTNTCNGTGCGGATGGTGTGGATACGAGGGGAATTTGGCAATCACGTAGTCTATGAAACGGCTGGCGTTGAGTTGTGTGTGGCGCCTGTAGATCTTGATGGCCCGGATCCGGGTGGCATCATCCACCGCGGTACCTCTTGCCGTTGGGAGTCTTGAGGCTGAGAAACTTGACATCCACCTGGACGTGATGTCCGGGGATCTGTTTGGCATATCGTTTGGTTAGAACCGCCCGTCTTTTGGCATTGCGTGGAA
>Ga0180899_1023_pt1 | contig 41511 bp, 43 predicted proteins | sample Deesub1362A_J573_FD_124278 | JGI IMG/M metagenome (GOLD analysis project Ga0180899, IMG submission 124278) | Desulfarculaceae bacterium JdFR-97 | reverse complement strand
TTTTTTTTCAATTATTAGGAGGAGGAGATGGCAAAAGATGTGATGGCCAAGTATCGGGCTTTTGTGGAGGATTATCGGCGTGGTCTGGATCGCAAGGGGCTCTGCGCCAAGTACGGGATCCCGGAAGGCAAGTATGAGGTCTTTCTTTCATTTCTCAAGCGCAAGGGGTTCCGGTTGGAACTCCCTTCTCAGACCTTCGCCTCGGCTCACGAGATCGACTTCGAGGTCTACGGAGAGGATCTGCAGTTCGTGGAAGTGGAGCTGGATCCCGGGGAGACGGCCATCGCTGAGGCCGGAGCCATGATGTATATGGACCAGGAGATCGAGATGGAGACCATCTTCGGGGATGGAAGCGCCCGTAGCAACTCGGTCATGGCCAAAATCTTCGGTGCGGGAAAACGGGTCCTTACCGGGGAGAGTCTCTTTATGACGGCCTTCACCAACCGAGGGGCCCGTAAAGCGCGGGTGGCCTTCGGAGCCCCCTATCCGGGGAAGATACTCCCCGTATACCTTCCAGAGGTCTCCGGAGAACTCCTCTGTCAGAAGGACGCCTTTCTCTGNGCGGCCAAGGGGGTTTCCATCGACATAGCCTTTCAACGGAAGCTGGGCGTGGGGCTCTTCGGAGGCGAAGGGTTCATCCTTCAGCGACTTCGGGGTGAAGGGTATGCATTCCTCCATGTGGGTGGTGCAGTGATGGAGCGGACCCTTGAGGCAGGGGAACTCCTTAGGGTGGATACGGGCTGCATCGCCGCCTTCGAAGCGCAGGTGGGTACGACATTCAGTTTGTGGGGGGAATCAAGACTGCCCTCTTCGGTGGCGAGGGGATCTTCTTTGCCACCCTGCGCGGCCCCGGTCGCATTTGGATTCAATCCCTACCCTTCAGCCGTCTCGCGGATCGGATCCTCGCCGCCGCTCCAGCGCAGGGGGGAAGCGTGTGGGGGAAGGTTCCATCCTTGGAGCCTTGGGCGGACTGATGGATGGGGACAACCGCTGAGGGCATCCATGGATTTCACTCCCGCAGCCCTTGGAGGGGCAAAAGGGGACTCCCGCTCAGGGGCGTTCCGCAGCCTGGGCGAGGAGTTCCTGAAGCTGGGGCGGACTGAAGATATAAGGTCTCCCGCAGAATTCACACCGGATATCCACACGTTCGTTCCTTTGGACTAGGGATTCCAACTCCTTGGATCCGAGGGCGACTAGAGCTCCGGCCACCCGGTCCCTCGAACAGGGGCAGTGGAACCGTAGAGGCTTCTCCTCCAAGAACTTCAGTTCGAAGCCTTGCAAGGCGTCCCGTAAGATCTCCTTGGGGGAAGCCCCCTGGCGAATGAGATCCGTGGGGAGAGGCATGCCTCGGATATTCTCCTCCACCTGATCGATCTCTTCGTCCGTGGCACTGGGAAGGGTCTGGACGAGGTAGCCACCGGCAGCGGTGACCGTGTGGCATGGATCGGAGTAGACTCCCAGGGCCACGGCCGAGGGAATCTGCTCGGAATGGAGGAGATAGTAAGCCAGATCTCTGGCGATCTCCCCGGTGGTCAAAGGGACCACTCCCCGGTAAGGCTCCCGCAGCCCCAAATCCTTCATGACGGTGAAGGTCCCCCTTTGCCCCACGGCTTCCCCCACGGGGAGCTTTCCGTCCTGGGCGGGCAGATCCACCCCCGGGCGACGGACGTAGCCGCGGCATGTGCCGTCCGCGGCGGCCTCTGCATAGACCTCCTGCAGGGGGCCGTCTCCCAAGATCTGGAGAACGACCCGCTCCCTTCCCTTAAATTCGCTGGCAAGGAGGAAGGCTCCGGTGATGGCGCGGCCCAATGCCGCCGTGGCCACCGGGGAGGCGCCCTGAAGCTTCCGGAGGGTTTCCACCACGCCTGTGGTGAGGGCGGCCACGGCCCGGAAGTGACCGCATCGGGTAACGGCGCGGAGCATGTGGTCTCTCATAAAGGGCGCCTCCTTTGAAGTCCCCGACCTTGAAGAGCTGTCTCTTTCAGGTAGGGGAGGGCGAGTTTGGGGTCGGGTTTTCGTTGCAAGGCAGAAGGCCCTCCAGCTGGATCGCCAGACCGTGAGATTCTTTTTTACCTTCCACCCTATAGAGGTAGATGGGATCATCCGGGGTTCCACGGCGGGTTGTGGGCCTCAGGATGCGGTGCGGGGAGAAGCCGGGAATAGGGAAGTTGCAGGAGGCGATCCAAGAGCCAGCCTTGAGCTCCGTCTCGAGCTTAGGCGCGAGGGATCGCAGGACGTCGGGGAAGAGGTAGCAGAATATCACGTCTGCGAAGGAGAGGTCCTGGTTCCGAAAGTCCACCCTCCGGACCTCCACTCCCTTCCATCCAGCACAGAGGATCTTTGCCTGGAGATAGGCCATGGGGTTGATCTCGAAGCCCACCGCCCTCACTCCATAGCGCCTTCGCGCCATGCGAAGGACCCTGCCATCTCCGCATCCCAAATCCACCAGGGTCTGGTTGGACTCCATAGGGACGGCGTTCAGAAACGCCCGGATCCTCCTGGAAGAGGTCCCAACGAAGAGGGCACCTCCTGTCCGTGGAAGGACCAGTGCTGTGCTTGCCACAAAGGTCAACTTCAACCCGAACAGGACTGCGACCCCAAAGAGAAACATCCAGAAGATGGCGGTCATGGGTTGTTCCTCATCGTTCCTGCCAAGTGGACCTGAGGGTGAGTTCGTTCAAGGCCACTCTGTCTGGGCATGTGAGGGCGAAGAAAATCCCCTCGGCCACATCCTCCGGTCGGAGGAGCTTCTCCTCCTCCAAGGGAAGGGAGGATCCCTCGGGGATGAAGCCATACAGAAGGGAGGTTCGGGTCATGCCGGGTTGGATCAGAGTCACACGGATATTGTGGGACTGCACTTCGTTGCGGAGGGCCTCGGAGAAGGCCCGGACCGCGAACTTGGTGGCCGAGTATATGGCATACCCGGGCGAGTACTTGATCCCGGCTACGGACCCCATATTGACGATGTGTCCCCTTTTTTGCTCCATCATGGGAGTGAGGACCGATCGGGTCATGTAATAGACACCGAGGAGATTGACACGGACCATCCTCTCGCAAAGGTCAGGATCCGATTCCACAACCGTGCCCGAGTGGGCCACTCCCGCGTTGTTGATGAGGATGTCGATGGTTCCGAACCGGTGGAGTGTCTTTTCCACCATCCTCTTACAATCCTCGAGGCGGGTGACATCGCAAGGCTCAGCCATGCAGGCTACGCCCAAGTCTTGCATCTCCTCCTCAAGTTGCGAGAGGAGGGCCTTCTGGAGATCGCACCCTGCAATCCGGACTCCCTCTCTGGCGAGCTTTCTGGCCGTGGCCCTGCCGATCCCCTCACCCGCACCGGTGATGAGGGCCACCTTATCCTCCAGGGAAATCATTGCTCCTCCTTCTTTTGTGGTTCTCTCCCCCGCACCTGAAGATCGGCTTTGAGGCGGTCCGCCAAGCTCCGGAGTGAACTCAGAGACTCCAAAAGAAACCTCGAGATCCTCCCCGAGACCAGGATTCCACAGCCCCTCATATGGGGTGTCGGTCGGTCCCTCGCTCTCGGCCAAAAGAGCTCCAGCACTATCCCACAGGGCGGATTGGGATCAGGCTTCATCCCTTCCAACACAGGATACCACAGAAGCGATGAGGTTCCACGACGGACTAGATCTTGGACCAGGGCCATGGATCTCCTTCGGTCCGCCTCGTGATCAGGATTATAAGGAGGATCGATCAGGGCCAGATCCCAACCCCCAGGTTCGGGAGGAAGGGAGAAGCCATCAGCATTCCGGAACCGGACTTTCCCTCCCGTTGCCTCAGAGATACCCATGGAGCTCATGTGACGGGCCACCTCTGGAGAGGAGTCGCATAGCGTAAGACGGAAGTCCAACCCCCGTTGCTGGAGGAGGACGGCCACTAAGAACCAGGATCCGAAGTAGAGTCCGCCCGGGCTTGGCCGAGGTCCCAATAGACGGAAGTAGGGGTGAAGACGTAAAGGCCGCGGCGGCGGAAAGGCTCTGCCCACGCCCGAGCCCCACTCCCCCTTTGGAGGAAGGAGGTAGACTCCTCGCCCGCAGTGGGATTCATAGTAGCGGAAGGGGCGACTGCCGAAGTCCTTTTCAAGGGACATGTGGTCCACTACGGTCAGGAGTAGGAGATGTTTCCAGACGTCGGCCGCATTGCCCACTTTCCTCCGATGATCGTAGATGCCAATGCGATCCGTCACGGAATTGGACCCTCCACATCGAGAAGGAAATCCAGAATTTACGGGCCGGGAAATGGGATCCTCCCCTGCAAGGGTTTATTGTAGCAGAGGCGTCCCTCCAACACACGGGCGGAGGGGTGGAGTCGGTGGATCGGAGCCTCTTTCTCGGAGAGGATATGTCGCACCGAGGCGCCTTGGATGGTGAGGTAGTCGGCCAGAAGCCTCCTGTGGCATCGAAGGGGATCCGTCTCAGCGCAGAGGATGACCAGCCGACCTTCCTCCCGAGCTAGTTCCAGGACACGCCCTGCAGCATCCCGGAAGGCAAGCGTCTCCATATGATCGGCGTATCCCCGAAATCCTTCCTCTTCCAGGGCCGTATGAGGAGAATCGACCCTGGCCTTCCGGAACCCCCCCAATCCCTTCCCCTCCCACACATACTCCATCCCTTCTCTTGTAAGGGCCGTCTCCAGTTGGGGTCTGCTGAAGTGCGGGTTTCTGCCAGAGCGGGGCAAGGCACGCACATCCACCACCCAATGGATCCGCCAAACGCGAAGGAGATTCAGGAACTCCTCCCAGCTGCGGTTTCCGTGGCCGACGGTGAAGATTTCCATCCCTATCCTCTTCCCTTCCAAGCCTCCAGATCACACTAGCCGGGAGACGCCAGTTGCGACCATGGGAAAGTCTTCCAGCATTCGGGCGTCGTGTCCTGGAAAGAGAAGATCCGGGCTGGAGGCCAGATCGGCCAGGCGTTGATAGCTTTTTATCCAGGCTGCCAGATCCGCGATGAGGATGGAGGGCCATTGCTCCCTGAAGTTGCGAAAGAGGTGGGCGCAATCCGAGCCCAGAACGGCGGCCCCTCGAGAGGTCTCCAAGATTACGGCCTGCAAGGCAGGGGTGTGGCCCGGCGCGGGAACACAGCGGACCCCGGGGAGGATCTCCTCCTCGCCCGGAAGGAGGACGAGCCTCCCCGATGTTTCCAGACGAGACAAGGCCTCGCGGGAATCGGGATCCAAAAGCTCCAGAAAAGGGGGGGTCCTGGCCACAGGATCATGGATCCAGAAGCGGTATTCGGCTTCCTGTACGTAGAAGGTGGCCCGAGGGAAGAGGATCACCCCGTTTGCATGATCCCAGTGAAGATGGGTGAGGATCACGTGTCGGACCTGTTCGACCTCGACATCGATCCTCCGGAGGACCTCTGCAGGGTTCTCGTAGCCTTCAAGCTGACGCTCCTTGGCCATTTGAGGGGAGAGGCCCGAGTCCACCACCACGGTGGCCTTTGGGCCTTTGGCGCACCAGATGTAGTAGTGGATTCTCTCTGTTCTCTCCCAGTCCCGGAGCCACAGGAGGAAGGCCTCGGGCCTGACGAAAGGGCCTGCGAACTTTAGGGCATAGATCTCGTAGTGGGACATGTCCGACTCCTGGAGTCAGGATTATGGGAATGGCCTTTCGACCTCGATCCATCCCATATGGAGGCGCAAGAACCGAGGGCGGTAAAGTTGTGGGCCACGGCGGAGTAACTCCTTCAGGCTTCCCAGGATGTTGACGTTGTAAGAGATCAAGATGCGATCTCCTCGGGTGAATTGAGGATGCCCCAAGGCGTTATAGACCACGAGGTCATCTTTCTCCAGAGATATCCTGTGTAACAGGAAAGGCCCTTCCCAGGGACCCCAGGGGGCTGGGGCGTAGTATCCCACCAAGGTCCTGGAGAAAGGGGCCCGGGAATCCAAGGTGATCAGGCAAAACTTCCCTCTCCATGGGATCACGCTGAACTGATTGGAGACCCCTTCCAGCATCCGGATGGACCCCGAAGGGTCGGGGCTCCATCCCGAGCCCGTCCAGAAGGTCCAGGGCCCCTGAAGCCTGCCTACAGGAGTACGGGCCAAGTGGACGAACTTCCGGGTTTGGAGGTCTTCTACCCCGTAGATATAGATCCATGGGGTGGCCTCCAGGAGGACCGCCCCCCATAAGACGTTCCTGTGAGGGATAGGGAAGAGGTCCTCTTGAAGATCCAGCTCAGGGAGGGACATGGAGGCGATCCAGGTTCCAATCCACCTGAAGTCCCATCGGTCGGGGCCTGTGCGCCGGAATCGGAAGAGGAAGAACCGAAGAAGCCCATCCTCCAGAGTGCCGTCCCCCGGCCAGTACCACTCCTCCATTGAAGCGGACTCTACCAGGGATCGCGGGGCCTTCTTGGTGCCCCCGTGAAGGAAGGTCCCTTCACGTCCTCGTTGAACGACCAATGTATTATGTAAGAGAACAATTTTGCCGGATCTATCGGATTCTTTCAGTAGAGTGTCCCCCAAAAGCCATATTGTTCTTCCATCAGGCAAGGGGATGGATGCCGTAAGGTCTCCTCCCACCCATCGATCATCCCATCGGGATAAGAGGGCATTGAAGATCTCGTCGGAGACAGCCCACGGGGCCCGNGTTGGCGGTTCCGGCTCCGCCCGCAACGGGGCGGCAATGGAGATGCCGAGGAGTAAGAGGATGAATCCGTAGAGAGGCCGCCGCTTATCGGCCTCAAGTCGGCCGTTTAACCCCTCTCTCGGACATGGTCCTTCCTCTGGCTGGAAGAGCACATCCGATCCCATGCAGATTCCTCACCTAGACCATCCTCGGCGGTGGGTCGGGCACCTTCATTCCTCATGGAAGCCCGTCAGGGCCTTGGGGTTACGGAAGGTCACTGGTCTTCCCAGCCCCTTCGCTTTCATATCGGAAGAGTTGTTCGATAACGAATTGGATGTAATGGTCACACTTCTCCTGCCAGATCTTGGAGCCCAGAAATCGTTGGTACTCCTGAGGCCTTGAGAAGTCGATCCCCACCAAATCCAGGCATGAGACAGCACCGAATCGTCGGGCGAACCTATGAACCAATTCGCCGGAAAGAAGACGAACCTTGCGTCTTGCCTCCTTGGCCTTCTCTTTTTGTTCCAAAGGGCATCGATGTCGGAGCCCGAGATAGATCACGGCGGCCGACAGCGCCCCACAAGGCGCCCGCTGTTCTCCCGCTATTCCGCCCATAAAACCCACAGCGCTCCAAAGAAAGTCCTCATTGCCCAACGACGAAACTTCCCACATAACTTGCAGGAGAGCTGGGCCTCAATGGTACCCTTTGTGCATGAGCTGCAGGGCGCGTTGCTGGGCTTGCTGTAGCTCCAAACGGTTCTCAATATTCACTTTGATCCTCCTTTTCCAGTTGTTGATTTTGGTATGGAGGAGGAATTCCTTTCCCATCTTAAGGATCCGCGGTCTGATTGACAATCCCCTCAGTTTTACCCTCTTAAGTTCCCCTGGTTGGCTTCCTGTGATCGGAAGGTAAACTACGTTGGGGAGGATCGACAGAGGTGGACTACCTTAAGCTTGAACAGGACCGGCAACTCCGCGAAGACGGCCTGGGTGAGGGGTTGCGCTGGTATTGCTGTGGCTGCTATGAAAGAAAGAGAGGATCAGGGGTATTGTGTCGAACTCGATTGGTGGAGCTTGGAGATGAGGCGTAAGACGTTTTGGCAGGTGGATGCATTCACCACCGAGCCGTTTTGCGGAAACCCGGCCGCCGTGGTCTTCGAGGCGGATGACCTTCCAACGGAGACCATGCAGGCTGTGGCTCGGGAGATGAATCTCTCGGAGACGGTCTTTGTGGTCGCTCCCAAAGATCCCAAGGCGGACTACGGGATCCGAATCTTTACGCCCCGAAGCGAGCTACCCTTCGCGGGTCACCCGACCCTGGCTGCGGCTTTCGCCATGCTCGAGAGCGGGCGGATCCGGAAGGCCCCCCTTCCGCGTACTCTCATGCAGGAATGCGGCATGGGATTGGTGCCGGTGGAAGTCTCCAAGGCCGATCCCGCTCCCCTTTTGGTCATGACTCAGGGGCGGCCATACTACAGTGCGGCCGAGGTGGACTCCGTCACCCTCATTGGGATGCTGGGCTGCGAGGAAGACGATCTCATGGATCGGCCCGTGGAGGTTGTCTCCACCGGAGTCCCGTGGATGATCGTCCCCTTGAGGACCAAGGAGGCGATCTCGTCGCTTCGGCCGGACCTTGGGCTGGTGGAGTCGGTCTGTAGGGAATGCGGAGCCGTTGGGGTCACCGTCTTCTGTCTGGAGGCCGAAGATCCTTCCTCCCAGGTGAAGGTCCGCACCTTCGCCCCGGGCGAGGGGATCGTGGAGGATCCGGTCTGCGGCTCGGGAAATGGATCGGTGGCCGCCTACATTGCCCGGCACGGCCTTATGGGGGAGGGGCCGGTCTCGTACTGGGCCGAGCAGGGGAAAGAGATCCTACGTCCCGGCAAGGTCTTGGCCGCCTTCTCGCCAAGCGGTTCAGGGGATTGGGAGATTCGTGTGGGCGGGCAGGCGGTGAGGGTCATAGAGGGCGAGATCTTCACCTGATCGGGTCCTATGGGGCTGGCTGGGGATCGCCCCCGTCCGGTCCTATGCGTGGATTTGGAGGGCGGAGATTGCGCTTCGTCCATACGGCGGATACCCACTTGGGGTTCGATCTTCTCAAGAGGATCCCACCCGATCCCGAAGGCCGGCGCAGACGTGCGGAGGCCATCTCCGCCAATTTCCGTAGGGTGGTGGATCATGCGCGTGAGGCAGAGGCCCATCTCTTTATCCACAGTGGAGACCTCTTCCACAGCCACGCCCTCCCCCGGGAGGCCTTGGAGAGCTTCATCCGTCCCATAGCGGATCTGGCCCGCTCGGGCATGCCCGTTGTAATCCTCCCAGGAAACCACGACCGCTCGGTGTTTCCCTTCGATCTGTTTCATGGGGAGAAGAACATCTACGTCTTTGATCGGCCCCATTCCCTGGTCCTCACCCTCAACGGGTACGACGTCTGTCTGGCCGGGTTCCCTTTTCTCAGGAACGACTCCCGACGCCTCTTTCCCTCCGCCATGGAGGAAACGGGATACGCGGGCATCCGGGCGGATCTCAAGATCCTCGTGACCCATCAGACCTTCGACGGGGCCAGATGTGGCTCTGGGGGGTTCACCTTTACGGCCCGTCGCCCGGATACATTTCCCCGGAGAGAACTTCCCCCCGACCTTGACTACGTTGCCGCGGGCCACATCCACCTTCATCAGGTTTTGTTTCATCCATTGAAGCCCGAGCTCAAGGTCGTTTACCCAGGCTCCATTCAGCGGATGAGCCTGGCAGAGCGGCGTGAACCCAAGGGCTTTGTGGAGGCGGAGGTCGAGGGGAATACCATCCAGATCCGGTTCCGGCCGCTTCCCACTTTAGAGATGGAGGTCGTGGGGATCCGAGCCGTGGGGCTGACCGCTCAAGAACTGAGGCGGGTCATTCGTGGGCACTATTGGCGGTTCCATGCCGATCTGGTCATCCGATTCCAGCTTACGGGCGGGGAAGTGCCGTCCGATTACCCTGAGCTGGACTTTGATGAGATCCGGGCCGAGATGCCTCCGGTGCTGGAATGCACCTTCGCCGTGCAGGTAAAGGACCGGTGGATTCTCAAATAGGTGGTCGAGGGGACTCCCTTTGAGGATCACCCCTTAGCCTGCATCACAGGTGAGACGGTCAATACAGGGCAAGGGCAGCGACGGATCACCCTCTGGGCCACGCTCCCAAAGACGAACATCTCCACGGGGGAGCGCCCCCGGGTGCCCATGACCACAAGGTCGATCCCTTCGGTTTCCACCACCCTGAGGATCTCCTGAGCAGGAGGGGCGTAGTGCACTAGGACTCGGCGTGAGAGGTCCGGAGGAATGCGGGGAAGGTACCGGTTGCGGATCTCCTCCAAGGCCTCCTGACGGAGGCGTTCCTCGGCGGTCTCGAGGATCCCGCCCGCAAAGTAGGGCTCGGCCAAGGCTGGATAAACGGGTTGGTGCACCGCGTGAAAGAGGATCAGCTCGGCTCCATAAGTGCGGCTCAGCTCCAGGGCGTAGTCGAAGGCCTTTTCCGCGGTATCCGAGAAATCCGTGCAGTAGAGGATCCTTCGAAATCCCTCCATCACGGTCTCTTTCCGAAGGCTCGAACCAAGAACACGAGCTTGGGACTGTGGCGAAGAACCCGTTCTGCCACGCTTCCCAGAGCCCAACGGCCCAGACCCGTTCTTCCATGGGTGCCCACCAGATCGATGTCCGGCTGTCCGGCATGCTCCAAGATCTCCCCCGCCTCATGCCCGTAGCGCACGTGTCCAGAGGCCTTCAGGCCTTCCGCCTCCAGGACCTGTTTGACTCCATTGAGGTAGTCCTCCGCTTCCTCCACAGCATCCACCTGTCGTTGCGTCGGGTCGGTGCCGGGGAAGCCATGGACCATGACCACCCGAAGAAGGCAGATCTCCGCATGAGTCAATTTTCCCAAGGCCTTGACGTGGGGGAGGACCTCCTCGGCCACCTTGGATCCGTCGAATGGAACGAGGGTCTTTCGGTACATGGATCCCTCCGTAATGGGCCTCCCTTGGGGTTTTGTCCTCCATCCGGGTCCTTCCGCAAGCCGCGTCGGTTCTAGCAAAGGGTTTTCCCCTTGAGCCCGGTCCTCCCTATAGGTGGTTTTTGATGAACTCCACGGCATTGCGGAAGAGACGAATGCCGAGATCATCATCTCGGACCGCCTGGCGTGTCCATCGAGGATGGTTGGTGGGGTGGTTGAAGGCCTCCGGATGGGGCATCATCCCGAAGAGGCGGCCCGAGGGGTCGCAGATCCCCGCTACCGCGGCAAGGGATCCGTTGGGGTTCCAAGGGTACTTCTGGGTGGGTAGACCCGTTTCGGGATCTAGATAGCGAAGGACTACCAATCCCCGGTCCTCCAGCTCCTGGAGGAGTCGGGGATCGCGGCAGTAGAACTTCCCTTCTCCGTGGCGCACCGGGAAGTAGAGGCGGCGGCAATCCCTGGTGAAGACGCAGGGGCTCTGAGGGTTGACCCCGAGATGGACCCAGCGGTCCTCGAAGCGGCCGGAGTCATTGAAGGTCAAGGTGACCGTCTGATGGCCGTAGTCTCCATCGAGGGCGGGCAGGAGGCCCAATTTGACCATGAGCTGGAAGCCATTGCAGATGCCGAAGATGAGTTTGCCATCCCGGATGAAACGATCCAGTTGGTCCCGAAGGCGCTCGCCGGTGGTCTTTACCTTGGCGTAGCGGAACCGGTTGGCTGCGGCCTTGGCCGCCCCCAGATCATCCCCATCGAGGAATCCTCCCGGGAGGCAGAGAAGGTCGTAGTCATCCAGGCGTCGGTCTCCGTAGAGGAGATCGCTGAAGTGGACGATCTCCACCACATCGGCCCCAGCAAGGCGGCAGGCATGGGCGGTCTCCACCTCACAGTTGATACCGTTTCCCCAAAGGACCATGGATCGAACACGCCGGCTCACCAGCGCCTCCCATGGAGGGCCGCATCATCACGGACCGCTTCAAGCAGAAGAGATTATGGCATCCGAGGCGTTGACCGTCAACTTAAGGGAATCCCGGGGAACCTTTCCCCGGGATTCCCCTCAGGCCGTCAGTTGCAGGGTCAGGATTTTGGCGGGAACGTGGCCTTGAACGTGGAGATGATCGACTCCCCGTCGGGCCTCTGGAAGGTAGCCACACCGTTTCGGACCTCGATGGGGAAGGCGAAATCGCCCACGGTCTCCCACCATCGCTTGATGAGGGCAGCGGGCTTGACTTTCATCTTCTTCCAACGCTCTACGTTTCCGGCTGGCACCAGCATGGACAGCAGTGTGGTGAACGCGTCCAACGTGGCGTGGACCCGGATCTGGTTGGTAGTCTCCGGAGGGATCCACTGGTCCTCATAGACCGTGGGCTCCATCAGTTCGAAACCCTCAAAGGCCATGGTGAAGCGGAGTTCGTCGAGCATGACTTTGTACTTGTTGGGGTTGTACACATTGAAGACAAAGGCCAACACCAAGGGGCTACCCCTTCTCTCCTTCCCATTGATGTAGAACTCGGGTTTCTTTCCCTTGATCCCGCTGACCCACGAGTGGGCGACCTCGACTCGCTCCAGAGTGACGACAGGGGGCTGGGCTTTCTCCGAGAGGTACATGCTCTCGCACCCCGCGAGGCCTAAGGCAGTCACGAGGACAGCCAGCAAGACGATCCGCATCCCTTTTCTCATCGCTCCCTCCTTTCTGCACGGTTGGGGAGGTTAGGTAAGCCATCGCTTCCTCCGCTTGTAATGTTTCACGGAGCGGAAGCTCTTTCGGGTCCCTAGATCCGTCAGCCCCAGGTAGAAATCTCGGATGTCGGGGTTCTCCCGCAAGACATCCGACGGGCCGTCCATGACGATGCGGCCGTTCTCCATCACGTACGCGTATGGGGCCACGGTAAGGGCTAACTTTACGTTCTGTTCCACCAGGAGGATGGGGATCCTTTCCTCCTTGTTGAGCTTCTGGATGATCTCGAAGATCTCCTTGATGAGTAGCGGAGCCAGCCCCATGGACGGCTCGTCCAGGAGCATGAGCCTGGGGCTGGCCATGAGTGCCCTGCCGATGACGCACATCTGCTGTTCGCCGCCGCTGGCGAACCCGGCGGTGAGATTGCGTTTCTCCTTCAGACGCGGGAAGTAGCTGTAGACCATCTCGAGCCGATCCCGTAGTTGTCTTCCATTGCCTCGAAGGTGACCTCCCACCCGCAGGTTCTCCTCCAAGGTCAGGTGTTCGAAGACGCGGCGTCCTTCGATGATTTGGAAGATCCCTCGCTTGGCGATCTCCTCAGCATCCTTCCGATGGATCTGCTCTCCCATGAACTCAATGGCTCCGTCGGTCACCCGGCCGTCCTCGTGTTTGAGCAGACCAGAGATAGCCTTGAGGGTGGTGCTCTTTCCTGCACCGTTGGCCCCGAGGAGGGCTACGATCTCTCCTTCGGGGACCTGGATGGAGACCCCCTTGAGGACCAGGATCACCTCGTGGTATTTGACCTCGATGTTGTGAAGCTGCAGGATCGGCTCTTTGGAGCTCACGACGTGGCCTCCTTCCGAGTCCTTACCACCCGAGCCACTCCTTCTCCCACTTTTCGGGCCAGCGCTTCTTGAAGTCGATGCGCTCCAGGAGTTGGAACTTCCCATCCTTATAGATGTAGGCCTGTGCGATGCTGGTGGGGCGGTGGTCCGTGGGGGTGAAGGTCACTGGGGGGGCGCCAAGGCCGAAGTCGAAGTTTCGGAAGGACTCGAAGCCCTTCTTCATGATGGCCTCGCCCGTGAGCTTTCCTGCCTTGTCGGCCCTTTTCATGGCCTCCACAAGGATGGTGACGGCGGCCCATGCCTGAACGGTTCGGATCAGGCGTTTCTCCTTGGGCACTCCGGGGTTGAGCTTCTGGGCGTACTCCACCACCTTATCCATGAGTTTGACGGGCTCCCCGAAGAAGGCGCAGGGTACGGCCCCGATGGCGTTGTTGGCCGCCTCACCGGCCAGTCGGGGCAGATTTTCGTCATATCCCCAATTGTTGATGATGTGCCAGGCTCCCAGCTTCTGGGCGTAAGCATCCTTAAGGGCCGTGGATACGCTCATGGTGGTGTTGCCGTGCCAGATGAGGTCGGGTTTGAATTTCATGGCAGCCAAGACTTGGCTCTTGGTATCCAGGGCCGTAAGGGAGACGTCCTGGTCGGGCCCCAGCTCGAACCCCAGTAACTTGGCCTGATCCTTGATGGCCTTGATGGGCGCGCTGGAGTATGGAACCGCGAAGGCATAGAAACAGAGAAACCGCGGTTTGTCTCCCTTCTCCCTTCTCTCCTTGTACCTGGGATCCTTCATCCAAATCTGGTCGTACCAGGCGGTGATGCAGGCCCGGGCGTTGGTGGAGTAGTCGGCCGAGAAGAAAAGGTTGTAAGGGGTCTTCTTGGGATCGGTCAGGTGGGCTGAGTAAGATGCCGACACATAGGGCATCTTGTCCTTATTGATAATGGGGGAAAGGGCCTCAGTATCTCCGGTTCCCCATCCCAGGACCGCGATGACCCGGTCGAAGTTCTTGAACCGCTTGTATGTGGTGATGGCCTCGGGGATGCGGTACCCGTAGTCGTAGAGGAAGAGCCTGATCTTCTTTCCGTTTATCCCACCCTGATCGTTGTAATACTGGATAGCCTCCCGGACCCCCATGGCGTAGTCCTTGCCCACGTCCGAGGTGGCACCGGTGATGTCCATGATGGCACCGACCCGGATCTGTTTGGCGGCGAGAACCTGTCCGGCACCGAGCAGCATTCCCATGAGAAAGATCAAGACAAGGACGCAACGTACCCATACCTTCATGGTTCACCTCCTTTGATCAGAAAAAAGTGGAAGATTAACGTATTCCACGGAAATTCCAGACCACGGTTTCGGCTTTCACCTCCTTTTGCTTCTGCGGCCGTTCAGTAGGAGAAGGGCCACAGGTTGAAATAGTTCTTCAGTTGCCACCAACGATACGCGAGCCCGTTGGGCTCGTAGATCAGAAACAGGGCGATGGCTAGGCCGAAGACGGCCTCCTTGATGAAGAGGAATCGGTCGAGCAGCTGGGGGAAGACATCTCCCAAGGGGATCAAGGCAAATTTGAGCCCCTCCAGCACAAAAACCATGAACATGGACCCGAAGATGGTCCCGTGGATGCTCCCAACCCCTCCGATGAGGATGACGCCCACCCACCATAGAGACCAGAACCACTGAAAGTGCTCGGGGCTGACAATATAGTTGTAATTGAGCCAGTAGACGCCAGCCACCCCCCCCATGGCCCCGGCCACAAAGAAGGCTAGAAGTTTGTAGGTAACGATGTTGACCCCCATGGCCTCCGCAGCGATGTCGTTGTCTCGGATGGCGATCCAGGCACGCCCGGGTTTGGAGCGAAGCAGGTTGGCCATGGCGGCGGTCAGCAGCAACACCAGCACCACCCCCAGGAAATAGACCTTCTTGTCCGAGTCGATGACCAGTGGCCCGATGGCGAAGTTATCGGGCATGATGGAGAAGGCCTGGGCCCGTCCTCCGATCTGACTCACGTATTGGGTGATAAAGAACTCCACGGTAATCCACTGGGCCGCGATAGTGGTCATAATCAGATAGAACCCTTTGACCTTAGCCGAGGGGAGCCCGAACAGCACACACCACAGCCCCGCCGTCAGGCCGGCCAGGATGATGGCTGCAGGATAGAGAAGCCCTGCCTTGACCCCAAGTTTGCAGATTCCCACAAGGAGAGCGAGAAGAGGGTTGGATACTTCCGTCATCCTGGCCAGTTCCGGACCGTGCATCAGGACCAGGGCGGCGGTATAGGCCCCTACGGCCACGAATGCGGCGTGGCCCAAGGTCACCTGCCCGCAAAAGCCGATGAGGAGTTGTACGCCCATGGCGGCCAAGATGGTGTAGAGGAGGATCACCAGGACATTGAGTAGATAGGGACCGAAATCCGGGGAGATGAGATCGAAGAAGGGTAGCAACACGAAGATCCCGAGGCCCAGGAAGAGCATCTTTCCCCGCACAAAGGGGGTCTGCCACCACGCATGATCCTGTCGGTAGTGCTCGTGGTAGATACCGCATGGAAGCCAGCTCATGTCCTACACCCTCTCGATTCGTTCCCAGCCCCAAAGGCCGTAGGGCTTGAACAGAAGCAGGATGACCATGAAGGCCAGGGGGGCCACTTCCTTGACCCCTCCTGGGGTAAACTGGGAAAGATATCCGTCGGCCAAGTTCTGGAGGACCCCGATGATGATGCCCCCCACGATGGCCCCAGGGACCGAGTTGAGACCACCCAGGACCACGGCCGGGAGGACCAGCAGACCCAGATACCCCACCGAGATATTGATCCCGTTGACGTTCCCGAGGAGGGTCCCTCCTACCCCGGCTGCCATGAAGGCGATGGCCCAAGCCAAGGCGTAGACGAACTTGGCGCTCACCCCTAGGGAGAGGGCGGCCATCTCATCGTCGGCCGTAGCCTGCATGGCCAGACCCCATCGGGTGTACTTGAAGAAGCTCACGAAGACAATCAGGAGGATGATGGATGCCACAAAGCTCCAGAGATAGACCGAGTCCAGATAGATGTTGCCCATCAAGGGGATCGGTTTCTTGCTGAAGACCTCCGGTGTGAAGACTCGGGTATCCGTCCCCCAGATGAACTCCACTACCCCCTTAAAGAAAAAGGAGAGCCCCACAGTAACCATGATGACACTAAGGACTGGCTCTCCGATCATCCTCCGGAGGAAGAAGCGTTCGGTCAACAGTCCCAGACAGGCTCCGATGACGAGGGTCCCCGCCAGGGCCAGAAGAAAGGCCAAGGTGGGCTGTCCTATGGGCCTCACGAACCATGTATAGAGGGAGAGGCAGACGTAAGCCCCTATGAGGGTCAGCTCCCCCATGGCCAGGTTCAGGACCCCTGAGCACTTGTAGATGAGGACCCATCCCAAGGCCACGAGGGCGTAGATGCTACCCACCATGATTCCGGAGATGACGAGGTTCAGAAAGACCTCCATCAACCACCTCCCTGCTCGGGGACGCTCTCGATGCGCATGTCAGTCTTGATCTCCACCACGCGTCCATCCTCGTACGTGATGGTGGTATCCATATGAACCATTGCTGCATCCGTNTAGAGGGCATGCACGATGTCCTTGTACCGTTCCTCCACAAAGGCCCTCCTGAGCTTTCTCGTGCGGGTGAGCTCCTCGTCGTCGGCATCGAATTCCTTATAGAGGTTGATGAATTTTCGGATACGTGCTGATGGACGAAGGGTGCGGTTGACCTCCATGATGGGGGCTTTGATCAATTCATAGACCTCGGGTTTCTGAGAGAGCTCCGGGTAGCTCGTATAGGGGATTCCCTTGGATTCGGCCCATTTGCCCACGGTGGCGTAATCGATGCAGATGACAGCCGTCACATAGGGTTTCTCGTGTCCGATCACCCAGGCGTCCCTCACGTAGGGACTGAACTTGAGGCGGGCCTCCAGAAACTGGGGGGAGAATTTTCGACCGTCGCTGAGGATCATGATGTCCTTGGTGCGGTCGAAGACCACCAAGTGTCCGTCTTCGTCGATGAATCCCGTATCTCCCGAGTAGAGCCAGCCCTCCCGGAGGGTCTTCTCAGTGGCCTCGGGGTTCTTGTAGTAGCCCTGGAAGACGCTGGGGCTCTTGGAGATGATCTCGTCGTCCTCGGTGATCTTGATTTCCGTCTCGGGGATGGGCATCCCCACGGTATCGAACTTGACATCTCCATCCCGGTGCAGGACAGAGATCCCGGCGATCTCGGTCTGGCCGTAAATCTGCTTCAGGTTTACCCCGATGGCGTGGAAGAAACGGAAGTGGTCCGGTCCCATGGCCGCTCCCCCTGTGTAGGTGTGACGTATCCGGGAAAGGCCGAGGTGGTCCTTGAGCTTCTTGAACAGGAGCAGATGGGCAAGATACCGCTTGAAGCGGAGCCAAAGGCTCACCGGACGCTTTTCGAAGAGACAGTCCGACCATTGGTAGCCTACTTTCATAGACCACTCGTAGATCTTTCTTTTGAGCCAGCTGGCGTCCAGGTACTTGACCTGCACAGTGCGGACCATCTGTTCGTAGACGCGGGGGGGAGCGAACATGGTCTGAGGTCCGATCTCCCGGATGTTCTCCTGGGCGGTCTCGGGCTCTTCGGGGAAGTTGATGGTGAACCCCACCTGAAGTCCGCAGGAGATGGACATCATTTGCTCCCCGATCCAGGCAAAGGGCAGATAGGAGACGAAGTCGTCCTCGGGGTAGCATGGGTCCACGCGCATGAGATTCTGCCCCATCTTTAGCATGTTGTAATGGGTCAAAAGCGCCCCTTTGGGCAAGGCCGTGGTTCCGGAGGTGTAAAAGAGGAGACAGATATCGTCGCCATGACCCTGCTCCACGAGTTCGTAGAAGAGCCCGGGCTCCTTTCGATCGAGCTCCCTTCCCAGCTTCTGGAGCTCCTTGATGCTGATGAGCATGGGATCGTCGTAGTGACGCATCCCTTTGGGGTCATCCCAGATGATCTTCCGAAGCTTGGGGCACTTCTCCCGGATGGCCAATCCCTTGTCCACCTCTTCCTGTCCTTCGCCGATCAAGAACTTGGCGTCGGAGTGATCTACGATGTATTGAACCTCATCCAGGAGGCTGTCCTGGAAGAGCCAGACCCCCACGGCACCGGCGCACATGGCGGCCATCTCGGCCCAAAGACCCTCGGGACGATTGTCTCCGATGAGAGCTACCTTGTCCCCCTTCTCGAGGCCTAAAGAGACCAGCCCCAAGCAAATGGTCTTGACGTTCTCCAGGTAGTCCTTCCACGTAAAGGGCCGCCAGATGCCGAACTCCTTTTCCCGCATGGCGACCTTGGCCTCGCCGTACTGTTGGCACTTCCTGAGAAAGAGCTTGGGCAACGTCAGGTCCTTGGTGATCTCCAGCTCTTCTGGCCTACCTTCGTGTGGCATACAGGTCCTCCACGTCTCCCAGATAGGCCCGGATGACCTCGGGGTTCTCTTGTATCTCCTGGGGGGTCCCCTCGGCGATCTTTTGTCCGAAGTTGAGAACGGCCACCCGGTCCGAGATGTCCATGACCACGCCCATATCGTGTTCCACGAGGATGCAAGTCACCTGCCAACGTTCCTCCTCGTTGATATCCAGGATAAAACGGGCCATGTCCTCGACCTCCTCCAAGTTCAATCCTGCCATGGGCTCGTCCAGCAGGAGCACCTTAGGGTTCAAGGCCAGGGCCCGGGCCAGCTCCACGCGCTTCTGAAGCCCGTACGGGAGCATACCGACGATTTTGTGTCGAATATGCTCGATCTCCAACAGGTCGATGATCTCCTCCTCGATGAACTTTCGGCTCTCGATCTCCTCTCTGGCGGTCTTTCCCAGGTAGAAGGCACTGCTCAGAATCCCGGACCTGAGATGCACATGCCTTCCCAGTCGGATGTTATCCAGCACGGTCATTCCCGAGAAGAGCTCGATCTTCTGGAAGGTCCGCGCTAAGCCTGCCTCGGCCCTACGATAGGGCTTCCAGCGGGTGATGTCCTTCCCCTCCAGCAGGACCCGCCCCCGTTCCGGCTTATAGAGGCCGTTGATGCAATTGAGGGTTACGGTCTTTCCTGCTCCGTTGGGTCCGATGATGGAGAAGATCTCCCTCGGTTTCACCTGGAAGGAGACGCCGAAAATGGCCTGTACCCCTCCGAAGGAGATGGACAGATCTTCCACCTCGAGGATAGGTGCAGAGGAGCTGTTAGGGACGGACTTGGGTTCCATAGGCAAAGACTCCTCTCGATGATGATCCGCAGGCGAAGACGTCCCGAATGGTAAAGGTTGCCCTCCGGCGCCCTCCGATTTGGGGGCCCTTATTCAGCGACGTTGGGCTAAAAAAGCGTTTTCTCTTTCTGTTGTTATCGCATTGCGTCGTCCCTCCCCAGGGGGAGGACGAGCCGTTTCCACGGCGAAATCACCGGGCCGAACGGCGCAGCGTCGATATGGAACATATGGGAGACGTTTTCGCGGAGATGATCCCTGAGGAGCAGGTCACGGCAGTTCCAGGTGAAAGGCATCGCCGGGCAGGCCCTCCGCTGCTGCAGATCCAACGACCAAATTGGGAACAACGGCTAAACGTGTGTGCTATGTAGCAAATGGGCGGGGAGTTTGTCAACCCTCTTGCGTCTCCGCTTCGGAGTGGGGGGCGGGAACGGCTGTGGAGATCAGTCGGCTCGGATGAAGATGATGTAGACAGCGGAAGCCACAATAAAGGTCCCACCGATGAATAGGGTGACCAGTTCTTGGAGCCCCATGGGCTGGCCCTTTTCCGGGATGGTGAAGTGAAGCAGCACGGTGACGGCGCAGAGGGCCACGATAAGGGTGGCCACCCGGATCATCCGCTTGATCAGACAGAGGATGACCAAGAGGGCCGTGGCCCCTCCCAGGATCATGAAACCCTGCTGATCAAGATGGACGATGGTGTCCCGAATGCGCTCGGTCTCCAGGTAGGAGATCCACTCGGAGGCCCGATTCAGAAGTTCCTGCCATTGCATGGCCACCTCCCGGGCAATGTGCCTTTCAATCGGTGTTGGGATTATATCAGAATTCGAAAGACGTTCGCCAGTTGAAGGGGTCTGGCCTCGGTGTTGATTTCTTGACAGGGGGGGCTAAGTGTCCTACATTGTCGCCGCATTTCCCAGGGGACCCGCGTTGGGAGGGAAGGAGAGGCATGGCCGCCAAAGGTGCTTCACGTCGTGCTCAGCGGAAGGGGCGAAGCAGGAAACGTCCTTCCTCTTCCAGGAGGGACGGCGGCCGGGGCGGCCTCGGGACCTTCTTTCGAATCTGGTTCGGTCTTATGGCTGTTGGTCTTGTGGTCGCCGCAGGTTACTATCTCTGGAGCCATAGAGGGCTGGAAAGGATTCCGGGGCCAAAACCCCGTCCGACTCCGGCCCCGCGGATCGTTGAGATTACTCTCTATTTTGCGGACGACCAAGCCGACTTCCTGGTCCCGGAGCGCAGACGAATGCGCCTTCCATCCAGGCTCGAGGAGAGGGCAAAGGCGGTCCTCAACGCCCTGATCTCCGGTCCCAAGGGACAGCTTCAACCCACCATCCCCGAGGGGACGCGGCTGCTGGGAGTCTCGTTGGATCCGGAGGGGGTGTGCACCGTCGATTTCAATAAGGAGTTCGTTAGCGCTCACCCCGGTGGGACCACAGGTGAGCTTATGACCGTCTACTCGGTGGTTCAGAGCTTGGTCTCCAATGTCCCTTCCATCCGTGCGGTTCGTTTCCTGGTGGAGGGTAAGGCCATTGAGACTTTGACTGGTCATCTCTCCTTGAAGGATCCTATCCGGCCGGATCCCCAGTACACGAGACCATGATGAAGCAGAGAGCGGGCGGCTTCATGAGTGAGAGATCCGGAATGAGCCGAGTCCACTAATTGCAATCCGCTGGGAAGAGAACCATGGCCAAGAGGATTGAGCGAATCCGCAACATCGGGATCATCGCGCATATCGATGCGGGGAAGACTACCTTGACCGAGAGGATCCTCTACTACACTGGTCGGTCCCACAAGATGGGGGAGGTGGATGAAGGGACGGCTGTCATGGATTGGATGCCGCAGGAGCAGCAACGTGGTATCACCATCACGGCCGCTGTGACCACATGCCATTGGATGGATCATGAAATTCACATCGTGGACACCCCTGGACATGTGGATTTCACCATCGAAGTGGAGCGCAGCCTGCGAGTGTTGGACGGAGCCGTGGTGGTCTTCTCCGCTGTGGAAGGAGTGGAATCCCAGTCCGAGACCGTTTGGCATCAGTCAGACCGCTATGGCATCCCGCGAGTGGTCTTCATCAACAAGATGGACCGAATCGGTGCCGATTTCCACCGGACGGTCGAGATGATGCGGGACAAGCTGGGCTGTCAGCCGGTGCCCCTGCAGATCCCGTGGGGCCAGGAGGACCGATTCGTAGGGGTGGTCGATCTGCTGGAGATGAAGGCTATCCGGTGGTATGAGGAGACCCTAGGGGCTACCTTCGAGAAGGTCCAGATTCCCGCAGAATTGATGGAAGAGGCTTCCAAATACCGGGAGGAGCTCCTTGAGGCCCTTGCGGATCGGAACGACCGCATCGCTGAGCTCTATCTCGCTGGAGAGGCCATTGAGGGCAGCCTCCTTTTGGACGAGATCCGGAGGGGGACCCTGTCTTTCGATCTGGTGCCGGTGTTTTGTGGATCCGCGCTGAAGAACAAGGGGGTTCAGCCACTTTTGGATGCCGTGGTCCGTTTCCTCCCCTCTCCGGCCGATATCCCCCCGGTAAGGGGGCAGGTCCCAGGGGAAGACCGTTGGGAGGAGCGTCCCAGTACGGATGAGGCCCCGTTGGCAGCACTGGCTTTCAAGGTTGCCATGGATCAAGGAAGGAAGCTGGTCTACCTGCGTATCTACTCCGGAACCATGGAGGCTGGCCAGGAGGTCTACAACGCCACCCAAAGGAAGCGAGAGAAGGTGGCCCGACTGCTTCAAATGCATGCCAACAAGCGGGAGAGGATCCCCAAGGCGGGGGCTGGGAGCATCGTTGCGGCCGTGGGCCTCAAGGAGACAGTCACTGGAGATACCCTTAGTTCGGAGGCCCATCCCATCCTTCTCGAGTCCATCCAGATCTACGAACCTGTGATCTCCGTGGCCGTGGAGCCCAGAACACGGGCCGATCAAGAACGACTTGACTTCGCCCTCCGGAAGCTGGCCGAGGAAGATCCCACTTTCCGGGTCAAAGAGGATGAAGAGACGGGACAGACCATCATCTCAGGCATGGGAGAGCTCCATCTGGAGATCTTGGTGGATCGGATGCGCTCCGAGTACAATGTGGGTGTCAACGTGGGTCGGCCGCAGGTGGTCTACCGGGAAACCGTGGACGCCGCGGCCGAGCAAGAGGCCCGTTTCGAGCGAGAGATTCAGGGATCTCTCCAAAAAGGACACGTCCGGCTGAGAGTGGAACCTCTCCCCCGTGGCCAAGGGAATCGTATCTCCATTGAATGCCCTGTGAAGGAGATCCCCGAGGCATACCATGACGCAGTGCGCCAGGGGATCGAGGAGGCCTGCTACAGCGGCGTCCTTCGGGGTTATCCGGTAGTGGACGTCCATGCCCGTGTCTTGGGTGGGTCCTACCAGGAGGGGGCCAGCACAGAGTTGGCCTACAAAGTAGCGGCCTCCATGGCCTTTCGTGAGGCCTGCGAGGCTGCAACTCCCATCCTCCTTGAGCCTATCATGCGGGTCAACGTGCTCGTCCCTTCAGAGTTCCTGGGCGAGGTCATCGGGGACCTCAACGCCCGGGGAGGAAAGGTGGAGGGGATCGAGAGCAAAGGCGTGATCCAGGACATCACTGTCTTGGTCCCCCTCAGACGGACCTTCGGATACTCCACTGCATTGCGTTCCTTGACCCAGGGGAGGGCTACCTTCAGCATGCACTTCTCCCACTTCGACAGGACGGAGTAGTGAGGAAAGCCTGAGGTCTTTCCAAGAAGGGAGAATTCCATTAGGATCTTTATTATCAAACAAACGTTTGATTGAAAATCCTTGATCGGCCTTGACAGCTCCCGGAAGGAGGCCCTATGTTCCACTACAGGGTCTTCCAAAAACCCAAGGGTGGAGGAAAGAAGCCATGTGTGGACCGAAGCGTTGGATCCTTCTGGGTCTTATGGGGGGAATGGCCTTTTGCGGGGCCCGGACATGGGCCCAAGAGGGGGCCCTCAGCCTGAAGGAGGCCATTCGGATCGCCATACGCAACAATTATGCGGTCCAATCGGCCGATGAGGCCATACGAGGTGCCGAGCACCAGCGAAAAAGCGCCCTTGCGGACTTCTTTCCCAAGCTTTCGGTCCAAGGCAACTATACTTGGCTGAGCGAGACCCCTACATTAACCCAAGAAGGCACCCCTAAGATTCCGGTTCTCAATGCAGCCGACCCCGATCTGCCGCCCGGAGCTGCCATCGGTTTCATCCCCGCTACCCCTCCTTCCTCCGTCCCCATCGGCAAGAGGCAGACATGGGCCATCCAGGGATCCGTGAAGCAACCGGTCTTCACTGGAGGAGCTTTGCTGAACCAATACCGCCTGAGTCGGATCGGCGTGGAGTCGGCCCGTACCGTCAGAGTTCGAGTCGAGCAGGACTTGGCACTGGAGGTAGTCAAGGCCTACTTCAACGTCCTTAACGCCATCGAGCTCAAGAAGGTGGCCGACCAGGCGGTCCGACTTTTGGAGAACCAGAGGGAGGTGGCCAGACAATTCTACCGGGTCGGGATGATCCCCAAGAACGATTTGCTCAAGACGGAGGTCCAGTTGGCTGAGCGCGTTCGGGAGCAGATCCGGGCCGAGAACGCCATAGAGCTGGCCAAGTCTCAGTTCAATCTGGTCCTTCAACGGCCCATCCACACCCCAGTTCACCTGGAGAATATCCTGGAATACAAGCCCAGCGTCATCGATCTGGAGCAGGCGATCCGAACCGCCCTGAAGCGGCGCCCCGAGATCCGGGAGGCCCAGCTCAAGGTGGCCGCCAGCCAACGCCGGGTCCGATTGGCACAGAGCGCCTACTTCCCCCAGATTCAGCTTACTTACAATCTCTTCAAGACAGAAGGGGCCTCCTCTTCGACCCTGGAGGAGGGATGGACGCTGGAGGCCGGGGCCACCTGGACATTCTGGGAGTGGGGGAAGAAGTATCACGATGTCCACGCAGCAAAATCCCAGCTTCTCCGGGATCGGTATGCCCTACTTCAACTCCGGGATCAGATCGCCCTTGAGGTCAAGAAGGCCTACCTGGAGCTGGAGGTGGCCGAGCGCAATATCTTGGTCGCATTGAAGGCCATCGAGCAGGGGGAGGAGAACTTCCGTATGAATCAAGAACGCTACAAGGAGCAGGTGGGGACCATCACCGATGTGCTTGATGCCCAGACCCTCCTGACGCAGGCCCAGACCGACTACTATAATGCCCTCCGAAACCACAACGTGGCCAAGGCAGCCCTCCGAAGGGCCATGGGGGTGCCCGTCTACCCCGATCAGATGCCCTTGAAATCATCCAAGCCATGAGACGCGCAGTCTTTGGGATCATGATGGCGGCCGTGGGTCTCTTGACGGCGGGTTGCAAGCCCGAGGCCGAGCAGGGCGATGCCACCCCCCGCGAGCCGCCGCCAGTAGTGGTGCGCGTCATCGTGGTGGATCGGGGGGATGTGGAGGTCCATCTGGAGACCACAGGGACCCTGAAGGCCCACCGGGAGTCCAAGGTGGGCCCCCGCATCTCGGGCATTGTACACCGGGTGTTAGTGGAGGAGGGGATGGAGGTCAAAGAGGGAGATCCCCTCATCCAGATGGACACGAGCGAGCTGGTGCTGATCCGCGATGAGGCCCAAGCGGCCCTTGGAGTTGCCAAGGCCCATTTAGCCCGGATCTTGGCAGGGAGTCGTCCGGAGGTGGTGGAGCAGGCCCGGGCCCGTCTGAAGGAGGCCGAGGCCCTATACCAGAACGCCAGCGCTGAACGGCGCCGAGTGGAGACCCTATTCCGCAAGGGGACCGTTCCCCGAAAACTCTACGATCAGGCCGTGGCCCAGCACGAGGCTGCCGAGGCTGCCCTCGAGGCCGCGCGCGAAGGACTCCGGATGGCCCTCAAGGGGGCCACAAAGGAGGAGGTGCAGGTGGCCCGAGCCGAAGTAGCGCGGGCGGAGGCCGCGCTGCGGAGGGCCGAACAGGCCCTGAAGGACGCCGTTATCCGAGCACCTTTCGGCGGGGTCGTGGTCCGCCGTTTTGTCAACAAGGGGGAATATGTCTCCACTGTGGCCCAGACCCCGCTGCTCTGGCTTATGGATATCGATCCCGTGGAGCTGGAGATCCAAATCCCAGAAGAACACTGCCGGGAAGTGGCCGTTGGCAGTCCCGTGGAGATCTCGCCCGATGCCTTGCCGGGAGAGAGCTTCCAAGGACGCGTCACGGAGATCATCCCGGTGGTGGACCCTCTCAGCAGAACGATCCGCGTTAAGGTCCGCATTCCCAACCCCAACCGGCGTCTGACCGCTGGGATGTTCTGTAGAGTGCGCCTCACCGTGGCCGAGAAAAGGAATGTGGTTCGGGTTCCCATGCAGGCCGTAATCTATCGAGAGGGCCAGCCCGTGGTGTTCCTCCTCCGGGGGGACCGTGTCAGGAGGAGGGCCCTCCACCTGGGTGCGGTGGACGATCGGTATGGGGAGGTCCTCTCCGGGCTCAAGCCCGGAGATCGGATCGTGATCGAGGGACAGGAAGTGCTGGAGGAGGGCATGCGCGTGGTCCTGGCTTCTGCCGCAGGACCGGCGTCTCCTACTCCGGCGTCGGAGGAGAAGGCACCTTGAACCTCCCGGAATTCTCCGTCCGGCGACGGATTACCGTCCTGATGATCATCTTGATCGTCTCCCTCTTCGGGGTAATCTCCTTCTTCCGCTTGGGTCTGGATCTGATCCCCGAATTGGAGTACCCGGTCTGTTCCGTAGTGACCACCTACGAGGGGGTCTCCCCGGAGGAGATCGAGACTCTGATTACCCGTCCCATCGAGCAGATGGTGGCCACGGTCCAGCGGGTAAAGAAGGTCTACTCCACCTCCAAGGAAGGGGTCTCCGCCGTGGTGGTGGAGTTCGAGTGGGGGACGCGACTCGATTTCGCGGCCCAGGACATCCGCGAGAAGATCTCCTGGATCGTCGACCTCCTGCCTGAGGAGGCCGATGCCCCCACAGTGATTAAACTCAACCTCTCCGACTTCCCGGTCCTCATTTACGGGGTGACAGGACTGGACAACACTCAGGTCCTTCGAGACTACCTGCGGGAGAACGTCCGTTCTCGACTGGAGCGTCTGGACGGGGTGGCCTCCGTGTTGATCCTCGGAGGCCTGGAGCGGGAGATCCAGGTCTTGGTCTCCCGAGACCGCCTCAGGGCCCTCAACCTCTCCCTGGATCACATCATAGAGGCCCTCAGGAGGGAAAACCTTAATGTCTCCGGCGGGCACCTAGTACGGGGGAAGCGAGAATATCTCCTTCGTACCTTGGGAGAATATAAAGACCTGCGCACGATCCAGGATACCGTGATCACGGTGGCTGGCTCCACACCCATACGCATCCGCGACGTGGCTCAGGTGTTGGACGCCCACAAAGAGATCCGAAACTACTGCCGAGCCGACCGCCGGGACTCCACCATCATGGCCATCATGAAGCAGTCGGGAGCCAACACGGTGCAGGTCATCGATCGAGTGAAGCGGGCCCTGAAGGAGGCCCGCAAGACCCTCCCAGAGGATATCCATTTCTACCCCGTCTACGACACAGGGGGAGAGATCAAGAAGGTGGTGAAGCGCTCCGCGGCCAATGCTGCAGTGGGGGGTGGACTTGCGGTCCTCATGATCCTGCTCTTCTTGAGGAACTGGCGTCCCACCCTGACCATCACCCTCGCCATCCCTTTGTCCATATTGACCACATTCATCGGCATCTACGCCATGGGCTACACCTTCAACATCATGACCTTGGGTGGGATGGCCCTCGGTGTGGGGATGCTCGTGGACAACGCAGTAGTGGTCATCGAGAACATCTTTCGTCACCTGCAGGAAGGAAAGGAGCGCAAGCGGGCGGCTGTGGTGGGAGCCTCGGAAGTAGGGCTGGCCATCACGGCCTCCACCTTGACGACCATGGCCGTCTTCCTCCCCATGTCCCTCTCGGGAGGCATCTCCGGAAGGCTCTCCAGACCCCTCTCCCTTACCGTATGCCTGGCTCTGGCCTCCTCCCTGTTCGTGGCCATCACCCTGGTGCCCATGATGGCCTCCACCATATTTGGAGGGAAGAGGACCGTCCCCCAAAGTGTGACGTCCGAGGAAGCCAGGGAGGTTCGATACCGGAAGGCGTTCAGGAAAAGCCTTGTCTGGGCCCTCCGCCACCGCCTCCCCATCCTTGCCGTCGCAGGGGTGCTTTTCGTCTGCAGCCTCTATGTCATTGGGACGCAGTTGGGGTTCGACTTCATGCCTAAACAGGATACGACCATGCTCATGGCGGTGGTTCGGATGCCCGTGGGGACCTCCCTGGAGGAGACCGATCGCGTGGTCCGGCACCTGGAGGATGTGGCCCACGAGCAGCCGGAGACCCTCCACACCAGCACCTTCATAGGACTCCAGAAGGCCACCAAGCAGGATGTGGCCTTTGGGTTCGGGGCCTCCGCCATCAACGAGGCCCAATTCATGCTCCGGCTCAAGGACAAGATGCAACGGAAGCGCTCTTCCGAGGAGGTGGTGGAGGCGATCCGATCTCGGATGCCCTACATTCCAGGAGCCGTCTTCGAGTTCTTGGATGTGGGGCAGATGATGATGGGGACCTTCGAACAGACCCCGGTGGTCATCAACATCTTCGGGAAGGACCTGGATCGTCTCCAGGTTCTGGGTCAGGAGGTGGTGTCCCGCATCCGGGAGATCCCCTGGCTTCGAGACGTACGGGCCACCCTGGAGAAGGGGAAGCCCGAGATCCGTATCTATGTGGACCGCCAGAAGGCCGCGCAGTTGGGTCTTTCGGTGGGCCATGTGGCACAAACGGTCAAGACCGCCCTGCTGGGGAGGGTCGCCAGCACCTACAGGGTGGGCGGGGATGAGTACGACATCCGCGTGCGGCTGCGACCCGAGGACCGTAAGACCCTGGAGGACGTACGGAACCTCACCCTTTACTCACCCTTGGGCTTCCAGGTCCCCCTATATCAGGTGGCGGATCTGCGATTCGAGAGCGGACCAGTGCAGATCCTACGGGAAGCACAGGAGCGCAAAAACACGATCACAGCCAATACCTACGGCCGAGACATTGGGACCGTGATCCATGAGATCAAGAGGAGGCTTTCGGGCTTGAGGCTCCCCTCAGGGTATTTTATTGAGTATGCCGGGGCCTACGAGGATATGAAGGAATCTCAGAAGGATCTCCTCTGGGCACTGGCCGTGGCGGTCCTTTTGATCTACATGATCATGGCCGCCCAGTTCGAATCCCTGCTTCAACCCTTCATCATCATGTTCACCCTGCCCTTGTCCCTCGTGGGGTCGGCTTTGGGGCTATGGGCCTTCGGTCGGAGCCTCTCTGTTCCCGCCCTGATGGGGCTGATCATCCTGGCGGGCATCGTCGTGAACAACGGCATCGTCATGGTGGATTACATCAATCAACTCCGTCAGCGCGGGACTCCTCCCTGGGAGGCCCTGATCCAGGGGGTGACGGTCAGGCTCCGTCCCATCCTAATCACCGCCCTGACAACGGTGTTGGGCATGCTGCCCATGGCTCTGAGCCGCTCGGAGGGGGCCGAGTTGAGAAGCCCCATGGGCATCACCGTCTCCTTCGGATTACTCTTCGCCACGTTGTTGACCCTCTACGTGGTCCCCATTGTCTACAGCCTCTTGACCGGGACTAGGCCGCCGCAAAGAGGGACTCCCCCCGAGGGTCCTGTTGGTTGACACGGGATCCGCTTCCATGGAAAATCGAAAAATTGACATTATCCCAAGAGGGCCTTTGACCCAAAGGAGGGGTCACGGCATGGTCCAGCAGATGGCCAGGGAGATCCTGGAAAAGTTGGATCCCTACGTGCCGGGCAAGCCGGTGGAGGAGGTCCAGAGGGAATACGGTCTGCGGGAGGTCATCAAGATGGCCTCCAACGAGAATCCATGGGGCGTCCCCCCACGAGTGATTCAGGCACTGACCGAGGCCCTTCCCCACCTTGCCCAATATCCCGAGGGCTCCTGTCTGGAGCTTCGACGCTCCTTGTCCCGGCGGCTGGGCGTGGAGGAGGATATGGTGACCGTCTCCAATGGTGCGGACAATGTCCTGATGATGATCGCCCAAGCCTTTGTGGAGCGCGGGGATGAGGTGGTCATGGCTCGACCCACCTTTCCCGTCTATCGGACGGCCGCGTTGCTCATGGAGGGGCATCCGGTGGAGGTCCCCCTGCGGGAGCATACCCATGACCTGGAGGCCATGGCTCGGGCAATTACTCCTCGGACCAAGGCCATCTTCCTCTGTAATCCCAACAACCCCACCGGGACCCTCGTGATCCGAGCCGAGCTGGAGCGGTTCCTCAAGCGGATACCTTCGGGGGTCCTTCTGGTGGTGGACGAGGTCTACGGGGATTTCGCCGACTCCGAAGACTATCCGGATGCCCTGGAATACATACGACAGGGGGCCCCCATCATCTCAGTGAGGAGCTTCTCCAAGATTTACGGCTTAGCTGGGTTGAGGATCGGATACGCCATAGCCCCGAAGGAGATCATCGGGTGGCTCAACCGGGTCAGGGAGCCTTTCCCTGTGAATCGGCTAGCTCAGATCGCGGCACAAGCGGCTCTGGAGGACGAGGATTTCCGCAGAAGGGTCCTCGAAGAGACACGAAGAGGGAAGGAATTCCTTCGGGAGGAACTCCGTCGACTGGGCATGCATTGTCTGCCCTCACACACCAACTTCCTCTTCGTGGACCTTGGAGTGGATGCCCAGCTGGTCTTTTCCGCCCTGCTCCGCAAGGGCATCATCATCCGACCCGGAGGGATCTGGGGGACCCCCACATGGTGCCGAATCACCATCGGCACCCAGGAGCAGAACGAACGGCTGGTGGAGTCCTTGAAGGAAGTTCTCCCTGAAGTAGCGGGGAGGACGCACCCAGAGGGCGACCGTTGAGAGGATGGGGATCCTTGGTATTCTGGTACTCGTATGGAGGTAAGGGATGGGCGAGAGAGAATCCACCAAAAGGAAGAAAAAGAAGAATTACCACATCGTGGTCCGCCGTGAACGCTGCAAGGGATGCTACCTCTGCATGGAGGTCTGCCCCAAGAAAGTCTTCGAGCTGGACGAGGGGTTCAATGCCAAGGGATATCAGCCCGTCAAGGCGGCCCGGCTTCAGGATTGCAATGGATGCCGCTCCTGCATCACGGTATGTCCCGATGTAGTCTTCGAGCTCTACGAATTGTTGGAGACGGCCTGAAGGCAGATAGGTTCAGCCGGATCACCTTTTACGGGGCGGCTGGGCCTTTTTTTGTCTGAGGAAGGCGTCCCTCAATTTGAAAAGACAATACATGATGTTGGCCTCTCCCCGGATGATGTCCTCCGCCAAGGCCCTGCAGTTGGGGGCCCCGCACGATCCACAGTCGATGCCGGGGAGACTTTGGAGGATGCGGGAGCGTTTTGCCAGCTTCTCGATGGCCTTCGATGGGTCCGGATCCAAGGTTTCCGTGGGCAGGGCAGGGAGCCTCCGGTCCATATAAGGCTTCAGACGGCGGTAGAGGTCTTCCTCCTCGGGACTCGCCTCCGATGGAGCGCTTTGAAGACTCCGAGAGATCCGCTGGATCTTGGCCCTTCCTCGGTAAGGGTTGTCTACCATCAGAGGTCCCCCTGCACAACCTGCATAGCANGCCCTACACTCCACGAAGGCGATGTCAGAGAGCATGTGGTTGTCGATCTCCTCGATGACGCGGAGCAGGTGTCTGATCTCGGAGACCGCGATAGTGTTGTCGGCTCCCAAGGCCTCCATCTCCCCTCCCAAGGTTCCCCATCGGATCCCGAGCCCGGAAGCCTTCCTCAGCGACTTGGGAGCATGTCCCTCCCGTTGACGTCCCTGGATGGCGAACATGAGATCCCTATAGATCTCCCGGACAGCCAGGGCCCCGTCCAGATAGGTCTTCCCTCCCGTATAAGGGTGGTGGATGGTGGTGATCCTAGCGGGGCATCCGGCCAGGTAGATGGCGCCGATTCGTTGGATGGGGATCCCCCTTTCCTGGGAACGCCTCTCCTTGAGGTCCTTGATGGCCAACTCCAAGGCGGCATCCACGGGGACTACAAGATCAATCAGTTCGGGAAACCTCAATTGGATGAGGCGGACCACCACAGGACAGAAGGAACTGATGAGGGGCCTCGGGCCTCGATACTCCTCTAAGTAGCGCTTCAGGAGGCGGGAGACACGCTCGGTGGCCTGGGCGGCCTCATAGACCTCGTGGAAACCGAGATCGAGGATCCCGGATAGGATCTGATCCGGAGTGACGGAGGGGGCGAACTGACCGTAGAGGGAGGCCTCCGGAACGGCGATAAGGTAGTCGAACCGCCGGATGGACTCCATGGGATCCGTAAGGATGTCCCAGGCATTGTGTTCGCATACCCGGACGCACTCGCCGCAGTCGATGCACCGATGGGCCTTGACCACGGCCTTGCCCTGACGGATGCGGATGGCCTCGGTGGGGCAGACCCGCATGCAGGCCGCACAGCCCACACACCGCTCCTCGGCAAGGCGGATACTGGATCTCGGAGGCGAGGAGGGCGTCCTCCGCCGTGGGCCCTGATCCTGCTTCTCCTCGAGATCGGAGATCAGTGCCTGGAGATGATCATCCATTTCGGCCATGACAGTCCGTCCCTGGCCTTTGCCCCTTGGTTCCAAGGAGAGAGGTCCCTTTCTTGAGAGCGGTCCGAATCCACTGGAGGTCTCCATGAGGACGGGCTTTTACCCTCCACCCTAGGATAGACACTTGTCTTTAGGGCGTCAACAACGGGAGGCGATGGAAGAGGTATGGCCTTTATGAGGCCTTTGCGGCGCTTTTCCCCGGATTCAGGAGGTGATATCCCGAAGGGTGTCTTCGAACGTGCGGTAGCTTTCCTCCCCGAAGAGGCAGAAGACCACGCGTCGCAGTCCGGTCTCTCCGCGTAAATAGTCACAGACTGTATTCAACATGATACGGGCGCATCTGTCCATGGGAAACCCGAAGATGCCGGTAGAAATGGCGGGGAAGGCGATGCTCTGAAGCTTGTGCTCGTCGGCCAACTTCAAGCTGTTGAGGGTGGCGTTTCGCAGCTTTTCGTCCTCATTCCCCTCTCCCATTCGGGGACCCACGGCATGGATCACATGTCGGGCCTTGAGGTCGCCCGCACCGGTGATCACGGCCCCTCCCACTTGGGTCCCTCCGATGCGGTTGCATTCCTCCTGGATGGAAGGACCTCCCTTTTTCCGGATGGCCCCGGCCACGCCGCCTCCCATGATGAGCTGAGCGTTGGCGGCGTTGACGATGGCGTCGGTGTCCATCTCGGTGATGTCACCTTGAAGGATCTCCAGCTCCGATTCGTGGATCCTGACCTTCATGGCCAAATCCCCTCCTCAGGGACTGTCGACACGTTCCTTGAGCTCCTTTCCCACCTTGAAGAACGGGAGCTTCTTGGCGGGAACGAGGATCCTCTCGCCGGTCTTGGGGTTTCTTCCTGTGTATGAGGGGTAATGCTTGACCTTGATGCTTCCGAATCCGCGGATCTCGATACGTTCCCCTCGGATCAGGGCTTCTTTCATGCTCTGGAAGATGGTGTTGACCACCACCTCCGCCACCTTATGAGTGATCCCGTTGGCCCTCTGTGCCACCTGTTCAATGAGCTCGGATTTCGTCATTTTCATCCTCCTTGGGAGATGAGGGTCTGCGGCCTCATCTATGGAAAGCGGATCCTTCCGGAATCGTTCGCCGTCCCCAAGGTTGTGGGAGGTTGGAAGACCCGCATAACGGACTCGAGTAGCTCATTAGATTTATTGCACAATCAGGGCTCTCTTTATACCGGGCTTGGCGGGGGTTGTCAATCCATATTTCCGCTTTCCAACCCTTTCGTGGAACGAACCTTCACCCCCACCGTCCCCTCGGGGTGGCCGCCGGAGACTCCGGCTTCCAGAAACGTAAGGATGCCCTGCCGGGCGTCGAGCCTCACGGGAATCCCTAGGGGCAAGGTAAAGTTGATCTCTCCGTGTCCGGAAGGGACTCCNAAGAGGATGGGGACCTCCAAGGGAGCGAGCGCATCCAAGACCGTTTTGCGAAGAGAAGAGGGAGGGATCTCTCCCTGGAAAGGTCCTAGGACGACTCCCCGAATCCCCTCCAAAGCACCGGACAAGCGTAGCTGAAGGAGCATCCGGTCGATCCGATAAGGAGGCTCTCCGGTATCCTCGAAAAAGCCGATACAGCCCGAAAAGCGGGGGGCATATGGAGTCCCCGTAAGGGCACTGAGCAGGGACAGACATCCCCCTATCAAAGGTCCCTCCGCCACCCCCTCCCGCAAGATCTCCCCACGGAGCGGCTCGGGTGGTTTCCCCTGGAGGAGGACGCGCTTGAGCGCCCGAGCCGTAAGGCTCTCCGGCCCCCGGGCTAGGTCCTCATGTGCCAGGGTGGGACCATGGAAAGTGACCATCCGGCCTTGGAGAAGAAGGTGGAGCAGGAGGGCCGTAAGATCGCTGAAACCCACAAAGACCTTGGGATGCTGTTGGAGGAACTCCGGCTCCAGGAAGGGAAGGATCCTCATGGAACCATAACCGCCTCGAAGGCAGAAGATCCCCCGAATCTCCTCCTCCTCCAAGGCCCACTGGAGTTGACGTGCCCGTGCCTTGTCGGTTCCAGCTAGGTAGCCCCTTCGATCCCAGAGACCCGGGGCCTCTATGGGCCTGAGCCCCAGGTTCTCCAGGACGCTGACGCTACGCTCCACCGTCCGCCTCTGATGGGGCCTGAGGGGGCTTGCCGGAGCCACAACACCCACTGAGTCCCCAGGATGGAGTCTTGGTGGCCTGACCAAAGGTGGGAGAGTGGGGGAGGGGCTCATACCAGCCCGTACTCCTTGATCTTGTTCAGGAGAGTCTTCCGGCTGATGCCGAGGATGGCCGCGGCTCGAGTGCGGTTGCCCTGAGTTTCGCGCAGGGTCTGGGCGATCATCTCCTTTTCCACTTCCTTGAGCGTAAGGCCCACGCGAATTTCCGGGGCCTCGGGCTCCCTTTCCAACAACTTCTGAAGCGGAGGGGGGAGGGTATCCACCCCGATGCGGTCCTCTTTCGTCAGGATGACGCCCCGCTCCACCACATTCTCCAACTCCCGGACGTTTCCGGGCCAAGGATACCGCAGGAAGAGGTTCATGACCTGAGGTGTGAAACCCAACACCATCTTCCGGTTCTTCTCTCGATACACCTTGAGGAAGTGCTCGGCCAGGAGGGGGATATCTTCCTTGCGTTCCCGAAGCGGGGGGATGTGCACCGAGACGACGTTGAGGCGCCAGAACAGGTCTTCCCGAAATCGTCCCTGGGCTACCTCCTCGTTGAGGTCGCGATGGGTGGCCGCGATGATTCGGACGTCGGCCTGAAGGGTGCGCTCGCTACCCAGAGGTTCGAACTCCCTTTCCTGCAGGACGCGCAGGAGCTTCACTTGGGTGGAAGGAGGCATCTCCCCTATTTCGTCGAGGAAGAGGGTTCCGCCCTGGGCCAGTTCAAACCGGCCCCGCTTCCGTGATATGGCCCCGGTGAAGGCCCCTCGCTCATGGCCGAACAGCTCGCTCTCCAGGAGGGTCTCGGGGAGAGCGGCGCAGCTGACCTTCACCAAGGGTCGATCCTTCCTGGTGCTGTTCTGGTGAATGGCCTTGGCCACCACTTCCTTGCCCGTTCCACTCTCCCCGAGGAGCAGCACAGTGGCGTCCGTGGGTGCGACCATGGCCAAGGTCTCGAACAGCTCCCGCATCTTGGGGCTGGATCCGATGATGGAGGAAAAATCGAAGCGTTCGCCAAGGGCCTCCTTCTGCAGGAGATTCTCCTGACGCAAGCGTTTGATGTCCAAGGCCTTTCGAATTTTGATGAGCAGTTCGTCCATATCGAGGGGCTTGGTCAGGTAATCTTCGGCTCCTTCCTTAAGGGCTTCTACTGCCGACTCGATGGATCCGTAGGCGGTCATCATGATGACCGGGGTTCCGGGACAATTTCGTACGATCCTTCGCAGGGCCTCCATGCCGTCCATTCCGGGCATGCGCACGTCCATCAGGATCAGATCGAAGGGGCAGCGCTCCGTGGCAGCAACCGCCTCCTGCCCGTCGCCGGCCTCCTGGACCTGAAATCCCTCGGCCACCAGGTGGGCACGAAGCATCAGGCGGTGATGCTGTTCATCGTCGACCACGAGGATAGTCGGTTTCATTGGTGGCTCCTTTGGGAATCCACCGCGGGTATTCCGCTGAGTCGGGATCCCCGTCCAGAAGTCAATGAGGCCCTCCGGAGAGGATCCTAATCCTTTCGGGGAAAACGCAGGACAAATCTCGCACCCCCTTGGGGGATGTTTGTCGCCTCGATGGTCCCCCCATGGTTTTCCACGATGCGATGAACGATGGCCAGACCGAGACCCGTGCCCCGTTTCTTGGTAGTGAAGAAGGGGTCGAAAAGCCGGGGGAGGTCCTGGGGAGGGATACCCGGTCCCGAGTCCCTCACCTCGATGAACCACGAGGAATCTTGAGAATCCTCCCCGAGTCGGACGGTGAGAGTCCCCCCGCTCTCCATGGCCTCCAGGGAGTTGATCAGGAGGTTCAGGAGGGCCTGGGTCATCTGGTCTCGATCCAAGGGGCATGGAGGGGCCTCGCCCTCGATGACGACCTCCACACCTCGATCCTTCGCTTCCCGCTGGACCAAAGTGGCCGCATGGGCGACCACCTCCTTGGGATCCACTTTCCGCAGCACAGGATCTTTGGGCCGGGCGAAGTCGAGTAGGTTGCTGATGACCCGATTCAGACGGTCGACTTCCTGGATCATGACCCCCGCATATCGATGATGCTCGGTCCCTTCCTGGAAGCTTCGTTGGAAGTATTGGGCGAAACCACGAATGGAGCTCAAGGGATTTCGAATCTCATGGGCCACACCAGCGGCCAGCTGACCCAAGGCCGCAAGACGTTCGCTTCTCTGGACCCTCTGCTGCAGGGCTCGGATCTCCCGCAAGTCCTTCAGGAGGATCACCACTCCCAGATCCTCTCCACGATCTCCCTGCACTCGGGAGGCGCTTAATGCCACGGGTATGGTGTCTCCCGACGGTTGGGGCAGCTCCACTTCCTTTTCCAGAAAAGGAACCTCGTCCCGGATTGCTCTAAAAATCCCTCCCAGGGGATCCCCAAGCTCCTCGATCTCCTTTCCTTCCAAGGGTTCCTCCAACCTCAAGAGCCTCCGGGCTTGATTGTTGATGCGCACCACTTCTCCCGTGGGACTCACCGAGATGAGACCGTCCGGCATATGCTCCACCACATGGCCGATGTAGGTGGTCATCCCCCTCAAGGTGCGGCGGACCAATTGTAGATTCTGGACCACGAAGATGAAATAGAAGGAGGCCGAACCCAAAACCAGGAGGATTAGTCCCATGAGAAAAGCGTGGCGGATATCTTCCCGCTGGGCCTCCATATAGGGGTGGAGATACATCTCCACAAAAGCCACCCGTGGGGGTGCCCTCCGTCCCCACAGCCTCCCCCTCCAAGGGGAATGCATCATCATGCCGGATCCAGAGGAGAGAGGAATGAAGCGTTTGGCCACTATATAGAGGTCCCCTTCTTTCCATCCCTTGGCTTGAGGGGAATCCAGGAGCGGGGCCAAGGGCACAGGAGGAGTGACTCTTCTCCCCACCGCCTCGGGATTGCTGTCCGCAAGGACTTTGCCCTCCGGATCCAGAATCCGGACTCCAGCCAATCCCGCCTCCTTGGAGACCTCCTCCACTAAGAATTGTAGCTGCTCTTCCTGCCACATCATGCGCATCATCCCCGCCCGGGCACCTGCTTCCAGACCTCGGATGATTGTCACACCCTGGCGGAAGAGGAACTCTTCCATGCGTCGTCTTTCCCGGTCCAGGTTCCTGTAGGTGGAGACGGCCAGCAGGATGAAGAGGGTAAGGACAGTGGCCAAGAGGCTCACCAGGGGGAGGGAGGCTACAATTCCCTTGCGGGGGATGTCCATGGGGATCCTGTTACGAATGGTTATAATATTCCTTAACGTGAGTATATCTTACACAAAAGCGCGATTCTTTCCAAGGAATCCTGTATTGGAACAGCCTGTGTGGGCTGCTGATTCAGAGACTCGAGAGGGGGTGCTTCCGTTGACCTTCCTGGCGATCCCTCCTACACTGGAGCGGGANGAAGTCGGTTTGAGGGGATCGGGCCGAGGGGAGAGGGATATCCTAATTAAGAAGGAGTCGAAGATGGGAAGTTTCCTGCGAGCATCTCTGGTTCTCTTTTCGGTCTTGACCCTTTGGGAAGGATGGGCTTGGTCCGGGGAGAGGGAAGAGGCGGAGGTCCTGGTGAACAAGGCGCGATTGGTCATCGAAGAGTTGAAGCTCCACAAGGAGATGGACCAAGCACGCGATCTGATTGGCCGATCTGCCGGGGTCGCCATCTTCCCTGGCATGGTCAAAGGAGGATTTATAGTAGGAGGAGCCTACGGAAAGGGAGTGGTCCTCTCCCATCGGGACGGGCGATGGAACGGCCCTGCATTTGTCTACATAGGAGCGGGGAGCGTGGGGTTTCAGATCGGGGCGCAGGCCGTGGATTTGGTCTTGGTGGTCATGGGCCAGAGGACCATGGAGGCCTTTATGCGTTCCAAATTCAAGCTGGGGGCCGACGCGCAGGTGGCCGCGGGCCCGGTGGGAATCCAGGGTTCGGCGGCCACGGAGATCTTCCTCCGAGGGGGGATCTACTCCTATTCCCTTACTAAAGGGGTGTTTGTAGGGGTTTCCTTGGAGGGGGCTGGCATCGGGAGACAGCCTGAGCTCAACCGAGCCTATTACGGCCAGACGGTCCGCACGGATGAGATCCTTGCGGGCAAGCTCCCTCCTCCCCCTTCGGGCAAGGCCCTCATCGAGTCCCTGGAGAGGATCCGTTGAACTGCACGCGGAGATGTTCCGGCCCGACAATCGGACTTGTGTCTCCGACATGGCTCACAAGAGGATGAACCGCAAGACGTAACGAAGATGCCCCGAAGCCTTGACGAAGCCCTGGATCTGGCCCTCTCCTTCCAGCGGAGTCGGGTCCTGCTCACCGCCTTTGAGCTGGACGTCTTCACCGCCGTGGGGGAAGAAGAGGTCACCTCCGAGAGCGTCGCCCTCCGATTGGGGACGGATCCGAGGGCCACGGATCGCCTTATGAATGCCTTGTGTGCTTTGGGATTGTTGAGGAAGCGGGGGGTGCTCTTCTCCAACACGGAGGTGAGCGGCCGTCATTTGGTTCGGGGAAAGCCTGGATATGCGGCTGGCCTTCACCATTACATCCACCTCTGGAGACACTGGAGCACCCTCACCGAGGCCGTACGCAAAGGTACGTCTGTGACGTACCGCCCTCTCGAGGAAAGAGGGGGGGAGGAGATCAGGGCTTTAATCGCTGCCATGCACGAGAGGGCCTCCAGGCGTGCTCCCTCAGTGGTCGCTCTCATCGATCTGTCGGGGGTGTCGGAGGTCCTGGACGTAGGCGGAGGCTCGGGCGCCTACGCCATGGCCTTCGTCCGGGCCCGCGACGGTATCCGGGCGACGATCTTCGATCTGCCTCATGTCCTTCCACTTACCCTGGACTATATCCGGGAGGAGGGATTGGAAGATCGGGTGCGTCTTGTGGAAGGGGATTTGATCCGGGACAATCTGGGGGAAGGTTACGATTTAGTCTTCATCTCGGCTGTGGTCCACATCTTTTCCCCCACCCAGAACCTCGATCTCATGCGCAAGGCCGCCCGGGCCTTAAATCCGGGAGGCCGCCTGGTCATCCAGGATTTCATAATGGACGAGGATCGAACCTCCCCTCCATTCGGAACACTTTTCGCCCTCAACATGCTGGTGGCTACAGAGGCCGGTGACACCTACACCGAATCGGAGGTGAGGGGCTGGATGGAGGAGGCAGGGTTTGACAATGTTCGCCGGACGGATACCCCATGGGGGACGGCATTGATGGAGGGGACCAAGCTCCGCCAGTAAGTAATGAGTAGCGTTCAAAATTTACCAGAGTTTGCCATGCTGACTTTCGTGTCTTTTTTGTTCACTATCAGTTCTTTCCTCTGCCATCGTTTGCCGGTAGCACGGTTCACCTCCTCCAAGCTCGGTAGTAACCAGGCCGTATCCGGCAGGGTTGGTTTTTCTGCTGGTTCCGTCCAGACTAAGCTTGTCAATCCCAGCAGACAAATACAAATCATGGCTGACAGTTTCATGTTCTAATATCCACCGCTACATCTATCCAAAATAAATTTTAGAGAGTGCTTGATTTTTTGTAATGTAACCCTTCCAATTTATCTAATAAGGTCTCTTTATTAACCTACACTATCTTGATACATTCTCCACGACCTCGCAGAGTCTGTCCATACCTTTTCTAATCTCCCTTGGATCTTCAGATACATGGGGTAAGATCAGGTAAGCCCACTCTTTATCCACTGCAATAAAGGAAGATTGTTCAGAGATTATTTTTTTCTCCTCTACCGAGAGGTTATGTCTCATCTTGATACCTGTAAAATTACTGATCTCAAGAGCGGCAAAGGCTCCCTCACCCGAAAGGGATGTGAGGAGTACTCCCATACCTCCAAAGGCATCGGTACTGGTGTAGACCCCAATCTCTGTTTCATGGCCCTTATACTCTCCCCTTACAGTTCCATACTTGAATAAATCCTTACGAAATTTCAGACCCGCATCCTTTGCAACCTTTGCCATTGCAAGGTCGCCCCTCTTCTTCTTGACACCATATATCCACCAGACAACTATTCCAGAGAAGACCAGAATAAAAAGTCCCAGATAAAGATTGATCAGGAAACATAAGACAATTGTACTTATAAGTAAGATTCCAAGAAGTCCGTAACCAATCTTTCTGCCCATCTAAAATTCTCCTTTCTATTTTGTTGAGAACTATGTAGAGATCCAGTGAATTCCTTGTTGTTGAGAGATTCTCATGTTTAGTACCATATTATTCCAGACACACAACAGTCTCTTTTTACTGGCCCAGGGACTCCGTATTTAAGCCAACAGCGTGGGGTTGGCCCCTGGATTGTATCGGGCTTCACATAAGTCCAGGCCTTGCATCTTGGATCATCCAGGCAGGCCTTCTCGCATAGTCCGGGATCAGCATAACCCTACAACGCAACTTATACTAGTTTACCCTTGACTATTGAATCGTGGTCTGCCATATACGCCACACCCCTAAAAAAGGAGGCAGGCCATGTTACCGAATTTCCGAAAGGATGAGTGCATTTACCCTGTGCCAAAATTCGACATGCACTCTGGTGACGTCAAGGATTTTCTTAATGAACTGAAAGGCTTTCATGAACAGTTCAGCGACTGCTTCCAGCGGAGTGAGTCCAGGAGCCACTTCTTTCGATACACGGTCGGTCAATTCAGCGAACTCGAGCGGAAATCCATTGAGCCCATAGCTCTCAGCGTCGAAGACGGAAGAGTTGGTGTCGACCCCGGCTGATTTTGTCTTGATTTCTCCGGGATAAAATGTCCCCTGATGGGCGGTTTTTCCTCTGGTTGAGATGTTGGTCACCCCCTTTCTGGTCTTAGTTGGTTGAGGGCTCTATGGGTTTTGGGGCAGAGCCCAGAAGACCCGCCTTTCGCTTCTCTTTGAGCCTGTAGCTTTCCCCCTTGATGTTGATGGCGGTGGCAAGTACCTGGTCGTTGAAGATCTCGCCCCAGTCCACGAAGCTCTTGTTGGAGGTGATGATGAGGCTCGCCTTTTCGTATCGGCGGCTCAGAAGCCGGAAGAACAGCCCCGCCTCCTCTCGGCTCATGGGAAGATAGCCCATCTCGTCTATGATGAGCACCTTGGGGTAGATAAATTGCCTAAGCTGCTGCTCGATGCGGTTTTCCCTTCGCGCCTTGCGCAGTCGCGTGAGCATCGACTCCAGGGTGAGGAACTTACCCCCAGGGCAATGGCCAGGTGGGTCTTGCCCACCCCAGGAGGGCCCAGAAGAAGCACATTCTCGGCGCGCCCCACAAAGGCCAATGTGGCCAGCTCCCGGATGACCTTGCGGTGGGAAGTCGAACCTGCTCCAGGGTCTTGATCGATGGGAAGCGGGCAGATTTGAGCCGGCTTTCCACAGCCCTGTGATGACGTCCGTTCCACTCGGCACGCAATGCCTCGGTGAGAAACTCCCTGTAGCCCAGATCCCTCTTGGCCGCCTGCTCACACAGCGAGTCGAGCTGACAGTACAAGTGCTCCATCTTGAGCCTCTCGAG
>Ga0180899_1009_pt1 | contig 44761 bp, 53 predicted proteins | sample Deesub1362A_J573_FD_124278 | JGI IMG/M metagenome (GOLD analysis project Ga0180899, IMG submission 124278) | Desulfarculaceae bacterium JdFR-97 | reverse complement strand
GGGGGCTCAAGGCGGTTGGTCGTCCGGGCCTCCATGGGGTATGTTGTAGGGGTGTCCTTACCGGAAGAGAAAAGCCAGAGGAAAAGGAGGATGCCATGCGCGGCGTGGCCATATTTTCGGTCGCGGTACTTGGGGTTTCGGCCCTCCTTGTGGGCTGGGTCGGCGCGGAGGATCTGGCCATCAGGCGGCGTGGGGGCGGAGGATGGGGGGCCAAGACCCAATACGGTCTCCTGTTTAATCCCAAGACCGTTCAGAGTTTCGAAGGGGTGGCCCTCTCCTACGAGAAGTTCACACCATTGAGGCAGATGGCCTATGGATATCTACTTGTCCTCAAGACTCCCAAAGAGATAATCCCCATCCACGTGGGACCGGGGTGGTATGTGGAGAAGATGCGGTTCCGCGTGGTCCCCGGGGAGCGGGTTTGGGTAAGGGGTTCGCGCATCCTCATCCATGAGAAGCCCGTAGTCATCGCCACGGAGGTGAAAACTCCCTCCGGCTCCATCCTCCTTCGGATGGAGGACGGATTTCCGGTCTGGAGCGAGGAACGATACAAGGATGTTGGTCCCGGGGGCTCCTAATCCTGGCTCCACGGCTGGCAGAAAGCCAGGTCCTGAAGACCCTCTCTTTTTGTGGGACTAGAAGAAGAGGTTCCCGAGGAGGACGGCGGCCAGGATCCCCGCCGCATCTGCGGTTAGGGCCGCACCAAGGGCATAGCGTACGCGTGTGATCCCAACGGCTCCGAAATAGATGGCCAATACGTAGAAGGTGGTCTCGGTGGACCCCTGCATAATGGAGGCGATGAAGGCCGCCCGGGAGTCCGGGGCGCGGCTCACCAGCTCGGCCATGATGCCGAAGGCCCCGGAGCCCGAGAGGGGTCGGACCAGGGCCATGGGGAGGGTTTCGGCCGGCATTCCCAGGAGGCCTGTAAACGGAGCCACGGCTCGGGTCAGGAGGTCCAACGCCCCCGATGCCCGAAACATCCCGATGGCCACCAGGATCGCCACCAGGAAGGGAATGATCCGGACCGCCACCTGAAAGCCCTCCTTGGCTCCCTCGCAGGCCGCCTCGTATACGGGGACCCGGCGGCTCCACCCGTAGACCAGGAGANTCCCCATAAGGAAGGGGATAAGCCAATGGGAGAGGGAGGGGAGAAGGGAAAGAAGCCCGTCTCCGTGCGTCCATCTGCGGATTCCTTCCACTGCCAGCGCCGCGAGAAAGATCCCGCAGTAGGCCGGAAGGAGGATCTTCCGCCATCCTAGGGACTGGGGCGGGGGTATGTGGTTGGAGGGGATGGATCCCCCGGCAGGAGGGTTGGGGCCGGTTTGGATCTCCTTCCCTTGTTCTGAGGGCCGTCCTCTCTGGGAGAGACGCTTGAGTCCCTTGGCCGCCAGTATGGCCACCAACGTGGAGATGGATGTTGCCAGGATGGAGGGAAGGAGGATCCCGGANGGGTCTTTGGAGCCGGCCGCGGCGCGTACCGCCATGACCCCCAACGGAAGTAATGTGACGGAGCTGGTGTTGATGGCCAAAAAGAGGCACATGGCATCGGTGGCCTCGCCCTTGTGGGGATTGAGCCGATCCAGCTCCTGCATGGCCTTGATCCCCAAGGGGGTGGCCGCGTTGCCCAACCCCATGATGTTGGCCGCCAGGTTCATGATCATGGCGCTCATGGCCGGATGCTCCGAGGGGACCTCCGGGAAGAGCCTTCCCATAACCGGTCGGAGTCCTCGTGCAAGGACGGTCATGAGACCAGCCTCCTCGGCGATCCTCACAAGCCCGAGCCAAAGGGCCATGGCCCCAATGAGTCCCAGGGCCAGCTCCACTGCTTTTTTGGCCGAGTCGAAGGAGGCCCGGGTCACAGCCTCCATGCGGCCGGAGAAGAGGGCCACGAAGACGCCCGTGAGGATAAGGACGATCCAGACCACATTGATGGCGGAAGGCTTGGATGGGAGATTGTGGGGTCGATCCTGCATGGCCGTGGAGAGCCCCCGGGGAGATCCTCATGGGAAGGAAGGGATACCTTCCTTGGGTGCCAAGGGAAGGCTCCTGGCCCCTCTGCGTGGGCCATACTCTATCACAGCCTGACGTCCAATGCATCCAACATGGCCTTGCTCGATATAGGACCCGCCGAGAATCGGTATCTGGGGGACCCTGCTACGGTTCTTTCCCTTGAATCCATTGACTTTCCGGGATGGTTGATCTATAGTCGCACATACAGAATGGATGGCTTTCCTCGGTCAGATGGAGGCGGGGAGGGCCGCTCTTTGGAGAGATGCCCGAGCTGGCTGAAGGGGCTCGCCTGCTAAGCGAGTGTAGGGCTAAACACCCTACCGAGGGTTCGAATCCCTCTCTCTCCGCCATTTCAGTAATTTAGCCTGCCATTACGGCGGGCTTTTTCGTTACAAGAGATGAAAGCGTAGCACCTGAGCGCAACAGTTGATTTATGAATCAATATCTCTGAGGTGGTTCAAGTCCCGTTGGGACCACCGGAAAGTCTGTAACCCCTTGATTTTCCTTAACCGAATCAAGGAGATTTTTCGTTGTTTTTCGATCTGATCGGTAACATTGTTACCTATCCCATTGGGGAGCGCACCAAGGCTTGAACCCTTCCTGGATCATGAACCTGCGCCACTCTCTGAAATGACCGGCCGGCAGAGGGTCTTACTTGTCCGGTATCTCGCGTACCTTTCTGGGTCAAAGCCTCCGAGAAGGATATCGCATTGCGGGGAGAATGACCCGTCTTGGGAAAGCGCACAGCGCTTTCCCAAGACGGATTAATTGGTGGGTCAGGCTTCGCCTGTGCGGGTTTTTCTACTTCTTTTCAATAGGTTCATCTGCTTTGCCAGCCATTGCCATGAGTGTCATTAAGGACGTTGCACACAACTTTTCAGCTCCCTCTTTAACAACAAAGACCTCAGTTTCGCATACCGTTAAAGTACGCCCAGATTTTATGACTTGTCCACGACCAATCAATAAATCACCGTCTCCAGGAGCAATAAGATTCAATTTGTATTCCACTGTGAAGATTGATGAATCAGCTGGCATTAGAGTGTATGCAGCATAACCTCCAGAATTGTCAGCAATTGTGCCAATGACTCCTGCATGGAAAAAACCATGTTGTTGGGAGAGCTCTTTTTTGTAGGCAAGATGTATCTCACAATATCCGGGTCTAATTTTAATAAGCTTTGCACCGATAAAATTCATAAACTGTTGTCGTGAAAAACTTTCTCTTACTTTCTTTTCATAATTTTGATCCAAGGGCTTAAAGGACATTAGACTAATCCTTTCTTCCTATGTTGACATTTGCAAAAAGAAATGCTTTTCATTAATGCCCGCCTGACGTCAGAAATCAGCGGCGGCTATTAGCCGTCTGCTGGAGTGATTTGGTGGGGCGGCGAATTCCATTTTTTTTCTTTTCCCCAACCCCAAGTTTAACTTCATCCTTATTGGGCAACTGGGAGTAGGATGAATGATGGGTGATTTATGCCTCTCAGCAATTGGAGCTTTGGCGCCGGATCGATGATGGGTGTATCGAAGTTATCGGCATCCGCGCAAACAACCGTAATGCGTATCCTGTTTCCCTTATGGAACTGGTAGGAGGTTGGCAGCAGATGGAAGGCCAGCTCAACCGGTTCCCCGGGCGGGATCGGCGCCAAGTCACTCTGATAATGAGAGTGATAGGGTAGCCCCAGATTATTGAAAGGCGCTTGGCGTAGCTTGCGATGAGAGGCTCGGAGGGTCCCTTCGGTGATGTAGGTGGACTTTCCACTGCGATCCTCTTCTTCCAGGTAGACAAACACATCCAGGTCTGGAGCATCCGTCGTAAGCCAAAGGTGCGCCACTGGATGCCCCGTAACCTCCATATCAGTCTCCAGGGGAGAAGTGGTATAGGTCAATGCCTTTTCGTCATTGGCACGCATATCGGGATAATCATGTACTGCGTCGACAGCCACCCAACGTGACCTCTTGCCACTCGTTGTTGTGTAATCCACGGTGTAAACATCAAAGGCATCCGGCGCCGGTGGAGATTCTGTGGTCAGGAAGCCGTCATTGACCGAGGCCACACTCCTTGTCTTTCCTTTGCTGAAATAGAATGGCTTCAGTTTCTGCTTTGCCAGCGGCCATTGGTTGGACTTCTGCCAGGCTTCTTTTTTCGGTGCCCCCATGACGTAATAGTGAATGGGCGATTCTTCCATAATGCCATTGTTGATGCCCTTAAGCCAGCGGTCGAACCAGCGGTGTGCTTCAGCCGCANAGTCCAGATCGAATTGAGTTGCGTCCATGCCGCTGTGATCCAGCGGGCGAACAGTCAACCGCTTGGGCACGGTGAGATTGTCGTACCACAAAAACATATCGCCCAAGAAGATGTCATACCAGCCGGTTGTCATATAGACCGGAATGCCTGAGCGGTTGATGCGTTTTATGAAAGGGTAAAGGGCCATTTCTTTCCAAAGATACTTTCCGTTCGGCAGGATACTGTCGAGGAACGGGTATTTCGCGGCCTCTGTAGCCATTGTTTTCCCGTCAACCGAACCGCTGCGTCCCTGACGGGCCTGAGCCAGCAACGCGCCATCCTCATCCCTGTCGACGGGTGTAGCAAGGTTCTCGATATATGGGACTACCCTGGCGAAAAAGGAGTTAAAAGCTTTATTGAATACGCCACCCGGATACTCCAAGGCTTCGTATAACTCCAACTGGCTGGATGCAGGAAAGATTGCTTTCAGGTAGGGGTTGCCCGTGCTGGCAGCGGTGAATTGACACCAAGCTTGCTGGGATTCCCCGTACATACCGATGTTTCCGTTGCACCAGGCCTGGGATGCGATCCAATCCAGGATTTCGTTCTCCTCCCTGGCTATTGCCTCCATGCTTTGGCTAGGAATGCCGAAGGAAGCGCCCGTTCCGGGCCGCTCCACGACGATGACGGCATAGCCATGCTTGACCATATTTTGCAGCCATTTGGTTCTGAAAAGGGGATCCATCAAGCGCCCCTGGTCGGAAAGCCAATACCGGATTCTCAGCATGGCCCTTTCCTTCCAGCTCAGGCTAAACAAGCTTGCAATAATGTTCTTGCCATTTTTGTCGAAGATGGTAAAGGTCCGCAGATAAGGTGTGTATTTAAAGAGGGCAGGTAAGGGCTCGCTGGCCGGAACACCGTTTTTGGTCGGGAGAAAGAGATCGTATGCTAATCTCGTTCCATTTGATAGTGTCAAGTAATCGGAAATGCGCTTGTTGCCGTCATAAATCGCTTCGGAATATCCTTGGTACTTACCAAACTCCGAAACTTTTACTTGCCCGGCTTGTTTGTTGTAAAGCAGCAAAAGCGCGATTATCAGGACGGCCCCAATAATGGAGTATATCATTTTCGCGTTTATTTGCATGGGCATTTTTCCCCCTTCGTTTATTTCTTAGTAGTNCGGCCGAGCGTAGCGTGGCGGCAACTAATTATTATGAATATTCTTGAATACCATTAAAGCTTCTTAAGCAGATTATAGTGCCGAAATCATTTTTTACATCATGAAAATGTTTGAATACAAACATTATCAAGGATCTTGTTCAATGTAAAATTCAGATAATAGATCCTGGAGTTTCCTCTTGTCCAGGGGTGATTCTCGCTAGGTGGCTATCCAATCTTTTGCTTAGCCATCCATTCTACCGTGTTATTTAAGCAGAGTTGAGGGGTTCACCGATGAGTTGAAGGGTGAATTTGGGGGGACCAATCAATACCAAGAAGGTGAGCCAGCCATGGGCCCGGTCCGGCCTGTCATAAGCCAGTCTGTGAAGGTCTGTCATGAGCTCTTACAAATTCTTTCCTACATGGCTTGAGCAAAACTGTCAATGAGCTTTTCTTGTGGCGTCATCTTCTCCCTGATATTTTGGGAGCAGGTCTCAGTAAATGGTTTAAGAGACGTAAAGAAGAATGGCTAAAGAAAGAGAAGAAGGAATTCCATAGTGATAATATACCATGAAGAGAAAAAGCATAAGTTGGAAAAAGTAGAACGTGCGCTAGATGACTTCTAGAGCGTACCGATCGGCATAGCAATTCGTCTCAAAAATTGGCTAAAAAGTGCTACCCTTGAGATCAGCAAAATTAATAATATCAACTAATTAAAGACCTTAGAAAATCCTGAAATCGCCTGCTAAGCGTCGGAGAAAGTCTCCTTGGCCAGGAAGCTGGCGAGCAGGGCGACCAGGCTGCTGAAAAAGAGGCCCAGGAAAGCGGACTGATATCCCACTACGGTGAATTCTGCTTGCAGACGCCCCCCGCTTTCCAGGAGGACCCCCCAACAGGGCTGGAAGAGGGCCCCACCAGCGAAGGGGAGAGAAATTGACGAGCCCTGTGGTCGTAAGGCGGCGATGGGAACGGCCCCCGAGAAGCCCCCCCGACCGAAGCGATGGAGGTAGATGATCGGGACGCAGAGGCCCCAATGTGCGAAAGGCGAGGAGAGAGGTCAGCGCGAGCGCAGCCGGACTGGAGAGGGGGCTCAATCCCAGATGTCAGCCACCTCCATTACGTGGCACTTGAGATACCGGCTGGGGGGATGGGAGGGGACCACGGGGTGGTCCAGGTCCTGGCCCCATTGGTGGAGGAGAAGGATATGTCTTCGGGCGTCTGCAGCGGCCTCCGAGATGATCTGCAGATGGAGCCCCACGGGCATATGGGAGGAGCAGGAGGAGCTCACGAGGATGCCGCCCGGCCCAAGGAGCTTGAGAGCCCTCAAGTTAAGCTCCTTGTATCCCCGGGAGGCGCTGGAGAGGGCCCTGCGTGAAGGGGCGAAGGCTGGAGGGTCCAGGACGACCATGTCGTAGTGTTCGCCTTGCCGCTCGAGCTGTCTGAGGAGATCGAAGACATTGGCCTCCACGAAAGAGGCCCGTTCGGACCAACCCGAGGCCTCCACGTTTTCACGTGCGAGGGCGATGGCCTCCTTGGAGGAGTCCACGAAGGTAACGAAGGAGGCGCCTCCGCCCAGGGCCTGCATCCCGAATCCTCCGGAATAGCAGAAGAGGTCCAAGACCCTGCGGCCTAAGGCCAGGGGGCCGATGCGCAGCCGGTTCCGCTTCTGATCCAGATAGAAACCGGTCTTCTGGCCTCCGATGACATCCACACGCAGAGAGACCTTGCCCTCTCGGATCCAGAGTTCGTCCGGCATCCGACCCCAAAGGACGCCGGAGCGCGGCTCCAGTTCCTCCTGGAGTCGGGCTGAAAGGTCGCTTTTCTCGTACACGGCCTCCACGCCGGAGAGGTTCCGGAAGAAGGCTACCAGATGATCCCGAAACCTCTCCATGGCCGGATGGACGATCTGAAGGACCACCACGGGCCCGTATCGATCCGCTACGAGCCCGGGGAGAAGGTCTCCCTCCCCATAGACGAGCCGGCAGCATTCCAAGTCCAGCCCCCACTTCCGCCGTCTCTCCAAGGATCTCTCGAGCCGCCTGCTCACGAGTGCCTCGCTCCACTCTTCCCTGTGACGGCTGTAGATCCGGCCCACAATGGGCGAATGCCGATTGAGCAGGGCGCGTCCCAGGAGCCTGTCCTTGGAGTCCACCACGTCTACCGTAGAGCCGTCCTCTGCCGATGGGGAGATGCGCTCGACGTCCTGGTGATGAACCCAGAGATAGCCCAGCTTGATCCCTTTTTCCCGTCCCCGTTTTAAACGCAGTTTTGGCATCAGAGGGCCCCCTTGGATCTCAAAAGGAGTGTTCACAGCGGACGTTCGCAGCAGTGGAGAACAAACAAGTCGATTCAGGACAGACGTCTCATCTTATGTATCAACGATATCGAGGTCGTAGTCAAAGGTGAGCCGCTGGAGTCGGCCTTTGAAGGGGACAGAGACCCGCCATGCGAAAGGGGTGCCTGTTTGACCCAGGGAGATTCGGCCAAATAAGCCCCGGCCAAGCGTCCTCTGAGATGGCGGTGATCCACAACCAATCGGAGGTGGTAATCTTCCATTGCTCCTGGGAAAGGGTATCGATGGTTGTGCAGGACGCACTCGTGTGGGGAAGGCCTTCCTGCCCGCGCATTCTCAAAGGACGGCCAGGATTCCCATCCCGGCCGGGGTAAGTGCGGAGTTTATACGGCATGTACGCCCCCCATGAGCTTCGATGCGCCAGTTAGCGTCTTTTTTCTACCCTATCCCAAGCTGACGGGGGGCGTCAAATATCCCTTTTCTAAGAGGAGTAGGCCGCCACATTGGCCATTCCTTCCACCAAGTGGTAGAGGTTGTGGTGGTGGAACCACCGGCCCGGGCTGTGGGGGCGAGGGATTCGAATCTTCATGATGTCCTCTTGTTTCCATGTCCGCCACAGCAGCGAGGCGGCTTTCCCCCGAACTCTTTCTCGTTGACATCGGCAATGCGCTCCAGGAGCCGCACGATCCAACTCTTACCCTTGGTGAACCTGGAGGGGGATTTGCGAAACGCCTCCCTACAGTCTTTGGAGCAGAACCAGAAAGAGCTCCCTTCGTAGACCAGGGTAGGTGCATCCTCTGCGGCTGAAACCCGCATCCCGCAGACCGGATCCTTAGGGACTTGTCTTGTGAGGGTCTTCATGGTCTCCCTCCTGAGGTCGCAGGCCGGTTCCCTTCCCAAGGCTTGAAGGGGCCGTCAACACGCCACGTTTTTTCCGTGGTTTGGTCGAGGCCCTTCCTTGAGGACCCTGGCATGGGCCTTCCCCTCCGGACAGGAGCGGCAGATGTTCAATCCAGCGTCTCTCGCCATCTCCAATTCGTCCCTGGGGTTGCCAGCTCGCGGTTGGTGAGCCTTGAGATGGCGCAGGGCGCAGGCGTGGCGGGAGATGCGAAGCCTGCCGGGCTGGCGAAGACACATGATCCAGTCCCTCGTGGCCTCTTCTACGTCCAGGGTGCGTTTTGGCACTGGTTTCATGACTGTTTCCTTTCTCATTTCAGGGAGCGGGGGCGGAGGAAAGCTCCGCCCCGAGGCCAGCTTCAGTAGATGGGCCGGACCCATCCGGTGTTCTTGTCGATGCTCAGACGGGACACACGCGAACCGTCCTTGGTGAGGATCTCGGCCTCGAAATGGGTCTCCTTCTCCTCGATCCTACCCAGTTTCAGGTTGGGATTGGGTCCGATGTAGTTTCGGGCTATGGCCTCGGCGTCCCTTTGGGTCAGGGACGCTCCTTCATAAGATCCGGCTCCCGGTCCCCCGTATGGACCAGCATAACCTCGGCCCCACATGGGGCAGCTGTATCCGGCCATACCCATGGGGCTCCAACTTCCATAGCCTCCCCAATAATTGGCCAAGGCGAAGCCGCTGATACCGATACCCAAAACAACCGCTGCCGCAATAATGGTCCTTTTCATAGTCTCTGCCTCCTTCTTGCTTTTAAGCAGTAGCTTCGAAAGACTTACTTGTCTAATAAGCAATAGACATGCCAGGGTCTGTTCCCCGGAAAAGGCTTCAGATTGCAAGGACTTGAATCCAGGAAACGCCCAGGGGGGAATCGGATTCCATGGTTGGAGATGGATCAAAACGTAACAGTTCGCCCCTTTCGGAGAGAATGGCGAGAATTTTTTATACATCTCGTGAGACCCATCAGGCTCCATGGAGGGACTCGTTGGGCGGGAGGTTCGCTGTTTTTCTTTGCAGCACCCACGAGGTGGGCATTTACTCGGCTGCGGAAAGCCTTGTTTGGCCGATGCGATGTTTCCCAAGGGGCCCCCTCAGGGCCTTCCCCGGGCCCTTCAAATAGGAGGGGTGGGAGTAGGATCGCCATAGTTGCGATACTTCTCCTCGATTCTGTTTCGGATCTCTTCCATGGAGAGGCCCTTTCGGAGCCATTTCTTCACATCAATGGCTTCCCGATCGCACACGTTGCATCCTGAGCCATGCTCATCAAAGGAGCCGTCGGCTCGAAAGAAACAGTCCTTGAGATTCCGGTGCTGAGATTCCTTCCCACAGCCGCAGAAGCAGGGGATCTTCTCCAAGACCCCGGGGATTTGTGTGGCTATGCGGTACCCTTGAAGGGTCTCAGCGGAATTGTAGGCGAATGCGGGAAGATTTGCTTTGGCCTCCTTTTCCTTATAGATGAACGCATGGAGCCGGATCTTCACCAAAGGATGCAAGGGATCGTTGGACTCGATACTGACGGTCCGGGTTACCCTCCCTTCGGTGTCGTGGAGTTCGGGGTCAAAGCGCACCGTGAGGGTGGCCTTGCCTCCGGGAGGAATGGATTTGGGGTTGAGGGTTGCGGTCGTGCAGCCGCAACTGGTGGTCATCTGTTTTATCACAAGGGTCTCCTCCCCCACGTTTCGCACCACAAAGCGTTGGGTGACGGGCCTCTGAGGGATGGTCCCGAAGTCGTAGGAACTCGGCTCCACCTGGATGGATGGCTGTTTCTTCCCGGGCCGGGGAGGCATCCTGGAGAGCCCTTCATTGCTTAAGACCTTCCTGCCGTAGCGCTGCACCATCTCTTCCAAGACCGGCTTGTCCAAGCCCTGGGCCCGCCAGAGAAAGGCGACTTCGTCTCTTAGGTCCCTCGCTCTTCCGCAGCCGCAATTGGCCAAGGTCTCATCGCAACTTCCGCAGATACAATTCAACAAGGGGAAAAGGGAACTGAGCGGAACGGGTGCGAGGGGCTCAGGAGCCCCAGCAGAATGGTCACCCATGTCAGAGGGAGATCCCATCTTGGGGGATGTCCGGACGGGAGGCGCATCCCGCGTCTCGGCCAAGGCAATGGAAAAGATGTGCCCCATCAGCGCAAGGGAGATCAGCAAAAGTTTTGTCACGGGTCTCAATCCATGAACCCGGCGATTTCCTCTGCCAGTCCCATAAGTTTCCTTTTTCATTACACTGCCTCGCAAGTTGATATCGCCCTCGCCGAGAGGTTCGGTTACGTCCCTGAGGTCCGGGTCCTCCTCATTCCCCTTTGGTTTTGCTCTTCCTGTGGAGCCCTGTAACAAGGCATCCGCAGTCAGTGGAAATGTCTGGGGTTCATGGGGAGGAAAAAGAGGAGGACGAAGGCCGCCCCTAGGATCAGGGCGAGAAGCAGATAAGGCCAACGGCTTGCCCATGGGATCCTCTTGCCGTGTGATCCTTCCCGAGGACCTCCTCCAAGGCGCACAGTAATCCACATGGAGGCCGCCATGCCCAGCAGCACGATTCCCACCTGCATCCATCGGATCGTGGGGAGAGTTCCCGCCGCGGTTTGATGGCCGCTGAGACGGATCCCGCCCATGGAGAAGATCCCCCACAGGGCGAGGAGGACCCCCTTTCCTTCTTCCTTGAGATGATAAAGATTGTGGGCGAGGTGCCCTGCCAGCCCCAGGGGAATCAGAGCGTATCCGAACGAGGAGAAGTGGACGCGGAAGGGCTCACGGGAGCTTCGGGTTCCGATGCTGCAACATATGACGAAAAGGCCCGCCCCCACGGCCAAGAGTCCAATGAAATTGATTGAAAAGGCAAGATGGTAGCTCTTGATGAACGTGCCTTCGATGAAGCGTTTCATATATTGGGGGAAGATCGAAGACATGGATGCGGTCTGGATAAAGACCAGCATCACCAAAATAAGGGCGAAGAGCCCCTCGGCCGGGGCGCGCTGTTCGAGGGAGGCAAGCTCTCTGAAGGGAGCGCGGAACCTCCAAGAAAGCCCTCCGTGCGGACATTGTTTCACGCAGGATCCGCAGAGAATGCAGTGCTGGNTGCTGGCTAGTGCAGGTGGGTGCTCGAAGACCGGGCAGACTTCACCTCTGGAGCATCTCCTCGCCCGGCAGGTCTTCCTGCACAACTCACCATGTGGACGCAGCTCCATTATGGAACACATAGAATACAGACCGCTCAGCCCTCCCAGAGGACAGAGGTAACGGCACCAAGATCGCCTCCGATACAGGACCATGGCCGCGAGGGTCCCTCCGGTCAGGAGAAGGAGGAGAGCTCCCGTGGCCCTTGGCGAGCCCGCAAAGCCAAAGATGCGGTCCGCCCAGGTCAGAACCACGAAAAGCACCAGCATGATCCAGGGCCCCATGGCCTTGAGAAAGGCCCCGGGGGCGAGCCTCTTTCCTCCACCCAGGGCTTTTTGGGCCACATCCCCCACGGTTCCCAATGGGCAGACCGCACACCATAATCTGCCGAAGAGGAAAAAGGACAGAGGAAGCAGCGGCCACCAGAGGCTCCACACGGTCAAGGTGGCGGGATTTCTCGATGCCAGGGGGGAGCCCATAAAGGCCCACAGCATCAGCAATAGAAAGAGGAGAAGCACCAGGTATTGTATCAGACCCGGAAATCCCCTTGCTCGAAGCAGTCCCTCCAGGGTCGGACCCCGGAGAAGGTTTCGATGGGAAGGGCCCCTGCTTTCTTCTCTGGGCAGGTCTCTGGTTTTCGCCGTAGAAATTTTCATGGAACATCCCTCAAGCGCCGCGGGCTCAGGCCTCTTTCCCTTGAAACCGCGGCTCTGCAGGGCGGTTGGGGATGAGGCCTGGCTGCGGTTCCGGGAGATCACATCCCGAGAACTCCCCCCTTCATGGTTGGATCGCCCGTCGGGTTTCCTCCCCTTCCTCTTTGTTCAGGGCATCATGGAGGAGTCGTATCTGGCTCTCCAGGGAATCTATCCTTTTGGAGACGTGGAAGTTGTATAGGAAATAGCCGATCCCGACCCCCAAAAGGACTAGAATCAGAGGGACCATGCTCAAACCTCCTTGCTCCAAAGGGCCTTCAGGATACGAAGACGTTCTTCCATCCTCTTTAGACGTAGCCCCTGAAGCCACAATACAAGGGAGAAGAGAGTGAAAGTCACGAAGGAGACCACNAGGGTGACCTTCATAGGAAGTTCCATCCTCCATTGACCGGGTTGGATGACTATTGGGTGGACAGTCCGCCACCATCGGATAGAGAAAAAGGCGATGGGGACGTTGATGAAGGCGAGGATCGCATATACGGAGCTTAGCCTTCTGGCCCTTTGCCGGTCGTCGAGATGCCTCCTTAAGAGGAGGTAGAAGAGGTAACTCAACCACAAGATGAAGGCCGTGGTGAGCCGCGGCTCCCAGATCCAGAATGTGCCCCAGACATTTCGGGCCCACAAGGATCCGCTGAAGAGGGTGAGGGTNGTGAGAAGGACACCGATCTCCGCGGAAACGGAGGCCCGAAGGTCATCCTCCACCTTCCTCCTGATGAGGTAGCTTGCGCTGAAGCCGAAGGCNGCCACGAATGCCAAGAAGGCACTCCATGCCAGAGGGACATGGAGGTAGAAGATCCTTTGGACCTCTCCCATCACCCGCNCTCTAGGAGCGTAATGGAAGATCATGTAGAGGTCCGCGACGACCAGAAGTGAGGAGGTCGCCAGCAGCATCACTTTTGCGCTTCTCTTGAAGTTCGGGCGCGCTAATTCGCCCCTCTCCATCGGCCGCTCCCCCCTTTCGTTATTGAGGCTGGTCAACAGCCTCCTACGGGAGCCGTTGACGCGGCTTCTTTCTCTCCCTGTCTTCCGTCATCTCAGAATCCTTGGACCCCTTCCTATTCCTCCACCAAGTAGTCGAAAAGGAGGAAGCAACTGATCAGGTAGATCAAATCGATTGCCATCAGGAAGTGAACCCAGGGGCCCTGCGACCCTGTCTCGGGCCTTAGGGCCTGTGAGGTCGCCTGAAGGGAGATCAGCAGCACCGGCAGAGCTAGGGGAAAATACCCGAGGGAGAAGAGGACGTTTCCGAGCCTGGAAAACGTGCAGAGAGTGGAGAGCAACGTCCCCATCATCGCGAGGCTCAAGGTCCCCAACACCAAGGGGGCTGCCAGGCCCATGATCTCCTTCAGGGATAGACGTAAGTTGCAAAAGAGGGCGAAGGCCGGAACCCATAGGACCTCGACCGCCAAGAGGAACACCATGGCACCAAGGAGTTTCCCCAAAAAGACGGCCGCCTTGGGGATGGGGGCGAGGAGGAGGGCTTCCATCCCCGCGGTGTGTCTTTCCATCTCCATAGCTCGGGTAAACCCCAGAACGCTGCTGAAGAGGATCNTCAGCCACAGAAGGCCTGCAAAGCTCCGTTGCNCCATATCGGGTGAGGAATCCAGCAGGGAGAATTGAAATATACACAAAAGAGACAGGGAAAAGAGCAGTAGCAACGAAGAACTCCCCCATGTCCGCCGCTCCAGTGAGATGTCTTTCCAGAGCACNTGCCACGTCCCAAGGGCCAGATTCATCAGAGGACCCCTACCATGCGGTCCCTCCGAAGCCTTTGTTCGATCCGTTCGGTTTGAAAGCACTCCATCCCTCCACAACTTACCAGTCGGCCTTCTTCGAGGTAGAGGTAGCGCTCGGCGAAACGCCAACAGAGCTCGGGTTGATGGCTGGTCAGGACCAGAAGCCCGGGGGGACGCCGCGCACTTTCCTCGAGTATCCCATCGAGCAAGGTCGCCCCCTGAAGGTCCAGACCGGAATACGGCTCGTCGAACAGGATCACATCCGGATCATGGAGGATGGCCTTGGCCAGTGTAAGTCGGCGCTTCATCCCCTGAGAGTATTCCCTGACCCTCTCATGACCGAAGAGCTTCAGTCCGACCCTCTCTAACAGTTCCTGGGCTCTCCTGCCGGGATCTTCCACATCATAGAGCCGTGCGAAGAACTCCAGGTTTTGCAGCCCGGTCAATTCCTCATAGAGGTGCTCACCATGGGAGATGAAGGAGACCTTCCTGAGAAAGGCCTCCCTTTGTTCTCCCACTTCCTCTCCTCGGAAGAGGAGCCTGCCGGTTGTGGGGCGGACCAACGTGGCCAGGGTCTTCAGGAGGGTCGTCTTGCCTGAACCGTTGGGCCCGAGCAAGAGATATCGCCCCCCCTCCTCGAAGGTGAAGGAGATCCCCTTCAAGATCCATCGGGTCCCCACCACCTTACCGACGCCGTCAAGGGTCAGAATCGCCTGCTTCATGATGGGACTCCATTATCTTTATCAGCGTCACTTCGATTTCTTTGCGCAGGATGAGGTATTCGTCCTCATGGATTTTGCCGCACCGGAAGTCGTATTCGAGGTCCGCGAGTTGGCTCATTAGTGCCTCTCGAAGCTCACCCGTTGAGGATTTTCTGGGCCCGGACGGGACTTCCCAATCCAACAGGTAGGGAAGAAAGATGTAGATTCCTACACCCAAAGCGAGGATGAATCCTAGAAAGATTGCGAACAAGGCGGCCCTCCTCATCAGGATCACATGTATTTCTTAAGTTCCGACTCCACCCTGGTTCGCAGCTGGGGCAGGATTTCATCGCCCTCCTTCAGCGTCTCCAGGCGTCGTCTTCCCCTTTTCACGAAGTTCTTAAGAGACCCTGCCAGTATGAGCGCTCCTGCTATGATGGCCACTAACGGTCCCGTCCATGCGGCCAAGTTGAATCCCCTCTTTGGGGGAGAGGAAAGGACCTGCTGTCCATATCGCAGGACATACCCCCGTATTGCCTCTTCCGCATCCATTCCGGAACTCCTCTTGGACCGGAGATCCTCCCGCATCTCGTCCGCCCTTGAGCAGAGGCACGAGGCAAGGACCATGGAGCAGCCGCAGACACACATCAGGCGTTTCTCCAGATCGACTACGGTCCAAGAGGCATGGATGGGGGACAGGGGGAACAGCAGGACAACTGCCCAAATCACCGCCGCAGTTAAGGGAAGACCGATTCGCCGACTCATAGCGATTCTCTCCTCGAGCCCTTTCGGGGAGGCAGCAATGCGAACAGCCCTCCTCCCAGGAGGAAGTAGAATCCGATCCAGATTAAGTGGATTCCAGGCTGGTAGAGGACCTTGAAGGTGGCAAAGGACTCCCGCTTCCCATTGGCCTCTGCAGGCCCGAAGCCTGCAAGAATGGCATAAAGATCGTTCANGCCGAATCGGTGGATGTCCACCTCGGAATGGGCTTGAGGATCGTTGGGGTGACGGATCCTTGCAGGCCGAAGGCGGGCAAGACCATTGCGATTCCCGCGCGAGGGACCATCCGATCTGTTCACCACCAGAACCCCCTTCGTCACCTGGACGTCTCCCTCTCTGTCGATCTCCAATCCCTGAAAGAGAAGGGAGAAGCCAGCGAATTCCGATCGACTCCCGGGGGTGAGGGTCACGGTGGCCTCCTGTTTCAGCGTGGAGGAGGTCATGATCCCAAGGGCCATCACGACTACTCCGAAATGGACCGCGTAGCCTCCGTATTTTCTGTTCCGAAGAAGGACCAGGCCCTTAAGAGCACGGAGGGCTCCCTCGCGGGGATGAAAGGTCCTCCTCACCCGCAGTTCCTTCCAAAGTTCATGGAGGATGCTGGCCGTTACCAGGGATCCCGCCCCGGCTGTCAAGGACAGAAAGGGATCCTTCCAGAGCGCATTGACTGTCACTGCTCCGAGCAGGCCGGCCAGGATGGAGATGAGGAGGTTGCGGCCAAGTTTCGGAATAGAGCAACGGCGCCAGGCCACCAGCGGGCAGACCCCTGTCAAGAAGAGCACTGCCAGGAAGATGGGGCCGTTTACCTGGTTGAAGAACGGGGCTCCAATGGTGATTTTCCTGCCCACAAGGATTTCCGAGAGGATGGGGAAGACGGTCCCCCAGAACGTGGCGAAGGCCAGTCCCAGGAAGAGGAGATTGTTCAGCAGAAAGGTGCTCTCCTTGGACAGGATGCCCTCGAAGGAGTTTCGATCACGCAGAAGAGGGCCTCTTGTGACGATGAGATAGCCGCTGAACAGGGCAATGGTTGCGAGGAATCCCAGGAAATAGACACCCAAGAGGGATTGGTCGAAGGAGTGGACCGACTGAACGATCCCGGATCGAGTCAGGAATGTGCCGAAAATGGTCAAAAGGAAGGTCAGGGCGATGAGCGAGACGTTCCAGCCCTTGAGCATCCCCTTGCTCTGCTGGATCATCACAGAATGGAGGAACGCCGTGGCCACAGCCCAGGGCATGAAGGAAGCGTTCTCCACAGGGTCCCAGGCCCAGTACCCTCCCCACCCCAGTTCCACGTAGGCCCACCGCCCCCCAGTGACTATTCCCACAGTGAGAAAAAGCCAGGAGATGATGGTCCAACGGCGGGTAGTGCGGATCCAATCCGGGCCGGTTTGTCCCCGGATCAGGGCAGCCATGGCGAAGGCGTAGGGTACGGTGAACCCCACGTAACCGAGGTACTGAGTAGGCGGATGCAAGAGCATCCCGGGATTTTGAAGGAGTGGATTCAGCCCCCTCCCGTCGGAGGGGAAGAACGGCAGTTGTACGAAGGGGCTGGAGACAAAAGTCACGAGAAAAGTGAAGAAGACCTGGATGGATCCAAGAATGGCGGCAACGATGGGAAGATGGAGATGATCCCTGTGGCGCCAGAGCACAACCGTGGTCAAACCCGCGAGAATGACTTCCCACAGGAGGAGCGATCCTTCCTGACCTGCCCAGAAGGAGGAGAGGGTATAGAGGAGAGGAAGGTCTCGAGAGGTATGTTGATAGACGTAATCCACCTGAAAATACCTGGCCGCCAGAAGGACCATCAGAATCAGAGATGCAGAAGCCGCAAGCAGCAGGACGGCTCTAAGGGCCCGATAACCCATTTCGATGATCGCGGGGTCCGANCTTCGGATCCCAAGGATCAGGATCGAGACNGCCAACAGGGAAGTGAACAAGGAAAGACCGTTGATCAAAGATCCAAGTTCAGCCATAAGCTACGGCCTCCCCTTCTTTTCGGACTCGTATTTGGAAGGACATTTCACAAGGAGGCGTTCTGCCATGAACATCCCTCCTTGAAGTCGGCCCGTGGCCACCACCTCCTCGCTTTGCATAAAGTTGTCGGGAAGAGGGTGGGGGAAGATGACGGGAAGCCCCTCGGTCCCAGTCCTGCTCCTCAGCACGAATTGCAGTCGAGGTCTGCGAGGATCGTAGCGCACCGTCTCCCTGTCGATCTTTCCGCCGATCCGAATGGTCTCCCCCGGGCCAGGGGAGGTCCTTAAGACTTCCTCCACCGTGTAGTAATACATCTTGGTCTTGGTGAAGCTGACGACCATCAGATACAGGATCGCCCCTATCAGGATTAATACCGCGAGGAGGATCCGATGTTTCTTCTTCATGTGGACCTCTTCCTCGCCCGATAGGCGTGCTCCAGGAGCCAGACCAGATCCTCATATGCCGCCCGTTCTTTGACCAGACGTCTCCGAACGTCCTTTTGGATCCTAAGGGCCGTGGCACAGTCGCAGTCGCTTAACCGTTCATTGCAGGATCCGCAGGGGCAGATGTATTGTTCCATGGCCCGTGCATAGACACGCTCCTGAGCGATGGTAAGTTCAATGCTCTCTGGAGGTCTCTTCTTCTCCCCGCTTCTATGGAGTCCGAAGGCTAAAAGAAAGAAGAGCAGGAGAAATGCCCCGAACAGGAGGGCCACCGGAAGGCGTCTCCTCGGTGGGGTTCGGCGTTTCATGACTCCTCCAACCATAAGAAAAGGCATCGATCCTCGACCCCCTCCCCGGAATAGAGAAGGTGGAGAGGTCTGTCCGGTGTTCAATGATTAGAATTAGAAAGAGAAATGCGAGTGGTTTTCAGATAATNGCTCGTGGAGGTCGAAACAGGGAGAAGATCACAAGGGTGGGACGGAAAGATCGTAGGGAAGGCCCCAACGCCCCTGCGGGGGGAAGGAGCAGAAGAAGGACAAGAGCGTTCAGGGCCGCCACGTGCGGAGACAGCCCTGCAGGGCACCATGTATGGCCCATATCGTGGCTTTCGCCCTGTGAGGCGGAGCAGANGAGGGAGCACAACCCTGGAGCCAGCAGGCCGAACGTCAGTATGGGGAGGATCGCAACCAGGACCCCCGTCCAGATCGTCCATCGCATCGCGGATGCTCCCAAAAGCCGACAATTTCGCTAAGGATACACCGGCTGTCTCTCTCTGTCAAAGCCTTCTGGCATATGCTCCTGTCACCGTGCACCGTAACAGCGGGTCTGAGAGGGGGTCAGGGTGCCAACTTCCAGGTGAAGATGCGCTCTGGGACGCCCGCCACTTCTCGAATGATCAAGGTGATGGTTTGGGGGTTCCCCTCCAAAGGAGGGAAGACCAGGGTGCCTCGCCGGTGGTGCCCCCCCGGAGGGGTACCCTGCCACTCTACGGGCCGATAGCGCTGACCTGTGTCGTCCCTGAGCTCGGAGAGCTTGACCAAATCATAGTTCAGATCCACGAAGTGTGTGTTCAACCATATGAGGAACTTGAGGGGTTTTCCTGAGAGGAGTTGAACGGGCTTCACGTCCACGCGGACGCGGTTCCCCATGTTTGTGAGCCTCTGAAAGGCCTCTGTCGGGGCCGCATGAAGAGCTGCATTGAAGAAGAACAGCAGCAAAGGAATGCTCTTCGTGAGACGCAAGAGGGTCCTTCGCATGTTACGACCTCCTTTGTAAATTTCCAAACACCAGCAATGCCCCAATCCGATCCAGGATCGGCGATTGAGGAAAAAGGCCGTTCCTGATCATCATTCTGAACATCACGAGGATTCCGACCAAATTGGAGAGAATCCCCAATGCGAAGAATAAGGGCTGATACCGCTGAACCGTCACGGCCAAGGTGGAAAATCCCAAAAATGGGATGACGTCCGCTGCATGATGCAGGCAGCAGGCGAGCATGGAAGTGGCAGAGACACCTCCTGAAGCCGCAAGAGCGGCCCCTGCGGGTCTCTTTTGTCNGGCTTTCAGCCCCCTTCGTACATGAAGGAAAAGGAAGACCTGGGTGCCGAATCCAATGGACAACGGGAGGATCCACCAACGATATTCCTGGAGTTGAAACTGCGCGTAGGCCCATCCACCGGTCAGGGACATCACCCCCAGGTAGAATCCGATCAACGCCAGGGAGGAGCCCACCCCAAACCATATGGCAGAACCACTGACAATGGCTCGAGACAACTTTCCCATTCCATCACTCCAGGCAGACTCCCGATTCCGCGTTCCGTCTCAAAGGGGAATCGGAAGACGAGGTCCAGGTGCGGGGGACGAAGCACTCCGTCTCTCCCCGCACCCAGGGTAGGAAGCTAATAGATGGGTCTCACCCAGCCGGTGGTCTTGTCGATGCCGAGGCGGGACACCAGGGAGCCGTCCTTGGTGACGATCTCGGCCTCGAAGTGGCTTCCCTTGTCCTGGAGCTTGCCCACCTTCAGGTTTGGGTTGGCCCCGATGTAGCCTTGGACGATGGCCTCGGCATCCTTCTGGGTGACGGCCCCGGTGGATTCATAGGTGCCCGGGCCGGTTCCCCAGCAGTAGCCGCCGTAGCCGGCTCCCATCATGTGTCCGCCCCAACCGCCGTACCCGCTCCCCCAGTAGTAGGAGGCCAGGGCGTAGCCCCCAATGCCGATCCCCAGAACTACAAACGTGGCAATCATCAGCCTCTTCATAATCCCACCTCCTTGAGTGAGGGTTTGAATGTTTACCTTTTCAATAAGCAATTGACGTGCCCCGCCAGCGGGTCCCCACATTTTCCCTTGAGTTTGCTTTAGCTGTAGAGGAGAGGGACCGAGGCACACGGTCGGGTGGGAGAGTCCATTTTGGAAAAAATATTCTCAACGGGATGGAGATTATGTGTAGATATTATACACTTTTCCACCCTCCCGGTCCCGGAGCATAGAAGACCTCAATGGCGAAGGTCCGGACGGTTGCGCCTCTGTGGGGTATCTGCCCCAAGCACCCTTTGACCAGATAGGGTTTTGCCAAATAAACTGGATAAAGGGTGTTGGAGAGGAGTTCCCATTCTTAGTNCCCGCATCGTTTCAGGAATCCGTCCCTGGCGAGATAGATGGCGTGCTTTCGGTCAAGGATGGGAATCCTGGAGAACAGGTTTGGAGGTGGAGACATGATGCGCAAGGGAGACATGGCCCGGCGGAAGGTCTCGTGGGTGCTATGGTTGCCTCTCTGCTTCCTGGTTGTTGCAGCCCTGTTGGGTGGTTCGGCCCTCGGCCAGGGGGGAAAGGAGCACAGCGGGGCCTTCACGGCCCTGCAGGCCCTTCAGAAGGCCACAGAGACCTACGAGCGGCTGGTGGAGAAGGGGGAGCTGGACGCCACATGGGAGACCGGCCTGATGCGGGTCGTGATCCGGCAGCGAATTAGAGAGGACAGAACCGAGTATGTGGTCTCCTTCCACCGCGAGAAGGGAGATCCACCCGCGATATACATCTTTTTNACTGATAACGGACAATATGTGGGGGCCAATTTCATAGGAGATTAGTCGCCTCCGTTTGGGTTCTGTGACCCCCTTCCTTAACCTGAGCGCGTGGAGGCGCACTTGGCTCATCTTGCTTCCCTTTCTGGCGTGCAAATCGACATCGCCTCCGTGTGGGTTAAGGCCTTGTGTATCGCCCGCCTTCTTCTGGCTCCACATACCGGAATGGGGGCTCTTCGCCCTCATGATTAGAAAATAGTCTTTCGTCCATATCGTCGTTTCGTCTGTTTCGTCTATCTCGTCTATTTGGTCTATTTGGTCTTGGTTGGGTAGGGGAGGCTTCAGCCTCCCCGAAGGGGGCGACTGAAGTCGCCCCTACCCGATAGAGGCATTGATCCTCGCATCCGGGTAAGCATTTTCATCCATCAAGGGTGCCACGCCCTGCCTTGATAACGCCATATGGCATCCTGCCGGTACCATATGTCGTGATCTCACTTGTGCCATCTGTCAACCGACCACAAGATGCGGCAACGCTCGCCAGATGGCACAATAATAATACTGTCCATGCCCTCCTGGACGACCTCCCCCGCTCACATCTCACATGAGACCGATTCCCCAAAGGCTCCCCAAAAAAGTAAGGGTGACAAATAACATGTCAGTAGCAAGATCGGAAAAAAGTGCTTGACAAATCGAGACGAACGGAATATGGAAAAAAGTGGAATTTAATTCCGAATAACGGAATCTCTCTTTCCGACAATCAGATCCTGGGAAAGAAAAAATGAAGATCTATGAATCCGAGGCCAAGGAACTTCTCAGGAAGTCGGGAATTCGAACTCCGCTGGGGGAGTTGGCCTTCAATCCCCAAGAGGTCCGTGAAGCAGCCGCGAGGTTGGGCCAAGCGGTCGTCATCAAGGCCCAGACTCTGGCCAAATCCAGGGGCAAGGCCGGGCTGATAACCTTTGCCGAGACACCTGAAGAGGCGGCCGAGGTCTCCGCAGGCCTATTCGGCCGCCAGCATGACGGTGAGAGGGTGGAGGCCCTGTTGGTGGAGCAGAAGGTGCCCTGCAATCAAGAGTTATATTTGGGAGTCACCATAGACTACACGGAAGGGCGCCCTATATTCCTCGCCAGCGGAAAAGGCGGGGTGGACATAGAGCAGATAGCCGATGAACAGCCGGAGATGATATTCCGGGTCTCTGTGGAACCCTCGCGGGGACTTACCGGAGATCAAGCCCGTGATCTGGCCCGCTTCCTGACGTCTTCCATGAAAGGAGCAGGTCCGGAGCAGGAGAAAATCCTGACAGAATTAGCCCTCAGGTTGTATGAAGCCTTCACGGGTTATGACTGCGAGATGGTAGAGGTAAACCCACTCGCAGCCACAAACGGATCCTTTGTGGCCCTGGATGCAGCTATGGTCATCGATGATGATGCCCTGTTCCGCCACCCTGAGTTGATCCGCCCGCGGGGTCAGAGCGAGGAGGAATTCGCTCGGGAAAGCGAGTATCGGAAGCGGGGATGGACATATATCCGGATGGATGGCGATATCGGCATTCTATCCAGTGGTGCGGGAATCACCATGGCCATCCTGGATCTTTTGCGCGCAAGCGGGGGACGGCCCGCCAATTTCCTCGATACCGCCCAGATGGACCGNCAGGGNATATATGACGCATTGCATATCTTCCAGGGAGATCNCACCATAAAGACGGTTTTGATCCACATCTTTGCCGGCCTCAACCGTTGCGACGACCTCGCTGAGGGAATCAAGGATTTTTTCACAGAGCAAAGACCCACCTTTAATGTGGTTGTGCGGATGGTGGGCAACAGAGAGGACGAAGGGAAGGAGATTCTGAAGTCCATCGGCCTCGAGGCCATCCGCGGTCTGGAAGAAGCAGTGCAAAAGACTATCCAGGTTACGAGGGAGCAGACGTGAGTATCATCGCGTTCAAGGATACCCGTGTATTGATCCAGGGGATCACAGGCTCTGCTGCTCGGCATCACACCAAGAACATGCTGGCCTACGGGACCAAGATCGTGGCAGGGGTCCGCCCCGGGGCGGGTGGCCAGGAGGTGGAAGGGGTTCCGGTCTTCGATAATGTCGCCGAGGCGTGTGAGGCACACCGGATAGATGCCACCATACTTTTCATTCCAGCCTCTAGGGTAAAGGCGGCCGCCCTGGAGGCCCTGACCAATGGGGTGAAGCTGCTGGTGATCGTAACAGAGCATGTGCCGCTGCATGACGCCATGCAGATCCTAGAGGAGAAAGACCGGCGTGGGGCCACGGTGATCGGCCCCAATACGCCGGGCATGATATCTCCCCCGGAAAGGACGCTCTTGGGATTTGTACCCAGTCGTTATTTCGCACCAGGTCCGGTGGGNCTGGCCTCACGGAGTGGGACCCTCACCTACGAATTTGCATCCCGCCTTACCGATGCCGGGCTGGGCCAGTCCACCTGCATAGGAGTGGGAGGCGACCGCATTGTGGGATTGCGCTTCAAGGAGGCCCTCCAACTCTTCCAGGCCGATCCCCAGACCGAGGCCGTCCTTTTAGTGGGTGAGATCGGAGGGACGATGGAGGAGGAGGCCGCGGAGCTGGTGGCAAGCGGTGCCGTCACCAAACCGGTAATCGCCTATATCGCAGGACATACAGCTCCGGAGGGAACCAAGGTGGGGCATGCGGGGGCCATTGTCGCCGGTTCAAGGGGCACCATTAAGAGCAAACTCGAGGCATTCGAACGGGCCGGGATCAAAGTGGCCAACCGCCCAGCGGAGGTGGTGGATCTGGTGCGCCAAGCCTTGGGGTAGCACTCATTATATGCTTAAGGCATAAGGCGAACGCCGCACGGCGCACACGCACAAGGCATAGGTTGACATGGCCGACAAGGAGCGGGTCAAGTCTCTGGAGAAGGGTCTGCGCCTTCTGGTTTTACTGAGCCGGCAAGAGTCGCCTCTGAGCCTGGATGAGATCACACGCTTGTCCGGTTTCAAGAAGACGGTCTGTTTTCGGCTGCTCCAGACCATGAAGGATTTAAACTTCGTGGAGCAGGACTCCAAGACCAAGAATTACCGCCTCGGATGGCAGAATATCTCCATTGGAGCAGCCACGCTGAAAGACCTCAGTCTGCGTCGAGTTGCCCTTCCCTTCATGCAGAAGCTCCGTCAGGATACGGGAGAGACTGTGAACCTAGCCATCCTGGAGGGCACGGATATCGTATTTGTGGAGCGGCTGGAGGCAGACCACATCCTGGGAACNCGGAATCGAATTGGAGAGCGATTGCCGGTTTACTGCACTTGCATGGGCAAGGCCATCCTTGCCTTTATGCCTCCTTCCAGGCAGGAGGAGATTATAAGCAAGATCGATTTCAGACCACTTACTGGGAGGACCCTGACCACCCCCGAGCAGTTGCGCAGGGAATTGGCCCGAGTCCGTTCAGAGGGCGTCGCCGTCAACGACGAGGAGCTGGAAGATGGACTTTGCGCCATTGGCGCGCCCTTGATGGACTACACCGGATTTGCTGTGGCGGCCCTGAACGTGGCGTTTCCGACCTTCAGGCACTCCAAAGAGAAGGCACTGCGGAACTTTGCTCCTGCGGTTAAAGAGGCCTCCCGCAAGATATCCACATTGTTGGGATACGAAGAGGCCGGTGCAGAATCAACCCCCTTTTCGGCTGACAATAGGCAATGATTAAGGAGGCGGACATGTAAGGGATCGTGCCCGGAGGCGGTGTGGAGGGGGACGCGTTCATGTCCATTTTGGCTCCGCAATAAAGGAAAGGCATCGCCATGGAGATCTCCGGATACGAGCGGGAGATGCTGGAGGGCCGTCACGGCCAAGCGAAGAAATTCGCCATGGAGATCCTCTACAAACTGGGGCGGGCCTACGGGGCCGACCGGTTCATCCAAGTGGCCTCTGCCCATATTATGGCCCATTACGGTTCGCTGCATGATGCAGGCCTGGAACTGGCCGAGAAGTTCGTGACACTTGGGGGTAAGTTCTGCATCCCCACCACTGCGGACCCATTGTCGATTTGCCATCGTCACTGGCGGGAACTCGGCATAGAGGAAGCCTATTTTCACAAACAGCAGCGTCTGGAGAGGGCGGTCCTGAAGTTGGGGGTGCAGCCCGCTTGGACCTGCACCCCATATTACGTGGGCAACCTGCCGCGTTTCGGACAGAATGTCTCCTGGGCGGAGTCTTCGGCAGTGGCCTTCGCCAACTCGGTGATCGGCGCCAGGACCAACCGGACGCCTGCGGGGCTGAATTACTGTGCGGCCATCACCGGCAGGATGCCCAATATAGGCCTCTACAGGGAGGAAAACCGCAACGGCCAAGTGCTGGTCGAGGTGAAGGCGGGAGAGCTTTCCACACTGGATTACAATGCCCTGGGCTACCTCGTGGGAAAGATTGTGGGCAACAAAATACCGGTTTTGGATGGACTGCAGCCATCAGCCTCTGTGGATCACTTGAAATATTTGGGGGCCGCAGCTGCCTCCAGCGGAGTGGTGGCCTTGTATCACGCCATTGATATCACCCCCGAGGCAACGGGTCGGGACCCCTTTGGAGGGAAAAGGCCTCAGGAGGTCTTCACCATCGACCGCGACCAGCTCCAAAAGGCCAAACAGGAGATGACCACTGCCCAGGCCGAACCCGAGGTGGTGGCGGTGGGCTGCCCGCACTATTCCATAAGTGAGTTGAGAACCCTCTCCCAGTTGCTCGAAGGGCGACGAATTAAGAAGAACAAGCAACTTTGGGTTTACACGTCGGAAATGACATATAATTTGGCCAAGAAAATGGGATATGCTGCCATTATAGAGGGAGCTGGGGGGACTTTTTTAGAGGGCAATTGCTTAGTCATTTCACCCTTGGGTAAAAGATCGGTAAGGACAATAATGACTGATTCAGCCAAATTTGCCTATTATTTGCCCTCGGAGCACAATCTAAAGATTCGTTTTTCAAGTACAGCCGAATGTGTTCAAGCCATTATTGAGGATTAGAGGTTACAGGTAATGGGCAGGATTGTCATCAAGGGTAGAGGAATCGTGGACGGTCTGGCCGAGGGGGAGGCGCTCGTGAGTCTGGAGCAGATCGTCTGGTCCCACGGTGTTGAGCCCTCAAGAGGGATCATCAATGACAAAAAGGTGCGGCTTCACGGGCAGAGCATCAAAGGGAAGGTATTCGTTTACCCTTACGGCAAAGGTTCCACCAGCAGTTCTACGTGGATTCTGGAGACCATTCGATGCGGCAATGCCCCATGCGCCATCATCAACAGAGAGACCGAGCTGATCATTGCAACGGGTTTTTTGTATGGTCAACTGCTGTATGGAGCCAACATTCCCGTGGTGGACAATCTGGAACAAGACCCCTTCGAGGTGATTGAGACAGGAGATTGGGTCAAGGTGGATGGATATCAGGGACTGGTTGAGATCCACAAGGCCAAATAATGTGTATTTTTCCTGATAAATCATGGAGAGGTTGCGTTGAAAATACTCTCTCGTCCACTTCGTCCATTTCGTCGTTTCGTCTGTTTCGTTTGGTGCGTTATGCTCGTTACGTTCGTTTAGAGCGTTATGCTCGTTTGGGCGTTCGGGCGCTTGGAGCGTTCGGCTCGTTAGTCCGTTTGGTTGGGTAAGGGAGGCTATTTCGTCTATCTGGTTGATTTCGTCCATCTCGTTGATTTGGTCTTGGTTGGGTAGGGGAGGCTTCAGCCTCCCCGAAGGGGGCGACTGAAGTCGCCCCTCCCAGATAGAGAAAGGCATTGATCCTCGCAGCTGGGCAATCATTTTCATTCATCAAGGGCGTCACGCCCAGGCGGGGCATGGAGAGGTTACGTAGAAAATAGCTTTCTCTCACCCGGGCTAGGGGCGAGAGGCTCGAGGCTAAAGGCGCAGCCGCTGTTGGTGGGAAGGCCAGAGGCGAGGGCTCACCACGCGTGGAGCCAAGCCGTTGGTGTGAGACCCCGCCAAGGATTAAGAGACGAAATGGACGAAATGGACCAAAAGGACCAGATAGACCAGACGGACGAAATAGCAGTCATTTCTGTGATATGACTTTGGAATGTCCCGCCCAGGCGGGACATGGCAGGTGATTAAAATGCGGGACATTTCCCTGCCGGAGCCTGTTTGGGCGATGAGATTCCAATGGCTGGCGGCAGGATGTAGCCCTGAGGAGATGTGTTTCCAAGGAGTGAGGCCCTCTTGTGCGGGTCCTTTTGAAGTGAAACGAGCCACCTGGGCCGATGCCGAAAAAGCGATTCCTCCCTGTTCCATGAGACTCCGGTTGACCGCCCCCATGACCGCTGTGCAGCCTCTGCTCCTCGAAACAAAGTTCGACCCGCTGTTGTGGTTTTGAGTTTGCGGCTCTGGCGTTGAACCCCCGAGAAGGGGCCCAGGTGGCCTCCAAGTTTGTATCAAGACTCCTTCATCGTGCCGTTTGTTGATTTTATCTGGCTCTGACTTCGGTAAAAAGCTATTCATCCACGCGAAGTATGGCAAGGCCTTTAGGACAAAGGGGGTGATAAGTCTAATTCGGGGATATGGGCCTTTTATTGGAATTCTAATTTCTTCAAAGGAGGGATGAGAGATGAAGAAGATGATCGGTTTAGTATTGATGGCCCTTCTGTGTGTGTCGCTTCTTGGATATGGAAATGGATGGGCGAAGGAGGAGACTGTTACGCTTGTGGTGGAAAATGTATATCCTCCAGGACATACCCGACTTGGAGAAAAGGCTGTTATTGGCATGTGGCTGGATGCCGTAGAGAAGAATTCCAAAGGGAAGATAAAATTTGAGCGCCACTGGGCTGGCGAGCCGGTCCCTTCAAAAGAGACACTGGACGCCCTTTCGGTGGGAACCCTGGATGTAATAGTTGCCTTTCCCCCCTATTTTTCAGGAAAAGTGGGTATCGGGGATGTTTGCGCCATGCCCAAAAACTTCAAAACGTTCGCCGATATCTATGATTTGTGGTGGAACTCGCCCATGGGTGAGATCATCGACAGGGTTTATCAGAAGCGGGCAAATGCAAAGTTTCTTTTCCCCGCCATTTTTGCTCCCGAAAACTTCCAGGTAAGCAAGAAAAGCAAAAAAATAAGGAAATTCGAAGACTTCAAAGGCATGAAGATCAGGGCTGGTGGCGGAGCGCTCATGCAGACAGTAAAGGCCATAGGCGGATCTCCTGTGCAGACGGTGGGTGGTGAGTACTATACGGCCATGCAACGCGGAACCATTGATGCCGGGATCATGACCACGTATTCCTTGGAGACCTACAAGATGTGGGAGGTGGCCGATCAGGTCGTCAATCCACCGATCTTCAACCACTGTTTCGTCGGGGTATGGATTAACCTCAATAAGTGGAAGTCGCTAAGTCCTGAGCTGCAGCGGATCCTCATCGACAGCGCCCGCAAATTGGAGACCCGCTGGATTGCGTATTGCGAGATGGATGACGCCCGTATCGAAAAGCTCGCAAAGAAACATGGTGTCGAGTTTTATGTGCTTCCATCGGAAGAACAGGCCAAGATGTGGGCTGCGGTGGCCCCTGTGTGGGATACCTATATAAAGAACTGTGAGAGACAGGGATTAGGCAACGAAGCTCGACAGATAAGAGAGATCATCGAGAAACGTTTCTCCGCATACGAGTAGAGGCCTTGGGGGGCGGCAGCCCCCCTACCCAGACTAGAGAGGGAGTAGCCCCGCCTGCGGCGGGGGTGGGGAGGGGGGGCTTTAGCCTCCCCAAAGGGGGGCTACTGAAGTCGCCCCTATCCGATAAAGAAAAGGCGTTGATCGTTGTATCTCGGCAGGCATTTTCATCCATTGAGGGTGCCCCGCCTGCGGCGGGGCATGGCAGTCGATAGGAATTGGGAGATGAAAGGGGGGAGGTCCGTCAAAGATGCGGGGGATATTCAAAGTGCTTAAGAAATTGAAAGGGAAGTTGGATTGGTTGTCGCGCCATTTCGGGTGGATCGCAGGTGGACTCACCATGGTGATGATGGTGGCGGTCATGAGGGAGGTGGTGGGAAGGTACTTCTTCAATGCCCCTTCGGATTGGTCCTTGGAACTCTGTGGATATCTCCTGGTGGGTCTGGCCTATTTGGCTGCGGCGGACACCGAGATGGCTGAAGGACACATTCGTATAGACTTCCTCTATGAGAGATTTAAAGGCAAAACAAAAAAAGTGATGGATATCGTTATAGCCTGTTTCGGCCTGCTGTGGAGTGGGACGTTGATCTGGCAGGGAGGTCGCCTCGCTTTCCATTCGCTTGCCACCAACGCACGTTCGGCCGACGCCATGATGTGGCCACTGTTCCCCTCACAGATTATGGTTCCCATTGGGTCCTCACTCCTTTTTTTGGCCCTAATCGGAAAACTCGTCAACCATATAGGCGAACTCATGGAAGGAGACAAATAGTATGGAGTGGTGGGCCATTCTGATCCTTGCTACGTGTGTCTTGATCCTGCTGATGGTGTTGGGCGTGCCCATTGCTTATAGTCTGGGCTCTTTGGCACTTGGGCTCGGGATCCTTTTTGTCGGACCCAAGATTCTCTATCTGTTCGGTACGCTCGCTTATGGCAAAGTGAATTCATTCGCTTTGGTAGCGGTTCCGCTGTTCATCTTGATGGCCGAGATGGTCCTGGTATCGGGTGCTGCTAGGGATGCCTTCGAGGCATTGGATAAATGGCTTTCGGCCCTCCCTGCGGGTCTGGCCATCGCCTCACAGGTCTCCTGCACCCTTTTTGCGGCTGTATGCGGGGCAAGTACGGCGACTACCGCCGTGATCGGCGGGATGGCTGTCCCGGAGATGGTGAATCGTGGATATAATAAACGGCTGGCCACAGGTTCCATCGCTGCTGGGGGGGCCTTGGGCGTTCTTATCCCTCCGAGTATCTTATTGATCATATACGGCATCATCGCAGAGCAGTCCATTGGGCAGCTTTTCATCGGAGGCCTTATTCCCGGCATCATCCTGACGCTTCTCCGGATCGCTTATTTCGTTGTCCGGGTGGTTGTCGACCCTTCCATGGCTCCCCGGGAGAGAGATGTCACCTGGGAGGAGCGATTTCAATGCCTGTGGAAGATCTTGCCCTTGGTGGCCTTGGCCCTCTTCATGTTCATCGCGCTCTATACGGGGATCGCAACTCCCACCGAGGTGGCCGGTGTGGGCTGTTTTGCCTCTGTGGTGATCGCCGCGGCCTACCGCCGCCTTACATGGGGTGCGCTTAGAGAGGCCTTTGTAAAGACCGCGCGAACAACCTGCTTTGTCATATGGATCCTTGTGGCGGCCTCCTCATTCGGTTATGTTCTGAGCTTTTTGCGCGTGCCTCAAAACCTTGTGGATTGGGCCTTGAGTCTGGAGGTCTCCCCTTACGTGATATTGATCGCCGTGAATTTTCTTCTCTTCTTATTGGGCTGTATCATGGATCCTGCAGCGATCATTATGGTCACGGTCCCCATGCTGGCCCCCCTTATGCAAGCCCTCGGCTTTGACCTGATATGGTTCGGGGTCATGTTTGTGGTGAATATGGAACTGGCGGAGATCACTCCCCCGTTGGGACTCAATCTCTATATCATGAAGGCCGTAGCACCACCCGGCATAACCCTCAATGACATTATCCTGGGTTCCATCCCTTTCATGGTGCTTGACATCGTCGGGTTGATTTTGGTTATTGTTTGGCCGCAACTGATCCTGTGGTTGCCTTCCACCATGATGTAACCGGGGGAAGGTCGTTGAGGTCCTGAATGAACCATTTACATGGGGGTAGGAAGGCGACGATGAAGACGGTTTTCAACTTAAATGCATTGGGGGATATCCCCTCCTTTTCCCCACCGCATCATTCCGGAACCATTGACCGAAAACTGGTTCATGAAGAGACGGGCTCCAAACATATGGCCATTTGGTACGGGGAGATTGAACCCGGCGGAGTGGCAGATGAGCACTTCCATGAGGAGATGGAGCAGGCCTTTTACATCCTGGATGGAGAATGCCTGTTCAGGGTTGGAGACCAGGAGCACCGTCTGGGAAAGGGGAGCCTGGCTTTTGTGCCTGCCAAACAGCCCCACAAGGTGGTATCTGTGGGCGAGGCCCCTTTGAAGCTCCTCATCATTATGGCCCCGCCGCCCGAGGGGATGGAGGCCTGGAAGAGGTAAGAGGGTCTTGTCCGGCATATCGGTCCCGANTCAACAGTGCTCGATTGACGTGGGCCCTGAAAGTCCACAATACCAGTTGAGAGAAAGGAGCATGCTATGTCCTCCAAGCTGAATCGCCCATGGATGGCCCACTGGCCCGAAGGAGTCCCGAAGACCGTCACCTATCCCCACATCCCGGTCCATGGGATCCTTTCCCATGCGGCCGGGAGATACGGGCCGAAAACAGCAGTGGTACACGGCGAAAGAGTCTTTACCTACCGCGAGATCGATGAATATACGGACCGTCTGGCCAATCTTTTTCGGGAAATGGGGGCCCGAAAAGGGGATCGTATCCTCATCTATCTCCCCAATAGTCCCGAATTCATCATAGCGTACTATGGGATACTGAAAGCAGGCGGGATCGTCGTTACGGCGAGCCCCATGTACAAGGAGTGGGAGCTGACCAATCAGGCCAGAGTCCTTGGAGTTGAGACCATTGTATTTATGGATGACCTGTACCCCGTTGTCTCCAAGATCCTTCCCGATACGAACATCAAGAACCTGATCTCTGTGGGGAGTGAGAGGATACCGGGCGCAACGCCCCTCCAAGAGGTTCTCGAGGCACAACCCCCCAATCCCCCTGATGTGGCCGTTGACCCCAATGAAGATGTGGCCGTCATCCAATCCACGGGAGGGACCACCGGATCGGCCAAGAACGTCATGCTCACCCACGCCAACTTGGTCTCCAACGCCGTCATGAATGCCCTCTGGTTCAAATGGACAGATGAGGAGAGGGTAATGGGCTTGACGCCCTTTTACCACACATGGGGGCCGACCGTCTGTATCAACTCTGTCTTTCATGTGGGGGCCTCTGTGCACATCCTCCCGCAGTTCGAGGCGGAAGCATGCCTGGAGATGATCGAACGTCAGAGGATCTCCATCTTTTATGCCGTCACCTCCCTGTGGCAGATGCTCATCCATCATCCCACCCTTCAGAGGTATGACCTCTCTTCATTGAGGTATGTGAAGGCCGGCGGAATGCCGGTTCTCCAAGAGGTCCAGGAGTCCTGGGAGAGGCTCACGGGAGTGCCCATGATTCCCGGGTACGGTCTCACGGAGGCCTCTCCGGAATGTATGACCAATCCCCCCCATCGCGTTAAGAGAGACGCCATTGGAATCCCCATCATCGACACCGATGCGAGGGTCGTAGACGTGGATAGCGGTCGGGACCAGCCTCCCATGAAGGAAGGGGAGTTGCTCATCAAGGGTCCCCAGGTGATGAAAGGATACTGGAAGGACCCCGAGGGGACGGCCAAGGTGCTCGAGGATGGATGGCTCCACACGGGAGACATCGTCTTTATGGACCACGAGGGGTATTTCCACTTTGTGGAGCGCGCCAGGGACATGATCAAGTACAAAGGCCACGGAGTCTTTCCTGCCGAGCTGGAGGATGTCCTTACCCAGCACCCGGCTGTCCGGGAATGCGCGGTAGTAGGCCGGCCCGATGTCGTCACAGGGGAGATTCCCGTGGCATTCGTGGTCCCCAAAGAGGGGATGTCCGTTACAGAGGAGGAGCTCATCGAGTTTTGCAGGGAGAAGATCGCCCCTTACAAGCGCATCCGGGAAGTGCGGTTTGTCCGCGAGATCCCCAAGACGCCCGTTGGAAAGATCCTCAAACGGAGGCTTCGGGATATGCTTTGAGCCCATGGAGACGACCGCAGACATTGTGAATGAATTGCCGGCCCCGAGTAGATGGGGAGGGAGGACAGCATCTCATTGAGGGAGGACTTTTCATGGATTTTAGGTTGAATGACGTTCAGAGGATGATGGCTGATACGGCTGAAAGATTCGCCAAACGTGAGGTCATCCCGTGGATGGAGAGGAAGGGCGATGTCAGAGAAATGATCCGTAAAATGGGGGAGGTCGGTCTTTTTGGATGTGCCTTTCCTACCCGGTATGGAGGAAGTCAGGCTGGGTTTGTAGCCCACTCGGTGGTCTGCGAGAGGATCTCCAAGGCGGACTCCAGCCTGCGCGCGGCCTTCAACCTTCAGGCCATGACCGTCCCCTACACGATCATGGAATGGGGGACCGAGCGAGCCAGGGAGAAATACGTCGCTGATTTGGTATCAGGGAAAAAGCTGGGGTGTACTTGTTTTTCGGAGCCGAATACAGGTTCGGACCTGGCGTCCATAGAGACCAGGATCGAGGACAAGGGGGATCATTACCTGATCAACGGGACCAAGACCTGGATCTCCAACGGCACCATAGCGGATTACGGTATCGTGTACGGCACCTTCGACCGCAGTCTGAAGCACAATGGGATCTGCGCAGTGGTTGTGGAGACCAATCAAAGGGGCTGGCAGGCCAGGAGAATCGAGAAGCTGGGAGACAGGAGCTCCCCCATTGCGGAGATCTTTCTTGAAGACGTTGTTGCGCCCAAGGAGAATCTCCTGGGAGAATGGGGCGGCGGATTCAAGGTGGCCATGACGGCCCTGGACAGGGGTCGTATAAGTGTAAGCAGCGGCGCGGTGGGAGTAGCCCAGGCCTGCCTCGATGTCTCGATTCAGTACGCAAATCAGAGGGTCCAGTTCGGCCAGCCCATCGGCAAGTTCCAGATGGTCAAAGCGCTCATAGCAGAGATGGTCACCTGTGTGGAGGCGGCCCGCCTTCTGGTATGGCGGGCCGCTTGGCTGAACGACCAGGATCTGCCGTTTACCCGGGAGGTGGCCATCGCCAAGTACTTCGCGGGTGAAGTGGCCGTCAAGTGCGCTGGCTATGCCATGGAGATACACGGAGGAATGGGATATTCACTGGAACTGCCCGTGGAGAGGTATTATCGAGATTCCAAGCTCTACCAGATCGGTGAGGGAACGGCGAACATCATGCGCCTTATCATAGCGGATGATGCGCTGGGGTATAAAAAGGCCAACCGACCCAGACTGAAGGTGCCAAGCCAGTTCCTGGATCTGGAATAGTTCCAAAGGATATATTCCTCACAGCAAAAACGGCCGAATGCCGGCCCCCGTCAATGGAGGGGTTATTCCGGCGCCGCGTCGAGTTGAAAGACCTCCCCTGAATCCTCCAGATTCTTCAGGGAGACCTTTCCCAATGAGGAAAGGGGGACATGGCCCTGGACCCTCCTCGCCGTCTCTTGGCTCAAGAGGATCTGGCCTCCCCGAGCGTGCTGGCATAGCCGCGCCGCTAGGATGGTCACGGGACCAGAGGCCGTGAACGTCCAGCGGTCGCCGGCAGCGGCTCGCATCTTGGTGGATCCGAGGTGGACACGCCCCGAGCTGATCCCCATATTGACGGTCAGGGGGATCCGATCGTCCTTCTGCACGGCCTCGGCCCGTTCCAAACAACGCATCCGGATCTTTTGGGCCGCAGAGACAGCGTTCAGGGCGTGCTGCACCGGGTCGGGATGTAGGAAGATCACCATCATGCCGTCGCCGGCCGTCTCATTGATGTCTCCCTCATGGTTCTGGATGAAGTGATAGAAGCAGGAGAAGTAGGATTCGATGTTCCGGTTGATCACCTCGAGGGGATAGCGCTGCACCAGATGTGTGAATCCTTCGATGTCCAGGAAGAGAACAGTGGCGTCCTCCACAACCTTCTCCATGACGGCGATGTCGGGGTTGGCCTCGATGAGGTCCCTGGCTGTGGCGGGGACGAAGTTGGCCAATGTCCGTTTGATCTTCTGGAGCCTTTCCAGAGAGAGGTGGGTCAGCTCGTAGCGCTGGACGATGCCCAGAAATACGAGGGCCAGGGCTCCCAGCAGAAAGATGGCGCCGGCCGCGGCAAGGGATTGCACGACCGTGTCGTGATAGTGCTTCTCGAACACGGAGACATCCATGGCCACGATGTACCAGCCCACAGGTCGTTCTTCTTTGATCCGGGCCCCGGCCATCCTTTCGTACCCCATGGCCGTGGTGTCGGAATCGCCCTTGTGGGCCTTGTACGAGATCAACAGGATCTCTTGGGCGCGATGGAGGACAGTGCCGTCTGAAAGCTGTTCCGTATCATAGGAATCCCGAAGGGGGACCCCGGAGATGGGCTTGCTTTGAGCGAGGACGTTCCCTCCTTCATCCAGCAGGGCGAGATACCGGATGAAACGGCTCTTCAAGGCAAGTTGGATGAGGTCGTCGTAGCGGAACCCCTGCATCTGCGTCATTATGCCGTGGCTGGATCGCAGTGTATTGATCAGGAACTGCTTGTTTTCTTCGAGTATCAGACGGCTGAACTCCCTGTCGGCCCGGAGGATCCTGAGGGATGTGAAGACCAGGATGGCCGCAAGGAGCACAGCGGAGAGGATAACAGACCAGATGTAGAGACGGTAGCCGGATCGCCTCTTCATGGAGCGGATGCTCCCTTTCCGAGGGGAGGCTTGGCGTCTCCGTCATTTGCCGGACGGGGAGACGCTCAGGACACAGCGAAAGCCCACCTCCTCGAAGGCCTCCCAAGGGTACCGCTGGATCGGCGGAGTGGGCGGCTGATCCGGAGAAGCCGGGGAGCGGCCCCCGGCGGGGAAGACCACGAACTCCATAGAAGCGGGGCCCTTTGGAGAGGGCTTCCCCGGTCGAAGGCCCCACTCCTGAACGTTTGAGTCCAGGCCCCGGATGCCGTAATCGTTGGGCGGAAAGTTGGATACGGGGAACGGGATCCCGTGCGAGGATATTTCTTCCGCTTGACCCTCGGGACGCATCATCCGCTCGTGCATGACCGTCATATCTGCAGAACCCGATTCCTCCGGGTTTGATTCCCCGTTCGTCCCCCCGGGGCTTTCCCCTCTTCCCTGGGGCGCGGTCGATGGTCTGCCGCGCAGGGCCAGAATCCACTCGGACTCCATGGGCAGGCGCCTCCCATAGAAGCGGGCATACGCCACCGCCCCGTATCCCGTCACCCGAACCACCGGGTGAGAGGCGAACNCGGGGTCCTTGATGTGGAATCTCCCATTCCGGTACACAATGGGTTCGTAGCCCTTCACGACTTCTCCCAATATAAGCCAGATCTCCCCGTTTCCCTTGACCAGCCGGTCCTCCACCTTAAGCAGGGGCAGGACTTGGTTCAGGAACTCCACGTACTGGTGGTTGGTGACTTCTGTGGCATCCATGTAGAAGGGCGCCACCTCGACCCTTTGCCCCCCCAGTGGACCGAATCCCTCGGGCAAGGTGATCGTCCCGCCCGGGACATACCGCAATGTAGCCCCGTCCTTTCCCTCTATGGAGGGGGCGGGAAAGATGGATGGACCTTCGCGTTGGGGTTGGGCCGGGCCCGAGGGGAGTGAAGAGGGTTGAGGCTTCCCGCCCGTGATCGCGACCGGGGGGGTTGCTGAAGGGGTGGTCTTTTCACGATGGTAGAGGAGGTGAAAGGCGATGGAACCCCCCAAGACGATGAGGACCATGGCACCCCACAGGAGCCTCCAGGCCCACGTTCCTTTCCTTCCGACTTTGGAGATATGGATGGCGGAAGGAGGTCCTTTTGACGAGAGGGCATCTGCCAGGGCCTCCTTTAGGGCTAGAGTGGAGGCCAGCCGGAGATTTTTGTCCTCGGCCGTTGCCTGCTGGATGATCCAGTCCATCCGTTTGAGAAAGGGGGTTTGGGGATTGGCGAGGCGGGCCGTCTTCAGGGGGTAGGCGGTCTCTTTGGTCATCTTGCCGGAGATCGCCTCGTAGAGAATCTTCCCCAAGGAGTAGATGTCCGCGCGGGAGTCCGTTGTGCTCATCTCCATGAACTGTTCCGGGGCCATATAGTGGATGGTCCCGAACATGTGATGGCTCTGGGTCAACCCCCGCCAGCGCACACCCCCGACAAGGCCGAAATCCGTGATCTTAGGGGTTTGCCCGTCCATCAGGACGTTCTCGGGCTTAAGGTCGCGATGGACGATGCCGAGGGCGTGGAGGGTCCCGACCCCATCCAGGATGGGAAAGAGGACATTTCGGATCCATCGGCGTGCTCCCTCCTCGTCCTCGCCGAACCCCTCGGGCGGCATGGTGGAGCGAAGGTTGGGCCCCGGAATGTATTCCATGACGATATATTCAAGATGGTACTGGCGGCCGTCCACATCGATCCTGGTCTGCTCCACGTCGTAGACCTGAAGCACATTGGGATGCCTCACCTGGGCCATGGCCAGGACCTCTCGGCGGAATCGCTCCCGTGCGGACTGGACCTCCTCCTCATCCCCCTCGAAGGAGTCGAGGAATTTCGGGGACAAGACCTTGACGGCCACCTCCCGGTCCAGATTGATCTGGCGGGCACGGTAGACCTCGGCCATCCCCCCCGATGCGATGTGCCCCAAGATCTCCCACTTGCCGTTCAAAATAATCCCCTTCTCAAGAAGGGGTTCCGCAGATTTGCTCACCACTAATCTCCCTCATCAGGATCGGCGGCGGTGTAGAAATTCATATCTCATTATAGGCTTATAGAATGACTTATAGAACGAGGGGGGCGTTACGTCAATGGACCCCCTCCCTGGTTCGCTAGCAGAAGGCGTACCTGCTGTCTGGTCCCAGGTGTTTTCCCATAGGGTGTATAAAAATGAGCCAAAAACCTCCTCATACAGGGAAAAGATGAGTAAAATCGATACACATAAATGGAAAAAATCCCCACAGATATCCGGATGAGAGGTATAACCGCTTGATATTCCAGACATTACTCTTTTCAACCGCCTTTCATCCCCTCGGCACGACTCTCTCATCGCCTATTATCGAAACTTGATCCAAAAAGGAGGTTCACCATGAAAAAGAAGATCTTGACCCTGACGGCAGCGGCTGTTCTAGGATTGGCCCTGCTCATCTCCGGATCGACCTATGCCATGATGGGCATGGGCGGCATGGGACAAGGCTGGGGGATGATGGGAAGGGGCCATATGGGCGGCGGAATGGGTTTCGGTCACGGCTGGGGACCCATGAATGCCCCTCCGGGTTGGGGCTATCCCGGGGCACCGTACGGCACCCCTCAACAGCCCGGCCCTCAAGGTTTTCCTTGGGGATGGGCTCCGAACCCCCCAGAGAGGCCCGATCTTCCCAACGCCCCGGTCTATCCGCAGCCCCCAACTGGCCGGTAATGATGTGAGGGGATCGAGGGAGGATGCTTCTCTCTCGACCCCTCTGCTCGGTTTGGTGGGGGCNTCCCAAGACACCGGAGGATACGCATGGAGATTCGACACCGTGGAAAGGCGGCGGCCGGGATCCTGGCCCTGGTGGCCGTGGTTACGCTCTTTCACTACGGGACCCCCGTGATCTTTTCCTTTTCCCACGAGCTTTTCGCCAGGTTCTATTACCTGCCCATCATCCTGGCCGGATGGATCTTCGGCCTCCGCGGCGGAATGGGAGCCGCCTTCCTTGTGACCGTCCTCTATCTCCCGCACGTGGTTGCAGGATGGGGCGGAAGGACGGAGGAGGTCCTGGACAAGCTGCTCGAGGTGGTCCTCTTCAACCTCAGCGGGGCCACGGTGGGCTTCCTGGCGGACCGTGAGCGGCGCCAAAGGGCCCGCGCCCAGGAGCTCCAGACCCTGGCTGCCCTTGGAGAGGCCGCGGCATCGGTGGCCCATGAGATGAAAAACGCGGTGATCCCCATCCGGGGCTTCCTGAGGAGGCTGAGAAAGGAAGCCCCTCCAGAGGGGAAAGCGGTCTCCTACCTGGAGGTGATCGAACGGGCGGCCGGGCGTCTGGAGGGGATGATCCGGGACATGCTGAGCTTCGCGGGGAGGCTCGAGCCGAAAAGGGAGCCGGTGGAGGTCGCCAAGCTCCTGGAAGAGCTCTACGAGGAGCTGCAGGAAGAGTCCCGGCAGCGATCCGTCCGGCTCATCTGCAACTGCTCGGAGCCCGGGATCCAGGCCGAGCTGGATCCGGAGCGGATCCGGCAGGCCCTTCACAATCTGTTGCAGAACGCCATCCACGCCTCGCCACCGGGTGAAGAGGTCCGACTCTCGGTCTCTCCCAATGGACGAAGCATCCGCTTCGTGGTGGAGGACAAGGGAGAAGGGATCCCGCCGGAGCTGGCCGAGCGGATCTTCACCCCGTTTTTCACCACAAAGACCCAGGGCACTGGATTGGGCCTTCCCATCACCCGAAGGATTGTGGAGGGCCACGGGGGGAGGATGCATGTGGAGAGCACCCCGGGGCAGGGGACCCGAATAATCGTTGAGGTCCCCACCGAGCTTGTTCCTGCGCCCGTTGAAGGAAAGGCCCCGAAGCCCATTGATTAGGGATCGGGTCAGATGTCCTTGACCACTTCCTCCCACCCTTGGCCGGCGTCCACCAGGGGCCGGATCTCGGTGACCCGGAAGGTAACGGCGGCCACAATCTGCTTGGCGGTCTTTTGACCGGCCACCTCCGCGATGCGGGAACGGACCTGCTCCAATAGTTCCCCGGAGCGCGAGCATTCCTTCATTTCGAGATAGATCCGAAGCCCCCTCCACCGGGGGAGGGTCTCCCCNGGCTGGACGATGATGAAGACCGCATGAGGGTTCTCCTGNAGGTAATGCAGCGTCCGATTCTCTCCCAGCCCCATCACCACGGTCTCGGGATCCGTCATAAACGGGGAGCCGAAGTGGGCGGCGTTGACCTTTCCCTCCCGATTGGCCGTGGCGAGCACCCCGATGCGGGGCACCTGGTTGAAATAGCGCAGCAGATAGTTTTGCATGGCATATCTCCTTGAACGGGGAGCGAAAAATCACCCGATGTTAAGTGATTCTACCACACGGCCCGAAGGATCCATATGCCGAAGCTTCCAGGGCTTCCCCCCCATGGTCCGCCGGGTGTGATATCCGGGGTGGACAGCTCAAGCGCATGGACCCCCATCGTCCCTTACCCCCTACCCGGATGGATGACCTCTTCCAGCCCTCCTGATCTTTGTCCGCTTTCTCCTTCAGAGACGGTCGGGTCTTCCACGATGGACCATAGGTGTTTTGGAGTTGCCAATGAACCGGGGAAACTAAAAGACAAAGTGCAAATAGTAGGGTCTGCGTTTTGATGGAACCAGCTTTTGGCTCTCCGGAAAGTTTTCAAAGCCCCTCTATGCTCTTTAGTTTTACTTTGACTCTTTACAGTATTCAGTTTTTACTGACAGATATACTGCATTTTCTTGACAAACGACCCTCCGTACGCTATAAAGATTAAAGATTCCCGCCAACCAGTAAGATGCAGTTACGCTGTGAGCAACGGCAACCAGTCGCTGAAGCAGTTCCGCATAATATCCCTTCGCTATGTTATGTTGAGGCCACCTAGCTCGCAGGTTAGGCGAAAAAAGTGAGCATATGATGGCTGGCATTAAGGAGAGCGTATTCCTAGCTGATGTGGCGATAAACTACATCCTGCTTTTTGGGGTTGTGTGGTCTGTCGTGTTCCCTGAAAAAAGAATCTGGCCACCTCCAAAAAAGTGGTCTTGGCAATACTCGACTACATGGGGACTTTTTTACCTTGCTTTCATTTCCAATGCACTGCTGGTAGTGCTTGATTGGAATACATGGGTAATTCCATATGAGATTCGTTTTTTTATTGGTATTCCGATCACAGTGATTGGAGCACTGCTTGTAACGTGGGGCATTGTCACCCTCGGAATAAAAAACACCTATGGGTTGAGAGATGAGCTTATTCTTTGTGGGCCGTATCGCTATACACGAAACCCACAGTATTTAGGAGATATGATTCTTTTCATAGGTATTAGCTTAATCTCGAATTCATTGTATGTTTTGGTAGTCCATCTATTGATGATATTGGTATTCTTATTTACACCATTTGCTGAAGAAACATGGTTGGAAAAACAATATGGTGAGGAATACAGAGATTATAAAAGAATTACTCCGAGGTTTTTGTANCAATTATGGAAAATCGCCTAACAAAGGGATTAAGTCCGACCCTCAAAAGACTACCGCCCTTTTGAGGGCGNCTTATCCCAGTCGTTAGCCGCGCGACCGTAGCCTGGGCTGACTGGGATAGTGAGGAAATGTATGTGCTCGAAAGAAGAGGCGGAAAAACAAGTCTTGGAAGCTGTTCTACGGTATTATGAGCAAACTCGAGGAGTGAAGTATTCTCCTAGAACACGACCAGAGAAAGATCAGTCAGAACCAGGGACATATGACTTCCTCTGCGCGAGTGATTTGCAGGACGAGCCCGAACTGGCAGTGGAGATAACCAGGTTTATGGAAAGCAGTGGTCGCAGGGCCTATGACAAGTCGATCTCAGGAGTCGCACGAGACTTAAGAAGTAGGGTTGATGGCAAACTGCCCGGCACTTTCCACTTGGAAATCGTAGGCCCAACCAAACGCACTGCAATTTCTGGGAGTGGAANGCTGGAAGAGGAGCCACTTCGTTACAAAGACCTAAAGCGCAGGCGCGTCGAGATTGTGAACGAGCTTGAACGAGAGATATTAGAGGCCGTTCGGGATCAAGATATAATGCCCGAGCAACGATGGATGATCCCACAGCCTATAGAATGTGACCTTATCAAAGTTAAAGATCAAGGCAGTTCCTTAGAAGTAGTATGGATGGACTACTACGATCCTGACATGCCACGGAATTTCGGCAGGGGTGGTTTTCAGGCGTACCTGAAACGTTCTCTTGAAAAGATCCTTGTGCATAAGAATGAGCAACTCAGAGAAGCAAAGACCGCAGGGAAGCTTACTGTGTTGGTATTGTCCGTTGAGGTTGATGACCCCCTGGCTCAATTTTATGCCTCAGTAGACAATCTGCGAGCAGTCTTGANTCGCCAATCTAAACAGAGTTGNGGATTCATTGATCTAATTCTCTGGGAGCGAGAGGGGGAAATAGCAGTTGTGGCAAGTAGGTGATATGCTGTCGAAGCAAGTGAGCGGCTAACTCTGCATGCACCCGACCTGCCTAATCTCGGCGCTTTTCGACTGCTCCAAGCCTAAGAAGTCGTCTGGACAGCGACGTTGCCGACGCTAGACCCGCCAGGTGGGTGATGCTGACCGTTAGTGCTATAANAAATGATTGCGATATTTGAAGAATTTGGGAGGCTCCTGGACGAAAGATTCAAACGCGGGGTGGTTACGACAGAAGACTCGGTTCGATATACGTTCTTTGCCGCACTCCTCAAGGCTGGAGTTACCCCACATCAAGTCGTATTGGAATATCCCCATCCNGCAATAGAGGGGGCGAAGATAGATACTTGGCTGCCCTCTTATAAAATAGCATTAGAGTTCAAATATGATCGCGATCTCCCAGGAGGGAAAAATCAACCAAAAACACAGAAGGCTGGTCATATATTCAAAGATATACACCGCCAAGTACTTGTATCGAAGGAAATAGGGGTGCGATCATATTTTGTTTATGTAACAAGCGAGGAAATGGCTGTGTATTTTAGAAACCCCAATAATGGGCATACTGAGTTTTGGGAACTGGAAATTGGGCAAGAGATGGTTATAGATGAGCAATACTTATCCAATAAGCCAAAAACATTCTTGAATACGCTTGGCGGGGTGTTTCAAGCAAAGGTAGTCGGAGTATTCCATCGTACCTTGTCGGGCAGCAATTACTTGCGTACCTATGAGGTAGTGCCTGGGGAGCGCTAACAAGTCGCTCCACCTGACCGCTGTTCCGCTGGCGCTCCACAGCGGCAGGTGAGCTTGGTCGTTGGGCCGTTGAGGACCCCACGGACCGATGAAGCAAAAGGAATCACGTATGAACCGTGTGCTTGCAGCCATTACGTTCTTCATTGTCGTTATGAACTTCCAACCGTGTCTCGGTCAAGACGTGCTAGGCACACAGAAAGTCAATGCTTTGAAAGGACTGCGTAGCATCGCCATTGTAATCCGACCCAACACGCCCCGAGAAGTCGCAACGCTCAAGGAGTGGAGCGACATGATCGAAGTCGGTCTTCATCGCAACGTTCCTGGCCTCGCAGTGTCGGGTACGGAGAAGTCTCCGAATTGGCTTGAGCTTAGCATAGTTACGACCGACGCTGGAGGCCTTATCGAGATATCACTTTATCGCTGGGTCAAGATCCTTGCATCTGGCGAAGAGGTTTTCGCCAAAGTCTGGTGGGATTCTCAAGCTATCTTTGGCGGAGTATCGAAGCAAGCGCTTCAGCAGTCGCTCGACGCTCTCCTGACGAGTTTTGCTGCGGACTATCTCCTCGCTAACCGATAGTCGGCGGGAGGGCTCAAGGGGCATAATCAAAGAGTGGGACATTGAGAGCATTACAAAGGGGCCGACAAACAAGAGGTACGTTGCGGAGATTGAAGAGTTCCTCATCCACTCGGGACTCGCCAAGAGCCCAGATTTGCAGAATGTGAAAGGCACTCAGCGCCCGCAATGGAGTATAAAAGTGTTATTCGGAGCGGTATAGAGAAGCGGAGCGAGACAGAGAAGCAATTCAGCAAACTGTTCGACATACGTGGCTAAGAAGGTTCAACAACAGCTTTGAGAGGGACGTGTGTTACGCTGCCGCTGCACACACGTCCCTCAAGCTGAGCGTTAGCCTGCCATGAATGAATCGATGAATACAATTGTTCTCATCTCATGCGTAAATAAAAAATTGCCTCACAAGGCAAGAGCCAGAGACTTGTACATCAGTCCGCTTTTTCAAATGAATCTAAATTACGCCCAACAGTTCTTGCCTCAGGAAGTGTTTGTCTTATCTGCAAAATATGGATTGGTGCGCTTGGATGAAGAAATTGAGCCGTATGACGTTACGCTCAACAAAATGTCTGCTCGTAAGCGAAGAAATTGGGCTGCTAGGGTGGTGTCGCAACTTCAAGAGCATTGCGATTTAGAAAATGACCATTTTGTGATTCTGGCTGGGCAGAAATATCGGCAATATCTGTTGCCGTATCTGAACTCTTATGAAGTGCCATTGGCGGGTTTGCCTATTGGAAAACAGTTGCAATTCTTGAAGGAGAAAACGGCGCGTGAGTGAGATTTGTCAGCAATTACACGGCCTATTTAGCAGTCTTCCACGTCATCGGTTCCCGTTTGATGAACTGGTTATTCCCCGCAATGGTATCTACGTTCTTTTTGAGAAAGGAGAATATGCACACGGGGTAGACCGGATAGTGAGAGTAGGAACACACACAGGAGAAAATCAATTACCTTCTCGGATGAAACAGCACTTCGTAAACGAGAACAAAGACAGAAGCATCTTTCGGAAGAACATTGGGCGGGCAATGTTGCAAAGAGCAAAAGACCCGTTTTTGGAGCAATGGAACTGGGACTTAACAACGAGAAAGGCAAAGGAGCGTTACTTCCGGTTGCTTAATAAAGAAAAGCAATGGCAGATTGAGAAGGCGGTAACAGAATATATTCAGTGGAATCTTTCATTTGTAGTGTTTGCTGTAGATGGTAGAGAAGAACGATTAAAATGGGAGCGGAAGATTATTTCAACCGTATCACGGTGTGATGAATGCGGTCCTTCTCCTAAGTGGTTGGGGATATGGTCACCAAAAAGTAAGATAAGAGAAAGTGGATTGTGGCAGGAAAATGAACTTTATAAGGAATCTTTGTCTGAGGATGAGTTTGAAACGTTGAAGATGCATCGCCCTAGGGTTTCTTGGACACGTTTTTGGTTTATTACGCTGCGGCCAGGGCGCTGGAGGACCGCTCCTTCCGGATCTCGGGTGGTGTCTTGTTCC